>JAABUT010002002.1_pt1 | contig 21058 bp, 21 predicted proteins | sample 5559281 | NCBI WGS metagenome assembly JAABUT01 (sample SAMN10711880, study PRJNA513359) | rock metagenome | isolation source: Antarctica rocks | place: Antarctica: Victoria Land, Ricker Hills nord | collected 2016-01-04
GTGTTCGGGGGCGAAGCGGATGAACTTGCCGACCCGCAGGAACCCGATCCGTCGCTGCGCGGTGAGTGTGTAGACGAAGTCCTTGGACGTTTTGAGGTGCGCGGCGAGCTGGTCGATATCCCAGAGTTCGCCGGGGAACGCTTCTTCTGCCATGCCCTCCGTTTGCCGCGGCCCGCCGATCGGCTTGCTCAGCGACGAGCCTCTACGACCAACTTCGTGCGCGAAAAGTGCGCGAAAGGTGCGCAACCCACCCTGGTCGATACCCCAAACGTCGGCTGAACGCGTCGAGACATGGTGTGCTACAAGCAGTTTGCCTCTACTAGTTTTCGGAGGCTGGTAGGTTACTCTTCTCCGTTGTGGAAAAGTGTTATTAGCGCGCTGACCAGGGCTCCTGCCAAGGACTCCCAGGTCAGCAGCGGTTTTCATTCCTTGCTGATCTAGTGTGGACCACCCTGGTACCGGCTGTTCACGCGATGAATGGGCGGAGGTTGGGCGGAGTGTGGGCGGAGAGCTATCGGGCGGCGGCATGGTGAAGTAGGCCTCTTTTCGGTGGGTGCGAGAACAGTCATCGTCGCACCCACCCGGCTGTCGTCCAATGCACCCTCGTGCCCCGTTCTGGTGGCCGGGTAGGGCAACGGTTCCAGCCGCACACATCACGGGAATGAAGATCTCTCGCGCCGCCCGCTGTTCCCGCCTGGTGCTTGCCCCAGTGCTGTTGGTGGGCACACTGCTGGGCACTGCAGGCCTGGCCGCCCCCGCCGCTGTTGCTGGACCGAGCGGACCGAGCGGTTCGTGGACCAACACCTTCGACGAGGAGTTCAACGGCACCGCCTTGGACACCTCGAAGTGGATGCCGAACTGGTACGGCGAGGGCGGGGTGATGAACGACGTCGGCACCTACGCCGCGAACGTGTCCGAGGGCGGCGGCCACCTGACGCTTACCCTCGCGGGCCCCAACTCGGGTGCGCTCATCGGCAGCGACGTCCCCGGCGGGCACAAGGTGGCGGTCGGTGAGTACGTCGAAGCGTCCGTGCTGTTCCCCGGCAACGGCACGAGCATCGACAACTGGCCCGCGTGGTGGACATCAAGTCCGAACTGGCCCGCGGCCGGTGAGCACGACATCGCTGAGGGTTTGGGCTCGCTCACCGTCAACTACCACTCCCCATCCGGCCCGCACAATCAGGGCACCATCCCCGGCAACTGGTCGAACGCCTACCACACCTACGGGGTGCTGCGGGCCGCGGATCACGCCGATGTGTACTGGGACGGGCAGCTGGTCAAGTCCTATCCCACCGACGACAACGGGCAGCCAGAGCAACTGATATTCAACGTCGGCGGCAGCGGCAGCACCGGCGGCTCGCAGATGCTGGTCGACTGGGTGCGCGCGTGGTCACCAGGTCCGGGCGGAGCTCCAGCTCCAGCACCAGTACCCGCGACCGAGATGCACGGTGCCATCGCCGAGCACTACTACGACACCCCCGGGTTGGCGGCCCTGTTCGGACCGACCACCACCCCCGAGCGCACCACGCCGGACACCGTCGGCCGGTACAACCACTTCACCGGTGGGGACGGCGGCTCCATCTACTGGACCCCCAACACCGGGGCATGGTCGGTGCACGGTGCCATCCGCGGGCACTGGGAGTCCCTCGGCTGGGAGACCGGCCCGATGGGCTACCCCACCACCGATGAGAACACCACCCCCGACGGGGTCGGCCGGTACAACCACTTCACCGGCGGTGACGGGGCATCGGTCTACTGGACCCCGTCCACCGGGGCTTGGTCGGTGCACGGCGCCATTCGCGACCGGTGGGCGTCCATGGGCTGGGAGCTTAGCTCACTGGGTTACCCGGTCGGCGACGAGCACGCAGTGCCCGGCGGCCGGCGCAGCGACTTCCAGCACGGCTCTATCACCTACCGGTTCTCCGACGGGGCCATCCTGGTCGGCTGAGCCGGCCACGCGCCCGGCGACGCGCCGAGAAGAAAACAGGTTGTCACGATCAGGGACCGTGGTACATAATCGTCAAGGATGCGGGGCAAAACGCCCGCACTGCCCAAACCGGAGGAGTGGTCGTGGCCAGGAAGCACGGGTACGAAGACGAGGCGCTCATGGCGAACTCGTCCTTCTCCGCGCGCCACAACACCTTCTCGGGGATCGTCGGCCAGCCATGCTGGTTGGCCACCCCGAACCCCGGACCTGGCGGTCCAATCCTGTAGATCACGCGCACGACGCGCAGGGACACGAGCCGCCACCGGAGCCTTCCGGGAGGCGGCTTCTTGTCTGTCCGGACCGCGTCGGCTATCGGAGCACAGCCATCGTGGGGGACGTAGCAGCGGCCGCACACATGGGGGACAACTGAACATAGGGATGTAGTTCAACTGGGAGAACAGCGGTCTCCAAAGCCGTACGTTGCAGGTTCGAGTCCTGCCATCTCTGCGCAAGGATCGGCCTCGGCTCGACCGGCGGCATCGACATTTGACAACTGGACAGTGAACAGAACGAGGCGCACGCCGCCCCGCCGGAAACTCCGGTGGTCAATGCGCGCGCGGTCAGTACTGCGCCTGAGCCAACAGGGCAACCCGCAGCGCGCTGACACGCAAACCCCGGCAGGCACCGTCGAAATCCGATGGGCCTGCGTGCGAAACCGGGGCGTGCCGGGAGGCGAGTACGTGGCTCGGCAACATCGGGGTGTGGCGCAGCTTGGTAGCGCATCCGCTTTGGGAGCGGAGGGTCGCAGGTTCAACTCCTGTCACCCCGACTCGACGGTGAAAGCCTCTGGGTAAACGACCGCAGATGGTGGGCACATCATCGGCGACTGCATCGGAGGCCGGTTGGCCTCCTCCGGTGAGAATCCGGCGCACCAGGCAAGGCTCTGGTGACGAAAACGGACGGCGGAGACGCCGGGGCTTCGGGTTCGACTCCCGGCACTGTCGGCATTTTTGCGTCGGTTGAGCAGTTGGTCGGCTCGCCTGGTTGTAACCCAGGTCCTTTCGGGGCGTGCAGGTTCGAATCCTGCCCGGCGCACGCACGATCTCATTCCCTCGTAGTTCAACGGCAGAACATGCGGTTGTTACCCGCACGATCTTGGTTCGATTCCAGGCGGGGGAGCGCACGGTATGCGCCGCTAGCTGAGATGGCATTAGCACCGGACTCTTACTCCGGGGACGGGGGTTCGAGTCCCTCGCGGCGTACCAGATCCCGTTCATCGGCCACCGGTGCTCATCCACCCGGCCGGTGGCGGGGTCGCAACAGGGTGTAGCTCAGTTTGGTCAGAGTGCTCGCCTCGGACGCGAGAAGCCGTTGGTTCAAATCCAACCATCCTGACTCCACAATGGTCCATTGGGGTAGTGGCAGCCCACCTGGTTCTCAACCAGACGGCGCGGGTTCGACTCCCGCATGGACTACGGGCCAGACCTCGGGGTGGCCCCCCGGGTGAGGTCGTGCTGTCGACGTCGGGGACTCATACTCCCCGAACGGGCAGTGCTCGCGGGCGGTTCGCCGCCGCCGCGGTGAGCACCTGGACCTGTGGCGCAACGGGAGCGCAGCTCGTTTACACCGAGTCGGTTGGGGGTTCGAATCCCTCCGGGTTCACGGCGGATGCCTGCGGAAACCCTTACTCCGCTCGGACAGGATGCGGCCAGTTCGAGCGATGCGCGTGGCGCCTCTCCTCGGGCCTGAGCGTCCCGCGGTCGTAGTAGGCGACCCCCGCATCAGGTCTCCGTGGCGCAGTGGAGAGCGCACCTGGTTCCGAACCAGGGGGTCGCAGGTTCGAGTCCTGCCGGGGACACGCACAACGAACGTGACGAGAACCGCCGCGTTACGAATGCCTTTGTGGCGCAGTGGAAAGCGCGCCTGACTACGAATCAGGAGGTCGGGGGTTCGACTCCCTCCAAGGGCACCAGCACGACAAGATATTGCGAGAATCGTTCTGCGCCGCTAGCTGAGATGGCAATAGCACCGGGCTTTTACCCCGGGGACGGGGGTTCGAGTCCCTCGCGGCGCACTTGCCCTGCAGGGCACCGGGCGGCCGAGATGCGGCGGCCTCCCGGGACCGGTACATAGACCGGTCGAATCGGAGAGGTCTAGGCGCCCCGCTGAACCGAACCAACGCCCACCCGGCCAGGTGGGCACCGCATCACCTGCCCTCGTATCCCAACTGGCAGAGGACACCGGCTCAGACCCGGTGTGTTGGGGGTTCGACTCCCTCCGAGGGCACGGTGATCGAGGCGACTGTCGGCTTCGTCGCGCCAGGCTGTGACCCTGGTTGGTCCGTTCGGTCCTCGCGGGTTCGACTCCCGTCGATCACACTCGCCCTCAGCACGATCTGCCCTCGTGGCCCAACGGAGAAGGCGACGGCTTCCTACGCCGCAGAGTGCAGGTTCGACTCCTGCCGAGGGCACGCACCACATTCTTGGCCTCATAGCTCAGTGGTAGAGCGTCCGCTTGTCGAGCGGAGGGTCGCCGGTCCGATCCCGGTTGAGGTCGCGCAGTATCCCGCGGGTGTAGCTCAATGGCAGAGCCCCAGTCTTCCAAACTGGCCACGCCGGTCCGATTCCGGTCACCCGCTCGCAGTAGGCAGTACCCCCGGTCGCCGGCGATCGGGGACTTGGGCTTGTGGCGCATCTGGTAGCGCGCTCCCCTTGCAAGGGAGAGGTAGTCGGTTCGACTCCGACCTGGTCCACGTTTGTCAGCTCATGCGCGTGTAGCTCAGTCTGGTGGGAGCAGTTCTCTGATACGGAACCGGTCGGAGGTTCAAATCCTCCCGCGCGCACGCATTCCGGGATGGTCTGCTGGCATGGCCGACGAGGTTTTGGTCCTCGGCATCGTAGGTTCGATTCCTGCTCCCGGAGCGCATGGCTTCTTAGCTCAACGGGAAGAGCGCACGGGTGAAGACCGTGATGTCGGGGTTCGATTCCCTGGGAAGCCACGTCGTTGTGCACCGCGTTGCGGTGTTCTGCCCCGCTGGCTCAGTGGTAAAGCACCTCCTTGGTAAGGAGGAGATGCCGGGTTCGATTCCCGGGTGGGGCTCGCAGAAAATCGGTCAGGCACGACATTCCGCCCTGGTAGCTCAGTTGGTGCAGAGCGCCCCTCTCGTAAAGGGGAGGTCGTCGGTTCGACTCCGACCCGAGGCCCGCACGAATCCACGACGCTGTGGGTGAACGGTCAACCATCCGTCTGCAAAGCGGTGCCTTCGGGCTATGCCGGTTCGACTCCGGCCAGCGTCTCGTGAACACAATGCGCGTTGGGTTGCCGGCATCCCACCTCGACTCTGACTCGAGGCCACCCAGGTTCGACTCCTGGACGCGCAGCTGGGCCTCCGAGACGCAACCTCGCCGGCCCTCTTGGAGGGTGAACCGGACAGGCGCGCCGGGATCATTCGCTAGATGATGCGACGGGGTGACCCGTTGGGAATCGTGTTCTCCGCCCTCCGCGCACGCACCCCGGCACGTTCGGGGCGTCCACGCCCCGGTGGCGGAACGGAAGACGCGCCAGTCCCAAACACTGGTGCCCTCGACGGGCGTGAGAGTTCGAGTCTCTCCCGAGGCACGCATCACCCAGCATCACCGAGCACCACCATGGAAAGGCCAGCCGAGAGATGGCGGCGGCACCTGTTTAGAAAACAGGCTGCCCTTGACGGGCGTAGGAGTTCGACCCTCCTCCTTTCCGCGTGCACCACCACACCCCCATCGTCCAGTGGCCGAGGACACCGCTCTTTCACAGCGGGAACACGGGTCCGAATCCCGTTGGGGGGACGATTGACTGAGCGGGGATGGAGAAAGAGCGTCTCACCCGGCCTCATACGCCAGGTATCGCCTGCTGCGAGTGCAGGCCCCGCCCCCAATGCTCACGCAAGAAGCCGCCCAGCTCTCATACGGCCGGGTCGCGGGGTGCAACTCCCTGGTGAGCAACACATGCCCTCGTGGCCCAACGGATACGGCAGCGGCCTTCTACGCCGACGAGTGCAGGTTCGACTCCTGCCGGCGGCACCGTGGGCGACGCGGGCTCGGCCGCGCACATGGACACCACCATCGAGAGAGGAGTCCGATCATGAGCGACGTGTTCATCACCGCCGACCCGCACCTGTTCCATCCCCTCGTCGCCGAGCTCCGCGGGTTCGCCTCGGTGGCCGAGCACAACGAGGCGATCTGTCAGGGTCTCACCGAGCGGGTCGGTGCTCGCGACCAGCTTTGGATCCTCGGCGACATCGCCCTGGGCCGGTGGGAGGAGGCGCTGGACCTGCTGGGCACACTGGCGGGCACCAAGCACCTGATCGCCGGCAACCACGACAAGGTGCACCCGATGCACCGGGACGCCCACAAGTATCAGCGGCGCTACCTGGACGTGTTCGAGAGTGTGTCGCCGTTCGCGCGGCGCGCGGTGGCCGGACGCCGGGTGCTGCTGTCGCACTTCCCCTACCGCGGAGACCACACTGCGGTCGATCGGGACATGCAGTACCGGCTGCCGGACATGGGGGAGTGGCTGCTGCACGGGCACACGCATTCCGACCAGAAACTGTCGGGCCGACAGGTGCACGTCGGGCTGGACGCCTGGGCGCTGGCGCCGGTGGCCCTGGGCGAGATCGGAACCCTGATCACCGCCGGGTGATACCGAAGCGTTCCCCGGCAGCGTTATCCACAGCAACGACAACACAGAGAGGAGGTACACGTCATGGACAGACAACAACTCGAGTGCGGTCACCGCCAACCGGTGAAACCGGGCAACGGCTGCGCCTGGTGCCCGGTCTGCGGCACGCTGCAGGTGGCGGTCTCGGAGCGCCCGCGCGTGCTGGCGCGGCACTGAACCGAACCGAACACAGGAACAACCGAGCAGGAAGGGGTGCGGACATGAACGAGGAGAAGCCGGTGTGGCTGCTCGACGTCGACGGTGTGCTCAACGCCTGCTCGTCCAAAGGATGCCGCACCGTCTGGCCGCGGGAGTACTGGAACTCCCACCTCGTGGCCGATCTTGACGGACGACAATGGCCGATCCTCGTCGCCGACCCCGTCGTGTCCTACCTGCGGGCGGTGCACGCCAACGGCGACGCCGAAATCCGGTGGCACACCTCTTGGCAGCACTCCGCCCCCGAGCGCTTGGCGCCGGCGTTGGGTCTGCCGGACTGGCCGCTCGCAGTGGCCCCGGAGTACCACGATATGGGCGAGCACGGGTGGTGGAAGCTGGAGGCGGCGGCACGGGTGCTGGACGAGGCGGGTCGCCGCCTGGTGTGGACCGACGACGACATCGGCTTCGGCGCGAAGCTGACCGGCGCCGTCGGCGAGCTTCTCCGGCGGCCCGGTGTTCTGGCGGTCACCCCGCACACCACCATCGGTCTGACCCGTAAGAACCTGCTGGCGGTGGACGCCTTCCTCGGCATCGACAGCGCGAGCACCCTGGCGCCCGGTCAGGCGGTGCAGTGAGCATGGGGCCGGGCGGGGCGCCCGGCGACGGCGACCAGTCACCGACGGCGCTGTCCCACGAGATCCGCAATCTCACGGGTTGGACGGAGCGAGAGCTGTCGGGGGTGCTGGAACGATCCTGCAACCCTGCCCGGTTCGTTGCGCTGCACGGTGTGCTGAGCCGGCTCAGCCGGGTGGCCGGTAACCCGGCTGCTCTGGTCGCTGCTTTGAGCGCTGATGACGGCCGCGGGAGTGCCGTGGAGATGCTGCGCGACCAGCGGTGGTCGCGGGCGTTCCTCACCGCGCTGGACCACCTGCACGGCCCGCGTCCGGCGATGGTGGTCCGGAGCCGGGTTGGCCACTGCCGGCCGCGACCCACTCGCTGGGGGACTGACCCGACACGCCCTCCGTATTGTGCAGAAACTGCACATGCGCAGAAAATGCGCGTAGGGTCGGGGTCATGGGACCACCGCACACCGACGCCGAGTACCTCGCCGCGTCGCGGGCCGCACCGGAGAAGGTGGACTCGCAGGACCGTGAGGACACCGTGCGCCACCTCGTTGCCGCCGCGGACGCGCTGAAACAAGTCCACCCGGAAAACCTCGGGGACACCGTGCGCCGTCTCGTCGCCGCGCGGGTCGCCGTGGACGCCGCCCTGAACGAAGCCATGGCCCAAGCCGCCCTCGCCGGGTACTCGCTGCGAGCGGTGGCCGAAATGGCCGACATGGCACCCAACTCGGTCGCACCCCGCCTCGCCCGCACCTTCAGCCTCGGCGGATACGGCGACCCCGATGGGCGGGTCACCGCTGTCGGGGTGCAACGAGCCCGGTACGACCACCTGGAGGGCCGCCAGCCCTCCGCTCCGGCAGAACCACTCCGGTTCCGCCGCCGCGAGAACCGAGGGAAGTAGGCCCCGCCATGACCGACCCGAACCGCACCGACATCTCCATGCTGCTGGACCGCTCCGGTTCCATGCAGGCCATCAAGGACGACACCATCGGCGGCTTCGACGCCTTCATCGCCGAACAGCGCAGCGCAGCCGGGGACTGCACAGTCACCCTCGCCCAGTTCGACGACCACTACGAAGAGGTCTACACCGCCAAGAGCCTCGCCGACGTCCCCTCCCTGGACCTACAGCCCCGCGGAATGACCGCCCTGCTCGACGCCATCGGCCGGCTCGTCCGCACCACCGGCGAACGCCTGTCCGCACTCCCCGAGGAACAGCGCCCCGGGACTGTCATCATCGGCATCCTCACCGACGGGATGGAGAACGCCAGCAAGGAGTTCACCCACCCCGCGATCAAGGCGCTCATCACCGAGCACACCGACAAGTTCGACTGGACGTTCCTCTACATGGGTGCCAATCAGGACGCCATCGAGGAAGGTGGGCGCCTCGGTGTCGCCGAGGGGCAGCCGATGACCTACGCGGCGGGCAACGTGGGCTCGGCGTTCGCCTCCACCGCCGGCAACGTGTCCGCCATGCGCGGTGCTGTCGCCAGTGGTGTCTCCCCCTCTGCGGCGCGCTCGACCCACTCCTACACCGACCGGCAGCGCACCGAGGCCACCGCGGAGTAGTGCCACCCGAATCAACCGGCCGGGGAGGGGGATTCTCACCGGACCGGACACATAGGATATGAGCACCTCGAGTACACGGCACTCCGCGCGGCCGCTGCGCCACTCGCTGGTCGAGACGGGTATCCCAGCGGTCTTCGCGCTGGCCCTGGTTGTCTTCGCCATCACTGGACCCGCCATCGTCACCGCCCAGCACGGTGCGCGGCCGGTCACCGACCCACGTCCCGCATCCTCACAAGCCGACCAGCTCTGGCAGGCGGTCACCGGCCCGGCCCCGGTGGTAATCCCCGCACCCGAGCACACCGGATTCCCCTGGGTGCCCCAGACCGCCGACCGGCGCTGAGCCCAGGCCTGACCCGCTCCGCACAGCTCGGAGCCCAGCCGAACACCCGTCTCCCTGGTGGTTCGCTGCTGGCGCAGAAACCACGACACCCGGGGCAACACCGCCCCGGCCGCCCACATACCGCACAACCACACGAAAGGAGGCGAAGACCATGACCACCGATGTGCTGCTGATCAACGCCTCCTACCAGGTGCTCAGCCGGGTGGCGTGGCAACGTGCCGTGACCCTGGTCGTCACCGAGGTCGCCGACATTCACGAAGCGCACCCGGACAAGATGATCCACTCCATGCACCTGTCCATCCCGCTGCCCACCATCATCAGGATGCGGACCTACGTCTACACCCCGCGCCTGCAGGAGTGGGCGCACGGGGTGACGCGTGGCCGCATCCTGCTGCGCGACAAGCGGACCTGTGGGTACTGCGGGCTCCGCGGAGACACCATCGACCACATCATCCCGAAAAGTCGTGGCGGAGCGGACAGCTGGGACAACCTCATCACCTCCTGCGCGGCGTGCAACAACACCAAGGCCGACCGCCCCCCGGTCCAGGCCGGCATGAAGTTGCTCTGGGTGCCTCGCGCACCGAGCGCACAGGACGCCGACCAGGAACGGGTGTGGCTGACCCTGAGTGAGGCGGTCTGAGCTCCACCCTTGGACCGCCTCACTCAGGGTGCCGGTGACCGAGCAAACGCAAACAGAGGAGGTGGGGGCAGTGCACACGCAGACCAAGGCGAGGACCATGTCATCGACGCGGGCGGACCCGTCGCGGGTGTTGCTGGCCGGTGACTGGCACGGCAAACTGGGGTGGGCACTGACGGTGGTGGATCACGCCGCGGCAGTGCACGCCGAAGTGATCGTGCACGTCGGCGACTTCGGGATCTGGCAGGGCGGCGCCGGCATGAAGTACCTGCGTCGCCTCGATCAGCGGCTTTCCGAACGCGGCCTGCGCCTGGTTTTCGTCGACGGCAACCACGAGAACTTCGACCTGCTCGACACCTACCCGCGCCGCCGGGATGGCACCGCCGAAATCCGGCCGACCATCACGCACCTGCCACGCGGGTACCGATGGTCCTGGCACGATCAGAGTTGGCTGGCCCTGGGTGGGGCCACGTCGGTGGACCGCGACCTGCGCACCCCCGGCCGGGACTGGTGGGCACGTGAGGAGATCACCATGGCCCAGGCCACAGCGGCAGCCGGTGGTGGACACGCGGACGTACTGATCTGCCACGACGCACCGTTCGGAGTGCCGGCGTTGGAGGCGAGACTCGCCCCGAACCCCCTCGGCCTGCCCGCCGACGTGCTGCGCGGCGCACGATCACACCGGGAGCTGATGCGTGAGGTGGTGCGCGAGGTAGCACCGGAGTATCTGTGGCACGGGCATTACCACTGGGCCTACCGTGACGAGCTGGTGCTCGAGGACGGGCACCGGGTTCAGGTGAGGGGGCTGGACATGGACGGCACCACGATGGCCGCGAACACCGAGATCCTCGACCTGCCTCTACCCCCACCCGGTCCGGGCGTTGTTGCTGACACACAGAAGGGACGAGCCATGCCGTTGTAGTTGCGCTCACCGTGAGCGCCAGAACGGAGATCGACCATGTCCAGAACGGACAAGGACAACCCGGCGTGGGTTCGGGCACACGATGACCCACACAGCCGGGAGCACCACTACTGCACCGACGGTTGGATGCACGGCCAGACCGGCGCGTGGCAAACCCATCTGTGCTACCCGTGCGACCTGGACACCGGACCCCAGGCACGGTGCCGGCGCTTCGAGCCGAACCGCCGCTTCCTGCCCGGGCCGCCGCGCTGGTTCACCCACGCCGAGTTCTACGACCCCGACCGGGCCGCGGTGCGAACGGCGGCGCGGTCGGCGCTGCGCGAGCACAACACGTACGGCGACACCGACATCGAGGTCCCCACAGACCAGCACCGCCACGGCGGCGCCTGGGACTGGTGGTGATACCCAAGGAGACGGTGACGGTGCTGGTGGGGACAGCGCAGGTGGTGGGGATGTTGTCGGGCCGACCGGGACGAGTCAGCGGTACCGGTCGGCCTCGCTGTCGTTGTGCTTGCCGGATTTGGCGAGCCCACGGCTGAGCATGTAGCCGATGGTGAGCAACACGATGTAGAACCACGCCTTGTCGGCGAGGAAGTAATCCGACCGCCCGCCCTCGGTGTCACCCACCAGGGCGGAGGCCACGAGCACACCGATCACGGTGAGGACGTAGGCGATCAGCTCGGTGGTCTTGAGGGAACTCTTGATCCTGTCGCCGCGTTGGCCGGCACCCGGTCGCGGGAGCAGTGCCGGGTGGACCTGTGTCGGGTGAATCTGTGGGTTCGTCATGACGTTGGCCTTCTGGGTTGAACGCGGAGATCAGGGTTGGACGTGCCGCACGGCGAGAGAAAAGATTCCCCCGCCGTGCGGTACGTCGACCCCTCTACCACTCAGGCGGAGGTCTTCCGACGACGCAGACCCGCGGCACCGGCAGCAGCGCCGACCAGCAGCAGGGCTGCTCCACCGGCGGTTGCCGGGTTGAGTGGGTTGGAGCTCGCCGCCGCGTCAGCGCCGAGACCTGTGTCGATCGACCGCAGGCTCGTGGTCGAAGGTCCACTGGGGGCCAGACCGGAACCGAGGGGGATGGACGTGGTGCTGGTTCCGCTCGGCTGGAGACCGGTGCCCGTGTTGATCGGCAGGGTGCTCACGCCGGTACCCGGAAGGACCGGGGGAGCTACCGGAACCACAGCCACCGGAGGTGCGACCGGCATGACCGGGACGACCACTGGTGGCACGACCGGGACAACACCCGGAGGGGTCACACCGACGGGTGGAACCCCGCCCACTGGAGGAGTAACCGGGACCGGAACGCCCACGCCAACTGGCGGAACGGTGACTGGAGGAGTAACCACCGGAGGAACGGTCACGGGTGGGGTGACCACTGGAGGTACCCCGCCCACCGGAGGAGTAACTACCGGTGGAACGGTCACCGGTGGGGTGACCGTTGGAGGTACCCCGCCCACCGGAGGAGTAACCACCGGAGGAACGGTCACCGGTGGGGTGACCACTGGAGGTACCCCGCCCACCGGAGGAGTAACCACCGGTGGAACGGTCACCGGTGGGGTGACCACCGGAGGAAGGACCGGTGGGACCACTCCGCCTGGAGGGGTGACCACTGGTGTCACGGTGACCGTCACGGTGGCCGGGGGGATGACGGTACCGGTCGGGATGATGACGCCGGTCGGGTCAGTAACCGTCACCGTGATGGTGGTCGCGCCCGGAGGCAACGCCATCATCGGGGTGCAGGAGAACGTGCCCGCCGCCGTGGCGACCGTCACGCAGACCGTGGTTCCACCGGCGGTGATGGTGACCGTGGAACCCGCAGGGGCGGTGCCGGTGATCGGCCCCGTTCCCGGGATCGTGGTCCCGGCGATCGGGGCGACGATGACCGGCGGAAGCACTCCGGTGACCGGTGGCGTGACCACTGGAGGCGTGACCGGTGGAACCACTGGTGGGACCGGAGGGGTCACGGGTGGGACCGGAGGAGTGACCGGGGGAACCACCGGAGCGGCCGCCACGGTGACCATCACCGTGGTTGGGGCCGGCAGCACCGTGCCCACCGGCAGGACACCGGTCGGGTCGGTGACCGTGGCGGTCAGCGTGGTCGCACCGGGAGCCAGTGGTGCGGTCGGGGTGCAGGAGAACGTGCCCGCCGCGGTGGCGACAACGGCGCAGACCGTGGTTCCACCGGAGGTGAGGGTGACCGTGGCACCCGCGGGTGCGGTACCGGTGATCGGCGCCGTTCCCAGGATCGGCGCGCCCCCGGCGACCGGGGTGGTGATGACCACCGGGGCGACCGCGGTGACAGCCGGTCCGACGGTGAAGGTGGCGACCACCGGGGTGGGCAGCGCGGTGCCCGCCGGCAGGACGCCGGTCGGGTCGGTGACCGTGGCGGTCAGCGTGTTCACGCCCGTCGGCAGTGGCCGGGTCGGAGTGCAGGAGAACGTGCCGGCTGCGGTGGCGACGACGGCGCAGATGTTGACACCGGCCGGACCGGTGATGGTGACCGTGGCACCCGCGGGTGCGGTGCCGGTGATGGTCGGTAGGGCCGCCGTGCCTGTGGCGTTCGTCAGCGGGGACGTGATGGTGAGGCCGGCAACGGCGTTGGGACGAACCACCGTGGGGGTGTTCGTTCCGGACGGTGTGGCAGCTGCGGCCATGGGTACGCCGAGCCCGGTGAGCGCACCGAGTCCCGTGCCGAGGCACGTGAACGCCGCAGCCGCGGCTACGGATCGGCGCAGGGGATTGCTGTTCATTTCTGCTCCCTTGTGGGTGACCCGGTCCGTTGTCCGAACACGAGGAGTGGTACTCGCGGGGCAGTGTAAGCACCGTTTTTCGATTTCCCGTGCAGTCGCTGGACGGTGCACACCGAGCAGGCCGCACACATAGGTGGCATGAGCATCACCATTGAGCCCGAGTCCTACCCCGAAGACCTCACCGGTTGGCGCATCGAACACGCCGACGGCACTGCGTGGGAGGAGCAGACCTACCCGACCTACGACAGCGCCGAGGGCGGTTACCTCGAGCACAACCTGCGCTGTCGCATGCAGGACTGCGTGCACTGTGGGGGACACATCTCCGCGGTGACCTCGGTGGAGTTGCCCAGCCTGAACATGGCCAACGGGAACGCCGCGACGGTGCTGTCCGTACTGGGGTGTTCCACCGAGGATGTGTACTGCGGCGGCACCGCTTTCGAGCCCGAAGATTTCCGGGACCGGGTTGTTGTTGCGTTGGCGTTGGCTGAGGCCGACCCGGGCCGGGCCGCGTCCACCACCCGATCGCCCGGTGGTGGCACCTTCGTGGAGTGCGGTGTCCCGGCCGGGTACCTGCAGGATCGGCTGTCCGAGCTGCTGGAGGTGGCCGACTTCGCGGTGGCGCACGGTCGCCAGGTCATCGCCTGCTGATCGGCACGGCAAGGACCTGACCGGAGGGGTCACCCGGCACCGCCCACATGCGTACATGCAGACATGCGCACCCATTCAGAACCGTCGAGGAAAGGCACTGTCATGGAGAAGATCACCGCAACCCTGGCCAGCTGGGCGTCCATCCTGGAGCCCAAAACCAAGGCCCAGGCCTGTGAAACGTCGCGCATGCCGTTCATCTACCCGCACCTGGCGCTGATGCCCGATGCGCACCTGGGCAAAGGGTCCACCGTCGGGTCGGTGATCCCCACCGAAGGCGCGATCATGCCCGCCGCGGTCGGGGTGGACATCGGCTGCGGCATGGCCGCGGTCCGCACCCAGTTCACCCTCACCGACATCGAGGCGTGCGGCAAGGACCTGCACGAGCTGCACCACGCCATCTCGCGGGCCGTTCCGCTGTCCGCGGGCGGGCGCAACCAGAAGATCCGGCGCAGCGCCAAGACCCGCATCGCGAAGCTGGAGACGATGGCCGGTGCGGACCAGGCCGACGCCGCGCTGCCCACCTGGCGGTTCCAGCTCGGCAGCCTGGGCTCGGGTAACCACTTCATCGAGGTGAGCTTGGACGAGGCAGACCGGGTGTGGTTGTTCCTGCACTCCGGTTCCCGCGGGGTCGGCAACCGGCTCGCCGGCGGACACATCGCCATCGCCCAGCAGGCCTGCGCGAAAGAAGGAGTGGTCCTGGGCAACCGGGACCTGGCGTGGCTCACCGAAGGCACAGTTGAGTTCGACGCCTACCTGCAGGCCCTGCTGTGGGCGCAGACGTTCGCGGCACTGAACCGGGACGAGATGATGGACCGGGTGGTGGACTGCTTCGCCGAGTTCATCGGTACCCGGGTGCGGCGCCTGGACACGGTGAGTTGCCACCACAACTACACCGCGCGGGAACACCACTTCGGCCGCGACGTGTGGTGTTCCCGCAAGGGCGCGATCTCCGCCCGCACCGGACAGCTGGGTTTGATCCCCGGTTCCATGGGTGATCTGTCCTATGTGGTGTCCGTCCTCGGCATCACCGACGCGTTGTGCTCCGCCCCGCACGGCGCGGGACGCAACTACTCACGGTCCGCGGCGAAAAAGCAGTTCACCCGCGAAGACCTGGACACCCGGATGGCGGGGGTGGCGTGGGGCGAGTCGGATGCGTTCCTGGACGAGCACCCCCACGCGTACAAGCCGATCGACGTGGTGATGGACGACGCGAAGGAACTGGTCGAAATCGTGCACACCCTCCGCCAGATCGTGAACGTGAAGGGCAACTGACGCCCGGTGGGCGCTCAGCCGATCAGGATGGCCCCGTCGGAGAACCGGTAGGTGATGGAGCCGTGTTGGAAGTTGCTGCGCCTACCGCCGGGCACCGCGTACTCGTCGCTGGTCGGGTAGCCCAGTGAGCTGAGCTCCCAGCCCATCCCCGCCCACCGGCCGCGGATGGCTCCGTGCACCAGTCGGGGACCAGTGTTGGGGGTCCAGTAGATGGATGCCCCGTCCCCGCCGGTGAAGTGGTTGTAGCGCCCGACCCCGTCGGGGGTGGTGTTCTCGTCGGTGAGCGGGTAGCCGGTCGGGCCTGCTTCCCAGCCCAGGGATTGCCAGTGCCCGCGGATGGCGCCGTGCACCGACCATGCCCCGGTGGTGGGGGTCCAGTAGATGGATCCGCCGTTGCCGCCGGTGAAGTGGTTGTAGCGGCCGACGGTGTCCGGTGCGATGCTCTCAGGGGTGGTGGTGGGTCCGAACAGGGCCGCCAACCCGGGGGTGTTGTAGTAGTGCTCAGCGATCGCCCCGTGCATCTCCGGCGTCGGGGCCGCGGTGGGTCGGATCGCGGAGGCCACCGCCTGGTAGGCCGGTTTCTCGGTGCCGTCGGCGCGTTGCAGGCCGAAGAAGTTCTCCCGGTCCGCGGTGTCGGTGCCCCGGTCCCGCAGCTGGTAGAGCACCATCGGCCCCGCCCAGGAGTAGTTGCGCCACAAGTCGATGCCGCGGACGAGATGATCCGCCTGCTGCGCCTCGCTCAGATACCCGGCACCGGCAGGGTCGGTGTGCGCCCCGAACTCCGTCGCCCAAATCTGCTTGGCACTGTCCCCGTGGGCGGCCATGATCGCGCGCGCGTTCACCGGCGAGGTGGACATCTGATTCCAGGCGGTGCCAGGGTCGGTGCCCGGTGCCGCCGGGTAGCAGTACGGGTGCCAACCCACAGCGTCGAAGAACCCGCCACCGCCGTGGTCGTAGATGCCCTGCAAAAAGTCCGTCGGACTGATCGTCGCCCCATCGCCCCGGGTCTCCGCTGGGGCCACCCCACCGGTCAGGACGGTGGCGTGGGGGTCGGCGCTCTTGATCACCGGGTACACCGCCCGCAGCAACGCCGTGTACCCGGCGGCACCGGGCGCCGGCCGGTAGAAGGTGTCCGTGTTCTGTTCGTTCCAGATCTCCCAGGCAGCGACCCGACCGGCGTAACGGGCGGCGGCGGTCTTCGCGAACGCCGCGAACTGCGCCGGATCAGTGGGGACGCAAGTGTCCTCGGCGCATCCCGACGCCCTGCTCGCCCACGGCGGTGAGGTGTCGAGCACCGCCACCGCCCGAATGTTCCGCGCCACCAGTGCCGCCACCAGTGCGTCGATGGCCCCCCAGTCGAAGCTGCCGGCGGAGGGACGCTGCACGTTCGCCCAGATCAGCTGGAACCGGGCCCACCCCACACCGAGGCGCACGAACTCATCCAACCGGGCATTCAACGCGGCCCCGGTCAGGTACTGCAGGTCCTCGAACAGGCCGAACCCGGTGGCGGTACTCGCCTGGGCGGGGGCGGCCAACCCCACCCCCATCACCCCGGCCCCCATCACACTGGCGGCGGCCCCCGCCAGCTGCAGGGCACGCCGCCGGGTCACCGTCGGGTTGATGGCGTGGTGGTCAGTGTGGATGTGGGCCATGCCGACGAACATGCGCAGACCCGGCGCCGTGGTTCGCTGCTCAGTTCTGCTCGTCGTCCCAGCCGAGCAGGGACACGGTGACCTCAACGAGATCGGCGATCTCCCCGTCGGCCCGGTAACAGGTGCCGCACAGTCCCCGGTACGGGTCGGCGAAATGTTCGACGCACTGCACGCCGGTCTGCTGATGCCCGGCCGGGCACGTCGTTGTAACCACCGCGGCCGCGGGAAACGGGCAGCGGCCGGACCGTGAGACGCACTGGCATCCGCGGGGTTCCTGGCCGGCGGTCATGCCGGCCGCACCTTGGCCCGACCGTCCCACACCATCCCGGCCGAGGTCAGCTCGGCGATTCGTACCGGGGAGAGAGTGCCTTTCCTGCGATCCACCCGACGGGAGATTACCCACTCCCCCAGGTTGAACCCGTCGTCAGCGACGTACAACCAGTGAACACGGCCATGCCCTGTTTGGACGACATAGTCCCGCAGGTGGGCGAGCCCAGTCTGGAAGTAAACCTCGACGCCATCCCACACCATCCCGGCTGAGGTCAGTGCGGTGGTTCTCTCCTCCGAGAGGTTCCCTTTCTTGTGTTTCGCCCGTTGGGTTTTCACCCACGTCCCCAAGTTGAATCCGTCGTCGGTGACGTGCCTGGCGGGAACGGATGAGTGCCCGTGGGCGGCGGTGTAGGCCCGTAGATGGTGCAAACCTCGCCGGAAGGCGTTTTCGTCGGGCGGTCGACCGGGGACGCGTGGGATGGCCATATCAGGTATGTGTCCGACCGGGTGGCCAGGTAAGCGTCGTTCACTCATCGCCCCGACCACGCCATCCCCAGCGCGTCCAGCTCGGTGACCTTCGCCGTCGTGAGCTGCCCGGCCTTGCGCTCTTGCCGGCGGCTGTTCACCCACCTTCCGAGCGGGTACCCGTCGTCGGTCACGAACCCCTGGGGCACCTTCGCGTGGCCCTCCCGGGCTGTGTAGGTCCGGAAGTGGTTCACCCCGATCCGGTAGTTGGCATCGCGGAGGTCCCACACCATTCCGAGCGTGTTCAGCTCGGTGACCTTCGCCGTCGAGAGCTGTCCGGTTCTGCGATCGCTCCGGCGGTTGCTCACCCACTCCCCGAGCTTGAATCCGTCATCGGTCACAAACCCGCGGGGCGTGTTGGCATGCCCAAACACTCCTGCGTAGGACCGGAAGTGGTCCACCCCGATCCGGTAGCCGGCACCGCGGGGGTCCCACACCATCCCAAGGGCGCTCAACTCGGTGACCTTCGCCGTCGAGAGCCGTCCGACCTTACGATCCTGCCTGCGGCTGGTTACCCACACCCCGAGGTGAAACCCGTCGTCGGTCACGAACCCCTGGGGCACGTTGGCGTTGCCTTGTGCTGTCGCGTAGGCCCGGAGGTGGTCCACTCCGGATCGGTAGCCGGAGTCGGGGGAGGAGCCCCACACCATCCCGAGCGCATTCAACTCGGTATTCCTCGCCCCTGAGAGTCGCCCGGACTTGTGGTCCTGCCGGCGGTTGCGCACCCAGATACCGAGTTTGAATCCGTCGTCGGTCACGAACCTATAGGGCACGTTCGCGTGGCCCTGCGCTGCTGTGTAGGTCCGGAGGTGGTTCACCCCGATCCGGTAGCTGGTGTCGCGGGAATTGGTCGCTGGGGCGTGGATCGTGGTCACGCCCACCATGTGTGCGGCCGGGCGGCGGTCGCCCGCTGTCGGTCTGTCACGCGGCGCTTCGCCCCGCTCACTTGGCCGGCCCCGAGGACCTCGAGAACCAGGCCGCGAGGAGCACGTGTATCTGGCCGCACACATGAGGAACATGAATCCCGACGAGTACGTGCAGCCCATCGTGGTGTCCCGCACCGGCACCCACGAGGATGCGGTCACCGCGGCGGCCCAGGCATCGCTGCGGGCCTACCTGCTGGAACCCGACGACCCCCGGTGGCAGGCCTGGTTGGGCGGTGCGTTCACCAAGACGGTGCGCCGGGCGAAGCCCGCCCAGCTCGCGGCGCTGCGTCCCCAAGCGGCGGTGGCCGTGCAACAGGGGCATGCGCTGGCGTTGGGGTTTCCGCCGTGCACCTACGCCGAGCTGGCGCCGTCCATCGCCAAACTGCAGGTGTCGGGCACCGAACTGGAGCGGGTGGGATGGGGTAGTAACGACCAGCTGGCCCGGCTGTGTTTGGTGGTGAACGAGTCCGTGGGTATGTCCACCGGAAAGACCGCGGCGCAGGCCGCGCACGCGTTGTTCGCCTGGTACCTGCAGGCGGATCACGTTCAGCGGTTCTGGTGGGGGCAGGTGGACATGCCGTTGCACATCACCGGGGCGCCCCAAGCCGGCTTCGACAGGCTCGTGCCGCAGTCGGAGGTGGTGATCACCGATGCGGGGCGCACCGAAACGGCCCCGGGCACCGCCACCGTGCTGGCGCTGTCGCTGGACACCTCTGACGGGCCTGGGAGTGCACCCGTTCGGTCGGGAGCGGCAAACAATAAGGATCACCACCCGAACGGATCGAGGTAGTAGCCATGTCCAGCGAAGAGGAACCCGCGCTCGCGCAGCACACACCCGAGCCGGTGGTGTCCCAAGCGTCCCTGCAGTTCGACATGCCCACCGACCGCGGCGAGGCGCCACCACCCGACCCCGCCGCTTCGGTGGCGCGGCGCATCGAGGAGGAAAAGGCCCGCGCCCACGCGGTGCCGCTGCGCCCCACCCTGATCCGGGCCCTGGTGATCGGTGTGGCCGCCGCCGTGATCACCGCCGGCCTGGTTCTCCTCGTCCCGGCCGGCACAGTGCTCGAAGGCGTGATCGCCGCGGTGGTGGCGTTCATCGGCGGTGTCGTGCTGACCGGGCGAACCGGGCTGGCCGCCTGGTACGGCTACGACCCGGCGCTGCGCACGCTGCGTGCCCAAGCCCGCGACGAACAGAAGGTCGCCGACCAGCTGGCCCCACTGACATCCGCCGGGTGGGTGATCCTGCATGACCGGATCATCGCCGCACACCGGGTGCCGGCCGTCCTCATCGGACCGCCCGGGGTGGTGTGCGTCTACCCCTACGGCTTCCCCGCCGGTGCCGGGTTCCGCTACCAACGACGCCACGCCCGTGCGGTGGCCCGCAACATGGCCGCAGCGGTGGCGGTGTTGCCGTTGGCGTTACTGCGGATGCGCCCGGCCCCCACGCTGTCGGTGACCCTGCGGCAAGCCACGGTGCAACCTCCCGCCGAGGCGCAGGGGACCGTCGCCTGGGGGTGTGGTGAGTTGCGCGCCCAACTGAGCCGCCGACCGGGGTTGGATTCCTGGACGGTCCTGGTGTACGCCCAGTACGCCGTGGTGCACCGACCACCGGACCGCAAGGTGATGACCTTGCACCGCATCGGGGTGTACGACGCGGGCGCAGCGCAGCGCACCGTGCTGGAGACCGGATTGCCGGCCGGTCTGAACCGGGCCGCGATCGCCCACCTGGCCGCCGAAGTCGATGACACCTGTCCACCGGCCTGAGCCGCCGCAGCACCTCGCGGTGACCCGGGACGCAACCGAGATCGCTGAGCGCGTCGCGGTGCTCACCGAGGAGCTGGTGCGGCTGGCTGCGGACCGGGTTGCCGACAAGGCCGAAGCTCCGGTTGGCGCGGGCGGGTGACGCTCGATGAACACCTCGCCGAACGGCGGGAAGCCGGGCTCTCCGAGCAGCAGCTGCCGCTGAGGTTCAGGCGTTGGCGGGTCTCGGCCTTCATGTGTCCTGTCGCACTCGCAAGCCCGTGTCGTGGACCCGCTCGGGCTTGCGAGTGCGGCGCTGCTCATGCCGACGTCCCGGTCTCCGAGGTTGCTGGGCACAGGGGGCAGCCGACGCCGCGGACCCGGGCAGCAACCCCCGCCTGGTAGA
>JAABUT010002003.1_pt1 | contig 21049 bp, 17 predicted proteins | sample 5559281 | NCBI WGS metagenome assembly JAABUT01 (sample SAMN10711880, study PRJNA513359) | rock metagenome | isolation source: Antarctica rocks | place: Antarctica: Victoria Land, Ricker Hills nord | collected 2016-01-04
CCTGACGACCATCTCCAGAACCGAACGAGGCATCAGACCCAACCACGAGTTCGCCGCCGCCTACCGCTCTTGGCTGGACACCCAGACCCTCGCCAATGCCGCTTGACACCAATAGGAGCATCCAAACTCTGGGCAGTCCCGGTTGTTGACTAGCGACACCGCGATGAGACCGGATGTGCCGGCATTCCCACACCTGCTCAACTGATGGCTCGTCCGATCCGCCTTACAAGATCGGATGCTCTTTTCTCTTGACCGAGCGCGAAACGGTCAGCCACCAGCTTGAGTGCGCACGTTCAGATCAGGCTGTGCTGCATCGCCACCGCGTTGGCACAAAGCTTCTTGCAACCGTGAATCCATCTCCTCGAACGGCCGAGTTACGTCTCCTCGAGGCCGATCCCCAACGCTGACACGACCGCCGCCCGCCGAGGCGTCGCGGACGGATCTCCCGCTCAGCAAGCTCACAGCGACGCCCAGATAACCTCTCGATCGAACTCAGATCAGAAGGTTGCAGGCTCGAATCCTACCGAGGGCCAACGGATCCGCAGCCAGGCCATCTGGAAACACTGACACCGGGATGGTGCGCACCCGTGAGCACTGACGTCGTCGAGCCGACGCTGCTATCAACCGGTTCGGTACCCGCGACCGAGCGACCCCGGCCGCGATGGGCGGTCGACCTCGACAACTTGATGGCCGCCGCAGTCGCGGCATTCGCGTGGTGGACGATCCTCCGCGAAGTCGTCCTGGTGACCGGCAGCTCGACGACACCGTTCGTCATCGCCTGGCTCGTCACGTCGCCCCTGATCATGGTCCCAGTCGCCCGCTGGAACAGACGGAGCTCCGCATCGCCGGATCTGCCGCCGGCATCGCCGGATCTGCCGCCGGCATCGCCGGATCTGCCGCGGGCATCGCCTGAACCGCCGGGAACGTCATGCGGGGGGTGGGTACCCCCGAGTCGCACCACCTCGCTGGGGATCCTGCTGTGTGTCGGCGCAGCGGCAGCGCTGCTCTCGACCACCGGCGTGCTGACCTTCTCCCTCGGATGGGTGCTGGGTCTGGCGGCCCTCGGCCTCATCGGACGCGAGATACGCCTCCGCACCCGTGCCACCGGTGCGGGTGCGGAGGCGCCAGCCATTGTTGCTGTCACTGGATCGGCGACCGGCACGGGACTCTCCCGGAGGCTCCACCTCCAGGACGGTACGGCGGCCATCGTCAGTGTCGGCGTCGCGGTCATGTCGCTCTTCGAACGCCGCGGGGCCGGCGACGACGCCTACTACGTCAACCTCTCGACGTGGACCGCCGAACACGGCCATATCCCGCTCCGGGACACCATGTACGGGCCTGAGGTGTATCCATCTACCTACGGGGGTGGCTATCCGCTCACCTCTGTGGAAACGCTGTTCGGTGCGCTGGCGCGGCTCGTCCACCTCCAGGCCGGCACCATGACCTACCTCATCGCAGCGCCGATCTGCACCTTTGCCTTCGTCTGGGTCCTCTGGCAACTCGCCACCGTCTGTATGCGCCGGCAAGCGTTGCCCACGTTTCTGTTCTCGGTCGCCTTCATCCTGGTTGGCTCGGGAGGAACCTGGCGCAGCTATCCGTCGCGTATCTGGGAGGGCAAGGCGATCGCCGTCACCGTCCTGGTGCCGCTCATCTGGATCTTCGCCATCCGCCTCGCGCGCACCCGGGACAGGCACTGGACAGTCCTGCTCTTCCTGGCCGGCATTTCCTTCGTCGGCCTGACGTCGAGCGCATCCCTACTGGGCTTGGTCCTGGCGGGGATCATTGTGGTCGCGGGTGTGCTGACGCGGGACCCCGCGTTGCGCTGGGGAGGAGTCGCCCTGGCCGTCGCGCCGGCCGTCAGCGGAGTCGTCATCGCCTTGGCGGGCTCGGTCGGTGGAGCGCATCCGGCAACGCCGACGCTCTGGGGCTCGCTTCGCGGTGCTTACGGCGCCGATCCGCTGATCGACGCCATCACGATCGCTGCGCTCCTGCTCTCCCCATTGGTCCTGCGGCGCAGCGCGGCACTGCTGGTGTGGACGGCTGGTCTCGCTTCGCTGGCCGTGTTCACACCGGGCGTGCTTGCGCTCGTCAACGCTCTGACCCGGTCGGGGCCAGTCGAGTGGCGGCTCCTTCTCGCGCCGCCGATCCCGACCCTGATCGGTGCTTGTGCAGCGACCGCCGTCGCCGTGGTGTCCGGTGCGTTCGGCGGTGGAAGGGTCGCCAGGTACGGCACCGCGGCGGTCGCCGTCGCCGCGGTCGCCACGGTCGCGCTCGCCGGCACGCCGCTGTGGGGGGCGGGCACGTGGCAACGCCCGACGTGGGACGTCGACCCGGCGCAGTTGGCCAACGTGCGTGCACTCATGGCCAGTGGCCCGAGTACAGCCGGCCCAGTGCTCATGCCTCCAGGCGAGATGCTCGTGCTGGCGATCGCCACGACGCAGGTCTTCGCTGTCGTGCCGCGTGCGTACGACCTCCCTGGCCTGCAGGAGCCGCCGGCGGAGACGACAGCACGACGGCTCCTGCTCTCACTGGTCAGCCAGGGACACAAGGAGCTACCCACCGCCGACGTCCAATCGGCGCTGCGCCTGCTGCACGTCCAGACCGTGTGCCTCCGACCGAGCGCCCACAAGGACCGGCAGACCGTCCAAAGCCTCGGATTCTCCGCGTGGCGACCCATCGGTGCGCTGGTCTGCTCCACCAGGACGGGCTGACGAACCGGGGCTCAGCTGGACTCGACGGCCCGATCACCTACGCCACTCCAAGGGACTTGACTCGGGGTCACGATGGGTTGGCGCGCAGTGCCGCGATCAACCACTCGAACGCGGCGCTACGTGTGGGTGATGGGGTGCGCCCGTTGATGATCGCTGTCAGCTGTAGGTATCGCTCGACCCGAGAGTCGGTGAACATCTCCAGTTGTTCGAGCATCCGGTCGCGGGAGCCCATCGCATTATCGAGCGTGATGATGCGGTCGAGCACGGTCCTGCCCTGCGTCGAGTCCGGCGCGACGCCGTCCGCGACTGCTCGTCCGGCATGTTCCATGACCGTGCTCTTTCGCGGCCAGGTCTGTCGGGCGGCTCCGTCGGGTCCGGTAGGCAACAGGCGGGCGTCCTCGAGGGCCATCTGCCGAACCCGCTGCTGAAACTCGGAGTCATCGACCAGGTCGGCGAGTTCGATCCATGCATCGACTTGTTCGGGTGTCGGATCGTCGGCCAGGGTTGCGGGCAGTTGCCGCATGCTCTCGGCAGTTCGCGTGCCGGTGGGGCTGAGGTCGGTGCCGGCGAAGGCACGGTCGACGAACTCGTCGATGATGTGCTGCCGCTCCTGGGCGGACAGTCGGGCCAGCTTGTGCATGAGCAGCGTCTCCTCGATAGAGCTGGCGCGCCTGGCTACCGTGCGTAGCACGGCCCTGCGCACCCGCAGGGTACGGATCTCGGTGTCCAGCGCCGTCACGTGAGCGTCCGCGACCTCGACAATCGTCAAAGCCTGAGTCAGGGTCCGACGCACAGTGTCAAGCCCAAGTCCAAGCTCGCGGAGGGTCTGGACAAGATCGAGTCGGGCCACCGCCGCCGCGTCGTAGAGCCGGTAACCGGAGGCGGACCGGCCGACGCACGGGACCACGCCGGCGTCTGACCAGAACCGGATCGTGCGCACCGGCACGCCGGTGCGGCGAGCCAATTGCCCGATGGTGTAACCCGCTGGATCACTCACACCAACGACTGTCGACCTTCCACCCAGTGGAGAGTCAAGCGTATTGCTCTGGCGGCTGCGTCGAATCTGCAAGGCAAGTCGGGCTTAGGGCCTGCGCCACGGTCGCAGCCACTCTGCGGTCCACCGGGGTAGAGAGAGCATGCCACCCCAAAGTGAACCACCCGTCCAACGTGGGTAAACTGCCCCGGATGCGGCCAGTGCGCCGGTTGTCGGCTGACGTGTAAGCCGCCCGTGGGTGTCAGGGGCGGTGATCCCGTTGCCTCGAAGAGCGGAGACCGCTGGTGATCACCGGGACGTCCGATCGCTTGCGACCTGGCGCAGCGTGATCAACAACGCCGCCTTCCGTCTGCGGGAGCGCACCCGGGCGCTGGCAAAGTCAGCACTGCATGCGTCGCCCGCATGGCTTCAGCCCAAACTACGCAGCGGCCATCGAGCAGTGCGCGAGCGCGCTGCTCGCCAGCGCCCGAAGGGTCCGTTGCTCAGCGTGGTCGTGCCAGCGTATCGGGTGGAGGAGTACCTGCCCGCCTGTTTGGACTCGCTGCTGGCGCAGCGGTACAAGAATCTGGAGATCATCGTTGTCGACGACGGCTCACCAGATGGCTCGGCCGCGATCACGCGCGAATACGCCCAGCGCGACCGGCGGATCTGCCTGATTTCGCGTCCCAACGGTGGGCTGGCCGCAGCCCGCAACACCGGCATCGATGCAGCAACCGGCGAGTACTTGGCGTTCTGCGATTCCGACGACATCGTCCTCCCTGACGCCTATCAAGCAGCCATGAGCAGTTTGAGCCGCACCGGCTCCGACTTCGCTGTGTTCGCGTACCAGCGAATGGATTCCAGCCACCGCTGGCCCCCACCACCTTGGATCCGCCAAGCGCACAAGTCGGCTCGCCTGCGAACCAACCTGACCGATTTCCCCGAAGCTCAAGTCAACGCCGTCGCCTGGAGCAAGGTGTACAGGCGAAGCTTTTGGGAAGCCCAGCGCTTGAGGTTCCCCGCAGGCGTGGTCTATGAAGACCAACCCGTCAGCACCCGTGCCTACGCCACCGCGACGGCCTTCGATTTCCTGCCCGGTCGCTATTACCTCTGGCGACGCCGCGATGACCAGTCGTCGATCTCTCAACAAACCCGTAGCGTCGCCGACCTACGGGCGCGATTCGTCGCCGCTCAGGCCAGTCTTGCCATCCTTGGGGAGCTCGGACTCCCCACCGCGCGCGATGCCCGCCTGATCCAACTGCTGTCCAACGACTTCCCCCAATCGATCGTGCTGACCGCCGTCACCGACCAGGATTTCTGGGCGTGTCTTCGCGACGGCATCCGGGCCCTGAGCGCTCAAGCATCGCCCGCTGTTTGGGCCGCCGTAGCTCCCCAACTCCGTCTGGTCTTCGACCTGATCACCACCGACCAACGTGCCGAAACCATGCAGCTGATCCATTCCAGTGGCGGCAACCTGGCGAATCTGACCACACGCATGATCGACCATCAGGTGCGAACGTCGGCGCCGAATCAGGATCTGCCCGGCATGATCGGTGATCCGAGCCGAAGTAGAGGTCGCTCGGATCGGCGGCCTATCCAGACTGCGATCCGCCGGGTGGTCTGGACAGCGCCGACGGCGCTGACCATCGATGGCTGGGCCTACATCGAGGACATCGATCTGGCCAAGATCCCGACGCAGATCACGTTGCTGGTGATCAACCGCGCCACCGGTGCAGTCAGGAGCATCCGAACCTCGCCCAGCATCGACTCCACGATCAGCGCGTTGAGCGGTGACAAGCGTCGCAACTACGAGGCCGCAGCGTTCAGCGTCACCATCAACACCACCGAGGAGGAGTGGCCAAACTTCGACGGTGGCGAGACCGGGGTGGAAACCTGGAATGTCGACGTGCAGGTCGAGACCGCCGGTATTAGGGCCGAGGGACCGCTGGGTGGCTTCTATACATCGGGCAGCGCGGGAGTACCGCAGGCCCGTGAGCGCCCCGACGGGCTCCGCACGGCGTGGTTGGCCAGCGAGTCGGGACAGCTGGAACTGACTCGCTCCTATCCGCAGCTTCAGCTCGAGCACGGTTCGATCGATGGGAACAGCATCTCGTTGAGAGTGCGCGCCGAGGAGTTCACCCTGCGCAGCCTCATCTTGCGCGACGGCCCACAAGGCCGTGCCCTGTCGACGACACTCGATCGCGACAAGGACGGTACCTACGTTGCCCAGCTGGAGCTGCCGGTCGCCGGTTCGGACCACTCCACCTGGTCTGTGAAGGCGGTCACGACCGACGATCGCGAGGTCACCGTTTCCTGCGACTCGAAGCTCGCCGAGACACTTGCAAGTGAACGCGGCGAGGAATTCGCCGGGGTCTGGCTAGCCCGGACCGCAACGGGCGACATCACCATCGACCAACAACAGCAGCGCTGCCGGATCTTGCTCGTGCACGTAAGCGATGATGCGGCGTCATTGATCGTGCATGCCGACGCAGACGGCGATGTCGAGTTCACCGCGACTCTGCAGAGCGGCCGGTTAGAGCAGCAAGGAGCGCTCGAGCGCGTCGGTCGACGGCTGCAGCTCCGGTTCCCGTTGGCCGCCTCACAGTGGGGCGGCCCCACTCTGCCGATCCCCCCCGGTCGCTACGAACTCGACCTTCGGAGCGGCAGCGGACCAGAAGCCGTGCGCGTGAGTTCCGACCTGGCTGATCCGGTGTTGGCGGCGCTGCCAATCGAGGTCGAACACGCCCAACTACGTGGGCGGATCGAACGCACCAGCAACGACGGCCACCTCTGCCTTACTGTCACCACGCCGCTGGCACCCGACGAACGCGGCGCCCGTCACCAACGCGAATTGCAAGCCCATCTCGCCACCCTCGCCGCCCGCCAGCCCAGCACCCGCCACGGGCACACCGTCTTGTTCCGCAGCTCTTACGGTGAGAACGCCGCTTGTAACGCCGCTGCGGTTCACCGCGAACTACGCCGTCGCCACGCCGACCTCGACCTTTATTGGACCGTCAGCGACTATTCCATCCCTATTCCTGACGGCGGCATCCCGGTCATCGCCGACAGCCACGCCTGGTACCACCTGCTCGCCACCGCCAGCTTCTTCATCGACAACATGCACCAACCGATCTACCACCACAAACCAGACCACCAGGTGATCATCGAAACGTTCCACGGCTACCCGTTCAAACGAATGGGTCACCCACACTGGCGCAACCTTGGCTTCAGCCAAGCCCGTATCGACTCCTTCGACCGCCGCGCCCGCGAGTGGGACTACCTCGTCTCCCCGGCGACCTACGCCACCCCCCTGCTGCGCCGGGAATTCCATTACGACGGCGACGTCCTCGAAATCGGCTACCCCCGCAACGACATCCTCCAATCCGACCAAGCACCCGCCCGACGCAAACTCGTCCGTGAACGACTGGGTATCGCACCTCACCACCTGGCGGTGCTCTACGCCCCCACCTTCCGCGACTATCTGTCCCGCGACGACCATCACGCCGACATGGTCGACTTCCTGGACCTGCGACAGGTCGCCGATGACTTCGGTGACGATGCCGTCCTACTCCTACGGGGGCACGCATTCAACGCCCGCGCCGGCGGCGGTACCGGTTACACGAGCCCCAACATCGTCGACGTCAGCACCTACCCAGACGTTGCCGAGCTCTACCTTGCCGCCGACGCGGCCATCACCGACTACTCCTCCCTTCGCTTCGACTTCGCCCTCACCGGCAAACCTATGATCTTCCACGTGCCCGATTTGGCTCGCTACCGCGACGAGTCACGCGGCTGGCTCCTCGACTTCAACCCCACCGCTCCCGGACCCCACGTAGAGACCACCGAGCAAGTCCTGCACGAAGTCCGCCGCCTCGACCACGTACGCCGCACTTACGACGACGCGTACCAGCAGTTTCGTCGCACCTACCTCGACCTCGACGACGGCCACGCCGCCGAACGCTTCGTCGACGCAGTCTTCGTTCCCCGCGGATACGCCCCTCCACTTGAGTCCGTCGAGTCTTCGGATCCATCTCGTTGACTGCCTAGTACCCACAGCCGAGTATCCAAGCCGCCTTGCGGGCCTCGAACGATCTGGCGTTGAACCGGGCTCAGCGTCGTCTTGGGGGCGACCACGCATCGTGGCCACCTCGGAGCGGCGCGGGCCGCGGCCTCTGATCCTGACGTTCACCAGGATGCGCGCGATGGTTATGGAAACCGCCGAAAACCGGACACTTCAAACCCCGAGGTCGCCTTGAGCAAACAACTTGACAGGCTCTCGTTGTCGCGTAGCTTTGCCCGGAATGGGCATACCGGTCGAGCGCAGGTCGAGGTAGTGATAATGCCTTTGTTTCGAATCATGACGTTCAATGTCCAAGGCTCCACCTACCCGGAAGAAGGCCCGAACAGCTGGGAGTGTCGGACCGCCCTGAACGTCAGGACGATCAAGCGTTACGCATCCGACCTGATCGGTTTCCAGGAGATACAGGGCGGGAACCTCGAAACGTACAGGGAGCAGCTAGCCGACTACGACCACGTAGCGGGCAACTGTTACGGTGACTTGGAGCCGACCGAAAGCACCTCTATATTCTGGAAGCGTGAGCGATTCGAGCTGGTCGAGTCGGGCGAGTTCTGGCTGAGCGAGACGCCCGACGAGCGGTCCACCGGTTGGGGTGTTCCGTACCCCATGGGTGCGACCTGGGTGCGGCTCCGTTGCAAAGACGACAGGACCGAACTGCTGCATCTGAATACCCACTTGGACGACGAGAGCGAGTTGTCCCGGGTGGAGGGAAGCAAGCTGATCGTCCGGAGGGTAGCCGAACTGCAAAAAGGCGACATTCCGGTGATCGTTACAGGGGACTTCAATTGCAACCCATGGCACGAGCCGTACCGTATCTTTCTGGAGAGCGGCTTCGCCGATACCTACCGCGCGGCGGGCCACGGCGACTCCGCAACCTCGAGCACCTTTCACGGCTGGCGGGGTGAGGAGTACTTCGCATTGGACTTCGGAGGGGAGGTGTATTGGCGGGTCGACTGGGTGCTCACCCGCGATGGCGCCGCGGCACTGTCCACGACATCGTGCACGATCGCACGGGACGAAGAATCACCGCTCTACCCGAGTGACCACTACCCCGTAGTGACGGAGGTAAGGCTGGAACGTCCGAGGCTTGGTGCCCCTCCTGTCTGAGTCCAGGAGGATAAACCGCATGCGGAGAAGGACTGACTACGGGTCGAGAGCCGGGGCGGTGCGGCTAATTCTGGGCCGGTATCGCAGGGCAACCGCCCCGGACCTGAATTCATGGCGGTCCATGAGCTCGAGCTGGATGCGCTCGCGCAGACCGGCGAGCAACGTCGGCCGCGTCCGGCAAGGACCGGGTGCACAAGGAACTCGTACTCGTCGATCAGTCCCAGATCTGCCAACGCCAGGGGGAGCGTCACGCCACCCACCCACAGGCCCTCGCCTGACTCCTGCTTGAGCCGCTGAACCGCTTGCCCCACGTTGCCTTGCACCAGCTCGGCATTCCAATCGACCACGCTCAGCGTGCTCGACACGACGTACTTCTTCGCCCCGTCGATGGTCTCGGCGAACGGGACCTGCCACTCATCCACCCAGTCAGGCCACGTGCGCGAGGCCGGCTTCCGCCACGCCGATTCCATCATCTCGTAGGTCACGCGGCCGAAAAGCAGGGCGTCGGCCCGTTCCAACTCAGCGGTCCAATAGTGCATCGACTCCTCGTCCGCGGGGAGCCCTGCCTCGTGATGGCAGCAGCCGTCGAGCGTGACGTTGATCGAGTATCGAAGTGGTCTCATTTCTTTGCTCTCCCTCGACGCGCGCCCGCGTTCACCAGACCGTACCCAGTCAGCTGCCAGCCATGTGTCATCGGCGCCAAGATCGGTCGCACCCGCTCAACACCGTCGTGGTGCGAACCCGACCGCAGACTGAGCGCGCAACCGATTCGGCGCGGCTTTCAGATTTGCCGAGGGAAGGCGCCCACAACGCTCGTCTTCGACGCACGGCGCCACGCAACCTACCGCCGGCTTGGAGTCACGCTGCGGACATCGTGAAACGTCGCCTGACAGGGCAGTAGCGATTTGTCATCACCTACTCTGCAGGGAATCGATACTCGACGCCGTACCGTCCGGCCGCCTTCACGGTGTCGGTCACCTCGACGGCGCGTTTCCCGGTCCGCGGCTCCCGCCGCCGCGGACTTTCCCCACCTCGCACACGCCCGCCGCTTCGCTCTCCTACTGGCCAGCTCCGCAGCCGGTGGAACGGCGCAGGACTGATTCTGGCCGGTTGGCGGTCAGCCCGACTGACGACGCGGATCTGGAGGTCCTTGGACCGAGGAATAGGACGTCGGTTCGGGGCGGTGGGTTCTGCCGAGGACGCTCCCGCCGGCGGCCGCCGATATCCTGCTCGACTTCGGTCCAGTCGCTGTTGTGGACGCTGATCAGGGCGCGCTGCTGCTGAGATGTCAGGGCACTGGGAACCATGTTCTGCGTTTGACGATTGTGTGACGATCTTGCTACGTCGCTGGCCGCCTCCCCCGTCCGCCCCTAGATTCGGGCCAACTCGAGGAGTCGGGAGGCTTCCATGTCGAAGGTCGCGGAACCGGTGTCGGTGAATACGCCGCAGCGGTTGAGTAGAACCGTCGGGTTCTGGGGTCTCACGTTCGTTTCGCTGGGATCCATCATCGGATCGGGCTGGCTGCTCGGTGCGCTGACCGCGGCTGGGTTCGCTGGCGGCGGCGGCTCACTCATCTCGTGGGTGCTGGCGGCCGTGATGCTGATGGTGCTGGCGTTGATCCATGCCGATCTCGGCGCTGCTTACCCAGTCTCGGGTGGCACGTCGCGCTACCCGCACTACGCGTTCGGTGGATTCGCCGGGTTCACGGCGGGGTGGACCACCTACCTGCAAGCGGTGGCGATCGCGCCGCTGGAGGTCGAAGCGTCGCTGTCCTACGTGAACTCGGTCGGAGCGGTGTCGAAGAACTTCCCGCTCGTCAACACCGACGGCACCCTGACCGCGGGTGGAATCGTGATCGGGATCCTCGCGATGGCGCTGTTCTCGTTCATCAACCTCGGTGGTGCGAAATGGATGTCGGACAGCAACACCGGCATCGTGTTGTGGAAGATCTTCGTCCCGGTTCTGACCATCGTGACGCTGCTTGTGGTCGACTTCCACCCGGGCAACTTTACGGCACACGGTGGCTTCGCACCCTTCGGTTTCCACGGGATCTTCGCGGCGCTGCCCGCCGGTGTGGTGTTCGCGCTGCAGGGCTTCGAACAGGCGACCCAGATGGCGGGCGAGTCGGTGAATCCCAAGAAGCACGTCGCGAAGGCGATCATCCTCGCGATGCTGATCGGCACGGTCGTCTACATCGGCTTGGAGGTCGCGTTCGTCGGCGCCCTCGATCCAGCCAAACTGCTCTCCAACGGCTGGTCGCACCCGATCGGCGAGGGCGACTACGGCCCGTATTACACCCTCGCCATCTCCAGCGGCGTGGCGTGGCTCGCGGTCGTGCTGATCATCGACGCAGTCATCTCACCCGGGGGCACCGGTCTCATATACGTCGGCACCACCGCGCGTATCTCCTACGCCCTCGGACTTCCCGCCGCGCTGACGAAAGTCTCGAAGCGCGGAGTGCCGGCCTGGTCGATCGTGGTCGCCACGGTTTTCGGCATGCTCTTCCTCGCCCCGGCGCCCAGCTGGCAGCAACTCGTCTCCCTCATCACCGGAGCCACGGCGATCATGTACGCCTTCGCACCGGTCTCACTCGGCGCACTCATGCGAGCAGACCCGACCCGTGAGCACCCGTACCGGGTACCTGCCCCGAAGATCATGTTGCCGGTGGGCTTCGCGTTCGCGAACCTGATCATCTATTGGGGCGGGTTCGCCTCCACCTGGAAGCTGGCGATCGGGCTCCTGCTCGGGCAGCTCATCTTCCTGATCGCGGTACGGGTGCGAGCCCGCAACGTTGACGGAAGCCGCGCCCGCTGGCAGTCGGCTCTTTGGATCTGGCCATGGCAGGTCGGTTTGATCATCCTGGGCCTGTTGGGCAACTATGGCGGCGGGGCGCTCAAGGTCTTACCCAACGATGTCGATGCCCTCATCGTCGCCGTGTTCGGACTGATCATCTACTTCCTCGCCGTGCGCACCGTGCAGCCTCGGGCCGACGTCGAAGCCCTTGTCACCGAGGACCTCGAAGAAGAACCATCCCCACACGGCACCGCTGCCGTGCGTTGACGGTGCCCCCGGTTCCGAGAGGCGCGCTCCCTCGATATAGACGAGCCGTCTCGTCGGCAGTCCGCGACGACGATGGAGTCGCTCGGAACTGGAGGCGGAACGGCGCACTCGAGCTCCCGCCGGTCCGCCTCATTCGAAACAGCGAGCCGTCTGTCAGTCCCACCCTGGGTCGCCCGGGCCGTCACCGAAGTCGGGGACGGCCAGCCGGGCGCCACCCTGACGGGCGGAGTCGTACGCCACAACGCCGGGGAGGGTGAAGCGGGCGGCCTTCCAGGCGCTGACCGGCGGGTGCGTCCGGGTAGTGACGGCGCGGACGAAGTCGTCGGCCAGGAAGTGGTGGCTGCCCTCGTGTCCGTTGTGGGCGCCTTCGAATTCCTTGGGCAGACGCGAGCGGTCCTGCACTGGCGCGGTCCCCGACGCGAAGCTCTGCATGAGGGCCGGGTCGACGTCCGCAAAGCCGTCGGGAATCTGCCCACCGTGAGTGAAGAAGAGCTCGCTGATGTCTCGGGTCTCGCCCTTGGCATAGTCCTCGCCCTGAGTCTTGACGCTCAGCGTGGCGCCGTGGCCGGACTGTTCGAAGACCTGCTCGGTGCCGTAGAACCGGAAGCGGCTCTCGTGGCCGTTCCAGTAGCCGACGCGGCGGAACTCGTTGCTCCGCATCGCCCCACCGTCTGCCAACTCGAACAGCGCTGTCATGTTCGAGAAGTCGTTGCCCCACTGGGAAACGTCCCGATCGAACACCCCGTCGCCTCGATCGTCGTGAATGCCGATGCAGCTGACGGAGGTGGCGTACGTCGGGACCGCCCCGAGAATGCCACCGATCGCGTGTGTCGGGTAGAGCATCGGCGGGTAGCTCGCGGTGCTCTTCCAGGTGTCGCCACCGCTGTACTGGTACGCGGCATAGAAACCGTTGTCCATGTCGTGGATGTAGTCGCCTTCGGAGTAGAAGACCCGCCCGAAGGCGCCGTCGGCGATCTGGCCACGAGCCCAGACGACAGCGGGGTTGTAGTAGCTGGTCTCCCCCATCATGTAGATCAGTCCGGTCTGCTCGACCTTGCGCACGATCGCCTCGATCTCCTCGACGCTCATCGCCATGGGGACCGCGGAATAGACGTTCTTACCGGCGTCGAGAGCTTGCAGGACGATCGGGCCGTGCGTCCAGCGCTGCGTCAGGACCGCGACGGAATCGACGTCAGAGGCCAACATCTCCTCGATGGTGGCGAAGCTCCCTGGGAGGTCGTGACGTTCGACGTGCTCGCGCGCGCGCTCGGGGACGAGGTCGGTCACATAGACCTCCTCCACGTCGGGGTGTAGCTGCCACAACGCGATGAAGCTCCGAGCGAACTGCCCTGTACCGATGACGCCAATCTTCATGTCTGAACCTTCCGTCCTGCTGGCCGAGTTGATGATGCTGCCTGTCATGGCTGAGAACGCACTGACCCTATAAGGAGGAGCTGGCCGGCGACCAGGCGGAACCCATCGGCCACTCGCCCGACGTTCATCCGCACCCGAACGTCTGATAGTCGTTCTACGGTGAGTCCATGAGTACCGAGACGAGCACCGATGCGACGTTGAACGTCAGCCCTCTGACTGCCGAGACCTGGCCGGCGTTCGACGCTCTCGTGCAGCGGCACAACGGGATCTTCGGCGGCTGCTGGTGCATCTGGTTCCATCCCGACGGCCCCGAGCGCGGACAGGGAGCCGAGGCCAACCGGGAGCTGAAGAAGCAGTACGTCGAGGCTGACGCAGCCCACGCGGCGCTGGTCATGGACGGCGACGTGGCCGTCGCGTGGGCGGAGTACGGCACACCGACCGAGCTGCCCACCATCCACCATCGCAAGCAGTACGACGCCGAGAAAGACCGCGACCCCGATTACCGGATCACCTGTGTCTTCGTCGACCGGAGGTACCGCCGCCAGGGCATCACCGAGATCGCGATCCGCGGCGCCCTCGACCTCATCGCGCAGGCCGGTGGCGGCGTGGTCGAGGCCTATCCGCACGACCTGACGAACCAGACGAAGACGATGTCAGCGTCGTTCCTTTACAACGGCACCCGCCGGCTCTACGAACGACTCGGCTTCACCTACGTCCGGCCCAAGGGTTTGAAGAACTGCGTGATGTCGATCGAAGTGCCTCCGCAAGGGGTGAGGCGATGAGCACGAGCGGTGCATCCGTGTCCCAGATTGAATCCTCGAGCATGAACATGCTGAAGCGTGCCAAGATCGCCGAGGCCGGGCTGACCGATTGGCGCAAGCTGGCGCAGGGACTGACTGCCCGCTGCATGGTCGCCGACTTCGGCACCGGCGCACGGTTCGTCACCGCGATAGGCGAGGCGGGCGACCCGTTCGGACACTAGCCGAGCGTGGCGCGCGGCGATGGGTACGTCGACCTCGAACTGGTCACCGCCGACGCCATTTACCGCGACGACGAGGGCACCGAACACGTCGTCGAATGGGTGACCCGGACCGACGTCGACCTCGCCCGCGCCTGGTGCGTCGCCCGGCCCGCTGCGAAGAATGTCTGAACCGCCAATCGTGGCACGCCGATCAGCCGCGCCGGACCGAGGGCCACCCGTTCCGCGGGCTGCGCCTGCTCTGACCCCAGCAGAAACCGAAGCCGGACGGGAGACGAAGTGGTCACCGATAGATCGGACCTGAGCCTCGCGCATCAGGTCGCAGATGGTTTCGAGCTCGGCGCGCCACGACGGATGACGTGGGTGGCTCGAGGCGCCATGGGCCAGGTGTGGCGGCTCGACACCGAGACGGGCTCCTTCGCCGTCAAGGAATCGTTACAACCCGAGGATCCCTCGTCGTTCGAGCGCCAGCTCGGTTTCGCGTCTGCCGTCAGTGAACGCGCCCATGAGGCGGGGGTCCTCGTCACGCGTCCGGTGCGGTCACCTGCTGGTCTACTCCTGCTGCCCGTCCGCCCAGAACACGACGCTGAGCCACGGCACGTGCGGGCGACCACTTGGATCGACGGGAGTCCAGGCGTCGACACGTCGTCGGCCGCGAGCTGGCTCGGATCGACCATGGCCCTCATCGAGAACCTCCCAGACCTTCCGCCGGCGCCGCCCAGGGACCGCTGGATGCAGGCCTGGTTCACCCAGGTACCAACCGGCGAGCAGTGGTCGCGTCTGGCCGAGCGCAGTGGCACCGTCGGAGCTCCATGGACAGGCGCCCTTGAAGTTCAGCTTCCGACGTTCGCCGCACTCACCGCCCTTGTGGGACCACCACAGGCGGACCGATTGATCGTCGCCCACACAGACCTTCAGCCGAAGAACGTTCTGACCGCCGCGAGTGACTACGCGCTCCTCGACTGGGACGAGGCCGCAGAAACCTCGCGTGACCGTGTCCTCGCCCGCGCGATCGCCGACTGGCACCTGCACAACGGGGTGATCGACAGTGATGCCGTCCATGCCACGATCACGGCATACCGGGCAGGTGGTGGCACCGGGACACTTCACCAGGTCGACGCCTTCGGTGACCTCGTCGCCGGCTTCCTCAACTACCTCTACGAGCAGATCGAAACGTCGCTAGATCACCCAGCAGGCCACGCCGACGAATCGGCGAATCACGTCATGGGGATGATCACTGATCCGGTCGACATCACCACGCTGCACCGCCTGAGCGATCTCGACATCCGAGCTGACCGCCACGGACGCCACCGGGTCGCGTCGCCGGCGGGGCACACCTCAACTGACGATGCGGGATACCACGGCGCTAGCCTCCCCTGATGACTGGCATCGACCGCGCGAGTGTTCGCGACGGCGCGGGCTCCGACGCGGAGACCATCGCCCGGGTGCACGTCGATGCCTGGCGGGAAACCTATTCAGGCGTGCTCGCTCGTCGTCATTTCGCTGAGGAAGCGTTCAGCCGGCGTAAAAAGTTCTGGGCCGGCTACCTGTCGCTCGAACCACGACCGGGGCGCATGGTCGTCGCCGAACGTGGCGGAGCTCTGATCGGCTTCGCGAACTCGGGTCAGGCGGAAGGACTGGACGCCGAACATGGGTTCCCGCCCGCCCGGTCGCTGCATCTGTTCTCGATCTACCTCCTCGCAGCTGCCCACGGCAGCGGACTTGGTCAGTCGATGCTCGATGCCGTGCTCCGCGACGATCCTGCGCAACTGTGGGTGCTGCGCGGCAATCATCGAGCGATCGCGTTCTACGAACGCAACGGGTTTGCTGCCGACGGCATCGAATTCTCAGACGGCTCAGAGCCCAGCTCGGTTGAACTGCGGATGGTGCGGTGACACCTCGTGTGACAGACACTCACCACCGGGCGCCAAGTGCATATCTCGAGGCGCTTCCCGGGCTGGGACATCGACGAGCGTGGTGATCTCGATCCGGTGAGTGGCTGGTCGGGATGGGTCACACTTCGCAACCCGAGCGACGGGATCGCTCTCGCATTCGAGACGGACGACTCCAACCAGCCGCCGGTCTGGCCCGCCCGATCTGGTCAACAGTCGATGATGATGCATCTCGAGATCGCCGTCGACGACGTGCAGTCCAGCGTCGACCACGCGCTGGCGGCCGGCGCAACCAGCGCACCCTGGCAGCCGCCCACTCGCAATCCTCGAGCGCTACGTGTGCTGCTCGATCCGGCGGGGCATCCGTTCTGCCTGTTCCACGATGCAGCCTTGGACGTGCGGCCGGGCTGCCCGCTCGTTCGCGGGCGGCGGCTCCAACGCTCAATTACAAAGCGTTATGATTCGTTACTCTCAGTGTTGACAACCGCATGGATCGGTGAGACCTTTTAGGTACGCAGAAAGCAGCGAGAGAGCGCCACTCACACCGGCGTGAATCTCAACCAGCCACCTGATGCAACCGCCCGAAGACCGGCCGACAGGGATCGGCCGGGGCTGCCTGACGCGTGGCCGCTCACGAGGCGCCGAGTGTTCGGACCTGTGCTCGTGACGAATGGCGGCGCGGATATCGATCGGCCGAAACGGCCGGCTGATGACGCAACCCAATCTTGCTCGTCACCGCGAACGCCCCATTGTGGCGTTTCTCGAACCGGAAGATCGAATTCCAATCCTGCCGCCTGCGGGATCCGGACGTTCGGCCCGGTTCTCGGAGCAGACCAGAACCCGGCCCCCGGCCGGTGCCTGCCAGTGGTGCTCGCAGAAGCGCTACATCATTTCGGGAACTCTCCCTCGGTGGTGAACACCGATGCACGGCAAAGGAATCCCCATGTCTATTTCCCCCGTTCTTGCACCTGTTTCCGCCCCGAACCTGCTGTCACCGAAGTCGGTCACCTCACGACGTGCGATGTTGAAGCTGAGCCTCGCCGCCGCCGGTGGGGTCGCCATCACCGCCTGGTCGGCCTCCACCAGCGCCACCACCGCACACGCCGCTGTCGACACCCGCGACTCGCTCGTCCTCGGTGCCTACCGCCCCGACATCACCACCACCGGCGTCCTGCCCGGCTCGACCCTGACGATCACCTCCAACCACGTGCCCGTCAGCAACACCACCTACACCAACCTCGACGTCCGCAACAACGTCGTCCCGGGCGCCTCGGTCGGCAACGTCACTTATAAGAACTGCGTGTTCCGCGGCCCCACCACCATCCCGGCCGGCTGCAGCTCGCTGTACACCATGTTCCGGCCGCACCAGCGCGGATTCACCTTCATCGACTGCACATTCCGTCCCCAGACCCCGAACTACAAGTGGGTCGGGCTGCAGGGTTACGGCTTCACCCTGCTCCGCTGCGCGGCGAGCATGCTCGTCGACCAGGTGGAGGTCTTCAACTCCAACAACGGCCCCGGCGGTGCCAGTGACGACAGCCTGCGCAACGGCCCCGGCGACGTCTCCATCAAGCAGAGCTACTTCTTCGACTCCGCCTACTGGGGACCGGGTGTCGACGCCTCGCCGGACGGCTCGCACAGCGACGGTATCCAGTGGCAGGGCACGACCGGCCTGACGGTGCGCGGTAACTACTTCACCGGCCAGCTCAAGGCCCAGTACGCCCCGAACCATGTGGGCGGCACCACCTCCAACTCCGCGATGATGATCAAGCCCGACGCCGGCAACGTCGGTGGCGCCACCATCACCAACAACTGGTTCGGCGGCGGATCCGTCACGATCAACGTGTCCGACGCACCGAAGAAGAACCGCTACATCCAAGATCTCGGCACCATCAGCGACAACCGGTTCTACCGCGACCAGTTCTATAAGCCGACCGCGATGATCGTCGGCGTCAACAAGGTTGCCGGCCACAGTGATATCGCCGTGAACTCAGCCAGGAATGTCTTCGACAACAACGGTGCGACCGTTCCCGTCGTCCGCAAGTTCTACTGAGTTCGCACCTCGGCGACGGACCACCGTCACCGGTTCTTCCCACGATCCAGCAGTGGCCGGTCCCGATTGGGGGGACCGGCCACTGCTGCGTCCCCGATGCGGGATCGCGACAGCGCCATCAGGACCCGGTCGCTCGTATCTGAATCCCTTGGCCGCACTCCTGGCTCTGGCGGGCCAGCGGCTCTACGGTGGCGACAGATCTGCGATCGACCTCCCGAAAGGACAAGCCGTGATGACCGGACCGGCTCCGACTCTCGCTGGCCTCGACGAGACGACGGTCGTCCGCCTCGATCACGTCCAGCTGTACTACACGTATATGGGCACTCCGCTGACGCTCACCGAAGCCGAAGCCGGCTGGCTCGTGCTGACCTCGGACGGGATGCGTCAGCTTCTTCGAAGGTCGCCGGCCCGAACTCGGCGGCGCGGCCACGTTCACCGGTGGATCGCCTGATCACATGGTGCAGAAGCGTCGATCGGTTCGCCTGGATCTGGGCGACACCAAGCGATTCGCGATGTTCACCGGATTGACGATCCCGACCGGGGAAGGACTCGAGCGCGGCGCGGACGTCGTCGAGGCCATCGGCGAAACGCTCGACAGCACGACCCTCAAGATCCTGGCCCTGGCCCTGAAAGGAGGCGGCTTCTCCTGGCAGTCCTTGACCAATCCGGATAAGAAGGAACGACGCCGTGACGCCCAGATGGCGTGGCGGGCGCTGATCGAAGCGGCAGAGCCGGCGACGGCGACAACGACGACACCGGTCACCACCCCGCCGGCCACCACCAGGGTCCCGAGAGCCCGACCTCGTCCAGCACCGGTCCCGAGGAGGACTGCGGCGAGCAGGCCGGCCGCGCCAGATCCCGCGGAGAACTCGCCCACCCTCGTCGCCGACGTGGCCGCTCGGCTCGGATGCAGCACCGTGACGGCGAGCGCAACGATCGACGCATTGTTCAGCGCCATCAGCGCGGAGCTCGAGACGACCGGCACTGCTCGCGTGCACGAACTCGGGACCTTCACGACGACTACCCGCGACGGAGCAGGCACGCGTCCCACCTCCACCGTGTCCTTCCGCGCGGCGGCCAGCTTCCAGCAGAAAGTCGCGGAAGGCTGACCCCGGCGACGCCTCGCAGGGCAGGCGGGTAGCGCGCCTCTCGACTTAAGCTCTCCGACGTGACACGGCAACGCCTGCGGCACGCCCTGCGAGTGGCCGGTTACCTCGCGGTCGCCTTCATCGCCATGATCTCGGTCTACGCGGTGTTCGTAGGCGTCCGAAGGTCGCAGATCGTCGCGCTGCCTGCGCCGGCCGGCACCAACCGGGTCGGACGCCTGCGATTCGACTGGACCGACACGAGCCGGCGCGACCACTACGCGCCAACCCCCGGCCGGCCCAGGGCGTTGTCGGTGTGGGTCTGGTATCCGGCAGCGCAAGGCAGTCGTGACGTACGGAGCACATACGCTCCGGGACCCTGGTCCCGGCTCGGATTCGCGGGCGCCGCCGCTCTGCTGGAAGGCCCGCTCACGAACGTGAGACCGAGTTCCTCCGACGATCCCCCTGCGGTGTCGGGTCGGTTTCCGGTCGTCGTCCTGCAGCCGGGGATGGGACTCGCCGCGCCGGAATTCACCGCACTCGCGGAAGGCATCGCGTCGCAGGGCTACATCGTCGCCGGGGTCACACCGACCTACAGCGCCAACCTCGCGGTCCTCGACGGCCACACCATCGCGTCGACACCGCAGGGCAAGCCGTCCGACCTGGGTGCGCGCGACCCGGCGGCGCTCGACGAGGCGGATCGACTGTTGACCACCTGGGCCGCCGACGCGAGGTTCGCCGCCGGCCGCGTTCGGGCGCTCGATCACGACGGAACGCTTGCCGGCCACGTCGACACCGGCCCCACGTCCTATGTCGGGCACTCGTTCGGTGGTGCATCGGCCCTTCAGGCCTGCAACGACGATCCGACGTGCGCCGGCGCGGCGGACATCGACGGCGACCAGTTCGGCCCGGTCGCGCGTACCGGCTCGCGCCGTCCGTTTCTCATCCTGGGCAGCGAGAACTCGTGCGTGCTCGGTGACTGTGATGCAGCCAGTGCCGACGATCGAGACGAGCGCGCCGCGTCGCAGCGATTCCTGCAGGCGAGCAGCGGGCCGGCGTACCGCTACTCGATCATCGGGACGAAGCACTTCAACTTCAGCGATATCGCCGTCTGGTACATCGCACCGCCGATGCGGCAACTCTTCCCGCTCGGACCGATCAACGGCCGTCGAGGACTCGTGATCGAGGCAGCGGTGGTGGTCGCCTTCCTCGCGCGGATCCACTCGGCCGGATCGGGCGACCTGGGCACGCTCACGAGTCGCTACGCGGAGGTCCGGCAGCTCCCGTGAGGTGACGCGTCGGCCCGCTGCAGTCCCCGACCGGACCATTCCTCGGCATCCGCGCAGAGTGCCTCGGCAGCGGTGATGGCCACTACCACCGCGCCCAGTGCGAAGCAGGCAATCGGGAAGTGCCCGACCAGGAAGCCGATCGCATACCCGTGCCGAGCCGGCATTCGTTCCGGCGAGGCTGGCACAAGCGGCGACCCACGATCGGCGGAACCGCAGCCGCGCAAGGCGTTCGCGCCAGAAGGGGCGGTGCGCGGAACGACGCCGACAGTCACCGCGGAACCACACAGTGAACGCCGTCCCACGCACCTGTCCTGGGGCCCACGACAACGGGCGAGCGGCGAACCGACGGTTGCTGTTCGGCCGTCGTGGTGCGCGGGTGTTACTTGGTGTTGACGGTGATCTTGGCGATGCCGACGAGGGTGCCGGGCTTGACGGCGTCGGTTTTGAA
>JAABUT010002004.1_pt1 | contig 21031 bp, 22 predicted proteins | sample 5559281 | NCBI WGS metagenome assembly JAABUT01 (sample SAMN10711880, study PRJNA513359) | rock metagenome | isolation source: Antarctica rocks | place: Antarctica: Victoria Land, Ricker Hills nord | collected 2016-01-04
GAAGAGGTGGGAGATGATGGGGTGTGTGGGAAGGGGGGAGGTGAGAAAAAGAGTGGGGGGGGAGGTGGCGAGGTATGTGTGTGATGGGGGTGGGGGGGGATGGGGATGGGGATGGGAGAAAAGAAGGGGAGAGGGCGGCTGAGTGAGAATGGTAAGGGGTAAGGAGGAAAGGGGGGGAACGAGGAAAGGGGGAAACGAGGAAAGTAGGAAAGGAGGAAAGGAGGAAAGGAGGAAAGGGGGAAGGTAAGGTAAGGTAAGGTAGGGTAGGTAAGCGGGGAGGGGAGGGGAAGGGAAAGAAGATGTATATCGCCGGCCAACGAAAAATCATAAAAGCCTACAGTATCAGCACCCCCCCCTGGTCCTCTTGCCTAGAATTTTCCGCACTCAATGACCCCCTTTTCTTTCACGACACATCATCCAGTACGCTTCCCGCAAAGCCTACTCCACCCCACTTCCATTTTTTTTTATCGCATAAACCATCGAGCGTAAGTAGAAGCGTAAGCGATGGCTTCTTCTCAGCGCGCTGAGTGAGGAGGTGTCACTGAAGAGTGAGACGAGCGCTTTTGTTTTGTTATTGCGCTCTGTGCCCGGGGGGGGGGGTTATGTGATATGAAAAAGTTACATCTACCTTGACTTTCGGGTTATCGGTTGGGACCCACTCGTGCCTTCTTCTCATTTTTGCTTCTCTACCTTTTTCTTTTCCCCGACCCCGGTCAATACTGTGAAGAACGCGCTGACTCACGAAGTCGACGGCTCTCCCAAGCTCGTCATCCGTCGACGGGTTAGATTATGGGGTTGTGCGGTTTGTGCATCGAATTTCAATGAGAGGATAGGGAGGGTGAAAGGCGAGTCGGGTGCGATTGTTGAGAGAGAGAGGGGCGAATGAGAAGGATTAGAAGGGAGTAGGATGTAAGGAAGAGCGGGAAGTGACTGTGAAAGAAACAGAAGAAAGATAGAAGGGGGTAAAGACGGGGAAGGAGGATTTTGAGTGAAGGGAATGTTACGTTTTGGTTTGGGGTGGGAGAGGAATAAATCAGGATGGCGGAGGAGGTGGTGTTGATGGTCCGGGGCACGATGCAAGTCTGAGAAAGGAGGGGTACTTGATTGTGACTCCTGTTAGAAATCAAGCTGATCGATAGAATAACGGTGCTGACTGGAAGATGGCAGGAATGATGAGAGTTTATATCCCAAGCATTTTTCTTTTTTGACAGCTAGATTCAACTAGCTTGATGAATCTGGCCATCACAGCTTAGCATAGCTGAGAATTATCCCAAAGCAAAGGGGAAAAGTCAAAGGGTTTTTCCCATTGGAAGAACGTCCGTTTGGATTTTCTTCTCAAAGGCCATGATTGTTCCAACCAAAATATTTCTAGTTCGGTCCCCGTTGGGTGGAATGATAGGTGAATTGACTCTTCTTGGTCGACATCATGCATGAGCCATGTCGAAATGCTTTTGGGCTTTTCACGGATAATTGGGGTTAGGGCTGCGGATTCTGAGATGTGTTTGGAGGAAATGCTTGAAGATTTGCTGATGATGAATAAGGTGGTGGTTTCGAGGATAGGGAAAGTTTGTTCGCTGATCGTAGTTGAGATTTTCGGTTCTGCTGTTTGCATGAGGTTCTTTCTTGATTTTTTATTTTTTTTGCTTGTAAGGTTGCTCAGAAGTCTTCTTGCGAATTGGCCAGTCGCAGTTTGATGATTCTGTTGATTGAAAATTGCTGTGTTTTGGACGACGCTCCTACTCTCCTCCTTCCAGTACGATGCTGTTATCTCGGCTCATGGTGGCAAGTGAGATCTGCTGTAGCCGTTCAGCGGACGTGTCAAGCTAGATTCGTTAGGGTATTACCCTCAATGTGGACAGAAGGGGTTTCCTTGTATTGTTGCAAGACATGACCATGATGTAGAACTCTCAACTTGACGTATCCCAATATACGAACCTTGATGATTGAACGATCAAAATATACATTAAGAGCTTCGTGTCTTCATTGCTTTACAGATTTAGTCCTGGTTTTATCTAGCCCTTCTCACACCTTATCATCGTCAAAAAGCTTCTAGAGAAAGCCGTGAAAGAATCCGACAGCAGATTCCGAGCCAGAGCTCGTGCTGAGCTTAGAAAGGAAATCTACTAATGTCCAGAAGCAATAGTCGGGCCAAAATTCAAATCGACAAGCTCGACAGCGAATTGATGACAAGGGTACTGGGAGCAGCTGACCTGGTCAACGAGTCGCTAAAAGATTTCGAAGGGTAGCTATTCCGGCGTGTGTACCAATGTGATGACTGATGTCTTTTTGAGCAGTAGAATAGTCGAATTACAACGGTAAATATCCCAGTGCATGCGATAGAAAATGTCTGATGTTTGCCTGATATTTTTTCTGAGCAGCCAATTGAACCAACTGAAGCTGGATGCTGTTTTGGTGGTTGATACCTTGAGAGTGCTGAGAGCTAGAACAGTCGTGGGCGGCTTGGACTTACCAGCAGCAGCTCACGTCAGGTAAAACGTTCTGCATACGGTGTGGTGGCATGAAGTAGGCATGAAGTAGTGGATGAATAGAAGTTTGGCTGTTACGTAGAGAATACAACTAATCTTCGGCAGACAAGACATAAAGCAGAGAACAACCTCGTGACTGGAAATATATCTCGTATTTACCTGATTAACGTGGCAAGGTCAGTTTGTGAGACTTGCTTGTCCGACGCCATCGGAGGGTTTGTTTATGTTCGTTTGCTCGATTCAGCTATGACGCGGAATTCTTGACACGACCTGTGGGAATCTAGTAGAGCTTCACGATTAGATGATCGACGTGTATACAAAAGGTCATGGTGTGGTTGATATGTCCAATTTATGTCCCTGTCAGTCATCCCTCTTATCTCGTAACAACTGCTGATAACAATCATACCTTTTCAGTTCAACATAATCTTAACAGAAATTACAAGCACAATTATGACAAACTTCAACCACGGTGATCAGGCCACCAGTCGCGATGATGAGCTCAATGACGAGTTGTTGGCAGAGATCGCTAAAGCTAAACAAATCTTTGAACAGAAGAACGATTTACACAGGTGATCTTTCAAGATTTCGTAACGACAATGCAATCGACGTCTTTCTGATAGAATATTGGATCCATTTGTGCAAAGGGCGGCTGTTGTGGACGATAAGATAAGGGTGCCGAAGGAAAGACTTATTATACAGGAGGTTGAGCGGAAGCGTAGCGAGCAGAATATATCAAAGAGGACGGCAAGGATGAAGAGAAAAGCAAGGTTAGATAATTACTAAGAAGGCAAAAGAAGGCAAGGAGTACGAGTCAAGGGCGTTGATGCAGGGGCTTGCGCGGGAAAAGTCGTTCGGTTCGATTGATGTACATAGTATTTCGAAGCCCGCCGAAGGGTCCTGCTAGTACTATGTTCCTGGTCTCCTAGCGATATTACTGTCGTATCCCTCAGTAGTAGTCTTGATGATTCCATCAGATTCCTCGATAAATCGACCTAAAATAACTTAGTGGCATCTCACGTATGGCAAAAGATATTGGCATCTGGAGGGGCTTCGAGGGCATGGAACTGCTTCGGGAAGATGTAGGAAGCGTAATAATCAATCTCATAAACAACAAATCGATGAGCGACAAATCGATCGTCTGTTCAATCTATACCAAAAACCGGGTTCCTTAAGCAGATAGTTTAGTAGTATCCAAGGCCCGAGTTCTGTCATTAATGTACTAGTAGGTTGATATCTAATCATTTCCCTTGCTTCTTCGCACCTCTGTGTACTGGACGGTGCGAGTGTAAGCTTTTGGGAACTGTAATGTAAGTTCTATGCTGGACTCCACTGGGCCTGGTGGAATATGAAGAGATACTGTATACGAGACTGAAATGGATATCCATACTCGACGAGCAGCTGGCGTCTCTATACCAGTCCAAGCGAATTATCGCGATGGGGTCGGAGCCCCCTAGGCTGTTATGCTCGTGGAGTAGCAATCGATACCAAACTGCTGTAGTTGGGAGAGTACTGCGAACAACAGAGAACAATAGCGGAGACACGCAGACCAGTACTTAGTTGAGGGTATGAGCGGCCATAGCTCAAGATATGGCGGTCACATACCTATACAATCATCTAATTACCCAACAGTACACAGCTGTCAAGGCAGAAGGGGTAACGTTTACCGGGGGGTCATGCAGCCCGTAAAGAGTATCTTCGAAATTCAAGGAACGAAAAAGCTTTGATGAGCGAGAAGCAAGAAGTGACAATTGGACAGAGCATATCGTACGATGTACCAGTTAATTTCGCAGGTGAAAGCCTGCGTCAGCAAGTATCATTGAAATGTTCATGCCGCGTTTGAAACCCGCAAAGTAGATCATCAAAGAAGAGCACGACAATGCCCCTAATCCCAAAATCGCATAGAACTACCTTCAATAAAAAACAATCATATTCTATTAAACCCTTCCAAAAAGTCGACACACCAGCCCACCCACACATCCCATAGCGAAAGCAGATGTAATCCAGTACCGCCACTCGACGGTGAAAATGTCTCTGCAGAATTGCTTCCCTCAAGGGTCATATTCATTGCTTAGAGCCAACAATCTTCGTGGGTTACCCGCACGAGTTGATGACTACCGTCGGGTTCGAACTGGGCACCTTGTCCTTCGAATTTAGGGTAGGATGGGTGTGGTGGGATACGGGCATCTTCTTGAGTTATGACCATCACAGCCAACAAAAAAGGGCTTATTTGGTTAAATAAATCTAGAATAGTTGATTTTTGATTCCAAAGCCGCAAAAATACCGCAATGACAAAAACTAGGTTCACTTTCACGCATTCAGGACATATTCTATCTATCGAGTAGAGATAGATTCTCATTCTATTGGATACTGAACATCTCTCTTCTGGCTATCGGCTCTCTCAGCATCACTCACCCCTTGCTCAATATGCAGTTCGATCAGAAGAGCGAGTACTCTAATATTAGACATGTCGGCTACCTGCACTGCTGCTGCCTCCTTTTTACTTGAAGAAATCATGCAGCCACTCTGCAGTGAAGGTGAATATAACTTTCCGAGTGTAAAGCAATAAGCCGAAGGCTTTAAGAGTATCGTTAATATGGTGTTTGGCTGTCTCATCGTGTCTTCAGAAATCTAACAGCTGGGAATCTTACAGACCAATCATTGTCGACATCTACATGCAGAGTCCCAACCTCACTTCTACTCGTTTACATGTATGATCTTTTCGATACAAGCCGATGCGGATTTGTTTCTAGATTCTAATATACATAATATTAACAGATTTATTGCCTTTCTTAGACTTCATAGAAAGATTAATCGATCTTAAAGGGATCGGGCAAGAAGGCTTGAGAGTATCAGCGAAAAGGTTTTAAACGAGATCGTCATAGGTTCACAGCCAGAGATCAGAGACAAACATCTCCTTCAAACTCATGCGCAGAATCTAGTACCATGTATCTGATATTGCATAACGAAGACAGAACATGGATCCGCCGCAGGGATTCCAAACCCTACCGTAAATGCACAGGCGAGGATTGTACAGGGTGTTTGCACTGCGGGTCGAACATTGCATTAGTTTTACACCAACGGTAACCGGAAACAGTAGGTACGCAAGAATATCAATTTGCTTAGCGTACAAGGATATCATATAAAACTAGGCCTAATCAGGCGAATTCGAAGCAATACAGAAAGCAGAGATATAGATGTGTATATGGCTTCGAATGTAGCTTGATGCGTTCATTCTGCAGCCGGCTCAGCCACCGCCCTACCTACTCGCCTATCTACATGTTCAGATATCAACTCGTCAGTCGTCACCCTATCTACTTCTTCAGCTATCAACTCAGCTCCCTCAGACTTGTTCGCCTACTCACCTACCTACTCGCTTCAATGCTACATGTTTCATAGCACATGCTGACTAGATCAATAGAAAGCACTCTTCATGATTCTCTATCGAACACCCTCCATGACTCCCTTTATGATTCTCGGCCTCCGTGGCTCTTTTTATGGTTCCCTTCATGACTCTCTATCAAACACCCTCCATGGTTCCCTATCAAACACCCTTCATGGTTCCCTATCGAACACTCTTCATGATTCTCTATCGAACATCCTTCATGACTCCCTTTATGATTTCCTTCATGATTCTCTTCATGACTTCCTTCATGACTTTCTATCAAACATTCTTCATGGTTCTCTACCAAACATCTTTCATGAGCAAACAACGAGCACGTGCAATGATCGTACTAGTAGAATGATACTGTAGATGCGTGTGCGTCCCATCTATCTGCCGAAGAGAACCTATATGTAGTCGAGGTCTCTCTCGGCTCTCCCATCGTCACCTGACCCCGGCCTCTGCCCTTGATCAACTAACCTGCTTGGGGATGCGCATGCAACCTCACGACAGTGTCGAGATAGTCATTTCAGGCCGAGAGCTTCTTCAATCTTCATCGTTGAGCGCAGCGACAGCGAGAATAAGCATCGTCAGTTGTTGGAGGCGTGTCTATGTAAAGGTCGTCGACGAGGTAGGAAGTAGGTTTTGGTGGAACGTAGCGTTGGTGAAGAAAGATGATTTCGAAGGTCATTTGAGAGGGTCATTTGATAGATCCAGGCCTTTCAGCTAATCTGCATCAAACGTTAGTTATTGCCTAATATGGAAGCTTATTCAGCTTCATCGATGGCCTTATGATTGGTGGAAATTGGTACTGGGGGGTCCTTGTAAATGTGGCTGGGCTAATGCAATGTTCGACCCGCAGTGCAAACACCCTGTAGACCCCACAAACGTCAGACTGAAATTATTCGCGATGCACACGGGTCGCTTGGGTTCTTGCTCACTCTAGTACATACATCTGTATGCTGCTTCCGGGCTCCCATATATCTTAACGGCAGTCCAACGCAGAGAAGCCTAAGGAAAAGCATCTTAATCGTTCTCGATGCCTTGGCAGACACACAGACTCCGTAATATGATGATTACGGTATTGTTCGAACAGTCAGGGTTGTGATGCATTAATATTATGCCAACATTCCCAACTTCCCCAAGCCTGACCGCCTTCGGGTAAGTGGCGCTTTTAGAAGTCGCATGGAACTTGAAGTGATCATCCCGGGTGCAGCAGGGATTTCCTAATCTGCCTGCAGTTGGCCGCTTTGACGACCACCCCAACTTAAAGCCCACCAATCGCAATACATTCCGGCGTTTGGGAGTTTCATTCCGTAGATCTATGGGGACGGGGCGCATGGTGGACTTCGTGGAACTGGACGCTGGCGTTGTGATTTGGATTTGGCGTGCATAGGCAGCATCCAGCGAGGCCTTATGTTTTTATCAAGAGCCAATCGTACGCTGGTTCCCTAGAGAGTAGAGAGAGAACATCGCGGTGAGAGAGAGGCTAACAATAAGGACCAATACCACGAGACTTTCTAATATCGCATTCAGCTACTCTTGATGCGTTGGACAGCTCCAAAAAATAGTTTCATAGACGTAAAATTCTCCGCAACTAGCACCGGCGAGCAATGTCGCAAAGTTTGCGATTAAGACTATCCTGATGTTCAAACAGACATACCGTGCTTAGATAGAGCAGGAAGGGCACTTCAAGGCCATAGCGTGTGCCCATGCCAAAGATTCGGGCACCCTGCATCGCATGCGAAGAGAATCCTTTCTTCCTTGGGAAAAAAGGAACCCAACCACAGTATCCAGGGAATAATACAAAACATCCTATCCGTTTGGTAGTGAACACAAGACCGACTGTCGCCGGTACAATGTCCATCAGATATGAGGGACGACCATCCTGTCGGTATCATAAATGACTCAAGTGGGAGCTGGTACAACAGTGACCTAGGCATATTCTACCATTAGGTTTTTCCATGCGATCGGGCCAGCATATCGTAGTCCTTCTTTATCATCAAGTCCTTCTCCAGACCGCATGGCTTAGGAGATAGACGCATATAGAGGACTCAGCCTTTGGTATATATAGTAACTCACGACGATGCTGACATGCTTTGTGCCGGTGAAAGAAATGGTGTTGATGCGCATTGCTGACAGACCGCGATCTGTAATATATTCTGGAAAATACTGGCAGCTTCGCATGAAGGGTGTGAATGAATGGAAGCCCAAGACACAAACATAGAGCACCTGGAATTCCAAAGCCTTTTATCGCTTCCTACCATAGCGATTATATATCGCTTTGATAGGTTGTCGCAATTAGGCACTTCCAGATAGGGCCGCCATACACTTGGTAGCGGCCCAAGAATCCTCCAAAGTTTCGCGGGGAGCCTCAAAGTGCCTAATTTCCACAAGAGACAAATGAAATTGCAACCGTCAGAGTTTTCCTTGCAAAAGAGAATACGAACTCCAACAGTGCAGGCATGACTCCTTTTTATCATTGCTTTGAAGGATTAGAACTGTAGAGAGCCACACCCTAGTTGTGTGCGCTGATAATAATCCCCCTTGTATGGCTGAGTGAAGGTTGCTGACTTGATTGGTTCTCCCTTGTTGGAAGAAGGCGGACAGTAAATTACAATACCGCGCTATGTAATGCTTAGTGAAGCACTCGTACATCCCCTAGATACATATTCCCCAGCCATTCTCCTTTCTCTTCCCATTAGGAATTATATTGTTCACAACATTACATACAGGACTCTCTTGTACAAAGCAACATTTGGATCTCAATAGATCCATTCACGGGGACATTACAAATCAATCAGTCCAACCCGACCGACCATATGTCGAGAGACAGTCAAAGTTCTCCTCCCTCGCTCCTCTTTCGACACAACGACGCTCCACGACAGAAGGCGACCGCCTACCTAACTGTTGACATTCTTTGTCCGCATCGAGAAAAAGAACGTCACAGTGCTTGTACATAACCTGCGATATCCTTCAATGCTTACGATTATACGACATGTATCACTACGGAACTCCTCCAGTGGAATATGTTCGCCATTTCGAATATACAACATCAGGAACAACCTCACCCTCGAGCTCGCCCTCACATGAAGGCTATGCTTATTACAGACCGCAACATAAACCGTCCCCAACATCGCCGATATCGCGTAACACTACTACGAAACGGCACTCACGCAAAGATAGTTACACAGGACCAGCGGGATGGCATTCACCCGCAGGCTACCCATCACCAAGCTACTATGCTTCTCTACCAGCGCAATACGCGTCGCCGCCGGCATACCAGTACCATGTGAGTGAATTTGGCCGCGACAAAGGGAAAGCTCGCCGGTTTCCAATCCACGACCATCGTGGCGGTGGCAACACCCAACACCACGCGTCCATGCAATCGCCGACACAGCGCATCATCATCGATACGTCTGACGAAGCAGAAGATTTGCCTACGTATACGTACATCAAGCCCAAGGCACGATCAAGCCACAAAACGAAGAAGTCTGCCAGCGCTAATGCCAACTTCTTTTTCAACCAGGAATCGCGATACGCCGAACCCTCTGACTCACAACCACAAAGATCACGCGCTCGCCGCTCTTCTCAGTCAACCAATATCAAGCCTACAACAAAGAAAGCAGCAAAGCCACCGCCACCGCCCGAGGCAACCGCAGCGGACGCGGCGAAGGCCGGCATACCAGCTGGGTACTCGATCAAGAACTGGGATCCAACGGAGTCACCGATCTTGTTGCTTGGCAGCGTGTTCGATGCCAATTCGCTGGGCAAATGGATCTATGACTGGACCGTCTTCCATCATGGCGCCGCAACACCGATGTCAGAGGTTGCTGGCGATCTCTGGCTGCTCTTGATCAAGCTAGCGGGGAAGATGAAGAGAGCTGACGAATGCTTGCCTCGGATACGAGCGGTCGACAATCAGGAAATGGTGGAGGACTTCCTTGAAAGCGGTGATAGGCTGTGGGGTCGTTTCAAGAAGCTCCTTAAGGCATGTGAAGAGTTCATGTGGAAAGCTGCCAAGAGAGAAGGCAGCAAGGGGACGGTGAAGATGGGAAAGAACAGTGGCTGCGAGTTTGTCGATTCGATATTTGGTCGTGACAGGGAACTGGAGAACACGGAAAGTCTGATGCAAAGTATCAGGCTATGGAACCTGCGGTTCGACGCGAACTGCGAGGATATTTTGAGGCGACCTTCGGCTGCCTAGGAGTCTTACGTTCATTGGAAGCATCACTGCGTTGAGTCATTCGGGAGGTCATTTCCATGTTCTCGGTTTGGTTGTTGGCCAACGCATGATCGGGCGCTTTATACCATTGCTGCGATACTGGTGTCTTGTTTCATATCTATTGGAGGCCTTGGACCATTGAAGCATTTTCTGGGGCGATACTTGTACCACTACACTACGGGGATTCACACCCAGGTTCTGGGAGGATTTCAGCATTACCATTACCCTGTGAGTTGTTCGAGGGAGGGTGGCATGCTTGGCTGGAGAGCTCTACTTGGTTCACGGGAGTTACGGGTCTAGAAAAGTCGATTCATCTTTGTTTCTTTCTTCGAGTCATACTTGTAATACTATCTATACCCATGGAGGTCCGTCAGATGAATGGTTGCCTTACCACCATCCATATAATACATATCCACAATTGATACGGTTTCGATGTATAATTCCCTCCTCCAATGACTGCAAGATGCCTTATTCTCTACCTCGTATCTCGACCCTCTCAGCCCTGCTGTGCCTGCAGCTGATATATCCAGCCCCAGTATCAGGAACGTCCGGGCCGCCTAGATGCTTTAAGAAGCAGTAACCACTAACCTACCCGTCCCACATCCTTCTCGCATTCTTTAGCAGTCCCTCTTCCCTTCGCATCAGTTGGATTCCTGGGATATTCCCGATCCTCCCATATGAAGCCCAGCTCTTGCCGCCCCAGCTACAGTATTTCATTTTCAGCCAATACTACTAATATTTAATACTCCATGCACACCATCTTGCATCGCAGGACCTAGTGTTAATAAGGTACCACACATGCACCGCTTGCTTGCTTGCTTGCTTACCCCACAGTAACCCATCGAGCATCAATTCGAGCGAGCACCCCCGCCCTCGAGAACGGTGGGCGCAGGACAGCTGATACATTTCTTCAAGGCGCTTACATCCAGTAATGCAAGTCATGTCACCTTTGCCTCTTCGTCGGGTAATACGCAACTCGAATCTAGACTCCAGCGTCATCACACCATTTTTTTGTGTAACTTTGCGTGTTTCAGAGAATTGGTTGGCGACTTTGAGGGCGTACAATCGCCGTGGCTTTCCTCTTTTGGTTCTCGTCACGCTCTCAACAACGGTCATCACATCCGTACAGATCAAGCGAAATATATCCCTGGTAAGCCTCTTATTGGATGCTGCCGCTGCTTTATTCCGTACACCCACTGGATACCGTTGCGGGCGCATGCAAACGCAATCACCCATAGCGAATAACGGGGGCTTCCCTTATCACGGTACTAAACTCCGAATCAAGACATTGTTAATATTGAGCGACAGCTGTGTAACCACACCTTCTCTTCTGTCCCCCATCATCTTCGGGGAAGAAGGCCGTGGCGTTGGGGGTTGCCACTATCACAGTTCATCACTCACCACACCACAAACACCACTTACGTTATCTCTGCCATCACTGTGGGTATCAACAATAAGGTAAAGCATCGACCGTCACACTGCCTTTCAAGCTTTCTTGCCGCTGAGAGCCGCACCACAATCATGTATGTCATCATGCTTGATCTAGCTAGGCTATCACAGCCCATGACCGGTCCCCAGCGTTTACTGGAACTCCATCACTTTGCTTTGCTAGACGCTGAAGTGTGATATTCACAAGGCTTATCCACATCCGATTACTATATGCTACCCACTCAGCCCATTGAAACATATTCCACCGCCGGAGTAGTTGCCTGGCGCAGGCAGAGTCAGTAAGGCGCGGCTTACAAGCGCCATATTTCTCTTTCTCCTGGCGGGTGCTGGAGTCTCTGCACAACCTCATGGTGTGCCGTAGTGTAAGATCAGTGGACAACGACGAGCCGCAAAAGTCTCGGTATCAAGCCGTTTGTTTGAGGCAATTCCAAGGCAAATGGGGTTCACGGAATGCAGCCTTCCCTCCTCAGCCTCAAATTGCACGGTTAGACCAACACGGGCAGAATCTAGCAATGGGATTGAAGGTGATACAGGCGACGACAGCTCTACCACAGAGACTGTCTCAGGTTGCCGTTGATTGTGGGGCAGCACCATGGCTTCGGCAACAAAAAGCAACGAGAGACAAAATGGTTTTACGTCTTCTCGCGTTTATGTGGCAATGACTGCTAAGTTTGTTCACATGGCCTGCTTACAGGCCCCAGGCTTTCTATCCGACGTCCTGCCTCAAGTCTATCATTCCGCGTGAATGGCCTACAGCGCACCGCAAGCTCGTCATCATGAACCACTATAGTTCATTCACCTATCCAGCCTCCTCTCGGTGTGCTTTCCACATAAAGGACTCACCCCTCGAAGTCTTCTCTTTTAGCAACCAGAAGTTCCGCTACGTTCTGCCTTCCATTTCTTCAATACTGTGACTGTAGCCATGAACGATCGATATTCATCAGGATACAATTGACTGTATCGCCCCGTAAGGACGCTGAATATAAGATTCCCGTGTAAGAATAACGACCCAAGTCATTGTATCACGAATCGACCATTCCACCTAGTCATTATCTAGCTAGAAACACTTCGACTCGAACAAAGCTGTATGCTAGAGAACAACATCCAGGTAGACGTTATTCCAATTAGAAAAACCTATTAGCTTTTTTCTTCAGCTGAATCCTACCTCTTTACCCCATATAATCCTTCAACTCTCCTCAATTTCTCCTACCATTCGCTCTCTATCTGTTTAAGCTATATCAACCCACCCTAATTCCAACAATCTCTTCATTGCCCTACCTTGCCCTCCCCGATTCTCTTTCTCTTTCTCAACCTCCCCTCCCGTTCCTATATCAAGCTCTCATAGAATCATCCATCGGTGTTTGTAAAGATTAAACATCTTAAGATCAAATGAGCTAGATAACTTCCATCTCAAACGACCATCCCCCCCCCAAAAATAACCTCCAACCAGCCACCCTCCCACTCAAAACCCCATTCCCTTCTCCGCTCCCGCTCTCCCCTAAAAACAGTTCCACACATCAACCTACATCCCCCCCCCCATATTCGCTTATACTTTCACACCTCCACTCCCCCCCGCCAACTCCTGCTCTACCTTGCCTTTCACATCGTCATTACGCCATCACCGCCACGACCAACTATTGTACCCATATCACCCCAAAAACCCACCTCATCGGAATTTTTTGGGAAGTCGAACAAACACGGAGGATCGAGCATGCGCTTAAGCAGGCTGTTTAGGGGGGAAATTGAGGTGGTGATTACTTTGGTCTTGAATGAGAGTATGTGTTGGGATAACATTCCCCTTTCCCCCAAACCTTATCAATACGCTCGGGGTGGACCGATTGGGAAAGCTTTGAGAAAGCTGTGCGATGCTTATAGAATTTTGATGACGGTCGTGTTTTATTGTTGCGGAGATGTATGGGGATAGAGATGAGAGTGTGGCATTGAGTAGATGTGAGTGTTTCTTCGAGTAAAGGTGCTATGCTTGTTGTACCTTTTCATTGACTACTCGAGGCTCATCTCCGCCATGCTAAGAATTATCCCAAGGATGGGATTAGAGGAATTGGCTCTTATTCTGCTACCTTTTTGTGGGGGTTGAAAGATGGCAAACTGTATTCGCATCTGACTCCGCGTCTCTCCCTAGTTCGCCGTTTAGATATAAGGCTCTGCCTACGCCAAAGGTCTAGTGTTGCGCCGTAGCATTAAGCTGTAGTGATATTCCCGATCACAGGGTTGACGTCTCCATTCCCCGGGCTAACATACCCCTTTACTGGACTCGGACCAGACATCGTCATACTCAGCAAACTATACAACCCTACAACCGAAACGCACACATTAGCCTCCAAATCCATGCAGAACCCCACACACACGCACCAAACTTTGCCTCTCCATGCATCCCAAGCCTGATGCACATTCCTACAATATCAACCACAGTATTCCAGACCTCTCCCCAGGTACTAGTATCGGCGCCCGCAGTGGTGATGATGGAGGCGTAACATTGGCGAAGGTCTGGAAATAGCCAACAGAATGAGCGAGCATCCTTTGTTCGCCTTTTGAAAAAGCAGTATAAACGACAACTAAGAGTGAGCACTCACTATCGAAAAATACGAGCGGCAACCCAACATCTACCCCCGGCTGTCCTCGATTCCCGAATACCAGAAACGCATTGGGTGATGACGGGATACGACCCATCATATTATGACAAGCGTCCCTTATTGGCACGGTGCCAGGAGGGGGAATCTTGCACGTTACGGCTGGATTATGTGATCGTATGATCAAGGCTAGATTACCGAGAGTTCCTGATGTACGATGAAAGGCAAAATCAGCGTGCTTGTCCTTGTCTAAAGCAGATTCATCGCTTTGGTTTACCTAAAAGAGGGGATCGAAATGAGCAAACAATAGATTGGAAGGAATGGAGATAGATTACCTCTACCCGTCGCGATGCCCCCAAGCTTTGAGGGCGTCATGACAACGCACTTCGCCAGCAGCAGTGCAATATCAGTTCCGATAAATGTGCCGGTGGCATGGTCTTCTGGGACAGTCGACTGAGGGGCCAAGACCACGTCGAGGGCACAGAGGCCATCCACTACCGGTCGCGTTTGTCATCAAGTTCCGAGATCTACAACACATAAATAGCATCGGGTAATGGGAAGAACCTACAGCTTATTGCTCGATACGGCAGCAAGACGTCGTAGTCTTGTCCCGTTCCTCTCAATCCAAAGCCCAGCGTGCGTGAGTCTCTCCGCCAATGAATCTGGTTCAGTGCATCCTGGCAGCTTGCGAACCCGAGATTGTGGCCGTATTGGGCGTCGCAGTGGAAGACAACATTTTCGGAGGGCGGAGAGGTAGTGTTTGTCTTGAAGATGGCAGAGGGTCTAAAGGCGGTGGGGAGGGTGGGCGGGATTGGGGCTGGGGAGGAGGCTGGAATGTCGAGAGCTTGAGAGGGAGGGAGAATGAGGGCAACGGTGGAGGGAATGATAAGGAATTGGGAAAGAAGGAGAGAGGCTGGCAGGGAAAACATGGCTAGGGGTCGAGGGTGAGGATGGTTAAATGTATACGCTTGAACAAGGATGGACGGGGTGAAAAGGGTATTGCTTGCCTTGTACATACCTTGCGGGAAATAGACTTGGGAAAATGTAGGCCCCACGATTGGGCGTAGTCGGTGGTTCCTTGATACAAGCGCTCTCGTGTCCTGGCGTCGGACAATGTGAGACGCAGTACGCGACCCGCGGGCCATGTTCGTAGCGGAGGCTGTTCTCTTCCACGTCAACGGATTGCGTTACCCGCTTGCATGAAAGGTTTACCTTTTCACTCGTCCTCCTGGATTGTCTAAAAAAGCGGCCCGAAAGGGAAAGTGGCATTGGGAAATATGGCGAAGCGCATTTTCAAGGAAGCGCATATTCATAGTATCTAATATAAACGACGTGGTACCAAAACAGGGCATACAGAAGAAATCAAATGCTCATGATGAGTAGGAGTGGACTAGGACATAGTAACAAGAAAGGGCACGGCCAACAACTCGAAGATTCAGCCGGAAAAGGCTCAGCGAGGAGCCGAGTATGGCCCCTTGAGCAAAAAGCATTTTTAACATGACGTTGATAGCACACATACTCGTAGATCAAGATGATACTCGCAATCCTCTGCCATGTGCAGCCCTTTTATGAATGGATTCATCCCATATGGAATTATCGTGCCTATGACCATTTCGAGAGGAGGACATGGAGAAATACAACAACATGCTATGTTCTCAGGAAATCAATGTTCGTCATCTAGGTACCTAGAAAGAGAATAAGAGATAGTGCCGGTGCTGATGTTCAACACTGTCTGTGTTTTATTAGACATTGACTTGGAGAGAATTCAGGCCTTAGTGACACTCTACTTTCCTATTGCTGGATACTGTGCAAGGGGATGTTCTTGTATTTGTGCCGAACTCTGACCACAGATATACAGAATACAATTATCATTGCAATTACGGTAAGATGGAAGTGATGAGTCCTGGAGTACGGAGTATTGATGCCATTACCAAAGGGGGTGAGGACTAAATTTGATTCACACAATGTTGGGAAAATCTAAGCGAGAACCCACCACCACTGTTACCCTGCACTCAGGTCAGGGTCATTAATAACAAAAAACCTCCGCACCTATTCCTTCTTCTTTTTAGTCGACTTTACTTGTAAGAAACCCCACCTCTAATTTATTGCAGAACGTATCTACTAACACATACTTACCCACCAACAGCATAGGATCAATTCTATAGTAAACGTCCTCCTCTGAGCTCCTTACCAGAGCCACAGAATCTCCAACCTGGCTGATGACTGTTATATCCTCGATGCCCAAGAGTGAAGCCTTTATACTCTCGCAGAAACACTCTCTTACTGATTCAGTGGAGCCTTCGGGTGACGCTGAGGAGGTTCGGGAGAGAGAGTGGTGATGATCTCAACCCTGTTCCTCGGTGTCTGGCTTCGGTCGGCTGAGCTGGGTGGGTGTTGATGGAGGTCTGACAGGCTTGCATGTGCTGGACTTAGAATGTTGGATTTATTTTTTGGGAACGACCTAAAGGTCCAGACAACTAGTGTCATGTATGCTATACCGATTAAACTACATTTACCACTGCTCATATGTGCCTTTGAATGCTTGATATGAATGTTGGCAAGATATCCAGCCTACAACTTGGTCCTGCCATGCTCAATTGCACATCTGTTTCCCACAGAAACGTAGTGGAAGATCTCAAAGCGTTCTCTGTGAGCTGCACCGTAAATCCAAGTTCATGTCAGTGTGCCACAAAATCTTGGCACACTAGAATAAGTTTTTTCAAGCTATGTATCCCCAGTTTAGAGCATACCAACGAACACCTCACCCCCAGACCGTACCTTACCGCAGAACAGTGTAAGACATGGGCAGCTTAGACTTTCATGTTGGACGAGATTTACTTGGCGCTCTGTGAACTTGAAAAAGGTTGAACTATCTTAGCACGAATACAGCGACCAGCCAACCTTTCTCAGAACCGCAGGGACCGATAACCCGGTCATCTATTTGCTGGTGTCCACAACATATCGGCCCGCAATCTTGCCCTCGTGCATCAAATCGTACACCTTTTGAAGCTCGCTCATTCCTATAGTCTTAAAGGGACAGTTGATGAGACCGCGGCGGAAGAAATCAATGGCCTCGCTGGTGTCCTTGCGGTTTCCCACATAGGACCCCTTGATGGTCTTCATACCAATAACGGTCTCGAAGACGGGGGCACGGAGGTAGGCACCGGCTGGCAGACCAATAGCAATCACTGTACCGCGGGGTCGGACGTACTGTTCGAAAGTTAGCAAAGACCCAACCGCGTGGGAGTTTGAACATACCTCAGCTGCCTGCTGGAATGGCTTCTCGTTAACAGCGACTAAAATCACAGCATGGGGTCCAGTGCCATCCTCGGTAGCAGCTTGCACGTCCTTGACTACGTTTGATGATGTAGCAAAGTCGACAAAGGTTTCCGCACCAAGCTTGTGGACCATCTCCTTCTTCTCGTCACCAGTGTCAACAGCAATAACCCGGAGACCCATAGCTTTTGCGTATTGGCAGGCAAGGGAACCAAGACCTCCCCCAGCACCCACAATGGCAACAGTCTGCCCTGGGCGGGCTCCAGATTCCTTCAATCCCTTGTAGACCGTGATACCAGCACAGAGGACCGGGGCAATGGCGTCGAGAGGCACGTCTTTGGGTATCCTTGCGATGTGAGCAGCCTTGGCAATACAGTATTGCTGGAACGTCCCGTCTACGGTATAGCCACTCAAAAGTGCTTTGGTGCAGAGTGGCTCATCGCCGGTCTGGCAGAAGTCACAGGCCAAGCAGGAGCCATTTAGCCACTATACGTACAAGTCAGTACCGACTCCCATGATTTATTAGACGAGATTATACCTATACCTTGACGCCAGCGTGGTCACCAATCTCGACGTCCTTGACGAGGTCACCGCGAGCCACTACCACACCAGCACCTTCATGCCCCCCGACAAGTGGAAGCTTGGTAGCTAGTGGCCAATCTCCGTTGACGGCGTGAAGGTCAGTGTGGCAGACACCAGAATACTTGATGTTGACAAGGACTTCATCTGGTCCTGGCTTCTGGACCGGGATTTGCTTGTAGTCGACGGGCCCACCTGTCTTCTCGATAACTTGCGCCCACTGCTTCTCGGGGATCTGTGGTGCCATTGTGGTTAAAGTAATCCTGGAAGTGTGAACTCTTGGAGGTGGGTACGTTGAGTTTGGTACTTGGCTTTGATTGTGAAGAGGTGAGATGCTCTGAATAATTGGAGGGCGACAAGCCGTTTGCGACAAACGGCTGGGAGCGAAGGTTATGAAGGCAACGTTCGGAACGATTTTACTCGGTCGAATGCCAACTCGACAAGATTTACCCCACATTCAGCGAAGAGGGGCAAAAGAAATAAAACTTCGGGACAATAAGACCACCAACCCTGAATGCTTTTACGCAGACTTGTCTGGTAGAGAGTATTGAGGTGTGAGAGGGCTGTAAGTAAGGTAGATAATGTTTGGCCAAGTGGTGGTCACTCGTCCTTGCCCCGCATTCAGTGCTCCAATCACAAAGCTTTATGTATTTGGATTGTGGCAAGTAGGTATGGTACTCTATCGAATTGGACCCGAATATCCTTCTATGAATGTACCTGTAGTCGTTGAGTGATTTAGTTTATATTAGGTTCGATTCCTACCAGCGCTGGTACAATGATGTTGTGGTTATCTTTTCTCTTTCCTGTGTCCACCAGATCTTGAGCTCTTTGGTGTCAAAACGCTGCCTTGAGGGCGTTTAATATTGCGGGGAAGATGAAAAATTGCGGGGTGTGGATCTCGGAATTCTCAAATTGTTATGGCTACTGGCACCTGCACAGTGCATCCCTTCAAGCTCACGGGTAGGTATTGGGGTCCGTACTAGCCTTTGAAAGGATTTCCCTTTCTGGCCTTCCCAACCCTTGAAACCCTTTGTGCACTGCTGGGTAAGGTATCCCTTCAAGCGGAGAAACCTTACGGAGCCGTAGAACATCTGACAATAATGTCCGATGAGGTACGATCGGCCAGATACCGGGCTTTTATATGCAGCTCTCGTCAAGTGTTTGGGGAACTCCCAGCCGCCTCCGCATCCAGCTGATGTCAATGTTCGCACAGGCAGAGTACGGTTGGCGTTCCAAGGAGGAGGTTAAATCATGCCCCCAGTGTGAGGCACAGCAAGCATCTGTACAAAGGAAGCGGTCGAGATGGCCGAAATGGCCGTAATGCTAACAACTGACATATATCTCGTATCTCCGCTGGAGAACTTCGCAGATAAAGATGTTTGAAAGCGATGATCCCATCGAGTCGAAGGTGTGAGAGCTCAGAAATCAATAGGAAAAGATCATCACCATACAGCAGGCTTAATGATTTAGGACGCCTTGCCCCATGGTCCTTGAAACATATGTAACCATCTTATCCATTGGCAAGGCGAGAGACGTCAGTGCAGTGTCATTCAGATATCCGTTTGGGGTCCTTCATACATGCACTGCTATCTATCACATAAACAACCTGTTTGCCAATCTCTTCAATGCCACGGATAACATATAAGGCCGAGTAATTTCTTCTCGATTACTGAACGGGCTGAAAAGTTCCGAGGTCTTTTTGGAAGTTGGTTCTATAAGATACAGCATAATCCCGAGATGATTTTGCAGCAGAAAAGCATTCGTCTGTCAATTTATTTGAATTTTCAAGCAACAAGTACGGTCTTTCAAGTGATCGGCGCCATCTTCGCACGCCTAAAATTAGTTACGTTGAATTGAAACATTGCTATATACCAACGTGTATCGGGGTCTGCGAGGCAAGCAGGACTGATGTAGATCAAGCCCCGCATCTCCAGAACAACGAAAAGAATGTGCGTTTTTTGGATATCTCTGAACGATCTCTAGTGGTTAAGTGCTTCGAAGCGAGCCTTTCCTTTCTGCCTTTGATGGCCAAATGATCTCCTCTCCCGACTGCAGATTCCCAGGGCTTGCTCTGGCGCGACAGTGATCCAAAGGTACACTACAGGAGACTATGGATATACAAAGAGCAGAACTTCCAATCTGACCGGATAGGCTCCGATGTTTGATGTCCTAAACATTGTACATACCGACCTTGTTAAATTTGTGATCTATGTATTAACAATGCATTGGCAAAGCTCTACGATAGGGGGCATATGGGCTTGAAGCAAGGCGCCCGAATTTTCGACGTGGTTTCGCATTACATATCATAGTTTGGAAGCATGAGTTCCTCAACTACAAGTCCGACAGTTGTTCTTCGATCTAGGATTACCTTGACAACGGTCCAACCTCGAACCTTAGTAAACAAAATCCAGAATGCTGCAGCTCTCACAAGTCTACATCGTTGAAATCCATCGACCTTGGTAAGCTCTGGCGTGTTTTCTGTTTGCTTCTTATAGGTGATATCTTTGGCACTACTATATCATCAACACTCATCCTCCTTTGTCCACTACAGATGGTTCAAAGTCGAATGTTACTGAGTTCTAGGGAATCAAGTCTACTTTGGTCGTAAGGATCGATGATTTACGAGGTTCAAGCAGAGCGCAGACCTAAAATTACAGTCGATGTAGTGAACGCAGTTCCTTACAGAGGGAAAATTCTGATGTTGTTTCGACAAAGGATAATAGGATCAGCAGCTGACGACTTGGTTCACAGGTCAGTCCACTTGAAAGCCTTTCACGTCCTTCAAACAGTGCGATACTGTGTCAAGCACTGAGATCTTTTCTTGCTCAATGAACTGTTAACTGTTAAATGTCAAGGCTTGATTTGAAGCTTTATAATCTGACAGCCTTTTCAGGGCAAATGTGGTTGGCCGAGATGTCGGATTTACTCGTATAAACGGGGTTCCCGCGCAAACGGGGTTTCTGCGCACTCTAACCTAGAAAGGTTAGCAACAGATAGTATCGGGTTTAGCGTGCTAAAAATGGCACTAATATAAATAGTTTTAGTTAGC
>JAABUT010002005.1_pt1 | contig 21029 bp, 18 predicted proteins | sample 5559281 | NCBI WGS metagenome assembly JAABUT01 (sample SAMN10711880, study PRJNA513359) | rock metagenome | isolation source: Antarctica rocks | place: Antarctica: Victoria Land, Ricker Hills nord | collected 2016-01-04
GCGCGGCGGTGGGACGTCGATCGCGACGGCGTCAATGTCGTCGGCGAGCAGGGCCGGCAGGTCGGCGTAGGCGCGGGGGAGGCCCTCCTCCGCCGCCCAAGCCAGGGACTCCAGCGCATCAGGACCGAGCAGCCCGGTCACCTGCAGGGCCGCGGCGGCCAGCGCCGCCGCCGGCACCCGGGAGCCGCCGTCGGTGACCAGCGCCACGCCTCGCCCGGGCGCGGTGCCGCGCCGCTCCTCGCGGCGGGCGAGCGCCGCCGCGAGGGGCTGCGCCGTCACGAGCGCGGGCACCAGGGTCACCGGACCAGTCTCCCCCGGGGCGCCGCCGGGGACCTCACCCGGTCCAGTGGCCGCCAGGCACTTATAGCTACAACTGGCTGATCACGACGCAGTCGACACCGGGGAGGTCCTGGAAGCGGGCGCTGCGATCTGTCGTGACCAATGTTCGCCTGGTCGCCACCGCTGTCGCGGCGATGATCAGGTCGTGGGCCCCCCGCTTCGCACCCGCGCGATGGGTGTGCGCAAGCAACCGCCCGTGCGCCTCGGCAACCTCCACGTCGTAGGGCGCCACGGGCAACGTCTCGAGGACGCGGACGAGGAAGTCAGTACGACCGGGCCGTTGCCGCGCGCCGGCCAACTCGATGCCGGTGCGGAGTTCCGCCACGGTGACGGCTGCGATCACGACGTCGTCGTCACGGTCGATGGTGTCAACCATCACCGCCGACCGTCCGCGCTCGGAGGCGACGAGGACCCCGGTGTCGAGCATCAGCCTGCGGGCCACGCGGGCCCGTCCAGCACCACCGCAGTGCGCGCTGCCGCAACGTCCGCAGCGAACTTCCTGTCGGGCGCGCCCTTTCGCAGCAAGGCGACGACGTCGCTTCCGTTGCCGGCGGTAGCGGGCCCGATGGCAGCGATGCGACGGCCACCCCGGGTGACAAGGACCGTCTCGCCTGCCTCGACGTCATCGAGCAATGCCGCGAAGGATCGGCTGGCCTCAGTTGCCGTGACGATTCGCACCTGATCAGATTATCAGAGTTCGGGACCCGTCACAATCACGATCGTGTGCACGTGTGCCGTGGTTCGGTACTCGGTCATGTCCAGTCAGGCGGCGGCTGTTCTTGCCCGGTCCAACAACCGGGCACCGGCACTGGCCGGCCACGCGGCGCGGGTCATGCGCCACTGCAACTCGACCCCCACCTCCCCGGGCGCCGCGGGTTCATCGTCGACCGTGGCGACCAGCTCGTAGCCGAGCCGGACAGGGACGGCGCCGCTTGCCCGGTTGTCCCGATCGTGGTGGATCTCCGCCACCTGCACCCCCGGAGTGTTCATGGCGAGCTCGGTGAGAGCGGCAGCTGCCAGGGTGGCCACACCTCGGCGGGTGTGGCGCACGTCGATCCAGTAGCTGATCTCGAGGGCGCCCGGACCGAGCCTGGCGTGCAGTCCGCAGACGCCGAGCAACTGCCCGCCGCTGTCACAGGCCAGGTAGGAGGCTTCAGGCACGGCCGGGTTCCCGGAGCTGGCGACATTGCCTTCGACGAACGCCTGGGCCAGCTCCGGCGTGTAGCCCTCGGCCCACGGCATCCACGGCCGAAGATGCTCCGCAGAGACAGTGACGGCGTCGTAGAGCGCGCCCGCATCGCCTGGCTCCACTCGGCGGCAGACGAGCCATCCGGCGTTCACTCTCGGAGCGGGCACGAACCCGGCGCTGGTGGTGGGCTCGTCGGGCACGAAACAAGGATCGACGGTCACCGGTCCGGGTGTCCATCGCGTTTGCGCAGCAGCCGCGCGAGGACAGACGGAGTCCGCGTACGCCGACGCCACCCGGGCGTTTCCTGCGCCGGCTTGTCGATCCGGACTTTAGCCCGCGAGCCGCTCCACGACGTGGTCGACGCAGGCGGTCAGCGCCTCGACGTCGGCGGGATCCACCGCGGGAAACATGCCGATGCGCAGCTGGTTGCGCCCGAGCTTGCGGTAGGGCTCGGTGTCGACGACCCCGTTGGCCCGCAGGACGGCGGACACCAGGGCGGCGTCCACGTCGGCGTCGAGGTCGATCGTGCCCACGACCGCCGAGCGTTTCGCCGGGTCGGCGACGAAAGGCGTTGCATAGGAAGATTTTTCGGCCCACCCGTAGAGCACCGAGGAGGACTCGGCCGTGCGCGACGTCGTCCACGCGAGGCCGCCCCGTTTGAGCATCCAGTCGACCTGGTCGGCGAGCAGCCACAGCGTGACCAGGGCCGGGGTGTTGTAGGTCTGGTCGAGCCGGCTGTTGTCCAGCGCGATCGAGAGGTCCATCGACGGCGGCACCCAGCGGCCGGAGCCGGCGACCTCGCCGATCCTGGCGACGGCCGCCGGTGACAGCAGGGCCAGCCAGAGCCCTCCGTCGGAGGCGAAGCACTTCTGCGGTGCGAAGTAGTAGCAGTCGAACTCCGCCGCGTCCACGGGCAGTCCCCCGGCGCCGGAGGTGGCGTCCACTGCCACGAGCGCCCCGGCGGTGCCCGGCGGTCGTGCCACCGGCATGGCCACGCCCGTGGAGGTCTCGTTGTGGGTCAGCGCGTAGAGGTCCACGCCCTCCTCCACCCGGGCCACCGGGTGGTCACCCGGGTCGGCACGCCGCACGGACGGCTCCCCGAGGAAGGGCGCCGCGGCCGTCACTGCCGCGAACTTCGACGAGAACTCCCCGAAGACCAGGTGCTGCGAGCGCTCGCGGACGAGACCGAAGGCCGCCGCGTCCCAGAAGGCCGTCGAGCCGCCGTTGCCGAGCGCGACCTCATAGCCGGCGGGCAGGTCGAAGAGCACCGCCAACCCCTCCCGCACCCGCCGCACGACGTCGCGCACGGGGGCCTGGCGGTGCGACGTACCCAGCAGGGACGTGCCCGTCGCGGCCAGGCCGGCGAGCGCGTCCGGCCGCACCTTGGAGGGTCCGCAGCCGAAGCGGCCGTCCGCTGGCAGCAGTTCCGCCGGGATGACGAGGGTGGTGGGGGCTGCCGTCACAGCTTGTCGAAGCCCTCGACCTCGGACAGCGGGCGGGGCCCGGGGCCGACGTAGCGGGCGCTCGGGCGCACGAGCTTGGAGAGCCGCTTCTGCTCGAGAATGTGGGCGCTCCACCCGGCGGTACGGGCGCAGGTGAACATCGAGGTGAACATGTGCGGCGGCACCTCGGCGTAGTCGAGGACCACGGCGCTCCAGAACTCCACGTTCGTGCGCAGTGGCCGGTCCGGGTAGCGCGCCGTCAGCTCCTCGATCGCGGCCTGCTCCAGGGCGTCGGCCACCTCGTAGCGCCGGGACCCGAGCTCCTGCGCGGTGCGCCGCAGGGTGCGCGCGCGGGGGTCCTCGGCCCGGTAGACGCGGTGTCCGAAGCCCATCAGCCGCTCGCCCTTGTCGAGCACGTCCTTGACATAGCCCGCCGGGTCACCGCTCTTCTCCACCGCGTCGAGCATCGTCAGCACGCGCGACGGTGCGCCGCCGTGCAGCGGGCCCGACAGTGCCCCGACCGCGGAGGACAGGCACGCGGCGGTGTCGGCCCCGGTGCCGGCGACGACCCGCGCGGTGAAGGTCGAGGCGTTCATGCCGTGCTCGGCCGCGGAGACGAAATAGGCGTCGACAGCGGTGATGTGCTTCGGGTCGGGTTCCCCGCGCCAGCGGGTCATCATCTTCGCGACGATGGTGGGGGCCTTGTCGACCTCTCGCTGCGGTACGGCGGGGTGGCCGAGTCCGCGGGCTGCCTGTCCGACGAAGGACAGCGCCGTCACCGAGAGGCGGGCGAGGTCCTCGCGGCACTGCTCGTCGCTGATGTCGAGGAGCTGGCCCAGACCCCAGTAGGGCGCGAGCATAGCGATCGCGGACTGCACATCGACCCGGATGTCGCCTGAGTGCACCGGCAGCGGGAAGGGTTCCGCCGGCGGCAGGCCGGGGTTGAGGTGCCCGTCGACGAGCAGGCCCCACACCTTGCCGAAGGGCACCACCCCGACGAGGTCCTCGATGTCGACGCCGCGGTAGCGCAGCGCGCCTCCTTCACGGTCGGGCTCGGCGATCTCGGACTCGAAGGCGATGACGCCCTCGAGGCCAGGCTTGAAGTTGGGGTCCCGCTCAGCCATCGCGCGCCGCTCCTCGTGTCGTCTGCACGTCGTCTCGATCCGTCGTCGGCCACATCATGACCCACGTGATTGCCGACGTGAGTGCGCAGCCGCCCGGCCCCGCGGAGCCAGCTCCGGAGCCAGTAGCGGAGCCCGGCACCCGCGCGACCGCTTCCCTGCCGGGCCTGCGTCGCTCCTACGTGCGCGGTGGCCTCGCCGAGGGCGACCTGGCGGCGTCATGGCCGGAGCAGTTCGCGCGGTGGTACGCCGAGGCCGCCGCGGCGGGGCTGCCCGAGCCGAACGCCGTCGTGCTGGCGACGGGCGGTCCGTCGGCGCGCACGGTCCTGCTGAAGGGCGTCGACGAGCGCGGCTTCGTGGTCTTCACCAACCTGCGCTCCAGGAAGGCGCGTGAGGCAGCCGCCCTCCCGCGCGCGGGCCTGTGCTTCCCGTGGGTCGCGCTGGAGCGCCAGGTCTGCGTCGCGGGCCGCGTCGAGGAGGTTGCCGCCGCAGAGTCCGATGCCTACTTCGCCTCCCGCCCCCGTGGCTCCCAGCTCGGCGCGTGGGCGAGCGAGCAGTCGGCCGTGGTCGCCTCCCGGGAGGTGCTCGAGGCACAGCGGGCGCAGGTGGAGCGGCGCTTCCCGGGTGCTGTGCCGCGGCCGCCGCACTGGGGTGGGCTGCGCGTGGTGCCGGAGACCGTGGAGTTCTGGCAGGGGCGCGCGGACCGCATGCACGACCGGCTGTCCTTTCGTCGTACGCCGACGGGCTGGCTGGTGGAGCGGCTCTCGCCCTGACCTACGGTCGATGCCGTGACGGCCGAGGCGGTGGAGGAGGCCGACGCCGGCGAGGGTCGCCTGCCGCTGCACCGGCGGCTGCTGGCGGACACGCGGCCGCTGCGGGAGTCGCGCGAATACCGCGGGTTGTGGGCCGGCCAGTCGCTGTCCGCGATCGGCACCCAGATGACGGCCGTCGCCGTACCGGTGCAGGTCTATGACCTCACCCACTCCTCGCTGGCCGTCGGCGGCATCGGCCTCGCGGTCGCCGTGCCGCTCATCACGCTCGGGCTGCTCGGCGGCTCGCTCGCCGACGCGGTGGACCGGCGACGGCTGGTGCTCGCCACCAGCAGCGCGCTCGCGGTGCTCTCCCTCGTGCTCGCCGGGCAGGCGCTGCTGGACCTGCGGCAGGTCTGGCTGCTCTACGCCGTGACCGCCGTGCAGGCCAGCCTCTTCGCGGTCGACCAGCCCGCCCGCGCGACCTTCATCCCGCGGCTGCTGCCGGCCGAGCGCATCCCCGCGGCGACGGCGCTGTCGCAGCTGTCGATGCAGTCGAGCCTGACCGCCGGCCCGCTGCTCGCCGGCGCGGTCATCGCCACCGGCGGGCTGTCGTCGGCGTACGTCGTCGACGCGGTCAGCTTCCTCGCTGCCGTCGCGGGCGTGCTGCGGCTGCACGCCATGCCGCCCGAGGGCGGCGGGAGCCGGCCGGGGCTGCGGGCGGTGGCGGAGGGGCTGCGCTGGGTGCGGCACCAGCCGGTGGTGGCCATGACGTTCCTCGTCGACATCGACGCGATGGTCTTCGGGATGCCGCGCGCGCTGTTCCCGGCGCTGGCGGCGACGCACTTCGGCGGCGGGTCGCAGACGGTGGGGCTGCTCTATGCGGCGCCGGCGATCGGGGGTCTGCTCGGCGCCGCCTTCTCCGGGCCGCTCACGCACGTGCGGCGCCAGGGGTGGGCCGTGCTGCTCTCGGTCGGGGTGTGGGGGGCGGCGATCGCGGGCTTCGGGCTGACGCGGCTGCTCTGGCTCGGCGTGCTGCTGCTCGCCGTCGCGGGCGCGGCCGACATGGTGAGCGGCGTCTTCCGGTCGACGATCCTGCAGGTGGCCGCCCCCGACGAGCTGCGGGGGCGGCTGAACGGGGTCTTCTTCGTCGTCGTCGCCGGCGGCCCGCGCCTCGGCGACCTCGAGTCCGGCGGGGTGGCGGCGCTGACCTCGCCTGCGGTCAGCGGCGTCAGCGGCGGCCTGGCCTGCCTGGTCGGCGTGGTGCTGCTCGGGCTGGCGGTGCCGGCGTTCGCCCGCTACGACGCCTCCCAGCGCGGGGCGGCCGCGGCCGAGGGGCAGACCACCCCTCGGCGGGCGTGACGAGCATCCTGCGGCGGGTCATCGGGCTCGCCGGGTCGCGCGGCCATTCGCCCTGGCCACCAGCGCACCGTCGGCGGCACGGACCACCCGGACCGCGAAAAGTCCTCGCGGGCAGTGCGTTCGATCCCCAGCGCGGTGGCGGTGAGGACCTCCCCGACCTGCGCCGGTGCCACATAGTCGATGTGCACCGCGCTGACGATGCCGCTGCTGTCGGCGTCGTTGGCGGCGGCGGGCGCGACGCCGGCCACCATAGAGCACAGCGCCATGGCAGGTCCCGTGCGGGTTGGCGTGCTGCGGTCCGACCAGCAGCGTGGCCGTGGCGGTGCCCGGCTCGCCGCGCTCGACCGGCGATGCCGAGGTGCGCCGCGAAGGCGTCCGGCAGCGGCTCAGCCACCGCCGCCCGCCCCGGGTGGCCGCGCCCCGGGGGCCCGCGATCCGGGGGCCCGCGCGCCGGGTGCCTGCCCCCCGGGTGCCTGCGCCCCGGGGGCCCGCGCGCCGAGTGCCTGCGCTCCCACCCGCAGGTCGGCCACCAGCCCGTCGAAGGCACCTTCGCGCGCGTCGTCGTCGGCCCGCAGCACCGCGCTCGGGTGGATCGTCGCCAGCAGCCGCGCACCCGTCCCCGGCGGCCCGTCGAGCAACGCGCCCCGCGATTGCGTGACCCGGAACGCCGGGCCGAGCATCGCCTTCGCCGCCGTGGCTCCCAGCAGCACGACGAGCTCCGGTCGCAACCGGTTGAGCTCGGCCTCGAGCCAGGGCTTGCACGCTGCCACCTCGGCCGCGTCGGGGCTGGCGTGGATGCGGCGCTTGCTCGTCGTACTCATCGAGAACTTGAAGTGCTTGACGGCGTTGGTGACGTACGCCGTGGACCGGTCGATGCCCGCGGCCTCGAGTGCGCGATCGAGCAGCTTGCCGGCCGGTCCGACGAAGGGCTCGCCGCGCCGTTCCTCCATGTCACCGGGCTGCTCGCCGACGAGCACGACCCGCGCACCGGCGGCGCCGACGCCGAAGACGGCCCGCGTGCCGTTGCCGCCGATGTCGCAGCCGCGGCAGGCCTGCACCGCCTCGGCGAGCGCGGGCAGCGGTGCGCCCGCGGGCACGAAGCCGACGGCGCCGGGGTGGGGGGTGCGACGTGGCGCGGTCGGCATGCGCCACGCCGTACCCCGCTCACGGTCGCGACAGCCGTGCACCCCGGGCCGCCGCACTTCCGCGTAGCGCTCCAGGGCCTCGGCGCGCTCCGCCCGGTGGTCCACGACGGGTGCGGGATAGCCGGGCGGCCCGCCGGGCAGCAGCCACGGCTGGTGCACAGCTCCGCCGGCGACGCCCCGCAGCTCGGGCACATAGGCCCGCACGTAGTCACCGTCCGGGTCGAACTTCTCCGCCTGCGCCGTCGGATTGAAGACGCGGAAGAATGGGGCCGGGTCGGTGCCCGTGCCGGCCACCCACTGCCACCCGAGCTGGTTGGAGGCGAGGTCGCCGTCGACGAGGTGGTGCATGAAGTGGGCGGCGCCGCGACGCCAGTCGAGGTGCAGGTCCTTCACCAGGAAGGAGGCGACGACCATCCGCACCCGGTTGTGCACCCACGCCTCGGCCAGCAGTTGGCGCATCCCCGCGTCGACGAGCGGGAAGCCGGTGCGCCCCGTCGCCCACGCCTCGAACCGCGCGTCGGCGGCCGGCCCGTCGTCCCAGCGCATCGCGTCGAAGTTGGTCAGCACGTTGTCCCGCGCAGCGCCCGGGCGGTGCCAGAGCACGTCGGCGTAGAAGTCGCGCCAGGCCAACTCGCCCCGGAAGCTCGCCGACCCGGCGTCGTCGCCGAGCTGCGCCAGCAGTGAGCGAGGGTGCACGCAGCCATATTTGAGGTACGCCGAGAGGCGGCTCGTGCCCGTCGCCCCCGGGGTGTCGCGCAGATCGCCGTAGGCCCGCACGTGCTCGGCGACGAAGCTCGAGAACCGCTCTCTCGCGGCCGATTCCCCCGGCGGCGGGATCCGGGCACGGCCCAGGCCGGGTGCCGCCGGCACGGCTTCGCCGGGCTGGCCGCCGGCTGTCCACGCGAGGGCGCCCGGCGACGTCGCCGGCTCCCGCACACCGTGGGCCAGCCAGGCGCGGTAGTAGGGCGTGAAGACCTTGAAGGCCGTGCCGCCGCCGGAGCGCAGGACGCCGGGCGCGACCGCGTAGGACGAGCCGGTGCGCACCAGCGGCACCGGTGGGGCCAGGCCGGCGAGGGCGCCCTGGACCGCGGCGTCGCGGCGGGCGCCGTACGGGCCGTAGTCGGCCGCCACGTGCACGCCGGTCGCGGCCACCTCCCGCGCCACCTGCGGCACGACCTCGGCGGGGTCGCCGGAGCGCACGAGCAACCGCCCGCCGGTGGCCTCCCGCAGGTCGTGCAGGCACCCGGAGAGGAACGCCAGCCTCGGCGCACCGCTCGGACCGCGCAGCCGGGGGTCGAGGACGAAGAGCGGGAGCACCTCGTCGGCGTCGTCCTGGGCCGCGAGGAGCGCGGGGTTGTCGCCGAGGCGGAGGTCCCGGCGGAACCACAGGACAGAGGTCGTCACCGGCTGACCACGCCCGCAGTCTGCGCGCCGGGACCCGGCGCGCGCACCGGCCCTCACCGCACTCGACAGGACCGCCAGCAGGAGGCAACTCCGCGGATAGCGCCGTGTCACCCTCACGCCAGCCACGATGGCGACCATCCGGGGGACGCCGACCGGGACACGGAGCCCGACCCCCACCCCCTCTTCAGACGGGACCACCAATGGCCACCGAAAATCTGGCGTCCTTCGAGTTCGGCAACTCGCTGCAACGTGGCGTCGACAGCATCGTCAGCTTCGTCCCGAAGCTGTTCGGCTTCCTCATCATCCTGCTCATCGGCTATCTGATCGCGAAGGCGCTCGAGAAGATCGTCGACAAGGTCCTCGAGAAGGTCGGCTTCGACCAGGCGGTCGAGCGCGGCGGCATCAAGACCGCGTTGGACAAGACGTCCTACGACGCCAGCTCGCTGCTGGGCAAGCTCGTCTACTACGCGGTGCTGCTGTTCACCCTGAGCCTGGCCTTCAACAGCTTCGGCCCGAACGCGATCAGCGCCTACATCGGGTCGGTCATCGCCTACCTGCCCAAGGTCTTCATCGCGATCGTCATCATCGTGATCGCGGCGGCCATCGCCGCCGGCGTCAAGGTCTTCATCAACGCGGCGCTCGGCACCCTGTCCTACGGCAAGCTCGTCGGCACCGTGGCCTCGACCTTCATCATCGGGCTCGGCGTCATCACGGCGCTGCAGCAGCTCAACATCGCCGTCGCGGTCACCAACACGCTGCTCATCGCCGTCTTCGCCACGCTCGGCGGCGTGACCGTGGTCGGCGTCGGTGGTGGCCTCATCAAGCCGATGCAGGAGCGGTGGGAGCAGTCGCTCCAGACGTTCTCGCGCGAGAAGAGCAACATCAGCCAGGGCATGGCGGACCAGCGCGACAAGCTGGCCTCGCAGGCGCAGCAGAAGCTCCAGGAGAGCACCGGCACCTACCCGAGCGACCCCGCGGCCACCCAGCGCACGGACACGGGAGCCCGTCGCTCCACGTGACCGATCGGCACGTCGGCACCTCAGCACCGCAAGCGCGGCGCTCGTCCCTCGGGGCGGGCGCCGCCGCCGTCGGCGGGGTAGTGACCCCGCGTGAGCAACGCGCCGGCCCCCGGTCCCCTCCCCGCCGACCTGCGCGACGCGACGCGGCGCGGGTGGGGGGCGGTGGCGTCCGTCGACGCCCTCGCCTCGTCGGCGGGGGTGGCCCTGTTGCGGGCGGGCGGCTCGGCGGCCGACGCCGCCGTGGGAGCGAGCGCGGTCCTGGCGGTCACCACCCAGCACATGTGCGGCGCCGGCGGTGACCTCGTGGCGGTGGTGCACCCCGGGGGCGGCGCGGCACCCCGGGCGCTCCTGGCGGTCGGACGAGCCGGCAGCGGGGCCGACGCGGCGGCGATGCGCGACGAGGGGCTCACCGCCGTACCCCTGCGGGATGATGTCCGTGCCGTCACGGTCCCCGGTTGCGTGGACGGGTGGCTCGCCCTGCACGCCGCCCACGGCCGGCTGCCGCTGGCCGACGTGCTAGGCCCCGCCGCGGAGTTGGCGGAGGGCGGCTTCCCGGTGAGCCCCCTGCTGGCCGCCGCGCTGCCGCGCGTCGCCGGGGTGGAGGGCGCGCAGGAGCTGGTGGGCGACGCCCCGGCGCGGGCGGGGGACGTCCGGCGGCGACCAGGCCTCGGGCGGGCGTTGCGCGAGATCGCCCAGGACGGGCGCGACGCCTGGTACGGCGGCGACTTCGGCGCCGGGCTGCTGCGGGTGGGCGGCGGGCTGTTCGCGCCTGAGGATCTGGCCGCCGACCTCGCCGAGTGGACCGAACCGCTGCAGGTCGCGGTGCATGGCGGCACCCTGCACGCGCCGGGCGCCCCGACGCAGTCCCATCTGGTGCTCGCGGCGGCCCGGCTCCTGGCGCTCGTGGGCGGTCTGCCGCGCGACCCGGACGACCCGCTGTGGCCGCACCTGGTAGTGGAGGCCTGCCGGGCGGTCGGGCGCGATCGCCCCCGGTCGCTCTACGACGGTGCCGACCTCTCGGCGCTGCTGGCCGATGAGGAGCTGCTGCGCCGCGCCGCGGTCATCGATCCGGCCCGCGCCGACTCGGCGCAGGTGCCGACCGCCGGGGGCGGCACCGTCTATCTCTGTGCCGTGGACCGCGACGGCGGGGCGGTCTCGCTGTCGCAGTCCAACGCCGCCGGCTTCGGTTCCCACCTCGCCGTCCGGGAGGTGGGGGTCTTCCTGCAGAACCGCGGGCTCGGCTTCTCCCTCGAGCCGGGCCATCCCGCCGAGCTCGCGCCCGGGCGGCGGCCGCCGCACACGCTCGCTCCCGTCCTGCTGACCGGCCCGGACGGGGCCGTGCGGACGGTGGTGGGGACGATGGGCGGGGACGCCCAGCCGCAGGTCGTGCTGCAGCTCCTCGAGCGGCTCGCTGCCGGCGCGTCACCCGCCGCCGCGGTCGCGGCCCCGCGGGTCGCGCTCGCCGGTCCGCACGGGACGGGCTTCGACACCTGGGAAGCAGGCCCGCGTGGTGGCCCTCCCGCACCCGCGTTGCGGGTAGAGGCGACGGCACCGGCCGGCTGGGCGGCCGGCTTGCGCTCGCGCGGGCACCTGGTCGAGGTCGCGCCGGCCGGGGGCGCCTTCGGGCACGCACAGGTGGCAACTCGGGACGCCGGCTCGGGGGTGGTCGCGGCAGCCGCTGATCCCCGGGCCGGCACGGGTGACGCCGCCGTTCTCTAGCGGGCCTCCATGTGTTGCGGCCGGCGCCGCTCTCCCCGTCGCGGCCGCACGGCCACCCGTAGCTCGAGAACGCCGACGGCGGCGGTCCGCACGGAGCCGCGCGCCATCCCGTACGCGACCGACGGAGAAGGGCCGCGGAACGCCGTCTGCTACGGCCGGATGCCCGGATGCCCGGGGGAAGCGGCGTGGTAGCGCCTAGCGGCGAGTGGGCGCAGGGGGTGTCTTGTGGCATTTGGCCCCCTCCCTCCGACCTTGATCTGGTCAAACGTGACCCGTTAGGACTATTCACAGTGTGTGACGGATGCTGCACTCTCAGTAGGCCCACCCATTCCGCTCCCTGGGGGACCTGTGACCCGACTTGCCCGCACCCATCGCCTGCTCGCCGCGGCAGCCGCCGCGACGACGGCCCTCGGCGCCGGCGTCGCCTTGGCCGCGCCTGGGGCCCCGCTTGCCGCACAGCCGGCCGTGCCGGTGGTCGTTCGCACCGCACCCGGTGCGACGGCCGCCGTCGAGTCGCGGGTGGTGGCCCTGCGCGGCACTGTGCGCGGCGCGGTTCCGCTGGTCGACGGCGTGGTCGCGACCGTGCCGGCCTCGTCCATGCGGGCGCTGGCGGCCAGCCCCGGTGTGCTGTCCGTGGCACCGGACGCCCCGGTGCGGTTCGCCTCCACGGCCGGCACGACCTGGGAGTCGGCCGGCGCCACCACGCTGGCTGCCACGTCGGACCTGCCCCGCAACACCTACCTGGCGAGCACGGGCGCCAAGCGCCTGCAGGACCGCGGTGTGACCGGCAAGGGCGTCACCGTCGCTGTCCTCGACACGGGCATCACGCCGGTGCCCGATCTCGTCGGGCGAGTCGACTACGGGCCCGACCTGTCGACCGAGCAGTCCGAGGTCGACACCTTCGGGCACGGCACCGCCATGGCGGGCCTCATCGCCGGGAGCGGCGTCACCTCCCCCGACCCGGCGCACCCCTACGTGGGCGTCGCGCCCGGTGCGCGCCTCGTGGCCGTCAAGGCGGCCGGCCGCGACGGCGCGACCGACGTCGGGACGGTGCTGCGGGGCCTGCAGTGGGTCTCGACGTACGCGTCCCAGTACGGGATCAGGGTGCTGAACCTCTCGATGGGTGCCCACACAACGGCGGACCCCGCGCACGACCCGCTTTCGGTCGCCGTGGAGCGGCTGTGGCAGCAGGGGATCGTCGTGGTCGTCAGCGCCGGCAACGAGGGCGCTGCCGCGGGCACGGTCACGTCGCCGGGCAGTGACCCCCTGGCCCTGACGGTCGGGGCCTTCGACGAGGCCGGTACGGCGCGCCGCAACGACGACGCGGTGCCGGCCTGGTCCTCGCGCGGGCCGACCGCGCAGGGCCTGGCCAAGCCCGACCTGGTGGCTCCCGGCCGCACGGTCGTCACGCTGCGCTCGCCCGGCAGCCGGGTCGAGGCGGACAACCCTCGCGGCCTCGTCGGACGGCACTTCATCAAGGGGTCCGGCACCAGTGAGGCGGCCGCCGTCACCTCCGGCGTCGTCGCGCTGATGCTCCAGGACCGTCCGCAGCTGACACCGGACCAGGTCAAGCGCGCCCTCGTGGCGACCGCGAGACCGATCAGCGGGGCCGAGGACAGCGCACAGGGCTCTGGCCGGATCGCCGCCGCGGCCGCGACCGAGGCCCGCCCGGGTCCCGCGCGCCGCCAGCAGGGCGTCGTCGGACCGGCGGCACCTCCCGTGCCGACGCAGGCGTGGCAGGGCGGGGCGTGGACCCCCGCGGCGCAGGACAGCACGGCCTGGGACGGTTCGTCGTGGAACGGCTCGGCGTGGACCGGCTCCGCCTGGGACGGCTCGGCGTGGACGGGCTCCGCGTGGAACGGGTCAGCGTGGACCGGTTCTCGATGGGACGGCTCATCGTGGAACGGCTCGGCGTGGACGGGCTCGGCCTGGGACGGCTCCGCGTGGACGGGCTCGGCCTGGGACGGCTCCGCCTGGACCGGCTCGGCGTGGACCGGGTCCGCCTGGACCGGCTCGGCGTGGACGGGTTCGGCGTGGACCGGCTCCCGCTGGGACGGCTCGGCCTGGACGAGCGCGTTCTTCGGGGATGCCCCCCGCACCACCGGGGTCTACCCGGGTGAGCCGGGACAGGACGCACCGGTCGAGCTCCCGCATTCGTGAGCTCACGACCCGACAGCGCCGCCCGGCGCAGGGTCACCGTCGTCGCGGCGGGGGCGTGCGCCGTCCTCGGCGTCGCCCTCGCCGCAGGCATTTCTGAGCCACTCCCGCCGGTGCACTGGCTGGTCGTCGCCTTCGCGGCCTTCGCGCTGGCCGACGTCCGCCTGATCACCGTCCGCTACGGCTCGCAGCGGATGGCGGTGCACATGGTCGAGATGGCCGCGGCCGTCGCGCTCGTCGTCCTGCCGAGCTGGGCCGCCGTCTGCTCCGGAGCGATCGCGACCGTCGCCGGCCAGGCGATCCGGCGCAAGCCACCGATCAAGGCGCTCTTCAACAGCTCCCAGACCGTGCTCGGGATCGGGGTCGTCTGGTTCGTCGCCCGCCCGCACGCGTTCACGCCGGAGCGCGGGCCCGACGTCGGGGCCTCACTCCGACTGGGGCTGGGCTGCCTCGCCTTCGCGGCCATGACGACCATGCTGACCTCGTCCGTCGTCGCCAGCGCACAGCACACCGACCTGCGGCAGGTGCTGCGCCGCGCCGCGCCCTTCCACCTGCTGACCGGCGCCGTCAACAGCGCCGCGGCGGTGGCCCTGCTGCTCCTCGCCGAGTGGGAGCCGACCACGATGCTCGTGGTGCCGCCGCTCGTCCTCGCCCTCTATCTCACCTACTCGCTCTACCTGCGCGCCGGCAGCGAGCGCGACACCTGGCAGCGCCTCGAGCGGGCCAGCGCGGACATGATCGCGCTGTCCATCGACGATGTCGCGCGCTCCGCGGTGTTGCACGCCGCCGCCCTCTTCGGTGCCGACGGCGCTGAGCTCTGCCTGGTCGCGGCCGAGGTGGGCGGCCAGGTCCGCTGGTGGTGCACGGACGACGCCGGCGGCGTACGCACCGGCACCGCGGCGAGCGCCGGCTTGGCCGGACTGTCCTTCTTGGACCGACCGAGTCGGGGTGGCAGCCGGACGGTCGTGGTCGGCAGCGGCGACGGCGCGACCAGGAGCGCGGTGGTCTGTGACCTCCCGGGGCCCCGCGGGCTGGTCGGACACCTCGCGCTGACGTCGGACGGGCCGGTTCGGCTGGTTCCCCGCGAGCGGCAGGTCCTGACGACCTACGCCGGCACGGTGGCCGCCGCGCTCGAACGCGCCTGCCTGCACGAGGAGGTCCGGGACCAGGCGCAACGCAAGGCCTTCGAGGCCGCGCACGACAGCCTCACCGGCCTCGCCAATCGCAACCTGCTGCGGGAGCGGCTGCGCGAGGCCCTGGGCGACGCCCACTCGCAGGGCAAGGTCGCCGGCCTGCTGATGCTCGACCTCGACAACTTCAAGTCGATCAATGACACGCTCGGTCACAGCACCGGTGACCGTCTGCTCAAGCACGTGGCCGAGCGGTTGGAGACCGTCGTCGGCCCGGGGGACACCGTCGCCCGCATGGGTGGGGACGAGTTCGCGGTGCTGGTGCCGGGTCTCACCGACGCCGCCGCCGCCGAGCGGGTCGCCGCCGGCGTGCTGGCCGTGCTGGCCGAGCCCATCGACATGGACGGGCTGCGGCTGTCGGTGGGCGGCAGCATCGGGGTGGCCTGCTGCCCGGACGACGCAGCCGGTGCCGAGGAGCTCTTCTCCCGCGCTGATGTCGCGCTCTACCAGGCGAAGGACACGAGGGGTACGACGCGGCGCTACCGCAGCGACCGGGACTCCTCGAGCGTGTCGGCGTTGCAGCTCGTCGCCGAGCTCACCGTGGCCCTGGACCGCGACCAGGTCGTTCTGCACTACCAGCCGCAGGCCGACGTGGCCCTCGGCACCCTGACCGGCGTGGAGGCGCTGGCCCGATGGCAGCACCCGACCCGCGGGCTGTTGCTGCCAGCGGACTTCATGACCGCCGTGGAGCACAGCGGGCTGCTCCGCGCCTTCACCCTGCGCGTGCTCGATTCCGCCGTCCGCGACTGTGGCGCCTGGCACCGCGAGGGGCGCTTCCTGTCCGTCGCGGTGAACCTGTCGGCGCGCAACCTGCTCGACCGTCAGCTCCCCACCGACGTGGCCGACGTGCTCCTGCGGCACGGCCTGGCGGCGGGCGCCCTGGTGCTGGAGATCACCGAGACGGCCATGATCGGCGAGCTGGACGTGGTCGAGGAGGTGCTGTCGGAGCTGCGTGCGCTCGGGGTGCAGCTCTCCGTCGACGACTTCGGCACCGGCTATTCGTCGCTGGCCTTCCTGCAGCGCGTTCGGGTGAACGAGATCAAGGTCGATCGCTCCTTCGTCGCGGGGATGCTCACCGACGAGGGAGACGCCGCGCTGGTGCGTGCCACCGTCGACCTGGCGCGCAGCTTCGGTCTGCGGGTGGTCGCGGAGGGGGTCGAGAGCGCGGCGCTCCTGCGGGCGCTGCGGGTGCTGGGATGCGATGTCGCGCAGGGCTTCCACACGGGGCGGCCGGCCGATGTCGCGACGACCCGCGAGCGGCTCGGGCTGCGCCGCGTGCCGGGCCCCGCCCGCCTTCCGGCCGTGCTGCAGCGCGCGCGCTGACGCGGTGCCGCCGGGGGCGGGAGCGGTCGTGGCGGTCGCATTCCCTTCTCTTGGCGGGTGGAGCCGGAGCCCTCGCTGCTGATCGCGTCGTACCGCCTCGAGGGGGGCGGTTATGTGCAGGGTCGTCGAGGCCTCGACCGGCGTCGTGGAGTTGCCGGGGCCCGTGCCGCTGCGCCTCGACCTTGACGGGCTGGGCTCCTGAACGGGCTGAACGCAGCCGCAGCCGCAGCCGCAGCGGGAACGGTCAGCGACCGCACTCCTCGCAACCCTCCTCCGCGGGCAGGCCCACCCGTCCACCGTGTACGGCGGCGATGAGCTGGCCGACGCGGTCCGCGGTGACGCCGACCTCGACGCAGAGGTCACGCAGGTCGGGCGGCGTGAGCCCGTCGACGGGCAGCACTCCCTCGACGATGACCCGGTCGCCCACGGCGACGACGCGGGCGGTCTCCAGTGCGGCGTTGGCCGCGTTGACCTCGCGCAGGACCGCGGCGCTGACCTTCACGCCGGTGACGGCGTGGGACCAGACCTTGACCTTGCGGCCGTCGGCGCGCACGGTCGCGTAGTACCGCGCTGTGCCGTGGGCGAACGGCACGTCGCCGTCGTCGTCCACGATGAGCTGGGGGAGCTCGAACGCCTCCCGGAGGCATTCCTTGACGTGCGAGCGAGCCAGGTCCGCGTAGGCCATGGATCCCGTCCTTTCCTCGATCCCGAGGCACCATCTTCGCCTGCGGGTACGACGCTTTGACCGGCGTGTCCGGTCTGACCGCGCACGTCAGAAGTGCAGGACGGGGCAGAGCTCCTGCGCGTGCAGCAGCAGCGGCTGCAGGCTGTCGGGGACGTCCAGCGCGACGACGGCGGGCGGGTCCGAGTCGAGGGCAGCCCGCAGTGTCCAGGCGTAGATCTTGGTGGCCGTCTGGCCGTGCGGATCACAGCGCAGGACCCGTACGACGAGTGCGGCGTCCGCGCGCTGTCGGTCGGGTGGCAGCGACAGCAGCGGCGTGGCGGCGGGGTCGGCGGGCGTCACCCCGAACAGGACGCTGCCCTGCACGCCGGTGATGTGCAGCACCTGCCGCGGCGTGCGCCTTGCGGCGGTGAGCGTGACGGGCAGTTCCGGGGCTCCGTCGACGAGGCGCGCCGGTCCACTCGCGTGCAGGTCGAGGGTGAAGGCCGCTGTGATGGACGCCTTCTTGCAGGCTGCGTCGTGGATGCGGGCGAGGATCGGCTGTGGCTCCGGCAGGGCCAACTGCGTCGAACCGACCGGGCCGCCGACGGCGGTCTCCGTGAGCAGCAGCCGGCCGGCGCCCGGGGCGGCGGGGCAAAGCGCGTCGCCGTACGGGAGCACGAAGTCGATCCGCTCGCCGGGGGCCAGCGTTTGGTCCGTCGGCATGGCCGGGCGGGTGGCGAAGTGGGGGTCGAGGAGTTGCACGCTGCGCACGGAAAGGGGCACCGGGGTGTCGTTGCGCAGGGGCACTTCCACCATCTGCCGGGTGGCGTCGAGCCGGTCCTGGTCGACGGGCCGCACGAGGCTCAGCCGCGTCGGCGGTGCCGGACCGGCGCCGGGCGCCACGGGCGCGGCCGACGCGCCCGCCGCGGTCGGGGCCGTGACGGTGGAGGAGCGCGACGGCCCAGCCGACGCCGAGCAGCCGGCGAGCGCGAGCAGGCACGCGAGGGGCGCTCCCGCTCGCGCTGTCAGCCGGCGGGGCCGAGCCGGAGTCGCGGTGGGCAGCCCCGCCGGCAGTTCGCCCGGCACCCGCACCCTGCCCATGGAGGCTCGGCGGCGTACGGGTGGCTGGCTCAGCTCCCGCCGCGTCGGCGTGAGCCACCTCGGGCGCGCATGGTGCCGCCGCCCTCGAGTACGAGGTTGCGCGCGGTGGCAGCGCTGACCCCGTGCTGCGCGGCGAGCTCACCGAGAGTGGCTCCCTTGGCGTAGGCGGCGGCCACGGTCTTGGTGAGTTGCTTGCGCTGCGGATCCGGCTTGCGGTTGTCGCCCCCGCGGCTGCGCAGGGTCACGCCCGCAGCGAGGAGCAGGCCGCGCACCCGGCCCGCGCTCGTGCCGCGCGCCTCCGCCAGTTCCGCGAGGGAACGACCCTGCGCGTATTCCTTCGACAGCGCCGTCGCCAGCTTGTCGCGCTCTCGATCGCTCAATCGCTTGTGTCGCTCCACGGTGACCATGCTCCCATCTTGCCCCTTCCCGGGCATTATTCACTCCCGGCTCGCCGCCGCCTGGCCCGGCCGTGGCGTGCGGCAGACGCCGCGCGGCTGCCGCACCGCCAGCCGGGGGGCGGCACCCGCGGTGCACCCAGCCTTCGAAAAGTGCGAACCCGTTCGGCGTTGCTGCGCGGTCAGGCCATCGCGCTCACCGGCCTGGCCGGTGAGTGTGTACAGATCGTGATGCCCCCAGGCGTACGGTAGCCCATGGACGTAGACGTGGCTGTGACGGAACTCCGAGCCCATCTGAGCACGTGGCTGGCACGAGCCCAGGGAGGAGACGAGCTCGTCGTGACCGACCGCGGCGTGCCCATCGCCAGGTTGCTCGGTGTCACCGCGACGGCAACGCTGGAACGCCTAGCGGCAGAAGGCGTCATTGGTCCGCCAACGGTGGCTCGGCGTCCCAAGGCATCCGGGCGCCCTCGATCCCGCGCGCGCCGACCCCTCGCCGGCATCATCAGCGAGCACCGGCGCTGAGGCGTGTCGCTCGTCTACTTCGACTCCAGCGCGCTCGTCAAGCTGGTGGTCGAGGAGGTCGGAAGCGAGTTGGCGGCCAACCTGTGGGACGGATGTGACGCGGCGGTGGCGAGCCGGCTGGCCTACCCAGAAGTGCGCGCTGCTCTCGCTGCCGCCAACCGCAATCACGACCTCAGTGACCACGCGCTTCGCAGAGCCGAGCGGGAATGGGAGGACTACTGGGCTGCTACCCGCCCGGTCGAGCTCACCGCCGCCGTGGAGCGACACGCCGGTGGGCTGACGCGGTCGTACGCACTTGGAGGTGCGGACGCAGTCCATCTCGCCAGTGCCCTGGCGATCGGCGACCCCGACGTCATCGTCGCCGTGTGGGACAGGCGCCTGCACGCCGGCGTGAGTGCGGCTGGTGTCCGGGTCGCGCCAGCAGAGCTCGACCCGTAGCTGTGGAGAGCCGGTGCGGATGGCCCTGTGGTGGGACGTTCGTCTCCATTCAGATTCAGCCGGCCGCGCATTGAACACAATCCGTCGTACGACGCATTGCGGGTGCGAAGGGGTTCGCCTTTGACGCTCATCTCCCGCACCTTCGCCGCGGAGGCCCCGACCTCGGCGTCGGCGCGAGGCCCAACCGCGGACGGAGGCGATTCAGCCTGGGAACGAGTTCATCCAGCGCTAGTCAGGCCGACGCCCAGCCGCACGATGTGGTCGATCAGAGGGCCACGAGGCGACCACAACGTGCGGCTCGCCGGGGCGGGCCGACCACAACGTGCGGCTCGCCGGGGCTCGCCGGGGCGGCCGCGACGGGTGACGGTGGCCGACCTGCTCGACGGTCAGGTCGGGCTTGATCTTCGGTGTATGGACCGGATCTATCTGAACGGCTACCTGCCCACGCGTGCAGGTCGGCGGGCAGGTGGTGCAGTTCCTGAAGCACCGCGGGTTCGGTATCCCGTCACCGGCGCCCACCCATGTCCACGCCCCCCACACCCAAACCAGGATGCTGTCAGCGGCCATGATCCCGTGTTGCTGAAAGACTGGGGCTAGTCATCGGGCTAGTCAGGACCTCACGACCCTGCTCATCGAACCCAAGCACCTGAGGGACGTGGGGGACACCGCGCTCGGCGAGGAACGCCAACAGGGAGTGGACCGACGTCGTCCACGGGCCAACGGGACGATGCACCGTCGTCCCGATGCGCCACGCTCCGCCGACGTTGCCGGGAAGCCAGATAGCCCGCTCCCGGTCGGCCGAGTCCCGTTCAACCATGGCTTGCCTGCCTTCCGTCGTGCAACGCTGAATGGAGCGGGAGCAGCGCGGGCCAATGCTTGCGGCCAGAAATGGGTTGATGCTCGCGTGAACGATCCCGTTGTCCGTTACGTCGCACCCAGGTGTCACGCGGTTATCAGAGCTTCCAGCCTGGCTGCCAGGGCTGGATCCGGCCGGGCATGGAGATTGCGTCGGGCCTCGAGCGCGCCGTTGATCGCCCCGATCACGGTGGGCCGTTCTGTGTCGATCTCCCGGTTCTCGTAAGCGGCGAACCAGGCTTCGACTTCAAGCCACCGCCAGAGCGGGTTCCGGCCGTTCCCTGCCACGGGGGGGGGAAACCCACCGGGGCCGCGCTTCGCCTTGACCAGCTGGTCGACGGACTGTCGGGTTCGACTGACGCGGTCCGCGATCTCCGATGCCCACACCAGTTGGTCAGGTTCCACTCGAACCACGGTGACGCCGGGGACCTCCTCCACCTCGTTGATGGCCCGAAGGACTGCGTCAGCGAACGTATCGGCCTCGATGTCGAACCCGACCGTGCTGGTCCACCTGTCACCCAACTCGATGTTGGCCACTCCATCGGTCGCCTCGAAGACGCGATCGAGAAGAGCCTCATCGAGGCCGGACACCAGGAGGGTGAGGTCGTAGCTGGTCATGCCGGTCCTCCTGCGGAATGCGGGCAACGGTCAACTGCTCTGCGTATGGCCCTGGCGTGGTGCTCGGGGACCCGTGGGGTGGACCACACGGCGAACTGCGGGCAATTTCGGCTCTACTGACGCATCCGTGGGTGGTTCGGCGCGTCGTAGGCGCGCACGCCGTTGCGCTGCCAGGGGTTCTGGGCTGTCGAAGGCTCCAGGACCTAGCAGGGGGGAACGGCGTGCGCGGATCGAGGGTATGGGCTGGGCTGCTCGGGGTCGAGCACACCACGGT
>JAABUT010002006.1_pt1 | contig 21023 bp, 26 predicted proteins | sample 5559281 | NCBI WGS metagenome assembly JAABUT01 (sample SAMN10711880, study PRJNA513359) | rock metagenome | isolation source: Antarctica rocks | place: Antarctica: Victoria Land, Ricker Hills nord | collected 2016-01-04
TGGCCGGGTACTCCACCCACCCGATCACCGACTGGGACATCGAGCGCGTGGAGATGGTGCAGCAGATCACCACCGCGTACCTGCGGCGGCAGTTGGCCGGCGACGCGCGCGTTTGGACGCAGGTCGAGAACGCCATGAAGGAATCTGCTGAGAACCGTGGCGCACTGCAGTCCAGATAATCGCGGGTGTCTCCGACCGACGATCCTGAGACGCCTCGCGCCGCCCGGGCGAAGACCGGCGGCTACAGCATCCATGTAGCAAAAGACGTAGCCGACCCGACCGATGGTCTGCGGCGAAAATTTTAAGAAACGATCGGCATCTGGTTCTGTCTTTCTCGCTGGTCAAACCGCATCGGTCACACCCCAGGCGGTGGGGTGCGGGTCTCAATGGTCCTCTCAGGGCAATCCCGTACAACGATCCCCGTCAGGGCACCTGATGGGGATCAACGAGCAGTTCACCGCTCCCTACTCCTCCAAATTGACTGACTAATCACTCTGTTATAGGTTCGCAGTGTGTCCCGACCGCGAAGTGCTGAACGGAGAGCTGCGATTTTGTCGGCGGCGACGGGCGTGTTCGCGGCGCAGGGGGTGGGCGCGGCCACAGCGATGATCGCCGCGCGGGCGGGCGTGTCGAATGGGTCGTTGTTCGGGTACTTCCCGACGAAACCGGACCTGATCAACGATCTGTACCTCGAGTTGAAGTCGGAGATGGTGAGCGTCGTCGTCCACGGTCTACCCGCTGATTCATCGGCCCGGGCGCAGCTGTCGCAGGCGTGGGATCGGTGGCTGACGTGGGCCACCACGTACCCGGACAAATGGGCAGCGTTGGCGCAGTTGGAAGTGTGCACCGACATCACCGCGGGTACCCGCCAGGAGGTGACAGTGAGCTTTCAAGTCATCACGCACCTGTTGGAGCAGGCCCGGGTCGGTGGGCCACTGGGTGACGTGCCGCTGCCGTTCGTGCTCGCCCTGACCAACGCGATCGCCGAGGCGACTGTCGGGGCGATCACCGCCGACCCGGCCGCAGCCGCGGCCTGCCACCGGGCGGGTTTCGACGCCCTATGGCGCGTCCTGGCCGGCAGCACTGAACCCATCACCACCTGATGACCATCACTACGGAAGGAACCACCATGCCCAGCATGCACGGATCACGTCAGCGGGGCTCGATCCCCACGACGTCGAGCACACCGGTCGCGTCCCGCACCCTTGTAGGGGTGGCGTGATGCCGGGTTTGGCACTGGTCACCGGGGCATCTTCAGGTATCGGGCAGGCATTTGCTCAACGGTTGGCCGCCGATGGGTATGACCTGATCGTGGTGGGGCGACGCGAGCAGCGGCTGACGTCACTGGCCACAGATACCCGCGGTGTGTCGGTGGAGGTGGTCGTAGCCGACCTGGCCACCCGCGAAGGTATCGACACGGTCGCCGACCTGTGCGCGGCCAGGCCACTGACGATGCTGGTCAACAACGCCGGCCTGGCCCACTACATGCCCATGGCTGACCTGTCCGCAGCGCAAACCAGTGAACTGGTGTACGTCAAAACGCTCGCGCCGACCCTGCTGACCCGTGCCGCGTTGCGCGGCATGCTGGACCGAGGCGACGGGGCGATCATCACGATTGCGGGAATGATCGCCTTCTCCGGGCCCGCACCAGCCGCGCCACCACCAGGGCAACGCGCGGTCTATACCGCTGCCTTGGCCGGGGCTTTGGCCATGTCACAAACCCTCAGTGCAGAACTGGCCGGCACCGGAGTGGGCGTGCATGTGGTCTGTCCCGGCATCGTGGCCACCGAGTTCCACGAAGTCCAGGGCATGAACCTCTCAGCGATCCCCCGGATGAGCCCCTCGGACGTGGTGACCGCCGCCCTGGCCGGCATCACCCTGGGCGAAAGCGTCATCGCGCCCGGTGTGGAAGACCCGACGCTGTTGGACAAGGTTTTCGCAGCCGACCTGGACGCGTTCCACCACCAAAGCCCCAACCTGGCATCCCGGTACCACCCCACCACAGCGCCCCCCGACTGATTCGGACGGGCCCGTGAGCGGGCCACGATCCGGATCCAAAATCAAGAACCGCCCGTCCCGCAGGACGATCCTTGGGTCCTTGCGGTGGTCGCCACGACCCAAGGATCCCTGCCCGGTGAACCGGTGAACGATCCTCAGCCGGGCAATCCCGCCTTCTATCTGACATCATGCGGTCATGGTGGGCGGTGACCGGGTGCGTGCTTGGCGTCCGCACGTCGCAGGCGTGGCCGAAGTGCTGCACGCCGAGTGGCGCGATCACGCTTATCCCGCGCACACCCACGACACCTGGGCGCTGTTGCTTGTCGATGACGGACTAATTGGCTACGAGCTCGGCAGCCACGTTCACCTGGCCGCGCCGGACGCGGGGGTGACGTTACTGCCGCCGCACGTTGCGCACGACGGCCGCCCGGCGACCTCGCGGGGGTTCCGCAAACGGGTCGTCTACCTCGAAGGAGACGTCTTCGCCGAGTCCATGATCGGCGCGGCGGTCGACGGACCGCTTATCACCGATGAAGCCCTGCGTCACGAGATGTCGAGGTTGGACCAGGCGTTGGTGCTCGGTGACAATCTCGAGGCCGAGAGCCGCCTCGCCCTTGTGATCGAGCGATTGACCTGGCATCTGACCGGTCGGCCGGCCCTGACTGTCGCGTCGTCGCCCGCCGCTGTCGCTCGGTCCGCGCGCGAGATCTTGGATGATGACCCCGCAGGGGTCATCAAAATTGCCGTCGTGGCGGCGACAGTTGGCGTGACGACGGCGCATCTCGTACGGTCGTTTACGCGCAGCTACGGCATTTCGCCCCACCGGTATTTGCTCGGCCGTCGACTTGACCTGGCCCGGCGTCGCCTACTCGCCGACCAGGCACCCGCCGACGTTGCGTTGGCCACCGGGTTCTACGACCAGGCTCACCTGACCCGACACTTCAGGCGGCTATTGGCCACGACTCCCAGCCGGTATCGGACCGACGCGGGGTGAGCCACATCAATGACGTACAAGACACCCCCGGTGTGCACGCCGTGAACTGTCTTCGTGGCTGACGATCCTTTGACCCCGCCGTTCGCGAACAAGATCGCCGTCGTGGTGCGCGACGACCTCGAGTCATGGCAACGGTTGAACATCACGGCCTTTCTCATGAGCGGTATTACCGCCGCTCATCCCGAACTCGTTGGCGCAGACTACGAGGACGCCGACGGGTTGCGGTACCTGCGGTTGCTCGGCGTGCCCGTGCTTGTGTTCGAAGCCGCAGCCGAGACGCTGCGAGGCGCTCGGGCCAAGGCGGTACAGCGTGAGTTGCCGCTGGCCGTCTACACCCGAGACATGTTCGCTACCGGTCACGACGCCGACAACCGCGCCGCTGTTCACGCCGTCTCGTCGGGCGACCTCGATCTGGTCGGGATCGGTCTGCACGGACCGAAGAACGTCGTCGATAAAATTATCAAAGGCGCACGACTACACCACTGAGCCTCGTGTGCTGCCAGTCGGAGCGAGAGAACGCCCCGTAGGAGGAACCTTGACCGGAACACCCGGCGACGCCACAGGGACAACCGGATATCCCTGGTCCCGGACATTTGCTGATTCCCGTTAGACCTGTCCGCTTTAATGCCCGGTGAAGGTGGCTCAACCGGTACAGTCCGCCCATGGCCGGAAGGCTGATCGGGTACGCCCGCTGCTCCATCGACACCCAGGACCTGACCGCGCAGCGCGTTGTGCTCACGCGCTCGGAGTGAGCGCAAACCGTGTGTACGTCGACACGGTGTGACCGAACGCAACCGTGACCGGCCTGGACTGTTACAAGCCCTCGCTGCCTGCCGTACCGGTGACACCCTCGTGGTCACCAAACTGGACCCGGCTCCGCTCGCTGCCCGACACCCGCGACATCGTCGAGTAGCTCACCACGGCCGAGGTGAAGCTCAACATCGGCGGCTCCGTGCACGACCCGAACGACCCGATCGGCCGGTTGCTGTTCAACGTGCTGGCCATGATCGCCGACTTCTCGGGTCTGACCTGATCAGGATGCGCACCCGCGAGGGGATGAAGGTCGCCAAGGTCAAAGGTCGGCTCCGGGGGAAGGCGCCCAAGCTCAGCCCGGCCCAGGAAATTCACCTCGTCGGGTCTCTACCAAGCGGGGAAGCACACCACGGCCGACTGGCCGAGCTGGTCACCGTCGGCCGGTCCACCGTTTACCGCGCCGTCCAACGCGCCGGCAGCGCAACGGTCCGGTGATCAGCACTCCTCGCGCCGCGGAATGGACGAGGCCGGCGAGACCGGAGAGGTACCGGTGATCACCCGTCGCTAAGTGTTGGGCGCCGCGGCGACACGCCGAGGGCAATCCCTGATACCTAGCTTCGCTTGGCCTAGCGTCTCTAGGTATGAGAGGCGACGCCCTGAAAGGGCACCTGGATCTACTGGTACTGGCGATCGTGGCCCCCGGACCTGTGCACGGCTACGCGGTGATCGATTCCCTGCGGGAGCGCAGCGGCGGTCTTTTCGATTTGCCGGAGGGAACCGTCTATCCGGTTCTGCACCGACTCGAGAAGGCCGGCCTGCTCTCCAGTGAATGGGCGATCGTGGGCGGGAGACGGCGACGTACCTATTGCCTGACCCACGACGGCAGGAAGTCGTTGGTCGACATGCGGACGGGTTGGCAGCGGTTCGCAGACGCGATCGGCTCGACGTTGAAGAGTGCGCCGTGGCCGGCAACATCATGATCGCGGACTACCTTCACCTGCTGCGTCTGCGCCTGCAACGCTCCGGTGACCGTGAGGATCAGATCGCCGAAGTGCAGGACCACCTCAGGACAAGCGCCGATCTGCTGGTCGAGCAGGGCGCCAGCCGGGAGGAGGCCGAAAGGCGATCCGTGGAAAGATTCGGAGACGCGCGGCTGATCGGCGGAGCCTTCAACTCATCTAAAACCGGTGGGATAGCGGCGCCGAGTCGAGCCACCCGGGTTGCCGGGAATGCGGCGCTCTTCGCCGGATCGGCCTTCGCTGTCTGCGCGGTTGTCGAGGTGTATCTGGCGCTGAACAACTGGAACCGCCCACACGTTGATCTGCTGAGGTTGTGGCTGTTGGCGGTGGCTTACTGGTGCCTTCCGGTGGTGATGTACGGAGTACTGGCCCGCTCCGCAGCGGCGCGCAACGCCCGGGGCCTGCTCGGCGTGGTCGCCACTGTGGCCGCGGTGCTGGTCCTTTCGCCGTTGCCGTTGCTGTTCTACGCCACCTACAGATCGCCGGTGTTCAGGTTGTGGCATCCCGCCTCCCTTCTACTGCTGCTCGCCGTGTCACTGACACTGAGATCGTGGCATCAAAACGGCCTGGGACGGCCGCGGTGGTGCACCTGGCTGATCATCGCCTCGCTCGCGGCCACCGCCGTGACCCCGTGGGTCGAACGCTGGGCGCCCCCCGGACAAACGTTCCAATGGTTCCTGACCCTGAGCACCGCGCCACAATTTGGTCTCGGCGTGGCGGTCGGCATGATCGGTTGGGTGCTGCACCGGGAGCCACCTGCGGACGTGCTGCTGGCGGCGTATCCGCAACTACCGGGCGATGTCGTCGGTGGCGCTGCTGGCTAGGACCCTCTGCCCTTAACCCGCAAGTAGCCGTCCAACACGGGGCTACCTACCCTTGCGCAACGGGTTGACGGACGATCGTCCTGAGCCTGTCCGCGGGACGTGCGACGGGGATCGCTGAGGTGGCCCTCGTGGTGCTTCCTGGTCATCCGCAGCGAGTGAGCGGGGATGAATTCGTTGTGCATCGAGTCGAGCACTGGCGCTTCGTCGTTGAAGGGGCCGACGTGAAGGGTCTGCACACTCAAACCCTCATCGAACCGTTCGAGGCGGAGTGCATCGAGAGCCGGGGCCCCACCCTTCCGAGAGAGGGTCTGGCGCGCCGCGTCGAGGTGTTCGAGCGGGATCCAGCAGGGGCCCATGTTCATCATCACACCCGGGCAATCTTGCCCGTTCAGCTGTGCGTGGCGGTGCTGATCAGATGATGGATCCAGGTTTGCATCCCGGCATGCGTGGCGGTAGCTACCCCGACGCTGACGGCGATCCCGATGATCTTGTGCACCACCTTCCGGGCCAGCCACACCACCAGGATCAGCAGCAGCAGCACACCCACCACCACCGCGGCCGCCGCGGCGACCGGGCCGGACACCCGATCGGCCAACGCGGTCACCGACCCCGGTACCACCACCGTCGCGGCCAGCAGCGCGTCGGTCATCCGGTGTAGCCGGCGGGAATCATCGGCAGCCCCAAACTCTGCACAGCGGTCGTCCAATCCGAGGTCATCGCCTGCTGCACCGCGGCCAGGGTCACCTTTCCCGCGCACAGTGCGTGGAAGGTATACGCCTCGACTCGATCTTTGTCGTTGTGGACGTAGGCCGACCCGGCGCCGGTTTTCAGGACGTTCGGTTGCGGGAAAAGGTTCTGCACCGCCGATGATCCGCCGGACGCCAAATCCAACAAGTGGTCCAGCTCGTACTCGCGGGTGTGGGAGCGTGAAATGCCGTAGGCGGCGAGCAGTTTCTCCTTCGCCGCGTCGGTGACCGCCCGCGGCGGCCGTACGGTGCGGGTGTAGCCACCTTTGCGGCACACGGTGGCGTGCAGGTTCTGCTGCGTCACGGCCTGGTCCGCGACGCCGGGTGTGCACCGCGGATCCGGCAGCGGCTCCCCGGCCGGAGTGAACCGCAGATGACAGCTCCCCGCCGCCGGGAACACCCCCACGATCCCCGCGGCGGTCCACCCACCCCCGGCATGGAGCAACCCACCGCCGACGGTGCTGCCCGCACCGTCCGCCGGTGCACCGGTCAGCCCGGTGCTCGGGTTGACCGAGGGCGGCGGCAAATTGTCTCCGGGTAGCTGACAACCGGCCAACAGCAACACCGCGGCGGCGGCCAAAATCACCCGGAACGGTCGGCGGCCGTTCACCGGTGGGCTCCACGGTCCGGGCGGATCATCGCTACATCCGGCAGCCCACCGGTGCTCGACCAAAGGCGGTACAACGTCGACCGCCCGACGCTGAAGGTGCGGCCGATATCGCCGACCGACTCCCCGCCGCCCGCATCCGCACCGTCATCGCCACCTGCTCCGTCGTCAACGCCGACGGCCGACCGACCTGCCGGCCGCGGATCCGCGCCGCCTCCCGCGCCGCGGCCGCCCGCTCGCCGATCAACGTCCGCTCGTAATCCGCCAAGCTGGCGAAGATGCCCAACACCATCCGCCCGGTCGAGGTCGACGTGTCGACCCCCTCCCGCAGCGACCGCAACACAATCCGCCGCTCCCCCAGAGTTTTCACTGTCTGCACGATCCCCGACAGACTGCGTCCCAAACGATCCAGCGCCACCACCGTCACCGTGTCGCCGGCCCGGGCATACGCCATCAGCTCAGCCAAACCTGGTCGGTCATCCCGCGTCCCGGACATCGTGTCGGTGAACACCCGACCCGAAACGCCGGCCGCCGCCAGCGCATCGAGCTGCTGATCCAACAGCTGATGCCCGGTGCTCACCCGGGCATACCCCAGCACCGCGTGCGAGGCCGGCGCCGGCGTCGGCTCCTTCGCGACGGGTCGACGCGGGCGGGACGGCATACCCTCATTGTCCCATAAGTCGCCACCCAACACGGTAACCAGACAGAGGTTTTGGGACGGACTTTCGGGAATCCACCGGAAGCCGCTGACCAGCAGAAACAGCGATTCCGGTCCAATGCTGGTTCTCGGCTTGTGAGCTGTCTCGAAACCTTGGAACTGGGACACCAGCTGTCGGGAAGGGGACCAACAGCATCCGACGACGGCGACAATAGGGGGCAATGCCAGCAAAGGTGCCGTTAGATCCTGACTGATCGGCTAGGCGCGAGCCGACGATTTCCTCGCCGAACGGGGCGACACCATCCAGAGCGACCTGCAGAACCGCGTTGACCAAGCCGAACGCCAACACTGGTTCGGTGACGTCGAACAACTCCGCGTCACCCTGGACCACCTCAAAGCCAAAAAGGACCAACTCGCCCTGATCGGCAGCCGGCCCCCGTCCGCTATTTTGACCGCGGCGCCCCCGATCACGGTCCCGTGATCGGCTCACATCGCGTCTGGATTTGACCTCACCAACACATGCTGAGCTGCTGCTGGCCGAATGCCGACTCGCCCACTCCCAAAACGGCTCAGCTGACAGGTAGACCGCAGGAATCTACTGGAACCAGTTGTCGCCGATCCTTAATCATGGATTGGTTCGCCGCTGACCTGATGATCAGCATGAAACATCGCCTCCCGCAGCAGGTTCCGCACATGCCCACCCCGCAACCGATACAGGATTCGGCGGCCGTCGCGGGTGCCCTCCACCAATCCGGCCAGTCGCAACTTCGACAGATGCTGACTGGCCACCGTCGGTCGGCACCCAGCCGCAGCCGCCAAGCCGGCTACATCCAGCTCCTGCGACGCCATCGCCCACAACATCCGCACCCGGGTCGGGTCGGCCAACATCGCAAACGAAACAACAGCGGCGTTCACCTGCGCAGGTGAGGGTTCCGGCGGATGCGGACCGCCGACAATGGGCTTGGCGGCGGACACGGAGGTGGTCATGGACATCACTTTAGCCGACTGCCTTCACACCTTCATGATTGCGCAGGTGACGATAGAGTGGGATTGACCGACACGTTCAGCTGCGAAATGAGACCTGCCCGCCATGAGCCACCTTCTTGCCCACCAACACCCGGCCGACCGCGACGCTGGCCTCGGCCATGACGACCACCACCACGACCTCGATGATCATCACGCACCCGATCACGACCATCCGCACGATCACAGTCACGGCGGATCCCGGTGGTCGAAGGTGTCGCACTGGCTGTCGGAGCTGCTCGGCGGGCACTCCCACGACACCGCCGACCAGATCGACGACGCATTGGAAGCCGACAGCGCCGGCCGACGCGCGTTGGTGATCAGCCTCGTCGGACTGGCCGTCACCGCTCTCATCCAGGGGCTGGTGGTGCTCCTGTCGGGGTCGATCGCCCTGCTGGGTGACACCTTGCACAACGTCGCCGATGCTCTCACCGCAGTGCCGCTGCTGATCGCATTCACCCTGGTCCGACGACCCCCGAACAATCGCTACACCTACGGATACGGCCGCGCCGAAGACATCGGCGGGCTGTTCGTCATCGCCATGATGGTTCTCTCCAGCGTCCTCGCCGGCTACGAAGCGATCAGCCGGCTCATCCACCCGCAGCCTGTCACTCATCTTTGGGCCGTCGCCGGCGCCGGCGTCGTCGGTTTCCTCGGCAACGAAATCGTCGCCCGCTACCGGATACGCGTTGGACGGCAAATCGGCTCCGCGGCCCTTGTCGCCGACGGTCTGCATGCCCGGACCGACGGATTCACCAGCCTCGCCGTCCTGCTCGGCGCCGGCGGCGTCGCCCTCGGGTGGAACTGGGCAGACCCCGTCGTCGGATTACTCATCACCGTGGCGATCCTTGGAGTGCTCCGCTCCGCGATCCGCCAGGTCGGCGCCCGACTGATGGACGCCGTCGACCCAGACGTCGTGGATAAGGCCACCGCAGCCATCACCTCTGTCGACGGCATCGCCGAAATCCGCGACTTGAAAATCCGCTGGATCGGACACACCCTCCGCGCCGAAGCAGACATCACCGTCGACCCGGCACTGACAGTGAGTCAAGCCCACGACATCGCCGAACACGTCGAAGCCCACCTACTCGCCGGCGTCGGCCGACTCACCGCCGCGACCATCCACGTCAGCCCCCAAGGTGCCCATCCCGCCCGCACCTGAGTTCAGCCTCATCGACACCTGCCTGACGACAACCTCGCCGCCACCGCGGGTGATCCAATACAACGTGGTAGGGGGCCCCATCCGGACTTTGACGAACTCACTGGGGCTCGTGTCAAGGCGCCGCCCGCTAGCCGGTTGACAAGTGCAGAGAACGTCAGCGTCCTTGTTGAGCCGGATCAATAAGGCACGCTGCAACCGGGCGGTTTCCTTCGCGCGGGCGTCGGCTTCGGCCTGCCGGGTGATCGCGTCGGTGTCGCTGTCGTCCGGGTCGGGGTCGCCGGTATCGGCGGGTGCGGCGGCCCACAGGTTCAGGTGTCGGTACCGGCTCGGGTCGGTGCACACGTAACGCGGTTGGGCGGTGATGCCCTGCGGCAGCTCGTCGGTGTCGGTGGTGTTGTCGTCGGGGTCCTGCGCCCACACTTCGTCGGTGTCGATGTAGGCGGCGTGGCCGGGGCAGGCGGCGTGTTCGGTGGCGGTGAGGGCCTGGCCGGTCGGCGCGTCGGCCGCTCTGATCTGGGAGAGGTTGCGGGCCGGGTCCGAGCCGCACCCGCACTGCTTTCTCGAGGACGGGCACTGCGGCCGTGTCCAGCTCGGCCCGGCACGCGGTGATGGCCTGGCGTTCGGTTTCCTCGATGGCAAGGACGGCGACCTGGTGGGCGAGCTGGCCGCGCGCGGCGGCGCGGGTCAGGGTCACGACTGCTCCGGGGGTGTCCTGCCACTCGGCGATGGTGGCCATTTCGAGCAGGCTCAGGGCGTGGCGTTCGGTCAGCCCGGCGGCCTCGGGGGTGAGGGTCGCGGCCTTCCGGGCGGCGCTCACGTGGGTCTTGTCCCGGCCGATGGCCCGGCTGATCGCGGCTCCCGACATTTTCAGGTCGAACAGCACGGCGACGGCGTGGGCTTCCTCGGTCGGGGTGAGGCCGTCGCGGACCAGGCCGGTAACGGCCATCGTCCGGGCGCTGGCCAAGTCGGGACGGATCAGACGATCAACGGCACCAGGACGCCGACCTCGGCCACGGAGGCGGCGAGTTCCTTGATGCCCCGGCCGGGGTCGCGGAGGTTGAGTTCCTAACGGAGGTCAAGTCAGGGCGATGACTTGAGGTCACTTCGCCAGGCCTACCGCATGCGGTCCTTCAGGTCCGGCTTCGACGACGTGCGCCGGCGTAGCTGAGGGCAGCCCCAAGGAACACCGTCAGACCGAGGGCCGCTCCCCACCAGTTTCGGCCGACGACCCCGAACACCATCGCGACGACCGCGCAAACGCAGGCGACGATCAGTTGAACGCTGGGATACCGGTACAGTCGTGGTGGGGTTGCTTCATCAATCGATCATGCAGCACGGTGAGTGAACGCCTCACGACCTTGGCTTCGCCGGATCTAAACGGCGACGGCGTCACCTGGGTTGCGGCGACGGATTCTGGCCCCTGCCTTGCCTTCGGACAACGCTATCCGCAATCCACCCCAGCAGAAGGATTGCTGCGAGCGCTACAGCGATCACCCACCATGGTGCCCCCGCGGCACCAAGGGCCGGCCCGGCGATGAAGACAACGACGGACGCGACGATCCAGACGCGGGACGGCGGGCGGCTAGTCTTATCGGGCACGAGTTCAGGATGCCTTAGATCGATAACAGAGCTCAATAGGGGCCGGTGATCGTGTCGGGTACAACACGCGGCTGACTGCTAGTGGTCCGTCGGTGAATTGATCTGGTTGTTTGGTATTCTGGTGGCATGGTTGCTGCGGCTTTGTCGATGACTGTTGAGCAGCGGGTCGAGTTGGAGCGGATGGCGGTGGCGACCTCGTTGTTGCAAAGGGAGGTCATGCAAGCTCGCGCGTTGTTGTGGGCCGCTGACGGGGTCGCCAACGACGAGATCGGGCGGCGGTGCGGGGTGGACTCGGATTCGGTGCGGCGGTGGCGTTGTCGGTTCGTCGAGCTGGGTGTCGCGGGGGTCGGGATCGTGGCCAAGGGCCGCGGCCGCAAGTCGAGTTTGCCGCCCGGCACGGTCGAGGAGGTGCTCCGGTTGACTCATCGGGAACTGCCCGCCGGTGGGACCACGCAGTGGTCGACGCGGTCGTTGGCCGCCCGGCTGGGTATCGGGAAGGACGCCGTCGCCAAGATTTGGGCCGACCACAACCTCAAGCCGTGGCAGGTCAGCTCCTTCAAGGTCTCCAACGATCCTCGGTTCGAGGAGAAACTGGTCGATGTCGTTGGCGTGTACTTGAATCCACCGGCGCGCGCGGTGGTGTTCTCCTACGACGAGAAGACGCAGTGCCAGGCCCTGGACCGGACCCAGCCGTCTTTGCCGCTCAAACCCGGCCAGGCCGGGACGATGACCCACGACTACAAACGCAACGGCACCATCGACCTGTCCGCGGCGATGAACATCGCCACCGGGCAGGTGTTCACCGACCTGCACAAAGGGCATACCGGCGCGGACGTACTGCGGTTTTAAACAGATCGATGCCAGCGTCCCTCGCGGCCTGGGCGTCCACGTCATCCTGGACAACCTGTCCGCGCACTGGACACCGGAGATCACGAAGTGGTTGGCCCACAAAAACCGCCGGCGTTGGCACCTGCACTTCACTGCGACCTCCAGTTCCTGGCTCAACCTCATCGAACGATGGTTCAAGGAACTCACCGATAAACGCCTACGCCGCGGCGTCTTCACCAGCGTCGCGGACCTGACCACCGCGATCACCATGTGGACTCAACACTGGAACGAAAACCCGAAGCCATTCATCTGGAAAGCCAACGCCGACGACATCATCACCAAAGTCCGCCGAGGACGCGCTGCCCTGAACCAGATCAACACAGACAGACCACTAGGCCGCGCTGGTGGTGCACCTCTCGCCTCTTTGCAGGCTTCGGCCTTTCTGATTTTTTATCGTCTTGTTTCTGCGTCTCGCAGCCCGGATCTCGGGTGAAATGGTGTGTAGAACCTTGACTAGTGCCCGACCTTCGGCGATGTCGATCGGGCGGCCGTCGACATCGCGCAACTCATACGGTTTGTCCGTGCGTAGGCAGACTCGGGCGTTTCTGTTCGGCTCGGTGGCCGCCGGCCTCGGCGAGGAGATCCTGCTGTTCGCGGTGCCGATCGCACTGGCCCGGCGGTCGAGGTGGTTCCCCGCCGCGGTGCTGGCTTTGGTCATCGCGCTGCGGCTGGCCATCCACACCTACTACGGGTGGGGTTCGCTGTTCGTGCTGCTGTGGATCCCCGCCGGCTACGCCCTGTACCGGGCAACCGGCTCGATCTGGCCGCTCATCGTGGCGCACGCGGTGTACGACGGGATCCAGTTCAGCATCGACGCCTGGCCGGCCGCCAAAGACGTGCTGGTCCTGGTCAACCTGAGCACGGCACTGCTCGGCGCCGTAGTGGCGTTAGTCGGCTACAACCGGTACTGGCGCGATCGGCAAGCCGGTCGACGGCTGTTGCCGGCCACGGCATAGCCGGAAGATCAGGTAGCGCTCTCCGCGTCGATGTAGAGGCGCGCAGCTTTGTTCAGGGCCGCGCGGGCGTGGCCAGCCGCCTCGTCGACGAGCCGCGCCGCTGTACCGCGTTCGTGCATGGCGATGCCTGCCGTCTCGTCCGGGTCCAGAACGCCGTCCATCGTGTCGGTCCGCAACCCCTCCGATTCGGTCGGAAGTTGGTCCAGGCCGGCCGTGAGCTGCCGAAGCTGATAAGCCACCAGGTGCAGGATCGATTCGATATCGCCTGCCGCGCTGTACAGCTCGGACGTCCCGGCCGGACGCTGGTACTTGATGGCGTCCGAGTTCAACAAGTCCTCGACCGGCCGCAGGTAGCTCATGTGACGTCCCTTCGGGATCGGAGGTCGGCGGATTCAGCCGGCCCGGTGGGTGGCCAGATATTCGGCTACGGCGTCGCGGATGACGGCGCTCGGACGCCGGCCTTCGGAAGCGGCGAGCGCGTCCAGTTGCTCGTTCTGAGCGGCCGGCAACCGGACCTGCCGGACCCGGGAATGCTCCCCCGGGCCGGCGTCCGGATCGATACTCGGCCGGCCCCGCAATACCTTGTCCAACTCACCCGGACCGCCGGCGGCCTGCTCCAACATGGCCCGGCCATGAGCGGCAGCGGCGGCGCCGCGGTGCACCGTTCCCCCGGTGGGCCGGCTCAGGTCCATCTCGTGCTCGGCCCAGTCGGCCGCGGCCTGGTAGTCCTGCTCGCTTCTCATCCCTGATCCTCCTTCATCAACGCCAAGTGCTTCCGGCGGGCCTGCATCACATGGAAGATGTGCACCCCGCGCGGCGGAACCACTTCGACCATCACCTCCAGCAACGGCCCTCCCAACTTGCGGGGCGGACCGATATACAAGTCCGGTCGCACCCCGCCCGGCACTCTGGGCTCGTCGAAACCGGCCGGTGGAAGTAAGCGTTGACGATCGCGTGCAGCGCATCCTCGCGTGGCACATAATGCTTGTCGGCACTGTCTGCCCAGGTGATCGCCACACTACTTATTGTAGTACATAAATGCAATTATGACGTGTGTTGCACCTTGGAAGGGTTGTCAGAATGATCTTCTCTCGTTCAGTTCCCAACCGGGTGAGCTCGGCACTTCAAGCTGACGACGGAGCGCTCGGAGCGCTCGTACGTCGTCCTCGTTGTAGCGAAGTAACCGCGGCCATTGCGTGTGGTCGCCAGTGTGGGCAGCGTCAATCCAGTCGAGTGTTGTGGCCCCCGTTGCGTTTAGGTCGGTCCAGCTCGCCCCGGCTGCGGGTGCCAGCTTCTTGAGGCTGTAGCCACGAGGTGCGAAAAAGTGGGGGCGGACCAGCTCTGAGAGGACGTCGGTGCGTTGCTGGTCAAGTCGATGTTGGTCGATATCAGGCAGGATGCGCCGTAGCTGCTGCGGTTCGGTGTGGCCGTAGTGGAACCACCGCACGGTTCGCCCGGCGGCCTCCCCTGCTTCGATGATGCCGGTCAGCCAGTTATAGAACGTCTGGGTGATGTTGTGTTCGTTGGCATCTGGATCGGCAGTGCCGAAGTGCCGGTACTCCAATGAGTCGTTGTCGTTGACTAGCGCTCCCCACAAATAGACCTTGCCGGCCCGGTCGAACTCGCAGTCGACGTCGACCTCAATCTCTGCCCGCGGCTGCTGATCTACCAGACCTGCGGTCATTCGCACAAGAGCGGTGTGACCATTGAGGCCGCTCGGGGCGGTGAGCAGGACTGCCGGCTCGACGTCTAACAGTTCCATGACGGCGTCGTTGAGTTCGCGCGCTCGCGCATCGCTGAGGATCTCTCGCCGAAGCTGCTGCCGGATGGTGACGAAGTTGCTCGTGTTGAACTCCCGGTCGGCGATGGCGGCGGTCAGCTCGCCGGCGAGCCGCGAAATGGTGAGGTGCAAATCGTTGGCGGAGTCGTAGATGGGGATTGGTAGCCGCCATACGTGCTTATCGATGTGCCGTTCGTCCTTGCCGTATGCCATGAGAGGACGGACCAGCTCGGTCAGCGCTGGACTGTTCATGAGGCCAACGAGGTAGAGGCCCTCGGACTCGGTGGCGACGGCAGCCCAGTAGGCGGCGTGCTCGACGACGATCCGCGGGTCGGTGACTAGGGCGGCGGACACGTGCATGCCCGAGGCCGCGTAAACAACCCGGGTGCTTGGGACCGGTACCTGTTGGGTCAGCTTGCCGAAATGGTCAATCTGCTCTGACAACGACATCGAGGAATCTCCGTGTTCAGACCACAGCGACTCGGCTTCACGTGTCCATTTCGCCAGTCCGGGGTAGGCATCGATCCGTGGACTGTCGCCAGACAGCACGTTCCCTTTGCGGGTGAGGGGGATGACGAAGCTGTCGGGCGGCAGGATGCGGAAGGGCACGATGTGCTCACCCAGCACGGTCGGCCAGACGTACTCGGTTTCCACCGTGCCGGCTAGCGGAGGGAGCCCTTTCCAGGGCATTTTCTCGCTGGCTGACCGCTTGGTTCGCACGCTGACTCGACCGACCGGGACGCCGAGCGCGGTGGCCGGCGCCGGCTCGACTCGGAAGAGCAGGCGCGGGAATAGGTTGGCGCCGTTACTGAATTTGGCGGAGTAAGGCGATCGCTCTTCATTGCCGGTGCTAACCGTGAGCTCGCCGACCGCATGGCGCAGTAGGGCGGCCGTGTCCACCGGGGTTCTGCGGTGCGGTGCACGACCGGACCAGATGAGCGCGGTGGTGGGCATCGTCGCAGCATTGATGGCTCTGGTAGCGAAGATGACTGCCGATCCGCGGGGAAACAGGTGCGGCCGGATCCGGCGTAGGTCCCAACTGGGGGAGAAGCGCACGTTGGCACCGTCGAAGCGGCCTTGTCGGAAGCCGCCCCAGTAGTCCCTGTCGACCACCGAGTTCGGGACGACGAACGCGAGGCGACCACCGGTTTTCAGGTACCGCTCAACGGCCCGGGCAACGAACAGACCTGCCAGGTCCTGGTGAGTGGCGGTGCTCATGTTGTGCCAGAACCCACGTGCCTGCGCCATCGCCTTGAATTTCGTCTGCATGGTTGCCGTCATGTGACGGAACGCCAACCACGGCGGATTACCGACTAGCACGTCGACGCGGTTCTCTTCGCGACTCAGCCAGACCGGGCGGGCAACGTTCCGGATGTAGTAACTCCAGATGTGGTTGCGATCGGCTTCGTGGAGTTCTTTCAGTCGAGCGAAGTTGGCGTTGAGATCTGGTAGGTCGCCGGCTGCGATCGCGAGCCGTCGCACCGTACCTTCGCTGAGCCTGCTGGTCGTTTTGCCTGCTGCACGGCCTGCTTCGTCGACGAGCGAGTTGATCAACGCGTCGAAAGCCGCGCCGTCAGTAAGCAGATGCTCCGGGAAGCGGAGCTCGCCGGCCAGCAGGTGTTCGCCGGTCTCTGTGGGTATGACCAGGTGCCCAACTGTCAGGATGTCTTCTTCGCGCTGGGTCCAGCCGAGTGAGTCTCCGAGGTAAATCGGCACTGACAAGCTGCCTCGGCCAGGCGAGTTGAGCCGTTCTCGGCCTAGCGCGAGGAGGTAGGTCACGCGGGCGAGAGCGACGGCAACCGGATGTAGGTCGATGCCCATCACTTGCGACGTCACGCGTTCCATCGCATCTTTCAGCGACCAACCGGCTTCCTCGGCCGCGGTTAAAAATCGTCGTACGGCGTAGAAGACGAACGTGCCCGAGCCGCAGCTGGGGTCCAGTACGCGCTGGTCGAGCGGATTGGTGACAACCTCGGAGACCACCCGGTTCGCTAGCCAGTCGGGGGTGTAGTACTCGCCGAGAATCCGGCGGGTCTCGGCGGGGATCACCTCTTCGTAGAGCACCTTTAGAACGTCGTGGTCCACCGAGGACCAGTCGAACCGGGCTAGTCGGCGGGCGAGCGCGGTGATGAATCCGTCGCCGCCAGGGACCTCCAGTACCCAGTCGAAAAAGTCCCGGTCGACCACGCCGTCCAGCCCTGCGATTGTGAATTGGTCACCCGACAACAAGGTGCTCGGCGAGAGTGCCTTGGCATCCAACCCGAGAACCAAGTGGGCGATGATTTCTGCGGAGTTCACCAGCAGGGTGTGCTCGAGGAACAGTTCGTCGCTGTTGGTGAACTGGGTGCCCAGAGCACTACGTAGGAGGTTGGCCCATAGATCCCGCTTCAACTGGACCGTGGCGAGGTGCTTGCTGTCCCGGTAGAGCACCGACAGGGTCGCGTAGTCCAAGGCGTGGGACGAGCTGTTGGCGCCGAGCCGCTGGGCAATCTCGGTGGGTGTCGGCTGTAGCGCCTGTTTGGTCGCGAGGACGCCTTCGAGCCAGCCAAGCAAGGATGCAGTGCCGGCCGCGCCAACCACGGCGGTGTGCCGGGTCGCTTCATTCAATTGAGAGTCGACCTCGTGGTACGCGATCCACAATCGACCATCGGTCAGTACGCCGACGTAGCGCTGGCCGGCTTCCGCAGTTCGGGTCGTCACATAGTCGGTGAGCTGTACGGCGGCAGCCGCGACTGCTCCTGCGGTGGTCAAAGACCGCTTGACCTCGATGACGGTGCAACCGACTTCAACGTCGATACGCCGATGGTTTCCGACCTGAGTTTCCAGCTGAACATCCAGGTCTTGCTCGGCCAAACCCAACTCCGGGTCAAGGAGCAGCATCCGAACATCGGATTGGATGGTTGCTTCACTGCGCACCGCCCCGGTAGGTGCGACCAAGCGGTCGACAACCGCTTGGGCTGTTGAGCCAGGAACTGTCGCCGCTGCCGGGGTCACTGTGTAGACGATAGGGCGTGGATCTTCTCAATCCGGTGAACTCGGACTGTTAGTGGAACACGAGACGTGGAACGGCTGCCTCCGCGCTAGCGACCGGTCTTGGCCCGTCGACCGTGGCAGTACTGCGCAGTCACACGGGCCAGCACTGATCTGGGCCATTTTGGCGTTGCTGGGTGTTTCTCGCGCTGACCCAGCCGTTGGTCGAGCGCCGAACCTGGTCGGTGTCGGCTTCACCTTCGGGATCATCGGTACATGCCGGAGGCGGAAGGTGCGCTCCGGCCCGAGCAGAGACGAGTTAGTTCTGCTCGGGCCGGACGGATCAGCCCTTTTCCGTCACCGTCGTGTTCGGATGGCGCTGGGCGGTCGACTCGGTGACGAACCGACCGGAGATCGCGCTGCGATGGTGCGTGCCGGCGCTGTTGTTACTCCCACGCTCCACAACGGTCGTGCGCGGATTCCGCGCGGCTGTGCTTTTGGGGACGTACTGGCCGGTGCTCGCACTGCGAGCGCGTCCACTTGACGTTCGTGCCATTGGGGACCTCCAAGGTCCTGAGGCAGAAGCTGGTCGAGTACTGTCAGAAGTTGTTGAGGCGGCTGGCTCTTCGATCTGCAACTGCGGATTGGGGAGCCACACCGTGTGGTCTGGTCCCGGGTGTCGTCCTCCTGGTTGGAAGTTGACACCTTCGGTGTAAGTGGCAGTCGGCCTTCTACCCCCCAGATTTCCTTGGTGTTTTCTCGGTGGATCGGCGTTTGGCCTCGGCCATGGCAACTACTCGGGCGGCCGAGGCTGCCGAGACAGAGCTGCGAGCGGCCTTGGCCTGCGCCGTGCCGAAGGAACTCTTCTCCACCTGCTGCTTGATCCGTCGATTGGTCATCCGGCCCTCCTTGCTTTCAGTCGATGCCGCTCGTTGTGGAGCATCCGTTCCACCGCCTTCTTCGTACACCCGAGTACCTCCGCGATCTCGGCCTGACTGTGACCGTCGGCGGTGAGAAGCATGGCTCGCTGCACGCGCGGATTCTTGACGGTCGACAGCACGGCTGCGGCCAACAGTCGGTCGACGGCCGGTCCGTCAACCCCAGGAGCGCCGACGGTGAACAGTTCAAGGTTTTCCGTATCGTCCAATGGGATGCCTCGCCGAAACCGGGATTCGTTGCCGAACCATCGCCGGTAGATGTTGGAGAAGCGGAGCAGGCACTGCCCGATGAAGAAGGTACGCAGGGTGGCTCCGCCGGCTTCGTTCCACCGGTGCTTCATCAGTACGTCACTACGAAAATGAACCAGAGCTTTGGCCACGGTTTCCCCAGCGAGCTCATAGATCTCGTCCCGTTCGAACGGTCGATCAAGATTTGGCAGCCCGCCTGAGCCGCGCTCTCTGCAGCGGTCCAGGATCATGCCGCGCCGCATCCAACCGGCGATGACCGCCAGTCCATACCGGGCTAATTCCGTTGCGACGTACTCCCATTCCGGGCCGCTGTACCCGTTCAGCGACAAGGTCAGGACAAGGTCGGCATCAGCGGCGAGCCGATCGATGCGTTCGGCGCGGTCAAGGTGCTCCCGCTGCTCGAGCCAGACTTCCGGCACCGCGGGAATCAACTCGAACTGGCCCACCCCCGGTTTTACCGGCGCACCGAAGCCACTGGGCACTGCCAGCGAACGCTCCGGTCGGGCTGCCATACCGTCCTCTCAGGTGGCGACGACTACCGACTCCGTCGGTACTCCTCCCCTCCTAAGTGTCTCTCCCACCGCTACCCCCCAATGTTTCTGGAAGTTTTTTCAACCACAATCGGTCAGGTCGGGCGCCGACAACCTGGCCCTGAGCCGTCTGGCAGGTAGGGCACTGGCGCTGATATGCCGCCAACCACCAACGACATCGACATTCACCGATCTCGAGGCCAGCAACCTATTTCCGGTCGGTGCCATACGCGAGGACCCGCGGCCGGGTCAGCGGGCCGCCGACAAGGATCTGCTGCTTGGCCTGCTTGCCACCGACCGGCCATGCTGCTGCCGCAGCGTGCCCGCCTCGTGCCTTCGGATTAATGGCGCTGCGCTCGTCCAGCACGTCAGCTGGCCGCCGGCCATGTCTTCGACGAATGGTCCCCGCTCGGCGGTAGCGTCATCGCCTGTGCGCTTCACGTTGACCTACGACGGTCCACTCCCCTCGTCCGCTTCGGCACTGACCAAGCAGCAGATTCGAGAGGTGCTGCATCCTCAGATCAAGGAAATTGTGGGACCACGAACCGTTGGCCTACTACCGAAACAAATACCTCGTGCTCGATGACGACACCGGCCAAACCATCAGCGTGCTCAAGCACGTCGGCGATCACGTCTTCGCCACGCTCGTAACTGCACGCCTGGCCCTACTTGCCGAGCTGCGCATCGAGATGCTTCGACCCGAACCTCCGGGCGGCATCATCACCAGGCAGGGCGACATCGACAACCGACTCAAGACTTTGTTCGATGCTCTGCGCGCACCAGGAGTCGAGCAAGAAATCAAACCGGGTGCGATGGCTTCGAGTGACACCAACCCGGTGTTCACATTGCTCGACGACGACCGCTTGATCACCCGCGTCAGTGTCGAGACCGATCGGCTGCTTGCGCCTCCCGACCGGTCGCCCTTCTACACACGCCTCACGATCGGCGTCGTACTTAGACCGAGCAGGGTCATCGGCGGCAACCAAGTCTTGATCGCCTAACTCATGGCTTGGAACAGATCAAAAGCTGACACTCTTGGTCTTCCGGTCGACGCCCTCGCCCTTCTAATACTTCGTGATTACGCTAACGGCGGGTGGAACTGGCAAAACTGGATGCGAGAGTCCGAGCAGTACGGCACCGCCCGAGACCCCGAGATCAACTCCGTGTTGTTGGAAGGGTGGTCTTGGCTGATGACCCATGGGCTAGTAGTACTTTGTTAGATCGGCGTGTCTCCGTTGCGCAGCAACGGGTTTCGGGGACAATTGAGGTATGGATGTTGGTGGGTTTGCTGCGGTCGGCGAGAAGTTGGATGCCTTTGCCGCCCAGGTG
>JAABUT010002008.1_pt1 | contig 21011 bp, 22 predicted proteins | sample 5559281 | NCBI WGS metagenome assembly JAABUT01 (sample SAMN10711880, study PRJNA513359) | rock metagenome | isolation source: Antarctica rocks | place: Antarctica: Victoria Land, Ricker Hills nord | collected 2016-01-04
ACATCACGGCGAAGATCACGGAGACACCGGACCCCGCGCCGGCGGCCTTCTACGCCCTCCTTCCAGACCTCCCATCAGCAAGATCAACAGCAACTGAAGGAGGCCCTACTGAAAGACCGGGGCTAGGTCCGCGATGCGCAGTGAGCCGCCTGGGCACCTGCAGGCCGCCGCGGGGTTCGGACCCGCTTGGGAGCCTCTGGCAGGAGTTGCCGATCGAGTGGGCTGGACATGTCATCGGTGATGGCGTCGCTGACTGGAAGGCGATCACCGAGAACGGCGAACGGCGCCTGAACCTGACCGGGCTGCCCCACCCGATCCCCGCCGAGCTGGCCTGGATGGCGCACTAGCAGGCGACGCGACACGCTCCTCGGTGTTGGCGCTCAACCAGCTCGCCAACATCCTGCGCCGGGCGTGCAGGACTCGCAGATCGACTCGAAGTGGCAGTACATCTCGACCCGGGCGGGCCCAGTAGCCGTTGCCGAGCATCCGCTGGGTCATCTCTTTGCGGAGCTTTTGGGTGACGTGCTCCGGCCACCCGTGCGCGTCCGGTGCACCGCCCATCGACTTCTGATACTTCCTGTTCACGGCGGTCCCCTTCTCGTTGAGTGTCTTGGCGGACGCCCAAACCCCTACCGCAAGGCAGGAGCTGAGCGGGGGATCGCCACCTCAAGTTCTACGAGACCCGGGACATCCTCCGACCACCCCGCCCGCCGGATGCTCCAGTCCCAGACGACTATGCGTGATTGGTGACGGCCCGCGCGCGAGCGGGGTAAGACAGGCTAGTGCCGACTAGGACGGCAAGCGGAAGCATGGTGAAGTAGTAGATTAGCGCATTATCAGTGACCGCAATTAGTGCGATACCAATAAGCGCGATGGCGGCGGCGAAGTGTAAACCACGCTCGACGTTGCGTGCGGATCGCGCACGCTGATAGATTCTGTGTAGGAGAATTAGATAGCCGACCATCCATAGGGACACTCCAACGATCCCGAAGTCGTGAAACAGGCGGAGATAGTCGTTGTGCGGCTCCCCCGACGACTGCACGACCTGACGGACCAGTGCGGAGGAAGTCCCCGCTCCCTGCCCGAACAAGACGTGGCCTTTCGAATCGTCGTAGACCACGCGCCATAACACGGCGCGTCCGGAAGTGTTGAAGGTGGTCCCGAACGCTGCACCTCCCTTATCGCCAGCGAAAAACCGATCATGAAGTGCCGGCAGGTGAACCACGGCATAATAAACGACGAATGCGGCTAGCGAGCCCTTGAAGAGCGCCCTTCCGATGGCACTCACCCCCCGCGCCGTCCTGACGCTGGTGAAGGTCAGGAGCAGCGCTGCAATAACAGTTGCTGATCGTGAACCGCTAAGAAGTATCTCAGCGAAGAGGACGTAATTTAGACAATGTACCGCTGTCCCCCCATTGGGCAATGGGACCGTCACGGCAAGGCAAATCAAACCCGTGATACCGAAAGCGCGCGCGCCCACATCTTGCTGCGAGATCGTCCCGAAAGCGATCAGGTAAAAGGCTTCGATCAGAGCTCGAAGGAAGGCGACACGAATCAGCCATCGGAGCAGCCACGGCCCCGTTTCGGAGGAACTCTCGAGCGAGACAACCGTCATCGCTCCAACGAAAATGAGGTAGCAAAGAAGGTTCTGGATAGCTTGCTTAGTGAAACCGGAAGTGAGGGCCGTTACAACTACCGTCCAGACGAAAAACATGTACAAGGGCGCCGGCACCTTGCGCAGCGTCTGACCGACCATTGGTTCGACTGCACGAGCTCCCCCTCGAGATGAAACGCGGCTCGCAGTTAGCGACGCCGGCAAGCCAAGCACAACGAGCGCAGCGACGCCGGAGGTAACCACGGCGGACAGCGTCCCAAACCCCGCTTGCAGCCGACCGACGACGTCATACAAGAGCAGTATCGGGATTACCAACATCGCGAGTAGCGGCCGGCGCGGCAGGCGCGACCCTATGCTGCCGCTCCCCGATGGAACGCCGTGATGACTGGCAGTGCTAACACGAGTCACCTTCGACAAGATTCGCTCACGACGTGTGGGCTCAGTGCATAGAACCACCGCTGCTGGCACTTCGTCAGCGATGAAGCCCGGCTGTCGACATGGAAGGCCAGCGATCTCTCGTAGCGGTGTTTGCGATGAAGTGGGGAAGTTGGCAACGAGAGCGCCTTCCGGTCGAGAGCACAAACTTGGCCAAGGATGCTAGCCCAAGCTCCACGCAGGAGTACTCGCAGCGACAAATTACAGCTTTCGGGACAACCTTGCTAGTAAGCGCCGCGGCCGCGTAGAACGGCCACGGCGGTCTTGGCAATGACCACGAGGTCGAGGCCCAATGACCAGTTCTCGACGTAGTGGAGGTCCAGGCGCACGGTCTCTTCCCAGCTCAACTCGCTGCGGCCGCTGACCTGCCACAGGCCGGTGATGCCGGGCTTCACCAGCAGCCGCCGGTGTGCATGCCCTTCGTACCGCTCGACTTCGCTCGGCAGCGGTGGCCGCGGGCCGACAAGCGACATGCTGCCCGTCAAGACATTGAAGAACTGCGGCAGCTCGTCCAGCGAGTACTTGCGGAGGAAGCGCCCCACCGGGGTGACCCTCGGGTCCTGGCGCATCTTGAACAGGATGCCGTCGTGCTCGTTCTGCGCGGCAAGCTCGATCAGCCGCTCCTCGGCGTTCTGCCTCATGGAGCGGAACTTCCACGCCCAGAAGAGTTCGCCATCGCGTCCCACCCGCTGCTGCCGGAAGATGGCGGGACCGCGACCGGTGACCTTCACCGCAAAGGCAATACCAAGGAGGAGCGGCGATGCCAGTACGACGAGGAGGAGGGCGCCAGAGCGGTCGAACGCAGCCTTGAGCAGCTTGCGGCCGCCAGCCAGCTCGGGCTCGTCGACATGCAGCAACGGGAGACCCGCCACCGGCCGGATGGAGACGCGGGTGCCGGTGACGTTGGTCAGGGCCGGAGCGACCAGCAGGTCGATCCCGGTTCCTTCCAGCTCGTAGGACAGGCGGCGGAGGGCCTCGCCGTTGATGCCCGGGCTGGCTGCGACGGCGATCGTATCGGCGCCGTGCCGGCGCGCAGCCGCGACGACGCTGCCGAGCGCGCCGAGCACGGGGACCTCTTGGCCGGCTACGACGAGGCGCTGACCCGACCCGGCCAGGCAGGCTCCGATGACGCGGAAGCCGGCCAGGGGGTCGCGCGCGAGCTGGGTCGCCAGATCGGTGACATGCTGCCGGGTGCCGACGACGACGACCCGGTGACAGTTGCGATCGCGCCTCCGACCGGACTGCAGCCACAGCCGGCCCAGGCAGCGCACGAGCAGCAGCAGCGCCATCCCCAAGGGCAGCGCGACCCCGACGAAGCCACGGGCGATCGGCAGCTTGAACGAGTAGGCGGTGAAGGCAACCAGCGCGGCCACCCGGACGGAGGCGTTGCCGACACGTTTGAACTCTTCGTTGCCGGAGCCGAGGAAACGCGTCTCATAGCAGCGGCTCAGGCCAAGCACGGCCCACCAGAGCAGCGCGAACAGCGCCGCGACCGCCGCATAGGACAGCCCGTGCAGCACCCCGATGGCCGAGAAGCGGATCGCGAGTGCAGCGGCCACGGTGACACCGAGGACAGCGCCGTCGGCCACGACGAGCGCCCGCGCGTAGCGCTGCAGCCAGTCGAGGCTAGTGGTTGCCGCGGGCACCTCTGCCATCCGCGCGGTCGGCACCTCTCCTGGCCCGTCCGAGGGCAGACGCGGATCGACGTCAGCGGTCAGCGTCAAGCCCGTGTCCCCCTTTCGCACACCAACCACCCGAGGGCAGCGGTCCCGTCTTCTTCGCTCTTGTTGCGCTTGGTCCTGCCGGCTGAGGGCTTCGTCGTGACTTGCCCTTCCGACTTGAGCTGGATCTTGTCGCCGAGCATCTACGTACGACACACCCCGAGGTTCTGTCGGGTCTGGCAGCGGGCGAGCCTGCCCCTGTCTGCGCTCTACGTCCAGTAGTCAGATTGGGCCCATCCATCTCAGCGGCCCCTCAAGTATCGCGTTGCAGGTTCCGAGGTGAGGTAAGGTCACGCCGCGTGACGCAAGCGACACAGTTCCCTCACCTCGCTCCAGGGCGAGACTAAACGCTTGTTGTGTGCAACTCTGCTCGCATCCATCCGGCTCGGCCGCCGTTCAAACGTTTCAGGGGGAATCCCATGCTCATGCGACGACTCGGTGCCGGCGCCGCCGCCCTTACGCTGGGCACGCTCGCCGTGGTGGGCATGCAGGCACCTGCACAGGCGGCCCAGACGGCGCCGAAGGGCTCAAACTGCCCCAACCCGGCAGGCAAGTACCCGCCAGGTCAGTGCAAGAAGGGCGCGAGCGACACCACACCGACGCGCGGCCAGTCCGTCACCTTCACCTCGGGCTCGGGTGCCTTCGGGGCCGGGCAGAACGTGATCTTCGGGATCTGCGGCCTCGACCCGATCGGCACCACCACCACGGACTCGACCGGCAACGCGACGGTGACCTTCCAGATCCCGAGCTCGCTGAGCAACGGGCCGCAGGCCACCTGCTTCACCGGCGGCGGCAGCACGGTGCGGGTCAACTTCACGCTGGTCGGCGGCTCGGGTGCGGGCGGCTCGTCGGGCAGCAGCCTTCCCCGCACCGGTGCCGACCACATCGTCGAGCTCGGCGTCGCCGGCGCAGGCCTGGTCGTCCTTGGGGCGGGCGCTGTGGTCGTCGCACGGCGCCGTCGCGAGACCGGTCTCACCGCCGCATAGTCACCACCGCACCTCAAACTTGCCCCTCGCGCTCAGGCGCGGGGGGCACGTTTGCGTTGTCTGTGGTCCAGCGTGTCAGGGGCAGGTGGGCACCCGCACGTCGCGGAGGAGCGGGCGGGCCAAGGGCTGCTCGGGCACCCGGGCCGCTCCGGCGGCGGAGACCGGTTCGGTGAGCTCGAGCGTGAGAGCACGGGTCTGGCCCCTGGGCAGTTCGAGCACCAGCGACCAGATCGGGAGACTCGCCTCGACCTCGTTGCTGAGGAACGGCCCAGCCGGGTCCTCGGGCTTGACCGGCCGGCCGTCCACGGTGCCACGCACCAGGTCGGCCCCCCGCGTGCCGTAGACCTGCACCAGCAGGGCGTCGGTGGTCGAGCTGATCGTCCCGGCCCCGGTGATGCGCGTGGTCAGGTACGGCGGCAGCGCAGTCGCCGGGGCGCGGTTGGTCAGCTGCAGCGTGATCGTGCTGCGGCGCCGGCTGCCTCGGCAGGAGCCGGCTGTGTACGTGACGCGGCGGTCGACGAAGTGGTCCAGCTTGCCGCCGGTCGCGTTGCTGACGACGGCGTAGGCCACCGGCGCCGGCCCCTCCGGCAGGGCGCCGTCGACCCCGGCCGCGTGCAGCGGCGGTCCCAGCGCCGGTTCGTCGCTAGCCATGCGCAGGTGCCCGGAACGCACGGCGGTGCTGAGCCCGCGCAGCAGCTGCTCCGAGCTTCCACCGCCGGCGGTGAGCCGGGCGGTGACGGCCTTCGCGAAGACGGTGAGCTGCTCCTTGCGTGCGCTGGACTGGTCGATGGCGCTGCTGCGGGTGGGCGGCGCGAAGTCGCGATACTGCCCTACGGCGAGGTAGTCCTCCAGCTGGTCCGGCCGGATGCGCCGGCCCTTGGCGACCGCGACGGGGCCGCTGCCCTGCAGCAGGTCGGCCAGCGCGGTCGCGTCGAGCACCGCGACGCCGTCGACGTCCTGCCCCGACTGCTTCTTCCACCGGGCAGCGAGGACGCGCGCGACCACCGGGAGGTCGGGGCTGAGGTTGGCGTTCTGCCAGAGCTGGAAGGCCCCGTTGTCGCCGTAGAGGTCGACGAAGTCCTGCGGCACACCCTTCGGCACCGGGATCGTCCCGTTCTTCAGGTCGGCGTTGCTGCCCTGCGCGGTGACCTTCAGCCGGCCCTTGTCCGCTTGCAGGACGGCGTAGCCGCCGATCAGGCCGCCGGTGCCTCGGCTCTCCGAGGTCTGCTGGACCGCAACGAAGAACCGGCGTGGCCGGTCCTGCCCCAGTAGTGCCGGCGCGAGCTGCAGGGCGCGGGTCGCGCCGTCCAGCGTGCTGGTCAGCGCGCTGGTCTGCGCCCGCAGCTGGTCCCGGCCCGAGCCGACCGGGCCGGCGACGAGGCTGGTCGGCAGGTCGACCAGCTCGGCTTGGGTGCGGACGGCGGCGTCCCGGCTGTCGACCAGGCCGGGCGTCGCCCGCCGCAGGAGTGCGACGTCGATGCTGCCGTCCGGTCGGCGTACGGACCTGGGGTCGACGAGGCGGGCGGTCTGCAACGCCGGTGGCAGGACCTGGCGGGCGAAGTCGTCGGCGCCGACAGCCACGCCGCGGGCGACCTGGAGCGTGCGGCCGGCGATGGGGACTGCCGCTAGTGCCCGCCAGGCGGGGTCGCCGGTCAGCGTCCGCGCAGCTCGCGTCTCCCGGCCGGCGGCCTCGACCTGCCGTGCGGCGGCGTCGAGCCGGCGCTCCTCGATCGCGGTCCGCGCCGCCTGCAGGGCGCCGCGGGCGCGGCCGAGGTGCTGCTCGGCGCTGAGTCCGCGCAGCCCGACCCACGCAGCCAGCCCGAGCAGGCAGAGCAGCAGGACGGCCAGCCCGAGCAGCCGGCGTCCGGTGCGGGAGGCCACGGGGCAAGCCTACGGAGCGGCGGCGACCTTGCTCAGCCGGTTGGACAGGTGGGGCTGCAGCGGGTTGCCGACGGCGGCCATGTCGATGGCGTAGGCGAGGTCACCGTCGACCAGCCCGTAGAGGCGCTTCATGCCGGTGACCTCCTTTGCGGTGGCGGTCCGGGCGACGACGTCGGTGGCCAGCTCGACCTTGGAGAAGACGGCCTCCCCGACGTACACCTCGACGATGCCGGTGTGGTGCGCGAGCAGCACCTCCACCTCACGCGGGGAGGCGCCGGGGCGCCACCAGCCGACCTCGGACCCGGCGGGACGCATCCGGGTGCCGTCCTCGGCCACGATCCAGGTCCGGGAGGAGTACTGCAGGAACGGCCGGCCGTCGTGGGAGAAGACGATCTCCTCCTCGTAGCGGAAGTCCTCGATCGTGGGGTAGCCGCCGACGCCGACGCCGCGCCAGGTGCCGACGAGGAAGGCCAGCGGCTGCAGCGCCTCGTGCAGACCCGGCGCCTGCGACTGCTCGTCGGCCGGTGAACCGTCGCCGGAAGAGGACACGCTGGCGAGCCTAGGCGAGCAGGGCGCGACTGATGATCATCTTCTGGATCTCGGTGGTGCCGCCGCCGATCGAGGCCAGCTTGGCGTCACGCAGGGCCCGCTCGGCCGGGAAGTCGCGCAGGTAGCCGTAGCCGCCGTGCACCTGGATCGACTCCAGCGCGTTGTCCACGGCGAGCTTGCCGACCAGCACCTTGGCGGTGGAGGCCTCGACGCTGTGGGGCCGGCCCTCCTGCTTGAGCCAGGCGGCCTTGTAGACCGCGTTGCGGCAGACCTGGTAGTTGATCTCCATGTCGGCGAGCTTGTGAGCCACGACCTGGAAGTGGGCGATCGGCCGGCCGAACTGCTGGCGGTCCTTGGCGTAGCGGATCGTCTGGTCCAGCGTGGCCCGCATCCCGCCGATGATCCCGGCGAGCATGACCGTCCGCTCCCAGTCGAAGCACTCGAACGCCACCCGCCACAGCGCCTCGCCCTCGACCGACAGGATGCAGTCGGGCGGCACCCGGCAGTCCACCAGAGCGATCTCCGCGGTCGGCGAGGACCGGCAGCCGAGCTTGTCCAGCTCGCGGCCGACCCGGAAGCCGGGCGTGGTGGTGTCGACGACGAAGGCGGTCGGCCCCTTGTCGGTGAGCGCCAGGACCGTGCAGACGGCGGCGATCGGCCCGTTGGTGATGAAGGTCTTGGAGCCGTTGAGGACGTAGTCCTCGCCGTCCCGGCAGGCGGTGGTGCGGATGCCCGCGGCGTCCGAGCCCGCCTCCGGCTCGGTCGACGCCCAGGCGCCGATCAGCGAGCCGTCGCACAGCCCCGGCAGCCAGCGCTGCTTCAGCTCGGGGCTGCCGTGCAGCCAGATCGGCACGCTGCCGATCACCCAGTGGGCGCCGAGGGAGAGCCCGAGACCGCCGTCGTGGCCGCCCTCCCCCAGCGCCTCGTTGACCAGGCAGCAGTCCACGATCGAGCCGCCGCTGCCGCCGTGCTCCTCCGGGATCGGCATGCCCGCCACGCCGGCCGCGGCGAGCTGCTTCCAGACGTCGGCGTCCCAGCGGCCGTCCCGGTCGCGCTCGGCCGCACCCGGCGCGACGACGTCGGCGGCGAGGCGCTTCATCGAGGCGTAGAGCTGCTCCTGCTCCGGCGTGATGGAGAAGTCCACGGCCGGATGCTAACGGGCTGCGGAGGGGCCGGCCGGTGCGTCGTACCGACCCTGGAAGCCCTCAGAGGTGCAGCTGCTCGCTGGCCTGCTCGACGCCGGCGACACGGGCGGTGATCTTCTGGAAGGCGATGTCGCGGGCGAAATCCGGTGAGCCGTGCCGCGGCTTGTCGTCCACGCTGAACGGTGAGAAGCCGCAGTCGTCGGTGGCGCCGAGCCGCTCCTTGGGGATGAAGTTGGCGGCGGTGACGAGGTCGCCGGCCACCTGCTCGGCTGTCTCCACGGTGGGGTCGAGCGGGTTGATGACCCCGATGAAGCAGACCTGCGGCACGCCGTTGGCGTCGTCGCGGCTGTGCTCGCCGACCAGCCGGTAGACCCGCTCCTTGTCCTTCTCGCTGGCCAGCTGCATGAGGAAGTAGCCGGCGTTCATCTTGAACATCGACGGCAGCAGCTCGGCGTAGTCGACCTCGGCGCTGTGCACCGAGTCCATGTCGCCGCCGGGGCAGGTGTGCACGCCGATGTTGCGCCGCTCCTCCGGGGAGAACCGGTCGATCACCCGGTTGTTGAGCTCGATGAACTGCTCGAGCATCCGCCGGCCCGTCCACGGGTTGCGCGGGTCGTTCTTGCTGGCCAGCCGGCCCTCGGTGAAGTCGATCGACACCCGCGACGCACCCGCGCCGAACGCCTGCCGGATGTCCTTCTCGGCCTCGTCGCACAGGTCGGCCAGGAACTGCTCGCGCGGGTAGTCCTCGAGCTGCCCGTCCAGCGGGTACAGCAGCGACAGCATCGACGGGGCGATCACGGCCTGCTTGAGCGGCTTGTGCGCCATCGGCAGCGACTTCTCGACGTACTGCGAGGCGTAGGTCTTGTAGCGGAACGGTCCGCCGGTCAGCCGCGGCAGCTGGCGGTGGTGCCCGTCGTCGAAGATCGCGAAGTACTGCCCGTCCGCCGCCAGGTTCGGCGCCAGGCCGGTCCCGGCCAGCGTGTCGGTGAGCGGGTACGTCGCGAAGCTGGACGCCCGCTGCTCCCCGTCCGACACCACCGGCGCGCCGGTCGCCTCCATCCGCTCGATCGAGTCCCGGCAGGCGGCATCCTGCTCCGCCGCCAGCTCCTCGAACCCGACTTTCCCTTCGTCGTACGCCGCGATCGTGGCCTGCAGCTTGGCTGGTCGCGGTAGCGACCCGACGTTCTCGGTGGGCAGAGGCATGTGCGCACGCTCCTTCTCCGTCTGGCCTGAGATGGCTGACCGCGGACACTAGCCCCGCTCAGCCGTCCCCGGGCCCCCCGCCGAATCGATCCCAGCAGGGCTGTCACGGAGCACAGGGGTCGGCCACGCCCGCACCGAGCTGCCCGAGGTCGTCGACGAGATCCCGGGGCGCCGGCCCACGCCAGACAGCCGCCAGCGCGTCGCCACCAACCCAGCGGCGCTTCGCCGGCGGCGAGAGCTCGGCACAGGGCGGCCGGCCACGGTCACCAGCAAGGTCTCGCCCGCCTCGACGCGCCGGAGGACCTCACCGAGCTGGTCACGCAGCTCCTTCTGCCGGATCGACTCCATTAGGCGCTCAGTCCGGGAGGGCCTGGTCCGGGAGGGACACCTCGACAGGGAACGGCTCGGTGACGCGCACCAGCCGGCCGGCCGTCACCTCGCGGTAGGCGCCCTCGCCGGCGTCCAGGCGGTAGACCGTGATGCGGTCCGGGTCGGCGATCCAGTAGTGGCCGATGCCGGCGCGGGCGTACCGCTCGAGCTTGGTGACGGTGTCGTTGCTCCGGTTGCCGGGGCTCGTCACCTCCACGACCAGCGCGACCGCGGCTGCAGGGACGGCCACGGCGTAGTCGCCCGGGGTGAACACAAGCACGTCGGGACAGGGGCCGTCGCCACCCTCCAGCGCAATCGCCTGCGTCCCGGTCATCAGCACCTCCAGGCCGGACGGGGCGGCCGAGAGCAACGCCAGCCCGAGGTGCTGGGTGCGACGGTTGTGCTGGTACGGCGCGGGCGGCGTGATGAGCAGGCTGCCGTTGAGCACCTCGTAGCGCATCCCGTCGTCGGGGACCCGCTCGAAGTCGTCGATCGTGAAGCGGTCGAGCTGGGCTCGAACGTTCACAGCCACCTCCTCGGCCCAGTGTGCGGACTTGACGTCATCATCATGGTGGCCGGGTCGACGCAGAAGGAGTCAGCATGAGGACGACACTCGACTTGGACGACGACCTCATTGAGCAGGCTCAGCGCCTGGTGGGGACCGACGAGACGAGCGCGCTGGTCAAGCTGGCGTTGCTGGCGCTGATCGAGCGCGAGAGCGCTCGACGCCTCGCCCAGCTGGGGGGTACCGAGCCTGGCCTGGGCAAGATTGCCCGAGGCCGAGCGTCGCCTGCCTGATCCTGCCGGGTGTGCTGGCGCCGTACTCAGGTGGCGGTCGTGGGCTGCTGGCCGGGGCGACCTACCGGCGGCGAATTGTCGAGGAGCTGCTCGAGCAGGGCTTGGACGCGGCCCCGGATGTCGTCACGGATGGGCCGGACCGCCTCGACGCCCTTGCCGGCGGGGTCGTCGAGCTCCCAGTCCAGGTAGGTCTTGCCCGGGAAGATCAGGCAGGCGTCGCCGCAGCCCATGGTGACGACGACGTCGCTGGCCTCGACGGTGTCGGTGGTCAGGACCTTCGGGTGCTGGTGAGCGATGTCGATGCCGACCTCGCGCATCGCCTCGACGGCGGCGGGGTTGACCGTGTCGGCGGGGAGGCTGCCGGCGGAGCGGACCTCGACCGCGTTGCCGGCCAGGGCGGCCAGGAACCCGGCGGCCATCTGGGAGCGGCCGGCGTTGTGGACGCAGACGAACAGCACCGAGGGCCGGCCGGCGGTGACGGGTTCCGGGCCGCTGCCGACCCGGCCCTTGGTGTTCGGGCGCTTGCTGGTCACGGCGCTCTCCTGACGTCGGAGCTGCCGGCGGCCAGGTCCTCGGCGACCTGACGGGCGTCGGGGTAGAGCAGCGTGACGGCGCCGACCGCCAACGCCCCGCCCAGCAGCTGCATGAGCACGAACACGCCGACCGAGCCGGGGGCGATGCCGGCGAAGGTGTCGCTGAGCGACCGGCCGACGGTGATGGCCGGGTTGGCGAAGCTGGTGCTGCTGGTGAACCAGTACGCCGCGGTGATGTAGCCGCCGACCGCATAGCCGACCTGGCCGCCGCGGCCCGAGCGCGTCACACCGAAGATGACGACCAGCAGCCCGAAGGTCGCGACCACCTCGCCGAGCCACAGCCCGCCGGTGCCCCGGTGGCGGGTGGACAGCTCGACCGGGCCCAGGTCGAACATCAGGTTGGCGAGGATCACGCCCAGGCAGCAGCCGGCGACCTGTGCGGCGATCAGCACGGCCGCGGCCGCGGTGCCGATCGCGCCGAACAGGCGCTCGGCGAGGGTGACCACGGGGTTGAACGCCGCAGATACCGGGCCGAGCGCGAGGATCAGCGCGACGAGCACCGCGCCGGTGATCAGCGCGTTCTCCAGCAGCCGCAGCCCGACGTCGCTCGGGCTCAGTCGCTGCGCGGCGATCCCGGAGCCGACGACGGTCGCGGCGAGCAGCACGCTGCCGAGCAGCTCCGCGAACGCCTTGCGCGCCAGCGCGCCTCGCTCGGTGGATCTGCTCGCGACGGTCGGCAAAGTCGGCTCCTGTGGCCGGTCGCCGCTCAGCAGCGAGAGCCGGTCGCGGACTGGCTTGCCGCGCTCCGCCCGGTCGGCGTACAGCCGCCGTCACTGCCGACGCAGCAGTCGCTGTCGCCGGCCAGTGTCCGCGCCGCGGCGGTGCCGGCGGGCGCGTCGGCCAGGACCGTGTAGACCTCCCACGGTGCGCCGTCCGGGTCGTGCACCCAGACCTTGTCCTGCACCGCATAGCAGCAGGTGGTGGCGTCCTCGGTCAGGGTGTCCAGGCCGTGCCCGGTCAGCCGCCGGGTCGCGGCACCGACCTGCTCGGAGTCGGCGACCTCCACCCCGAGGTGGTTCAGTGCGCCGGTGACGCCGTCGCCGCGGACGTCCGGGTCCTCGATGAGCACGAGCTTGAGTGGTGGCGAGGCGATCGCGAAGTTGGCGTAGCCCGGCCGGCGCTTGGCCGGCTGGGCGCCGAACAGCTTGGCGTAGAACTCCACCGCCGCGTCGACGTCACGCACGTTCAGCGCGAGCTGCACCCGCCCGCCCGGCGGCGTGGTCGCGGTCTCGATGTCGGTCGTGGACACGTGTCCCCCTCATCGGCCGCGGCGCTCCAGTGCGGCATTGACGTACGTCGATGCGCACGAGCATGGGGGAAGATATGGACGGCTGTCAATGCCTGGGGCAGACTCGGGTCATGCCCACCACGACGCTGCCGGTGCTGGACAGCCCTGCCTCGCGGGCGGCGGTGTGCTGCGCGCCGCTGGTGCGCGAGCCGCTGTCCGCCGAGGGCGCCGTCCAGCTCGCGGCCGTGCTCAAGGCGCTGGCCGACCCGGCCCGGCTGCGCCTGCTGTCGATGATCGCCGCGCACGAGGGCGGCGAAGCGTGCGTGTGCGACCTGACCGAGCCGCTCGCCCTGTCCCAGCCCACCGTCAGTCACCACCTCAAGGTGCTGCTCGACGCCGGACTGGTGACCCGCGACAAGCGCGGCGTCTGGGCGTACTACCGGCTGGTGCCGCAGGCGCTGACCGGCCTCGGGGAGCTGCTCACCGCCGGCACCGGTCTGCCCGCATCAGTCGGCTGAACCTGCGCTAGCCGGCGGACACGGCCATGTCCCTGTCCGACGTGGACCGACCGACGAGCGCCAGTGGCCGCAGCGCTGTCGCGAACCACCCGAGGGCGGTCAGCAGTACGACGTGCGAGGCCACCGTCCCCGCGTGCCCTTTGGCGACGGAGTCGACGACCGGGAAGAGCACGAGCAGCACCACGGCCGGCCGGGGGAAGCCTGCGCGCCACGTGGCAACCGCGAGCACGATGACGCCGATCGCCGTACCCGCAAGGAAGAGCACGAGCAACGGTGCACCGACGGCGGTCGTGAAGGAGTGCTCGATCAGCTTCGCGGCTACTGGTCGGTCGATGCCGTCCTTGACCGTCTGGAGCTCGACGCCCTGCAGCATCCGTACGCCGACGAAGCCGGCCATCGAGGCGACCGCGACCCAGCCACCTGTGCGGGCCAGCCGGGGGGCTTTGGCGAGGCATGCGTCGGCGAGCCCTAGGAAGGCCGGCACGTAGAGCAGGGTGCCGAGCAGGCCGACGAGGATGGAGACCGTGAACCGGCCCTGGTGGTTCGAGATGGCTTGCAGGTCCGCGGCCGTCGACGTGCCGAGCAGCGGCGACAGCGGCGACTCGACGACCTCGGCGAGCGGAGCAAAGGACGAGCAGAGCCGCGGTGAGGCGCAGTCCGGGGAGCAGTGACTTGCGCGGCAGTGACCTCGTAGCTGTAGTTCGTGGAGACGGCCGGCGCGATCAGCGCGTCGGCCATGCCGGGTACCTCGCCCCAGTCGAGCTGGATGCGGGTGTCGGACGGCTCGATCACGGTGACGTCGGCCTGACCGGCGGCGCGCAGCCGAGCGGCGACGCTGATGCCTGCGGTGCCGCCGCCGGGGATGAGGACTCGGGACTGGGACATGTGCCCTCCTGGACGTCAAGGGTGGACCGGGACGAGCACGTGCGCTGTGCGGGCGGAACGGGTGCGCTCCCCGAAGGGCGGGCGACCCTCAGGTGATCCGCAGGCCGGCCTGGGCAGCGTGGTCCCACTCGTCGTCGATGAACACGACGTCGCGGCCGGCCCGGTCGAGCAGGCTCGCGGCGATGCTGGCGCGGAACCCGGCGGCGCAGTGCACCCACAGCCGCCCGGGCGGGACCTCGTCGAGCCGCTGCAGCAGGCTGTGCAGCGGGACGTGCACCGAGCCGGCGATGCCGCCGGTGGCGCGCTCGTCGTCGCGGCGCACGTCGAACACGACGGTGGCCGGGTCCGCCTCGAGCGCGCCGGCCAGGTCGGGGAAGGTCCGCCGCGGGTAGCTGCGGGTGCCGGTCGCGGCGGCGAGCTCGCCGACCGGGCCGGTCGCGGCACCGGCAGGACGGTCGATCCCGATCCGGACCAGCTGGCGCTGCGCGTCGGCGACCTGCTCCGGGTCCTCCCCGATCAGGCTGAGCGGGGTGCCCCACGGGATGACCCAGCCGAGATAGGTGGCGAACTGCTGCCCGAGGGCGATCCCGAGGCTGCCGGCCAGGTGCTCGGCGGCATAGGCGGTGCGGTCGCGCAGGTCCACGACCCACTCGCCGGCGGCGATGCGCTTGGCGAGGGTGTCGGCGTCGGCCGGCTCGGGGGGCGTCAGGTCCGCGGCGGTCGGGCCGGCGGTGTTGAACGGCCCCATGTGCGCGTAGTAGGCCGGGTAGGCGGTCAGGCCGGCGATGAGCCGGGCGACGAACGCGTCCTCGTCGTCGGCGGTGAGCGCGTCGTTGCTGCGCCGCTCGTCGCCGATGGTGCTGCTGGTCGCGCCGCTGGGCGGCCCGGCCGAGCACATCGAGCCGAATCCGTGCGTCGGGTAGAGCGCCGCGTCGTCGGGGTGGTGCGCCAGACGCCGCGCGGAGTGGAACTGCGCGTGGGCGAGGTGCTCGGTGCGGTCCGAGTGCACCAGGTCGGTGCGCCCGACGCTGCCGTAGAGCAGCGCCCCGCCGGAGAACACCGCGGTCGGCTGGCCGTGGTGGCCGACGACGAACGACACGTGGTTCTCGGTGTGCCCGGGGGTCTCCAGCACCCGGACCTCCAACGTGCCCACGGACAGGATGTCGCCGTCGTGGATCGCGCACCGGTCGAAGGCGACCTGCTCACGGCCCTGCAGCCCGTAGGCCGCACCCGTCCGACGGGCGAGCTCGAGGCTCCCGCTGACGTAGTCGTTGTGCAGGTGCGTGTCCAGCACCAGCACGCACGTCCAACCGCGCTCCGACAGCGCCGCCTCGACCCGGTCGAGGTCGCGCTGCGGGTCGATGACCAGCGCCTCGCTCCCAGGGGCGCCCTCGCCGACGACGTAGCTGCGGTTACCCAGCTCGGGCGTCTCGATCGTCACGACCTGCATGGGCTGCTCCTCGTCCTGGGGCGCGGCGCTTGCCCCGGCCGGCAGATGTACGTACATTGCCATAGGACCTGACGGATGGCAAGAGGGAGCCGTGACCCCACAGCTGGAGCAGCCGGAAGCCGCGACGGCCCGTGCGCTGCCGCGCCGTGGCAGCGGACCGCTGTGGGCGCAGGTCCAGGCCGACCTGCGGGCCCGGATCGACGGCGGCGAGTTCACCGGCGTCTTCCCGGGCGAGCACGCGCTGAGCGCCGAGTACGGCGTCAGCCGCCAGACCGTGCGCGAGGCGCTGCGTGCGCTGCGCTCCGAGGGCCTGGTCACCGCCGCCCGAGGCCGGGCGCCGCGGCTGGCGGACCGGGCCCGGTTCACCCAGCCCCTCGGGACGGCGTCGAGCCTGTTCGCCACCGTCGAGCAGGGCGGCGCCCGCCAGACCAGCGTCATCCGCCGGCTCGACGTCCATGCCGACGGCACGGTCGCGGCCCGGCTCGGGCTGGAGGAGTCCACCCCGCTGCTGCACCTGGAGCGGCTACGACTGGCCGGCGGCGAACCGCTCGCCCTGGACCGGGCGTGGCTGCCCGCTCGCCTCGCCGAGGCGCTGCTCGGCGCCGACTTCACCCACACCTCGCTCTACGCCGAGCTAGCCGCCCGCTGCGGTATCCGGCCGACCGGCAGCCAGGAACAGGTCCGCGCCGTCGTGCCCACCGCCCACGAACGCGGCCTGCTGGGCCTGGACCCCCGCACCGCGCTGCTCGCCATCGACCGGACGGCCTGCGCCGACGGCGTCCCGATTGAGTGGCGCCGAACGCTGGTCCGCGGGGACCGCTTCGCCCTGACCGCCAGCTTCAGCGCCGGCCCGGCCCGGCCCCCGGGGCCGCCAGGAGTCAGCTCTGCCCGTCCATCCCCCGCCAGCGGCAGCTACCAGCTCAGGAGTCAGCGATGACCGACCCGATCCGCGAGATCGACGTCCAGCACGCCGCTCGGCTGACCGAGGCCGGCGAGGCGTTGCTGCTGGACGTGCGCGAGGACGACGAGTGGGCCGCCGGCCGGGCGCCGGGCGCCGAGCACGTCCCGCTCGGCTCGCTGCAGCCCGGCGAGGTCCCGACGGACCGGCCCGTCCTGGCGCTGTGCCGGTCCGGGAACCGCTCGGGCAAGGCCGCGCAGGCGCTCGCTGCTGCCGGCGTCAACGTCCGCAACGTCACCGGCGGCATGAAGGCATGGGCCGCCGCCGGGCTTCCCGTCGTCACCGCTGGAGACCAGCCCGGCACCGTCGCGTGAGCGCCCTGCTCGCCGTCGCCCTCGGCCTGTTCATCGGCCTGAGCCTGGGCGCACTCGGCGGCGGCGGCTCCATCCTCACCGTCCCCGCACTGGTCTACGCCGTCGGTGAGAGCGCCCAGGCCGCCACGACCGGCAGCCTCGTCATCGTCGGGATCACCGCCGCCGTCGCCGCCGTCGGCCACGCCCGCGCCGGCCGGGTCCGCTGGGGCGCTGGGCTCGCGTTCGGCGCCGCGGGCGTGCTCGCGTCGCTGCTCGGCACCCGCCTCAACACCCGGGTCAGCCCCGCCGCCCTGCTGGTGTGCTTCGCCGTGCTGCTGGGCGTCGCCGCCGCCGCGATGCTCGCCAAGACGATGGTCCCGGCCCGCCCGTCCGAGCTCGCCGAGGACGAGCAGGCCGCCCGGCTGCGCGTCCCCGCCCACGTCGGCGCAGGTCCGCGCCCCAGCGCGGACCGGACAGCGGGAAGCCCCCGCCCGGCCGCGACAGGCGCAATGGGCGGCTCCCGAAGACGCCCCACGCTCGGGACCGCGCTGCAGGTCGTCACCGCCGGGCTCATCGTCGGGTTCCTCACCGGCTTCCTGGGCGTCGGAGGCGGCTTCATCATCGTCCCGGCGCTCGTGCTGTCCCTGCGCTACGACATGCCCGTCGCCATCGGCACGTCCCTGCTCGTCATCAGCCTCAACTCGGGCGTCGCGCTGCTCGCCCGCGGCGGCCACGAGACCTTCCACTGGGGCGTCATCGTGCCGTTCACCCTCGCCGCGATCGCCGGCTCCACGGGGGGTAAGCGGGTCGCCGACAAGGTCAGCGGCACCAGCCTCACCCGCGCCTTCGCCGTCCTGCTGCTCGCCGTCGCCGCATACGTGCTGCTGAAGGCCCTGTTCGCCTGACCCCGACCTGCCCCGCCGCGCCCCACTGCCGCAAGGAGAGCCATGACCTCGCCCGCCCCGCACCAGCACGACCCCGCGATCACCCGGGTCGCACCCCGCACTGCAGCAGCCCGCGGTGCCATGCTGCTCGCGGGCGCTGCCGTCCTGCTCCTGCTCGTCGAAGGCCGCGGCGTCCGCTTCTTCTGGGTCCCGCTGCTGCTCGGCGTCACCTACCTGCTAGCGGCCGCCGCCGGCCGCTCGACCGGGCCGCTGTGGGCCCCCGGCTGGGTGCTGGGCGTCGTCGGGCTCACCGAGGCGCTGTGGTTCGGGGCCGGCCGGCCCGCCGACAGCTTCGAGCTCGCGCAGCTCACCCTGCTCGCGGCCGGGACCGGCGCCCTGCTCGCCGTCGCCATGACCGCGATCGGCGTCCGGGTCAGCGCGATGAGCCTCGCCCTCGCGGTCCTGCTCACCGGCGCCTTCAATCTCGCCGAGGCGAAAGCCGTGCCGTACGTCGCCGGCAACACCTGGCTCTACGCCGCCCTGCTCGTCGGCTGGGGGCTTTACGAGCTGGACGTCGCCCGGCGCGCGACGCTCCGCACCGTGGCACACGGGTGAGCTTGTTGCGCGGGTAGCCCCGACAAGGGCAGGTACGTCGCCCCGAACATCGGCAGCCCGCCCTCGAGCAAGGAGCACGACACGTGAGCTCGTCCGCCCCGGTCCTGGTCGTCGGTGGTGGCCACGACGGTCTCGTCGCGGCCTGCTACCTCGCCCGCGCCGGCCGCCCGGTCGTCGTGCTGGAAGCGGCCGACAAGCCCGGCGGGGGTCGCGGACGGACGAGACAATCCCCGGCCACAGGTTCGAATCCCACGCCCTCCGCTGCATATCCACAGGTCAGGGCCTTGGTATGGCGTGCTGAGGGGCCTGTGGTCACGCTCGTGGTCACGATCACTCGGCTTGCCGGCCGGACGCTGACCGCGAGGAGTGCGCCATGTCTGATACCGCCGGTCGACGCGGCAGCGTCCGCCGCGACCCTGCCCGTGGCACCTGGACCGTCGTCGTCGACGCGTCGGACATCGGTGCAGCGACCCGGCGCCAGGTGCGCCGCCGGGGCTTCCGGACCGAGCGGGATGCCCAGCGGGCCCTGACCGAGGTGCTGGCCGAGCTCGACCATGGCACCTACGTGGCGCCGGACCTGACGACCACCCTGGCCGACTACGTCGAGGGGACCTGGCTGCCGGCGCTGCGCGTCCGCCGCCGCCGGCCCTCGACGCTGGAGAGCTACCGACGCAACCTGGAGATCCACGTGCTGCCGCGGCTCGGTCGCCGGCCGTTGTGCAAGGTGCTGACCGCGGACCTGGACCGGCTCTACGCCGACCTGCTGGCCGGCGCTGACGGCCGGCGTGCGCTGGCGCCCCGCTCGGTGCGCTACATCCACACCATCTTGCACGGCGTGTTCGGCCACGCGGTGATGAAGGGCTACCTCGGCGCCAACCCCTGCCAGCGGGCCGACGCGCCGGAGCCTAAGGCCTGCCGGAGCAGGGAGATGACGACCTGGTCGCCGGCGCAGCTGCGGCTGTTTCTCGAGTCGCTCGACGGTGATCGGTTCCGCGGCCCGCTCTTCCTGCTCGCCACCACCGGCATGCGCCGCGGGGAGGTGCTCGGGCTGCGCTGGTCGGACCTGCGCTTCGACGACGGCGAACTCGACGTGCGACGGACGTTGGGCTCAGTGGACAACGAGCTGGTCGTGACCGAGCCGAAGACCGCCAGCGGCCGCCGTACGGTGAGCCTAGATGCCTCCACGGTGCTGGTGCTGCGTCAGCACCGCGCCGACCAGCTGCGGGAGCGGCTTGCCGCCCGGCGATGGCTACCTCGACCAGGGCTGGGTGTTCGCGCAGCTGGACGGCGCTCCGCTGCACCCCACCCGGTTTCGCCGGGAGTTCGTCCGCCGGGTGGCCGCGCTCGGTCTGCCGCCGATCCGGCTGCACGACCTGCGGCACACCTGGGCGAGCCTGGCCCTGCGGGCGGGGGTCAACCCGAAGATCGTGCAGGAGCGGATCGGACACGCGTCGGTGGCGATCACCCTGGATCTCTACACCCACACCGATCGGGCCCAGCACACCGCCGCCGCCGAGGCCGTCACCCGGCTTTTCTGGGCCGACGCGAGATAGACCGCGACGACGTCCCGGACCCGCCTTCTCAGCCCGGGCTGGTGTCGAGTCAACGCCGGCATCCGCACCGCGAGCGGCGTACCCACGGGTGTGTATGAAGCGCGCCGGGTTTGATGGATCGTGCGGGCTTGCTGATCGGTCGGCGGCCGGTTGTGACGGGGACGTGCACTGCGAGACATGCGGCAGACGCTGCCGCCGAGGCGTCACCACAGGCGTCACCGCGAGGGGTGCTGCCGCGGGCGTCACCGCGGCCGCCAGGGTGAGGATCTTGGTCGCCGCGCTCGGTCGCGCCGTCTCACCCGAGCAAATAGCCGCCACCTCAGCCGACCAGCCGTCATGCTCGCCGGTCCGACACGCACCCGCGCCCTTATCCGCGTGAGCGCCCCGCGCACCCGCGCATGACCGCGACGATCGTCCGTGCCTGCGACCCAGCCGCGGCTCCCCCCGCAGCAAGATCACCGGCCGGACCACTCAGAGACACACTTGTATCTGTAATACAGGGAGCTCCCGCTGGGCTTCAGCGGGAGTGGCCCGGCACCGTCGAGGTTGGCTCCCACACTTGTTGCCCGACGCTTCGCGTCGTGGCTTGGCGATGCCTGCCACCTCGATGGTGTTGACGAAACGGCGTCGCCTGATAGGAGTCCGCGGGCTTGCCCCCGACAGATCATGCGCACCGCTTCGCCAACGGGTCGATCTTCCGTCCGAGCACAGGAGGTCGTCCAGATGTTCGCAGGGATCGACCGTCACAAGGCCACTGGCCATTGCGGTCGTCGACCGCACCGGTGTCCAGCTCGCCCGGCGAGGTGTTCGGCAACGACCCGGCCGGGCACCGCCGGCTGGTCGCCTTCCTGAGCACGGCTGGCATCGTCCGGGTCGGGGTGGAGGGCTCCGGCGGCTACGGCCGGACCGCTCGGCCGCCCTGGTCGCCGCCGGCCTGGACGTGCGGGAGGTGCCGCCGTCGATGACGTTCCGGGAGCGCTCGCGCAAGCCGAACATGGGCAAGTCCGACCCGATCGACGCCCGCGCCATCGCCCGGATCGTGGCCCGCGAGCCCGACCTGCCCGGTGCGCACTGCGCCGAGGGCGGTTCATTGGCCCTCACGCGGCAACCGACAAGTCAGCGAGGTAGGAACGACCCCCTCGGACCGCTCTTAGCTTATTGATGATTTCCTCACGGCCGCCGGCGCCGTGCAGCAGCTCCGGACGGAGCTAGTGCCGCTGCCAGCAACTTTCGCCGCGTAGGCGACACGCCGGGGTAGGTGCTCGGCCCGGGGGCCCGCTTGTTTGACGCTGGTCGTGTCTGATCCTGACTTCCCCCAGGAGACGCGAGATG
>JAABUT010002009.1_pt1 | contig 21008 bp, 21 predicted proteins | sample 5559281 | NCBI WGS metagenome assembly JAABUT01 (sample SAMN10711880, study PRJNA513359) | rock metagenome | isolation source: Antarctica rocks | place: Antarctica: Victoria Land, Ricker Hills nord | collected 2016-01-04
CTGCTTGACGTTGCGCTGGATGCTGCGCCCTAGATCGGCGATGCTGACGCCGTACTCCACGACGATGTCCAGATCGATCGCGGCCTGGCTCTCGCCGACCTCGACACCGACGCCCTGAGCGACGTTCGGGCCCGAACTGCCGGGGATGCGTTCCCGGATCGCGCCGAACGCGCGGGTCGAGCCGGTGCCCATCGCGTGCACGCCGCTGATTTCGCGGCAAGCGACGCCGGCGATCTTCTGCACGACTCCCTGAGCAACGGAAATCCGTCCCTCGTCGGTCACCAGCCGATCGTTGGTGGTCGCGGGAAGATTGCCCGGGTCGGCCTTAGGCGGTGCGGGGCTGGTCTTCGCGGGGCTGGCTTGCGTCATTTGCGGTGCTCCTTCGCCGGACGCTCCGTGACGGACGCCCACTCTGTTCGGACCGGACTTTGCCTGCCGACAACGCCTCGGCACGCGGTGTGCAACGGCCGCCGGTGCGTCGTCTGCTCGCAAGTCAGACACGGCAAGATGGGAAACGTCGCACCCGTATCCGTGCCACCTCTCAGGTTCCCCTTATACCGTGCGGTGGCGACGGCGACACTGCGCCGAGACCCGGAGGCAAGGGGGTGCCGTGGACGACGTCGATGACGCCTACCTAGTCGCCCGGGCCCAGGAGGGGTACCTCGACGCCTTCGCCGAACTGGTGAACCGGCACGCCGCGCTGGCCTACCGGGTCGCGTTGCGCATCGTCGGCGACCATCACGACGCCGAGGACGTGGCGCAGGAGTCCATGGTCGCGGCCTGGCAGAACCTGCCCCGGTTCCGCGCCGAGGCACGGTTCACGACCTGGCTGTACCGCATCGTCACCCGGCGGGCCCTGAACCGGATCGGGCGGCGCACGCCGGCGAACTCTCTCGATCTCCTCGGCGATGTTCCCGACCCGGTTCCCGGCCCGGAGTTGCTGGTTCAGCGGGACCTCGCCGTCGACGCGGTCACCGACGCCATCCGGGCACTGCCGCCCGCGCAGCGGGTCGTGGTCGTCCTTCACCATTTCGAGGACCTCCCGTACGCCGAAGTCGCGGCGATCACCGGCAGCACCGTCCCGGCCGTGCGTAGCCACCTATTTCGAGCCAGGCGCACACTGGGCGCGGCGCTCCAGGAGTGGAGGTGACGAGACCGTGAGCGAATCAGCCCCGGGCTACCAGGCGCTGCGCGGCGTGTTCACGGCCGGAAACCCCGAGTTGGCCTGCGGCGGGCTGGTCGACGAGATCTTCGAGCAGGCGGCGGACGGGCGCGCCGACACCCTCGATCAGCACCAGCAGCACTGCCCGCACTGCCAGGCTGCCTTGATCGAGTTCGCTCGCCTGTGGTCGCCGGTCACCGCGCTCGCTCGTGAGCCGGTCGTCGTGCCGCAGCAGCTGCGTCGAGCCGTGCTGGACCAGATCGACAAACTCGTCCAGGACATCTGGTACACCCTGCAGCTCACCGAGGGCGGCTCGGTACGGGTCGCGGCCCGCGTCGTTGCCACCGTCGCCCGCGACGCCGCTCGCCTGGTGCCCGGCGTGCGCGTCGCGCTCGGTCGCAGCACCGAGTCCACTGTCGCGAACCTGGTCGAGAAGGCCACCCGCCGCCACCGGCATCCACACGCGGCGGTCGGTGTCCTCGGCCGCACCGCGGTCGTCGACCTCGCCCTCGCCGTCACCTACGGACAACCGCTCGACGCAGTCGCACGCGAGGTGCAGCAGCGGGTGATGCGCGAACTCCAGGACAACGTCGGGCTGCAGTCGATCACCGTGAACGTGACCGTCGACGACGTGCTCGACTGACCGTGCTTGACAACCGCCGCGCGGCCAAGTTTATTCAGTAGGGCAAAGCAGTTGCCGGTCTGGAATCGGGTCTCGTTGCGCAGGTGGCCGCGAGACCGGAGCAACATGCTCGCCGTCCAGGTGATGCTCGGGACATTTCGTCTCGTCAGGGACGTTCCCAATGTTCACCCTCTCCGCCACTGGTGTGGTGCCACGCGCTCACCCACCGCCGGCCGCGGATCGAGGCCGCAGCACATCTTCAGAACTCGCCGGTCGCGACGTCGCGGCTGCGCTGACCTGCCACATCCCGACCCCGGCCCGCCTGGCGGCCGATCTCAAGGAGTCCGCTCATGGCGCTAGCCATCGACTACAAGACCGGCGTGTCGCATGCCGTGTCCAACATCTTGACGTTCATCCCGAAGCTCGTCGCCTTCCTCATCATTGTGATCATCGGCTACTTCATCGCGAAGCTGATCATGAAGGTGTTGACGAAGATTTTGCAGAAGGTCGGCTTCGACGACCTGGTCGAGCGGGGCGGGGTGAAGAAGGCGCTGGACAAGAGCGAGTACGACGCGTCCGACATCCTGGCCAAGATCGTGTATTACGGGATCATGCTGTTCGTGCTCTCCACCGCGTTCGGGGTGTTCGGCACCAACCCGATCAGCACGTACCTGCACGCGGTGATCGCCTACCTGCCGCTGGTGTTCGTCGCGATCTTGATCGTGGTCATCGCCTCCGCGGTGGCTCATCTGACCGTTCGCCCGGCTGCGCGGCATCGTGATCACAGCCCCGGGATGATGTGGCCGGCCCTGCGTGCGGCGGTGATCACGCCGATCAGGTAGCGGGCTTGCTCAGCGTGCTGGTCCGAGCCCCAACTGGTGAGCCAGGTTCGTCCAGCGGCTGCCAGGTAGCCGTCCAGACCGTGCCTGGTATCGGACGGGCTCAGGCCGGCCCTGACGTACAAACTCAGGGCCGAACAAATCCGGCGCAGCGACTGGCCACTACGTCCTTGCCGGCGACGTCACGGCAGGTGTCCGCGTTCTCGCAGCCTGCTCCGATCTGGCCCAGGCCATCAGATTTGACGCCTGCTCTGTCGGGCGATGGGGGGACCAGGGTCGGTGACTGTGATCCGCTTGATCGTCGCTGATGACTGGCGATGTCAACCTGACCTTGGCCGGGGTAACGGGGGTGGCGCTCGATCTGAGACGGCCAGAGGCCAATTGCCGACGGAAACACGAGCGTGGCATCAAGATCAACGGTGCACCACTGTGGTGCACCGGGGCGCCGGAACCGGGGGCAACGGTCGGCAACCGCAGTGCCCGGAAGCCAGCAATCCCGGATGATCCAGCGACAGATCCCGGATTCGCAGGGGCTGCAGGTCGCGCCGAAGCAGGTTCAACTCCCCCCTTGCCCACCCAAGCACTTCTCGCGCAGGCAGACGCGCGGACGCCCTCTGCGTCCGGTGCGTTGGTCGAAAACGCCATTTCCACCGTCCGGCGTCGCCTGTGCTCGTCGCACGGCATGAGCCGCGGCTCGCGTGGCACAATCCCCATTCATGGAAGCCACCGAAGTGCGCAAGCTCGCCCAGCTCGAGGACACGCACTGGTGGTACAGCGAGCGTCGGTATCTGTTGGCGAAGGCGTTGCGGGCTCGCTCGGCCGGACGGGCACTGGATGTCGGTGCGGCCGGCGGCGGCAACACCCGGGTGTTGCGCCGCGCGGGCTGGAACGCGGTGGCATTGGAGTACGGCGCCGATGGAGCGGCGGTGGCTGCCGAGCGCGGCTTGAGGGTGATCCGCGCGGACGCCACCGCTCTCCCGCTGCCTGCCCAGTCCCTGGACCTGGTCGTCGCCTTCGACGTGCTCGAACACATCCCCGATGACGCAGCAGCGGCCCGCGAACTCCTGCGCGTCCTGCGCCCGGGCGGCGAGGCCCTGATCGCGGTGCCGTGCGATCCGAAGCTGTGGTCCCAGCACGACGTCGCGGTCAACCACGTCCGCCGCTACACCCGCGCGTCCCTGCGCAAGTTGTTCCTGGACGCTGGTTTCGAGCTTGACTCCATGACGTCATGGAACGTGCTGCTGCGCCCGATCGTGGCGCTGCGGCGACGCTCCAGCAGCGGCAGCGATCTGGACGAACTATCGCGGCCGGTCAACGCCGTCCTGCGCGTCATCGTGGCCCTCGAACGCTACCTACCTGTGAAGCGACTGCCTGGTGTCACGCTGCTCGCAACGGTGCGGCGACCGGCGGCGTCCACGGGGTCGACAACCGGTCCTTCGGCAGAGGCCCCGGCAGTTGAGCCCGGGTTCGGGTCCGCTGCATAGTCGGGCAGGACTGGCTCCGCGGCGGTCGGGCCCGCGGCCGGCGCCGACAGCGAATCGTAGGCGATGAAGTAGGTCGGGCGGCCTTGAAGCATCATGTACATCCGGCCGACGTATTCACCGAGCAGTCCTAGGCTCAGCAGCTGCATCGCGCCGAAACCCGCGACGGCCGTGACGATCGACGTCCAGCCCGGCACGGTCGAGCCGACGATCTCGCCAATGACGGCGTAGCCCAGGGTCAATATGGCGATCAGGCCGCCGACGAGCCCCAGCCAGGTGGCGAAGCGCAACGGAACAATCGAGAAGCCGGTGATGCTGTCGAGCGAGAGCCGCAGCATGTGGGCGAGTGAGTACTTCGAGGATCCCGCCGCGCGGACCTCGCGGCTGTAATAGACGGCACCGGACGAGAAACCGAGCGCCGGAACGACCAACCGCAAGACCCGGTGGTGTTCGGGAAGCGCGTTTACCGCCGCCACGGTCGCGCGAGACATGAGCCGAAAATCCCCGGCCGAGATGTGCGCGTCGGTGCCGCTCATCCTGCGGATCAGACGGTAGAAGGCGACGGCCGACCACCGTTTGAACGCCGAGTCAGTGGATCGGTCGGACCGCACGCCATACACGACGTCGACCTGCTCGCGCTCGGCCACCTCGACCATCTCGGCGATGGTCTCGGGCGGATCCTGCAGGTCTGCGTCGATCGTGATCACGTAGTCACCGCGAGCCACGACCAGACCGGCCGAGATCGCGGCTTGGTGTCCGGAGTTGGCGCGCAGGCGCACGACACGTAGCTGCGGCCATTCCCTGCGGAACCGTTGCAACAGGATCGCGGTGTCGTCGGTGCTGCCGTCATCGACAGCGACCACCTCGTAATGCTCCATCTTGTCGAGCACGGGACGCAGCCGGCTCACCAGCACGGGCAGGACCTGCGCCTCGTTGTATATCGGGATGACCACCGACAGGTGCACATCAGACATTGAACCAGCCTCCAAGACGCCAAGCGCGGATCATGCGGGAGCCCGGAGCTTCCAGACGCCCGCGGTCGCGGCGGCGAACACCGGCACGGCGACCCGATTCAGGCCAGCGGTGTCCACCGGGCGATCCTGCAGACCCACGAAGATCCAGCGCACGTGCCGCTGGCGGTACAGCTGGTCGAGCAGCTGGCGGCTCGGGTGCGCGAAGGCATCGTACTGCTGGGCAAACAGGTGCCGGTCCCAAAACAGCGTGTCGCGATAAGCGACCTTGAGCGTCCATGCGCTACCCACCACTCTGTCCGCGTACGCCCAACCCCCGACGAGGGAGTGACGCTGGGTGAGGGCTGCCGCGGTGAAATTCCGGGAATCACAATGCGCGCGGCGGGCCAGCCGCGCCACTCGGGTGTATCTGCAATAGAGATTCGTGGCTACGACGTCACCGGCTCCGGCATGGGTGTCGACATACTGCCCGGCAGCCACCATGTCGCGGGTAACGGGCAGCAGGCCACCGCGCTCGAGCTGTGCCGCGGAGAGCTGCACCGTCTGGGCGCTGCCCTGGTGCGGGTTGTCGGTACCACCGAAACTCAGGGTGGTGGTGAACAACCCCGTGCCGAGCAGCAGGCTCAGCACGCACAACCACCCGAGCGGGGCTCGGCGGGCTGACGTGCCGGCCTTCGCGGGCTCGGGGTTGCGCCGCCTGACGAGACGCGTCAATACCGCCGCGCCGCCGCTCAGCGCGATCAATACAACTGCCAGGCTCAACGTCGGCGTCCACCAGGACAGCACCAACCGCCCGAGCGCCGCGCGCGCCGCGCGCGGGGGCTCGCTGGGGTGCGCGACCACCCAGCGCTGCAGCGGCGTGAACCGGGGCTGAAGATTCGCGACGACGGCTGCGCTGAGCCCACCCGCCAAAACGAGTGCGGCGCAGGTGTAGCCGAAACGACGTCGCTGGACGGGGGTGCGCAGCCAACGGCGTGCCCGTTCACCAGCCAGCGTCAGCCCGCTGGCTGCGCCGATGAGGCCGATCGGATAGGCCGATTCGAGAAAGTAGATCTCGCTGCCGGCTGGGTGCCGCAACAGGAACGGAAGGGTAAGTCCGGCGACTGCGGTTCCTAAGCAGACCCACCCGGTGGGATCGCCGGGCCGGTAGCGCACCTGGAAGATCACGCCGAGCAGGCGGGGGAGCAGCGGCAGCAGGAACATAGCGGCCGCGGACAGCAACGCGACCTTCGGGTAGTGCATTCCCGACAGGTAGAGCGAGGAGACCTTCCGTGCGACGTGGGGAAAGGTCTCGAACATGCGCGCCCGCGCGATGCCGAACAGCTGCACCTTCACCCCATAGGAGCTGCCGCCGTAGATCGTCAGGCTGGCCGCTTCGAAGACGCCCAGGCCGAGGACAACGGCCAGCACGCACCGCTTGAACACCGGCCATTGCCGGCGGATCAGCGCGACCAGCCCGGCCAGCCCGATCCCGGCAATCAGCATCGGCAGCTCAGAGGACTTGGAGCCGGCGGTGAGGACGAGCAACGGACCGAGCAGCCAGACGGGGACGGCACGATCGTCCGGGCCACGGCGCAGGAACGCGAACAGCACCCCTGCGAGGGCGATGGCCGCAAACCAGCCCATGGTCTGCGGGGGGCTGGCGCGCCAGATGCGCACGAGGATGTCCTGCGATCCGTCCTCGCTCGTCCACCGGCTCGCCTCGCTGATGCCGACCACGGCCAGCAGCGCCGCGGCGACGGGGCCGGCCCAGACGCGGCCCGACATCCGCCGGGCCACCACCGCGATCAGCACGATTATCGCCGGCACGAGCGTCGCCGGGGCGAGCCGCAGAGTGCTGTCGAACGCCCCGATGCCGCCCGTGTGCGTGTCTAGGTGCGCAGTGATTGCGTAGAGAAACCAGTGATAGGACAGCGCCGTGCCGTCGACGGGGCTATACGACGGGACCAGGTGGTGGCGCAGCTCGCCCAGCAAGGTGAGCTGGTACAAGACGTCCGGGTAGTAAGCCGTGCCGTGCGGGCCCGGGGCGGGCCGGTAGGCGAGCAGCCCGGTTGTCGTCATCCAGCCGAGCGCCACGAGCGTGATTCCGCCAAGGGCGAGGTTAGGCCCCGTGCCCCAGCCCGGTACCGGGGGCGCGAGAATCCGGCGACGCGCGGCGGGCACCACCATTGCCACGGCGACGACCACCGGCCCAACGACCAGCGGACCGGGCGACCAAGGCAGCGTCCTGTCGAGAAACCAACCCAGCAACGCGACCAGGCAACCCGCCACCACCGACCAGCTGACGTCCTCGATCAGGGGCGCCACGGCTCGACGCGAACAGCGCACCAGTACCCACCCCGGCGCCGCGATGCCCGCCACGACCGCCAGCAACCAGCCCGCGACGTCGGCTGCCGGACTGCCGGTGACGATGAGCACAGCCACCCAGGCGATGGCGACGGCACCGGCGATGGGAATCCCGAACGAACGGGCCGGACGCACAGACTCCGTCTCGTCCGTCTGCACGGTGTCCGTGCGCACGGCCATCAGGACTCCGTTCCTCGGTAGGTCTTCGCTGGATGCTACTGAGCCTGCGGGGACAGTCTGCGCAAGACGCAGGGCTCGCGCATCCGTCTCTCAGGTCGGTCGGTGCCTCTCGTCCGAATGGCCGACATCACGGAAAACCCAGTGCCGGAACAGCACGAAACGCAGCGCGGTGGCGGCCGCGGTCGCGATCAGCAGGACACCTATCTCGAGCACCCGTCCCGGATCGTGCGACGCGGCGTGCAGGGCTGCCAGCGCCGCGCTGGTCAACACCGCACCGAGTGCGAAGACAAGCAGACCCAGTCGGTGCTCGCGCATACCCGGCCGTTCCGTCCTGCCGAAAGTGAACCGCCCGTTGATGGCTGTGTTCGCGAGCGCAGAGACCAATAGTGCGAGCACATTCGACACTTGGGCGATCAGGAAGATCCGCAGAACCGCGTAGACAACCAAGTAGAGCAGCGTGCAGAAGACCCCGACGGCGGCGAACCGGACGACCTGGCCTCTTGTTTGGGTCACACAGGACAATTCGTCGTCGGCGGCGGCGTCGTCCCGAGCGGGCCGAGGCGCGAAGCGCTGTTCGCCCACCAGCGCACCACAGGTGCTATAAGGCGCATCTCGACGGGATACTTTTCGGGCTTCTGTAGAACCGCGACAGTGTCGCCCCAATAGTGGTTCTGTGCGTCGATCCGCGCGTAGTCGTGCCGCTTCGACTCGGTCATCGGCGGATAATGTATATGCGACTCGACAACGACGAGGCGCGCCGCGGCCGCCATCGCGCGCATACCGTCGGGATAGAAGCGCCAGCAGTCGATCGGACTGTGCTTGTGCCCGCGCGAAGGGACGGTGACCAGGAACAGGCCGCCGGGACGCAGCACCCGCGCAACCTCCAGAATGGACGCCCAGAAGAAAGGCACATGCTCCAATACCGACCCGGAAATGACCAGATCACTGCTTTTCGAGCGGACGGGAATCCGATACGGCTGCTTCATCACGATGTCGACGTTGTTGCCTTCCCGCACATCGACACCGACGTAGGAATGATCATACTCGGTCAGCAGGCTTCGGTGCGTTTGCGTCTGACCCGGCGATGTTCCCGAACCGAGTTCGAGCACATCCAGGTGGCTGCCCTTCGCGACGTAACGAGCGAGGGCCAATTTCATGTGCTGGTACTGCGACTGGTGCATGCGGCCTACCTTCGTTTCGTGTCTTCGCACTCTAACGCGCGCCACGCGTGTGACGGGCAGCCTCGGCGGCGGGGTGGGCACTGATCCGTCCCGGGTATGCTCGCACGCGTGACTGCCGCCCATTCCCACGACGAAACTGTTGGCGCCGGTGCCGGCGGCCGCCCCCGATCCACGCCGGCCGGAGCCGACCTCGGCACCGGGTGCGCACACCGAGGCGGCGGGTCCGTACGTTGAAGCCGCAGGCCCGCACATTGAAGGCGTCGAACTCGTTACGCAACACACGGACGCACCATCTGGCCACACGTGTTCTTCGGGCGGCGGAGTACGAGCGCCTGGCTTGGGTGCGTCGACTTCCTGTCAAGGCTGACACGGTCTTTTACGAATCGTTCGCCGGCAACGGCATGCTATGCAATCCGGAAGCAATCTTTAGGGCCCTGCTCGAAGCAGACGACATGCGGCACCTCACACACATCTGGGCTCTGGACGACCTCGGCGAGTACGCCTCGACCATTGCCGAGTTCTCGGAAAATCCGCGGGTGAAATTTGTCCGGGCAGGATCGATCGCATATCACATCGCGTTATGCACTGCGAAATATCTAGTGAACAACGCCACGTTCTCGTACACCTTCGCAAAACGCACCGGTCAGGTGTATCTGAACACTTGGCACGGGACACCGCTGAAAGCGATGGGCTACGACATGCCCAATGGCGCGGTCGATTCCCGCAATGTGCTGCGCAATCTGCTTGCCTGTGATTTTCTGCTTGCCCCCAACGACGCGACCGCGAGCATGTATCTCGGCGCCTACCGGATGACGAACGTCTTTCGCGGCGCGATGATTCACGAGGGCACGCCGCGCATCGATCTACAGTTTTCGGCCGCGGACCGGAAAGCGCGGATCCGGGAGCGCCTGCTCGGCAGCGGGGTCGACCTGGCCGAGGGTCGCAAGATCGTCCTCTACGCCCCTACGTGGAAGGGTGACTTTTACGCCCCGAACAACGACATCAAACAGCTGCGAAACCGGATTCAGGCACTGCGCGCGAGGATAGACACGACCAAGTACGTCGTGCTGTTGAAGGTCCACCAGCAGGTGTATCAATTCGCAACGCGGGACGCCGAGCTGCGTTCCTTACTGGTCTCTAACGACGTTCCCGCGAACGACGCACTGGCCGTCACCGACGTGCTCATCACCGACTACTCGTCCATCTTCGTGGACTTCCTCGCGACCGGTCGCCCGGTGCTCTTCTACACCCCGGATCTCGGCGAGTACCAGGAGACCCGCGGGTTGAACGTGCCGGTCAACGACTGGCCGGGGCCCATCTGCGTGGACATCGACGGGCTGGCCCGCCTCATCACGGCCATCGGCACCGGAAGCGCCGACGATGCAACGGTCAGTCACGCCGAGCAGTACCGCGCAGCCAAGCAACGCTACTGCCCTTTCGAGGACGGCCATGCCGCCGAGCGAGTCGTCGACATCGTCTTTCGCGACAAGGGCGCCGGTTACGACGTGCGCACGGAGTTCTCCGACGGCCGGGAGACCCTGCTGATGTACCTGGGCGGCATCCTGCCCAACGGCATCACTATGTCGGCGCTCAGCCTGCTGGACAACGTCGACTACAGCCGGTTCGACGTGTCGATCTTCTACATGCATGCGACCCAGGCCTATCGGGCGGCGCTGATCGACCAGGTGAACCCGAACGTGCGGCTGATCCCGCGGTCGGGGGCGATGCTGGCCCACAAGACGCAGGTGCACTCGCTGACCAAGGGATCGAACAGATCGGCCGCGCGTTCGCATGCCGCGGACGTCTCGCGGTACGGCAGAGCGCTGCGCGACGAGTGGGAACGGTGCTTCGGTGACGCACGCTTCGACTACGTCGTCGATTTCAGCGGCTACTCCCCGCTCTGGACCAAGGTTCTGCTCCAGGGCAGCGCGCGTTCGATGGCAATCTGGCAGCACAACGACCTGCGTGCCGACTCCAACCGCGAGGTGGGCGGTAGCCACCCGCACCGGGCGAATCTGGAAGGCATGTTCGAGCTCTACCGATATGCAGACCACCTGGTGTCCGTGTCGCCGTCACTCGCAGCTATAAACCGGAATTCTCTCGGCGAGTTCGCAGAACCGGAGAGGTTCACCTGGGCGAGGAACACGATCAACCACCAACGAGTGCTGGCCCTCGCGTACGGCGTGGGCGCCTTACCCAACGACGCGTTCATGGGATCACCGCCCCGACATCTGCTCGTAGCGGGCGAGATGCCACCGGACGTCGCCGACGACGCATACGAGCCACCCGACGAAGGTGTGGACGTTGCGCGACCGCTTCCCTTGGGCAACAGCATTGAAAAGGTGCTGGCCGAACACGACATAGAAGCGGTGCTGAGCGAGGTTCAGCGCAGAGCGGAGATCAACCGCATCCTGCCGCCGGCACCCGGCTCAAGGACCTTTGTGACAGCCAGCCGCCTGTCACCGGAGAAAAATCACGCGCGCCTGATCCGGGCCTTCGATCTGGTCCACCAGGAGGATCCGAATACTCGGCTGGTGATCTTGGGTGGCGGACCGCTACGTGATGCGCTCGACAATCTGGTCTCCGAACTCGGGCTGCGAGCGGCGGTTAACATCGCCGGCCACCGGCCCAATCCCTACGGCGTCATGGCGCAATCGGACTGCTTCGTGATGTCGAGCGAGTACGAGGGCCAGCCGATGGTGCTGTTGGAAGCGCTGGTGCTTGGCCTCCCGGTCATCACGACGAAGTTCCCGTCCGTCGCGGACGCCCTACCGCAAGGTTGCGGGCGCATCGTCGATGCCAGCGTCGACGGTTTGGCCGACGGGATGCGCGCCTTCCTGCGCGGCGAGGTCCTCGCGGCGCCGTTCGACTACCGGGAATACAACCGCGAGACGACTGCGGAGTTCTATCGCGCGATCGGCGCGGTCGAGGCCGACGCTTCCTGAATGACGGCCGCGCTCTGCGCTACCCGGCCTTGACGGGCTACCCGGCCTTGACGGCGATCCGCCCGGTCCCCATCCGGATCAGCAGTAGCCGCTCACCTGTCCGGTCGAGGAATTCGTCGACAGCAACGCGCGAACCCTGCCACCAACCGTAGTCGTCGAGGAGCAGGACTCCGCCTGGCACCAACCGGTCGTACATGTGCTTGAGTTCGTGCGCCGTGGACTCGTACCAATCCGTGTCCAGCCGAAGAATCGAGACGCGCTCGGGCAGCACGCCGGGGACAGTTTCCTCGACCGGTCCCTTGACGAAATGCACCCGGTCCAACGGGTACGGCACGTCGGCAAAACCGGCCTGCACATCTTCCAGTGACGCATAGGCCCACACCGCGGAGTGGTCCTTGTCCTGAGCCGCGAGCTCGCCTGCCGCCGACTTACCGTCGAACCGGACGTCCCTGTCCGTCGGTTCGTTCATGCCATCGAAGGTGTCGTAGAGGTAAAGGTCACGGTCATGATCGTCAAGGCTGTCGAGCGTGCGCGCCACGGCGTGCAAGCTGCCACCTCGCCATACCCCGCATTCGACGACGTCTCCCTCGATGCCGTACCGGCTCACATAACGTGTTGCGCTGATCAAGGCATGCAGCTTGTCGGGGCTAGTCATGGTGAACGGGCGGACCGCACGGATGATCGCCACGGTCTGCTCGTCGAAGTCCTTCGGGAATTTCTCGGGCGCCTTCGCCGCCGGCGATTTAGTGGCTGCTGGGGGCGGCGGTTCCGGCGATTTAGTGGCTGCTGGGGGCGGCGGTTCCGGCGACTTCTTTGCAGCAGGCGCCGCGGCGCCACCCTTGGCCGGCTGTTTGCGCCGGACCTCGTATCCCGTCACACGCAAGAGCGTTCGGTTGACCGTCTTCTTGGCTTTGCCGCTGGTGCTCATGGCAGTATCCAATCAGACTGATAGGGGCCGACGAGCAACGCCCGCGGCGCATGCGGCAGGGGTGCGCGGGCAGCCAGCGCGTAGGATTCGCCGACATGAACGCCGACATGAACGCCGACTTCCGAGAGTCGCACCGGCCGGTGAGACAACAAGTAGCGATCCTCGCGGCGGGCCGCGGAACTCGGCTCGGCCGCCCGCACCCCAAGCCGTTGACCAGGCTCGAGGACGGGCGGACGATTCTCGGCAGCCAGCTCGAGAACGCAGCCCAGGCTTTCGACAATCCGCAGATCTACATCGTGGTCGGGTTCAAGCTGGACATGATCCTTGAGGCCTATCCGGCAGGCGTATTCGTTTACAACGAGGACTACGCACAGACGAACACCTCGAAGAGCTTACTGCGCCTGCTCCGCGCCACCGGTGACGGCGGGGTCGTGTGGATGAACGGCGACGTCGTGTTCGACCAAGAGCTACTTGCACTGACCATTCCGTTGATCGAGGACGAGCAGTCGTTCATCGCGGTCAACACCGCGAAGGTCGACGAGGAAGAGGTCAAGTACACAGTCGACGCGGACGGCTGGATCAACGAGCTGTCGAAGTCGGTGGTCGGCGCGCTGGGCGAAGCGGTCGGCGTGAACTTCGTCGCCGCCGCCGACAAGGACGCATTGATCGCCCGTCTCGACGAGGTGGATGATCAGGATTACTTCGAGCGCGGGATCGAACTGACGATCCAACGCGACGGCGTGCGATACGCCCCGCTCGACATCACGCGCCTTTCAGCGATCGAGGTCGACACGCCGGAGGATCTGGCGCTTGCCAACGCGTCGCTGCACCACGACGTAGCCCAGTCTGCACATAGGAGCGGCTTCGCGTGACGGCTAGCATCAACCGCCGGCCCACCGGCTTCGCGTCCGGTTCCGCCACTCCGAGTCTGGCTGCGCGGCTCACGCGGATCGTCCAGTACCGCCGGATCCTGCGGCTGCTGGTCAAGCGCGATCTCAAGGTCCGCTATGCAGGCTCGGCGCTGGGCTACCTGTGGACCGTCCTGGACCCGCTGTTGATGAGCGTCGTGTACTGGGTCGTGTTCACCCAGCTGTTCAAGCGCAACATCGGCTACGAGCCGTACATCCTGTTCCTCGTCGCCGGCCAGTTGCCGTGGGCATGGTTCAACGGCGGGGTCAGCGCGACCGCCAGGGCCCTGCGCAGCGAAGCCCAGATGGTGCGCTCGAGCAACGTCCCCCGCGAGTTGTGGGTGCTGCGCGTCGTCTGCTCGAAGGGCATCGAGTACTTGTTCAGCCTGCCGGTACTCGCGATCTTCGCGCTCGCCTACCTCAAGGCCCCCACCTGGCACCTCGTGCTCTTGCCGCTCGCCATATTGATGATCTTCGTGTTGCTGATGGGCATCGGGCTGCTGCTCGCGCCGCTGACCGTCCTAGTGCGCGACGTCGAACGCATCGTGCCCATCTTCCTGCGGGTGATGTTCTACATGTCGCCGGTGCTGTACAGCGTCGATGCCGTGGTGCACCGGGCACCGGCGCTGCGGTTCGTGTACGCGGCCAATCCCATGGTGGGCCCGCTGATGCTCGCGCGCTCGGCGTTCTTCTCGCAGGAGTTGCGCTGGCACTACGTGCTGTCGTCGGCGGTAATTTGCGTGGCCCTCTTCGCGACCGGGGTGTGGGTCTTCACCCGGCTCGAGCGACCGGTGTTGAAGGAGATCTGATGTCTCAACCGGTCATCTCCGTCCGTGATGCGGGCATCCAGTTCTCCCGTAACCGGCGGCGGCACCGCAGCGTGCGCGAACTGATCATCAAGGGCCGCACAGGCACCCGGACCGATGATTTTTGGCCGTTTCGACACGTGACGTTCGACATCGACGAGGGCGAGGCCATCGGGGTTGTCGGCCGCAACGGCCAGGGCAAGTCCACGCTGCTGAGCCTCATCGCCGGCGTGCTGATCCCGGACGAAGGAACGGTCGAGGTCAGGGCGGGGGTGGCGCCGCTGATCGCGATCACCGGTGGCTTCGAGGGCGAGCTGAGCGCGCGCGAGAACATCTCGCTCGTGGGCGGCCTGCACGGCATGTCCGACCGGGAGATCGCGGACAGCTTCGACGAGATCGTCGACTTTGCCGAGATCGCCGACTCTCTCGACACCCCGTACAAGCACTTCTCCTCCGGCATGAAGGTGCGGCTGGCGTTTTCGGTGGTGTCCCGGTTGCGCGAGCCGATCATGCTCGTCGACGAGGTGCTCGCCGTCGGCGACGCGGCATTCCGGCTCAAGTGCTACAAGCGGATCGAGTGGTTGCTCGGGGAGGGCCAGACCCTGTTCCTCGTCTCGCACTCCGCGCCGAGCCTGAAGCGCTTCTGCAAGCGTGGGCTCTACCTGGAAAGCGGCGAGCTGCGCATGGACGGCACGATCGACGAGGTCATCGAACGCTATGAGCGCGACACGAACACGATCGACGACGGCGACCTGACCTCAACTGCCGACATGGCGCAGATCGACTGAGCGGATACCCCGTCGCTGCGGCGGAGGGGAAACCTGACACGGGCCATCGCGCCAGGCAGACTGGCCGCCGAGACGGCGTCCTACCCCGCATACGTCGTCCGACCGAGCTGTCGGGATCATGGACTTGTAACCCGTCGCGCCCCACAACAAAGGACGATCGGCCGCTCACCTTGCACCAGTAGTCGCGTGTCCAGCTTCTGCTGCGAGCCCGCGCCCAATTGCAGCGTCAGCGAGTAGACACCGTCGGCGAATCGATCACGGGGGCGCGCATGGTCAACTTCGGGCCGCCGGGACCGTCCAAGAACTCGGCCGTCGCCTCGACCGACGCGCTGCCCGTGCGCAGCGTCACCGTTGCCGGCGACTGGCTGATCTGCGTGGTCGGCTTCGACAACACAAGCTCGACGTCTGACCCGCGCCGGCGGGCGAAACTGCCGACGAGGTCGAAGCCTGCGGGGGTGGCAGCGAGTCGACCACGTGAACTCGTATTACGAATGTGGCGTTTCGTGCAGCCTACCGGTGGCGGTGGATCGCGAGCCGACAGCGCCGCTTGGACTGGGCCAACCGGCCATGCACTGGTAGGAACTGAGGCTGTGAACATTCCCAGCGACATCTTCAGCGCGGCCCGCCAGGTCATCGAGCGGGCGGGGCACGAAGCCGCATATGCAGCGACGTTGTTGCAGGCCCGCGGTCCCGGAGTTGCCTTCACCCCGCCGCACAAACTGCTCGGCACACTACGTGATGTCGGCGCATACGGGCCGGCAGGCGGGGCCGTCTCGCTTGCCGCCGCCAGCTACGGCAACCGCCCGGCGATCATCGACGAACTCGGGGAGATCACCTTCGCCGAACTCGACCAGCGCAGCAATGCACTCGCGAACGCACTGCTGGACAAGGGATTCACCAGCGGAGACGGGCTCGGCGTCCTGACCCGCAACCACCGCCACCTGTTCGAGACGATCTTCGCCGGCGCGAAGCTCGGGGCCCGCACCCTGCTGCTCAACACCGACTTCGCGGGCCCACAACTCGCCGACGTCTGCGACCGCGAAGACGTCACCGCGCTCGTGCACGACGAGGAGTTCACGAAGGTCGCCGACGCCGTCGAACCGTCCGGCGGCAAGTACGTCGCCTGGGCCGACGGCGACGACGTCGCCGAGGATTCGGTCGAGGACCTCATCCGCTCGGGCAAGACGTCGCGGCCACCGAGCCCGGGGAAGAAGCAGCGCATCATCCTGCTCACCAGCGGCACTACCGGAACGCCGAAGGGCGCGCCGCGCGACATGGCGCTGTCACTGGCATTGCCGGGCGGGTACCTGTCCAAGATCCCGTTGCGCTCCGGGCGGATCGTGGTGCTCTCGGCGCCCGGCTTCCATGCCTGGGGCCTGCTGAGCTCGATGCTGTCCCTCGGCCTGGGCAACACCATCGTCACCGCCCGCAAGACCGATCCGGCGTTCACGCTCAAGGCGATCGAGGAACACCGGGCGGACGCGCTGGTCACCGTCCCGATCCTGTTGTCGCGAATCATGGATGTGGGCGAGGAGAAGATCGGCAAGCATGACCTGACGTCGCTACGGATCATCGCGCTGTCCGGGTCGGCGCTGTCCCCCGACCTCGCCACCCGCGCGATGGATCAGTTCGGCGACATCGTCTACAACCTCTACGGCTCGACGGAGGTCGCGTACGCGACGATCGCGACTCCGCAGGACATGCGTGCCGCGCCAGGCACGGTGGGCAAGCCGCCACAAGGCACCCGCATCAAGCTGTTCGACGACGACGGCAAGGAGGTTTCGCAGGGGGATTCGGGGCGGATCTTCGTCGGCAGCTCGATGCAGTTCGAGGGCTACACCGGCGGCGGCAGCAAGGAGGTCGTCGAGGGCATGATGTCCACCGGCGACATGGGCCACCTCGACGAGCAGGGCCGCCTGTTCGTCGACGGCCGTGACGACGACATGATCGTGTCCGGTGGCGAGAACGTCTTCCCGGCCGAGGTCGAGGACCTCCTCGGGTCCTACGACGGCGTTGCGGAGGTCGCGGTCCTCGGGGTGGACGACGACGACTACGGCAAGCGGTTGCGCGCGTACGTGGTGCGCTCCGAAGGTGCCGACGTCGACGAGAAGACCCTCAAGGACCACGTGAAGAGCAACCTCGCGCGCTACAAGGTCCCGCGCGAGATCATGTTCATCGACGAGATGCCTCGTAACCCTGCCGGCAAGGTGATGAAACGCAAGCTGCCCGATATGGACGGCGATCCAGACGGCGACTCAGCCGGCGGCGACGCCTGAGCGTGCTGCCGCTGCTGCTCCCATCCAGTTGACTGGTGCGCTATCCGCTGACTGGTGGGCTGTAGCGCACCAGTGAGAAGCGAAACGCACCAGCCAACCTCGGGTGGGCGTGGCTCGGTCAACCACGGGGGGCGTGGCTCGGTCAACCACGGGTGGGCGTGGCTCGATCAGACCTCGGCCAGCGCGGCGACGATTGCTTCGGTCACCACGTCGGCGTCCTGGGCGGCGTCTATGACGTGCAGCAGGCCGCGCTGGCGGTAGTACTCGATCAGCGGGCGGGTGGCCTCGTCGAACACGCGTAGGCGGTTCTGCACAGTCTCGTCATTGTCATCTGCACGGCCTTCGGTCTCCGCGCGCGCAAGGACGCGACGGGTGAGCTCGTCGCGCGGGGCGTCGAGATAGATCACCGCCTCCGGCCCGGCGTCGGCGATGTCGGCCAGCTTGCGCGCCTCGACCGCCTGCTCCACCGAGCGGGGGAAACCGTCGAGCAGGTAGCCATTCGCCTTCGCCGCGGCCAGAATCCGCGGCAGCAGCAAGCCGATGATCACCGAGTCGGGGACCAGCTCGCCCTTCTGCATCATCTCGCCGACGCGGCGGCCCAGCGGAGTCTCATTGTGGACCTCGTCGCGCAGCAGATCGCCCGCGGCCAGATGCTCCAACCCGAGCCGCCCGGCGAGGCGCTCGCCCTGCGTGCCCTTACCTGAGCCCGGTGGCCCGATGAGCAAGACGTTCATGCCATGCACCTTTCCAGGATGAGGATGGCGCCGCGAGTCCGGGTTTAGCGCACAGGTCAGCACACAGCCACGTGACAGTCGCTTGGACAGGCCACAATCGGCAGGATGGGCGGATGGAGATGACCGGATGGCTGCAGGGCCAGGTGTTCGTGCAGACCGTCGACGAGCAAGAGGTCGAGGCGGTCACCGGGTTCCTCACCGCGCGTGGCTTGAGTTTCCAGTTGTTGACGCTCAGTGAGCGGATGCTACTTGACGAAGGCGACCCGCACAGCGCGGTGTCAAGCGATCGGTTCAGCATCGCGGTCCAGCTCGGCGGGTTCCCCCAGGTGCTCGCGCCCGTGCTCAGCGACCTGGTGCAGCGGGTGCACGGTGGCGGTTGGGACCCGGAACAGCCCGAATGACGGACAAGCGCGGCGTCATGGCGATCGAGGTAGCTGTCAGTGACCACACTCATGCGCGCGGAGTATATGAAGGGGCCGAAATGTCCGTTGTAGGAAAAAGGTGAGCGGTCAAGGTTGAATTACTCCGTTGTAGTTCGTTGCTTCACCTTGACCTTACGGTTACGGAGAGTCATGGTTGGCCTCGTCGCAGTAGTACCAACCACTACGGCGGCAACGCAACCGACCAGGTTCCGGTGAACCCCCCCCGCTCACCGGACGGTCGGCGGCAGCGGGGCTTGACGTTCCGGTGAATCCCCCGCTCACCGGAGCAGGTTCCAAAGCCAACGAAACCCCCGGTGAACCCCCCGCTCACCGGGGGTTTCGACTGTCAACACATCCGCTCTCAGAGTTGCCGCCCGCGGCGCTCGGCGGCGCGGACGGCTGCAGGACTCGGCTTCGCATCGGTAGCGGACGCGGCGTCCTTCGGGCCCTTCGTCTTCTTCGCCGACTTGTCCGGCTTCGCGCGACGTGAGCGCTTGCCGGCGGGCGGCTCGTCGTCGGAATCCGTGCGGCGGATCGTCACCTTGCCGGACTCGAGGTCGATGCGCTTGCCCCCGGAACTGTCGCCGAGCTCTTCGCGAGTGGACTGCAGCCGACGCTTCTCCTCGTCCATGTGCCGCTTGGCCGGATTGAAGAGCGTGTCGAGGCCCCACTGCGTCATGAGGAGTTGTCCTCGATGCGTAACAGCGGATTCATGGCACCGAGCGTACGTCCTGCGTAGCCTCGAATGCATGCTGTTCTCCCGCCACAAGACCCAGCTCGTCAGCCCCGAACGCGCGCTGCGCGGCCGCGACGGCTACGAGTTCTCGGTGCCCGACAAGCACTACGTCACCGGCCGCTCGATCAAGGCTCCGTTCCCCGAGGGTTACCAGCAGGCGGTCTTCGGTCTCGGCTGCTTCTGGGGCGCGGAGGAGATCTTCTGGGGGATGCCCGGCGTGTGGACCACCGCGGTGGGCTACACCGGCGGCGTCACCGCGCACCCGGCCTACGACGAGGTCTGCTCCGGGCGGACAGGCCACACCGAGGCAGTCCTCGTGGTCTTCGACCCGAACGAGGTCAGTTACGCGCAGGTGGTCGCGAAGTTCTTCGAGGTGCACGACCCGACACAGGGCATGCGGCAGGGCAACGACGCCGGCACGCAGTACCGCTCGGGCATCTATTACACCGACGACGCGCAGCGCGAGGTGGCCGAACGCGCCGCGCAAGTGTTCGGCAAAGCGCTCGACGGGCTCGGGTACGGCACCGTCACCACCGAGATCGCGCCGCTGGGCGAGTTCTACTACGCCGAGGGCTACCACCAGCAGTACCTCGCCAAGAACCCCAACGGTTACCGCTGCCACAGCACCACCGGCGTCACGTTTCCGCTCGACCGCCTCGCCTGAGGCGCCGATGCCCGAGCTGCCCGAGGTCGAAGCGCTGGCGACGTTCCTGCGTGATCGTGCGGTGGGACGCAGTGTCCTTCGCGCCGACGTGGCCGCAATCAACGCGGTGAAGACGTTCGACCCGCCGCTGTCCGCGCTGAAGGATGCCATCGTCATCGGCGCCGGCCGGCACGGCAAGTTCCTCGACCTCGAGGTGGCCTCGCCCATGGGGGAGCTGTTGCACCTGGTCGTCCATCTGGCTCGCGGTGGCTGGCTGCAATGGCGCGAGTCGTTGCCCCCTGCGCCGCCGCGCCCCGGCGGCAAGGGGCCCATCGCCTTCCGCCTGCACCTAGCGCCCGAGCTGCGAGACGGGCCGGTCGCCGGCTTCGACCTCACCGAGGCGGGGACGCAGAAGCGACTGGCCGTCTACCTGGTCCGCGACCCGCTCGATGTGCCGGGCGTGGCCCGCCTCGGCCCGGACGCCCTCGCCGTCACCCGAGACGACCTCGCCGGTGTGCTCGCCGACCAGCGCGCACAGCTCAAGCGCGCGATCACCGACCAGTCGGCGTTGTGCGGTATCGGCAACGCCTACTCAGACGAGATCCTGCACACCGCCCGGCTGTCGCCGTTCAAGAACGCAGCGAAGCTGAGCGAGGACGAGGTGTCTCGGCTGCACGAGGCGATGCGCGCCGTTCTGCTCGATGCCGTCGACCGCTCGGTCGGGCAGAAGGCGGCGACGTTGAAGTCGGAGAAACGCAGCGGGCTGCGAGTGCACGCACGCACCGGACTGCCGTGCCCGGTGTGCGGCGACACCGTGCGCGAGGTTTCCTTTGCCGACCGCAACTTCCAGTACTGCCCTACCTGCCAGACCGAGGGCCGCGAGCTCGCCGACCGCCGGCTGTCCAAGCTGATCAAGTAGCGCGGGCCGACTAGATATCCCAGGCCCGCAACGTGTCAAGCGGCGGCCGTGGCGCGGTGCGCCCAGGCCGTGGCTTCCGCGTAGGGCGTGCGGTGTCGTAGGCAACCGTCGAGGATGCCGA
>JAABUT010002010.1_pt1 | contig 21003 bp, 22 predicted proteins | sample 5559281 | NCBI WGS metagenome assembly JAABUT01 (sample SAMN10711880, study PRJNA513359) | rock metagenome | isolation source: Antarctica rocks | place: Antarctica: Victoria Land, Ricker Hills nord | collected 2016-01-04
CGGGGATAGGGGTGATCGGCTGCGATTGGTACGACATCTGCCCCTCCTCGTCATCCGTTGCCGACGCGGCACGGCGCCACGTATGGCCTACAGCTTACCATAACGGAATGGGCAACAGTCTCAACGTCGGTGACACCAGAGGCAGCAGGAGTCCTGGTAGACGTGTGGAAGCATATATAACCATCTATGGGTAATCAATTGTCCCTATATCGACCTCTTGAATAGTAATGGTGCCAGGATTGTTGCGCTTGTCGCCCATGCCAAAGCGCAGGACGAGAAGAGTATCTATCACATGAAATGTTTAACTACAGAATACGGGCTAGTGCCTCTGGTGTCACCGACGTTTGTAGAGAGCCGACCAGCAGCCCCAGGAGGAGCATGCCCGCGCCGAAGGCCGCGATGCGCCGGAAAGTTGTCGCTCGTCGCATCCTCGTGCGCTCCTCTGTCGGTGGCGCGTCCGGCGATCGCCGTCAACGCCGCGCCTACTACCCGCAGTCGTAGCTGCCCGTGCCACTGCGGCGGACAAAACGGGTCAGCTTCGTGATCGGCGCACGGCACTAACCCGTGCTACTGGCGCGGAGCGCTGATGGGGGCAGCGTGCGCGCGGATCGCGCCGCTCTCGACCACTCGCGCCCCATCCTTGTCCGCGCCGGAGCACCTCACGAACCGATGGTGTTGATCGCGCGCGCCGCGAGCACCGCGACGACCACGAGCGAGATCAGCGATTGGGCCATCAGCAGCACTTTCATGCGGCGAGAGAGCACGAGGGTGTCGGTGGGGCTGAAGGCGGTGGCGGTGTTGAAGGCGACGAACAGATAGTCGAGGAAGCCGGGGGACCAGCCCTCGACCGCTCCGTCATCGGCTTGCTGCTGCTGCGGGAAGGCGAAGTCGGTGCTGGCGTGGCACCCGGGGTGGCGGTGGGCCGGGCCACCCCCATCGAGGCTCCAGTACCAGAGCGCGAAGGTGACGATGTTGGCGCCCCAGATCAGCGCGGCGTCGCGCAGGAGCGCCAGCGCCTGCGTCTGCCCCTGCGCGAGACGTACGAGGAGCAAGGCCGCGCTCCCCGCGACGGCCAGGGTCAGCACGCCGTTCAGGGCGCGGGCGAGGACGTGCGCCAGGTCGTGGGCACCGCGCAGGCGCGCCAGCGTCAGCGGGGCGAGCAGGGCCGCGGCGACGAGGACGAGCCAGGGCGGGCCGACCGCGTAACGGTCCGAGATGAGGAGGTAGAGGGCGCCGACCACGAGCGCCGCGATCACCCCCGGCCAGCGCGGCACCCCCCCGGTACCCGTCGCCCGCGGGCTCTGCAAATATCCGCGCACCATGCCCCTCCACGCCATCCATCGCGCGACCCACATGGCGGCCGGTACCCGGCCAGCCGCTCCTGCCACACGATTGTGGCACCGGCGGTCGGCTACCGTGCCGGGCGATCCCGGATACCATAGCCGACGAGACCGTCGCCGCGCCACAAAGCCATCGGCCTTGCTCCGTACCGCAGTTGGTAGGGTGGCCGTCGACATCGGGTTTGGGCGGGCCGGTGTGCCGCAGGCCCTTGCAACGCTAGGAGTAGCCCCCTGGCGCGCCCCGCGCGGACAGTCGTGGCCCCCGTCCCGGTCTGTATAGCGCGGCCCGTGTTGACACCTCGTTGAGCGCGGGAGCCCTACACTGCGATCACAAGATCGTCGGAACGACCGCGATCTGCGGGGTTGCGGTGGCCAGGACGGGGACCGGCCGCGCGACCATGGCGAAGCCGCCGCGTCGCGTACCATCCGGCAAGGGGGGCATGACGAATACTATCCTGACGCCCGTGCGAACTCCTGGGCACCATGCGGCCTGAAGCACGGGGGCGATCGGCACCGATCGATACCGCGCCGCGCATCGGCCAGACCTCGTGGTATCAGCTGTACCGCGCGGTGGCGGGGTGGGCGCGCGAGGCGCTGCCCGCGCCCGTGCTCGCCGCCTTCGCGCTGAGCCGCTTGGCGTTCGCCCTCGCGGCGGTCGTCGGCTGGTGGCTCGTGCCGCGCGCGCCGCGCTGGTCCGGCCGCGTGACCCCGCACGCGCCCGCCTGGCTAACCCTCCACTGGCACTGGGACGCGATCTACTACTATACCATCGCGCTGGGCGGCTACGGGGTGAGCCCGGCCGCCGTCCCGACCTCCAGCCCGGCCGACCACCTCCCCGCTTTCTTCCCGCTGTGGCCGCTGCTCCTGCGCGCCGCGGCGTCCCTCGCCACCTGGCCGCAGGCGCCAGAGCCGGTGCCGTTCGCCGCGGCCCCGGCCCCCATCCTCGCGGCGGGGGTGCTCCTGACCAATCTGATGGCGCTCGTCGCGCTCGGGAACCTGCACGCCCTGGTCGCCCGCGAGACCGGCGACGCGGCCCGGGCGGGGCGGGCGGTCCTCTACGCCGCGCTCGCGCCGTTTGCCTTCTGCTACGCGATCCCCTACACCGAGGGCCTCTTCCTGGCGACGAGCACGGCGGCGTTCCTGGCGGTGCGGCGCGGGCAGTGGCTCCGCGCGGGGCTCTGGGCCGGGGCGGCGGCCGCGACGCGCTCGGTCGGCATCCTGCTCGTTCCGGTGCTGGCCTTGGAGGTCGCCCTGGCTTGGCGGCGCGGCGAGGTACGGGGATGGGCATGGGTACGCGCGATGGGCGGGCTACTGCTGGCGCCGACGGGGCTGCTCGCCTTCATGCTGCACCTGTACCGGACGGTGGGCGACCCCCTCGCTTGGCTGCACGCCTCGCAACATTTCTGGCACCGCGACCTGGTCTTCCCCTGGGTAACCCTGTGGCGCGGGCTCGCGCTGGCGTTCCGGCCCGCCCGGAGCGGCAGCCCCATCGAGTACGTGGTGAGCCTGGCCTCGACCGCGCTCGTGTGCGGCGCACTGCTCATCGTCGTGGCCGCGTGGCACCGCTGGCCGCCCTCCTACGGCCTGTACGGGGCGTTGCTCCTTGCCCTCTTGCTCGCCACGCCGCTGCCCGGGGGGCGCGCGATGTTCGGCCTGGCGCGCTATCTGGTGATCTTCTTCCCGGTCTATGGGGCGCTCGCGCGCTGGGGCGCCCGCCCGGTGACGCACCGCGCGATCCTGGCCGTCTCGCTCGTCGGCTTCACGGGCTTCGCCGCGCTGTACGTGGGCTGGCACTTCGTGGGCTGAGCCGCGAGCGCACGGGGGGCATGATGGTCGGTAGCGGGTGTATGCTGGGGAATACCGCGGCAGGCGGGCGGGCCGAGCGGCACCGGGGGGGACGGATGCGGGGCGGGATGCGGCGTTGCGCGCGCCGCTCGGGCGGGTATGTGGCGGCGCTAACCGCGGTCGCTGCGGCGACCGCCATGATCGGCGCCGTGTCGGCGCGCGTCGCCCTCCCGACCGGCTCCGCGCTCTACCTCCTGGTCGTCCTCGGCATCGCGAGCGCCTACGGGCGCGGCCCGGCCATCGTGGCCGCGCTCGCCGCGTTCCTCGCCGACGACTTCTTCTTCGTCGGTTCGCCGGACATCTTCACCATCGCCGACCCGCGGGCCGCCCTGGCGGATTGGCTCACCCTGATCGTCCTCCTCGTCGCGGCGCTCGTCACGGGCCAAGTGGCGGCGCGCGCCCGCCAGCGCGCCGAGGAAGCGGCGCGCCGGGCGCGCGAGATCACCCTCCTCCACGAGGTGACTACCGCGCTGGGCGAGGCGGAGGGCGACCTCGATGGCGCGCTCGACACCGCGGCCGCGCGGATCACGTCCGCCCTGGGCTGGGCGCGGGCGACCGCTGTCCGTATCGACGGCGAGGGGTCGTCCGTCCCCCCCGGCGTGCCCCTGGCGGCCGGGGAGCTCGGGGAGGCGGCCCCGATCATCCTGCCGGTGCGGGCCGGGGAACGACGACTCGGGACCCTGGAGGTGCGCCCCTGGCCGCGCACCACCCCCCCCGCCACCGCGGATCGGCAGCTCCTGGCGACCCTCGCGGCGCAACTCGGGGGGGCGATCGAGCGCGAGCAGCTGCGCGGCGCGGCCGCCGAGGCCGAGGCGCTGCGCCGCACCGATGCCTTGAAGAGCGCACTGCTCGCCGCGGTCTCCCACGATCTGCGCACCCCGCTCGCCGCGATCGTCGCCACCGCGGGGAATCTCCAGCAGGAGGACGTGGACTGGACCGCGCGCGAGCGGCAGGGCTTCGCCGCGGCGATCGAGGGCGAGGCGCGGCGGCTCGACCGCCTCGTCACCAACCTGCTCGACGTGTCGCGGATCGAGGCGGGGGGCCTGCGGCCGCGCCTCGGCTGGTACGATCCGGGGGCGCTGGTGGACGAGGTGCTCGGCCACAGTCGGCACCTCCTGGGCCGCCACCGCCTCGTCGTCGCGGTGGCGGACGACCTGCCCCCGCTCGCGCTCGACTACGTGCAGATCGCGCAGGTGCTGGTCAACCTCCTCGAGAACGCTGCCAAGTATGCGCCCGTCGGCACCGCCATCGGCGTCGCCGTATGCCGGGAGGGGCGGGAGGTGGTGGTCGCGATCGCGGATGAAGGCCCCGGTATCCCGGACGCCGCGCTCCCCCACCTCTTCGCGCCGTTCTACCGCGCGGACGAGCCGGGGCGCGGCCCGCACGGGACCGGGCTCGGCCTCGCGGTGGCGCGCGGCTTCGTCGCCGCGCACGGCGGGCGTATCTGGGGCGAGAACCGCCCGGAGGGCGGGGCGCGTTTCGCCTTCGCGCTCCCCCTCGCATCGCCGGGGGCAATCAGTGAGCGGAGGGGAGCCGATCTTGCTGTCCAGGAAACGCCGCAGCGCCAGCTCGCATCGCCGGGGGCAATCAGTGAGCGGAGGGGAGGGCGCGATGAGCGCTGAGGGGGAGACGCGCGTCCTGGTGGTGGACGATGAACCGATGATCTTGAGCGCGGTCGGGCTGAGCCTCGCCCGCCACGGGTTGCAGGTCGAGACGGCGGCGACTGGCCGGGAGGCGCTGGACCGTCTCCGCGACCGGCGCATCGATCTCCTCCTGCTCGACCTGGGGCTGCCGGACCTCGATGGGCTGGAGATCATCCGCCTCGTCCGGCGCGGCGGCGAGCGCCCGCCGATCATCGTGCTGTCGGCGCGCGACACCGAGGCCGCCAAGGTGGTCGCCCTCGATCTCGGGGCCGACGACTACCTGACCAAGCCCTTCGGGGCGGGCGAGCTGCTCGCGCGCGTCCGGGTGGCACTGCGCCACACCGGGCGCACCGGGCGCGAGACCGATCCGGTGTTCCGCACCGGCGACCTGACGGTCGATCTCGCGCACCGGCGCGTGATGGTGGGCGGCGCGGAGGTCCACCTGACGCCGCTCGAGTACACCCTCCTGGCGACCTTCGTCGCGGCGCCCAACAAGGTCCTCACCGACCGCGTCCTCCTCCGGCGGGTCTGGGGGCCGGAGTACGGCGACGAGGACCACTACCTGCACGTCTACATCGCCCGGCTGCGCAAGAAGCTGGGGGCCGATCCCCGCGAGCCGCGCTACCTGGTGACCGTGCCGGGGATCGGCTACCGCCTCCTCGCCGACGACCGCTAGCGCGGGGCGACGGCGACGCACGCCGTTGACACCTTGTTGAGCGTTTCGCGGCTATGCTAGCCCTGTCGGTCCCACGGCGCATCCGCTCACCAGCGCCGTGCCCTCGCCGCGCGACCGACAGCGCCAGGCCAGCCCCGGCGGCACCATCCGTGTCGCCGGGGCGCGCGTTCACCCCGTGGTCACCTCGGTTGCGCCGAGTCGCGGTATCACCGGGCAAGAATAACGCGTGGCGACGGGCGCGGCAGGAAGGGTACTCCGCGGCGTGGAGGTCGGTGGGATGACACAAGCGCGCTGGCTCGGGGCGGTCGCGATCGTGGGCGGGATCGCGCTCCTCCTCCTGGCGATCTTCGCCCAGCGGCTGGGGCTGAGCGCCTTGCCCACCTTCGGGTGGAAGAAGTTGCTGGCCAGCATCGCCGGGTGCGTCGCGATCGTCGTCGGTATCGTGGCCCTGCGTGCCCCTGCGCTCGACGACGACACCGCCGAGACGGTCGAGCACGAGGCGGGGGAGGTGCGGTAATGGCCACCGCGCCCGATGGTTCGGAACGCCGCCTCGGTGAGGAGATGCCGCTGGCGCTCGCCCTGGGCGTCGTCGTCGCGATCGCCGTCATGCTGATAACCGGCGAGGCGTTGCTCGGCGGGCTCGCCGGGCTGGTCAGCGGCGGGCTCGTCCTCGGCCTCATCGCGGCGATTCAGCGCCGACAACGCGCGCGGCACGACTGACCAGACAGGCGAGAAGCAGGACGGCAGGGGTAACGCGATGTCGGCGCGAAGCCGTCGTTGTCGGTGGGGCGACCACCGTGGCGGTCAGCGGGCGTGACCTGCCTGAGCGTCCGGGCGACGACCCCGCAGGCGCGGCGAATATCGGCAGCACCCGTGGATCGGTCGCGTGCCCGGTCGCGGTAGCACCGGTGCCGACCCACCGTGCTGTACGTCGCGTCCGCGTGCCACGTGCCATCGACGCGATCTCGTTGCCGCCTGCGCGGCCGCGCCTTCCGCCGCGGGGTGTGAAGTACGCATCCCGGCGCACCATCCCTCGACAATGTGCCGATCCCCGGCGATGCTGGATGCGGGCCAACTTGCAGCGGTAGCGTTGTTGGGCACACGCTTCGTGCGTCTTTACCTGGCGTTAACGCCAGGTTGAGGACTTATTGAGCAAGGAGCGGTTACGGTGGTCTCGGCAGGGGTGGGCCTGCAAAGACGGGCGGAGATACTCTCCGCCCGCAGGATCCGACGGCACAAAGAGCGACCAGCGAAGGAGAATGGTATGAGCGGCACGCAACACCCGGCAGGCGAGCATCATCGCCAGGCGGCGGAGCATCACAAGGAAGCGGCCAAGCATCACGAGCAGGCCGCGCAGCACCACAGCCAGGGGCAGCATGCGCAGGCGGCGGAGCAGGCGCACCACGCCAACGGCCACCACACCCACGCGCTGCACCACGCCGAAGAGGCCGCCAAGGCCCACGCGACGCACGCGACCACGAAGCAGTAGGCCGATCGATGGAGAGGCGTCGGCCCACACCAACCCCGGCGTGACGACGCGCCCCCGATCCATGCGGATCGGGGGCGCGGCTACCCTCGAGCGCTGCGGCGCTGCTTACGGCGCGCCCCCGACGGAAAGGGTCGGGGGGCCTGCGGTAACAGGGGTGTAGGCGAGGAGATCGCCCCCACCCGCCGCTCGGTCACGGGCCACCTGACACGCTCGCGCCCGCTAGTGCGGACGACGCGCGACGCTACCCCGGACACGCCGACGCGCCGTGCGCCATAGTCGGAACGAAAGGAACCCGCCGGATGATCCGCCCTTACGCCTTCCTCGTGGCATGGTACACCCCGCCGCGCGCCGACGGGCGGCAATAGATGAGCGATGACCTCGACGTGGGGATCGACCGCGTGCAGGATGACATCGCAGAGCGTCGGCGCGAGGCGGCCGAGGCGGCGCGCGAGGGACGAGGACGGCCACGCTGGCTCGATGCGCTGGCGGTCAGCACCGCCCTCTTCGCGGTCTTCGCCGCGATCGCCGCGCTGGAGGCGGGCAACTACGCCAACGAGGCGCTGTTCAAGGCGAACGCGGGCGTCCTGCGGCAGACGCAGGCGGTCGACACCTGGAGCGAGTACCAGGCCGACAGCATCAAGAAGTACCAGGCGCAGAACCTGGCCGTGCTCCTGGCGCACACCGGCGGCACCCCCCAGGAGATCCAGGCCGCCAAGGACGAGGCCGCGCGGCGGCAGGCGCAGCAGGACACCCTGCAGCCCGAGGCCGCGCGCCTGGGGGACGAGACGGCGGCGCTGAACGCGGAATCGCGCACGAACCTGGCGCACCACCACCGCTTCGCCGTGGCGGTGACCCTCTTCCAGGTGGCGATCGGCCTGTCGGCGATCGCCGCGTTGCTGCGGCGACGGGCGGTCTGGCTCCTCAGCCTCGTTGCCGGGGCGGTCGCGCTGCTCGCGCTCCTCGACGGCTTCACCTTAACCCTCTGAGCGGACACGCCGTTGTCGCCACGGTCGCACGGCACCCCCGCAGAGGGTGCCGTACGCTGTTGCATGCGCGCGCGCGCTCACCGCCTTGCTCCAACTTCTCCCTGCGGGGTACATCGGGGTACGTGGCTGACGGCCGCGCGATGGTGCGGGACGAGGGCGACGTCCGACGCCATGCGCCGCCGTTCTCCGGAGGGGTGTGCCAATATAAGGAAGGCGTGCCGCTGCGGTGCGAGAGATTGTTGTCGATGGGCCCTGGTAATGTGAGCATGCGAAGCGCGTGTTCGTTTATATCTGCGGCGGAGCGCCGATGACGGACCCATCGAACGGGGCCGCTGGTGCCGTCGGCACCGGGGTCTTCAGCAGCGTCGACCAGCCGACTGCCGCGATGGCGACGAGCAGCGCGAGGGCGAGGAGTGCCAAGGCCAGCCGCCCGCGATGTCGGCGTACGTATAGCGGCTGCTTGAGCGGCTTACGGGCCATCGTGCTCCTCCGTTATGGTCGACGCCGGTATCGTGGCATCGATCGTCTGATCGCGTACCACCCACCAATCCTGGGTGATCATCCGCATGGCTGGAGAGCCGCTGCTGTGGCTGGCCAGCGCCGCTACACGTGGCGGCCCTCGCGGGCGGCGAGTGGCCTCGTCACGCCCTTGCTGTTCCGGCTAGCGATTCTCGTAGAACGAACCCGGATCGCGCAGGAACTGCCGGATGATCCCCGGCAGGCGGATGGGCAGTTCGAGCTGATTGATCAGCACCTTCGGCCATTCGAGGAGTTGCCGATCCATTATCTGCGTCACGAACTGGACGATCAGCCCCGCATTCCAGAAAATCCCGAGCAGACCGAGGGTCGGCACGATCGCGCGCCAGACGATACCCCGCCCGCGCGCGGCGTCGAAGAGCCCCTGATAGGCGTAGGCGAGCCCGACCACGAAGATCGGCGTGCAGTTGAGGAAGCGCCGCGCCCCGAATGACCCGGCGGTCGTCCAGGTTTTGATCGCGCCGTTGATGTACCACGTCAGCAGGAAGCCGACGATCAGCGCGAGGCCGAGGCGCGGAGCGCGCCGGATCAGGACGAGCATCCCGACGAGTGCCACGAGGACGATCGGGCTCCAATAGGGGAGCGCGTGCGCCGGATCGGTCAGCACCTGGAAGAAGAAGGGGGCGACGATGTTCAGCTTATCCGGGACATCCTTGTTCGGGCGCGGCGTCCCGTTGAGGATCTGATAGGTGAGGAGTTGCGGCAGATAGGTGACGACCGCCGCGGCCCCGACGACCGCGACCCGCCCGATCGTCGCCAGCGCCGACCGCCACAGGCTCGCACGCAGGGCGGTGAGAACGCCGAACGCGGCATAGAGGATCGGTGTGGCGAGGAAGAGGGCGTCCTGCTCGCGGATCATCGCGATCAGCCCGCCGATCACGCCGAGCCAGAGCGCGCGCGGCACCGTCAGCCCATCGCGCCAGCGCGCCCAGAGGAAGAGGAAGAGGGCGACCGCGAAGAGTGAGGCGGCGTGCGAATAGCCGGGCGCGAGGTGGCTGTAGAAGATCACCGGCGTGCCGAGCCAGATCGAGAGGACCGCCCAGAACGCGGCCAGTTGCCCGACGAGCGCGCGGCAGAGGCCATACGAGAGGAGCAGGCCGACCAGCGCATAGAAAGCCGAGCCGAGGGTGATCGCCCAGAGATACGGCTTCGAGTAGCCGTCCGCCGCCACATTCATGCCCGCACCGTGCGCCACCAGGGCGACGATATGCCCGACCAGGTAGAAGGGTGCCCAGAGGATGGCGGTGCCGATCGGCCCGAAGTTCGGGCGGAGGCCGGTCGGGGTGATCGTGTCGATGAAGGTTTCCTTGAACTTCTTGCAGGCTGGCGGCCCCTGTCCGGGCGGGCAGGCGTACTTGTCCGGGAAACGGTCGAGGAAGTAGGTGTACTCGTTGAGGAAGTTGAGGTCGCGATCGAAGACGAGCGAGTGGAGGTAGGCGAAGTACTCGATCTCGTCCGCCGCGCGGATGTCGTGCGTCATCAGCGGCAACGTCAGCAGATAGAGGCCGAGCAGCACGAGGACGGCGCGCTCGCGCAGGAACGCGAGCGCGGCCGGGGCCGTGCCCGGCCGCGCTCCCACACTCGTCGCCGCGCCGGGAGCGGGGATCGACCACCGGCCCATTCCTTCTGCCACCTGACGCTCCTTCTCGCTCAGCCTTTACCATGATGATCTTGCGGCAAGCGGTGGTGTGTACGCATGCAGAACCTGCTCATGGAGGAGCGGGGCGGCGACACAACGGGTCGTCCCCGTGAGCTCTCCGATGGGCGATGACAGGTACCAAGTGCCGGGCAAGGTTCGATCTGCTTGCCCGGCACGCGCATGGCAACGCGCACGTGGCCCATGACAGGGGTGGTCTATCCGGCGCTTTCGTGCGCTACCGCGCCCCTCAGTGGTGGCCGGGGTCGGCGAGGAGGGCGCGCACGTACTCGTGGATGGCGCTATAGTCGCCCTGGCCCGCCGCCGGTAGGAGGATGTCCTGCCCGTCCGCCGAGGTGGCGCCGACGAGCAGGGCCGACGTGTCCAGCGCCCCGCCGACGACGCGCGGCGTGCGGCCCCGCCCGGCCTGCTCCTGCGCCCAGCCCGCCAGGTCGCGCACCTCGGCGAGCGAGAAGCTGGTGGAGAAGTGCCCGTGGAGTGCGTCGAGCAGCGCGAAGGCCCGCGGGATACCCGCCACCGAGAAGAGCTGCCGGAGGGTCGCGCGGAGCACCTGCTGCTGGCGGCGGCTGCGCCCGAAGTCGCTCCCGTCCTGGGGGGAGTAGCGCGAGCGGGCGAATTCCAGGGCGGTCTCGCCGTCCATGTGCCGCACGCCCGCATCGAAGTGGATCGTCTTGTACGAGGGGTCGATGTTCGCGTCGTCGTTGTTGGGGTAGTGGTCGTCGGTGAAGGTCTGGGCGACCTCCACGTCGACCCCGCCCAGCGTGTCGATAAACTGCCGGAAGCCGACGAAGTCGAGGCCGACCCAGGCGTCGATCGGAATACCGAGCACCTGCGCGACCGCCTTGCTCGCGAGCGCCCCGCCGGTCGCGTAGTCGCCACTATCGCCCACGCCGACCGCGTAGGCCTGGTTAATCCTGCCCCAGTCTCCGCCCCGCCCGTCGGCGGTGGCCGGGAGCCGCACCCAGAGGTCGCGCGGCACGCTGATGAAGGCGATCGTGCCGGTCACCGGGTCGAGACTGGCGACCGCCATCGAGTCGGTGAGGTAGGCTCCGTCGTGCCCCGGGCCGCCGTAGCCCAGCAGCAGGATGTTGAGCGGCCGCCCTGCGCGGAGCCGGGCGATCGGCGCCGAGGCGCCGTAGCCGAGCGTCACCGGCGTGGCCTCGGCCTGCTGGTCCACGGGTGGACTCGCGGGGTCGGGGGGCTGGACGACGGCGGGCGCGTCATCCGGGCGGAAGGAGCCCTGGGCGAACGCGTCGACGCGGTAGGCCGCGTACCCGCCCGCCAGCAGGCCGAGGACGAGCAGCGCCGCGCAGCAGGCCGCCGCCCGTGCCCCCCGACGGAGCCACACCCGCGAACGAGGCACCGAGCCCACTCCCCAGCTCTGCCCTCGCCGGTCGCGCATACGCACCATACCTCCGTTGCTGTTCGCCGCGATGGCGGTGACGCGTCGGCCCACCAAGAGCATACGCGGCTCACCGGCCATGGCATCACGCGCGGGCATCGCAGGGCCGACGCGCGGGCTACGCGCTCGCCACCCCCGCACGGGCATGAAACGGCCTGCTCTTCTCGCCCTGTCGCCGACCCTGGGGCAGTATATGCGGCGCGTGCTCAACGAGGTGTCAACGTGGGGTGGGCTTGGGCGCGATGACGCCGCCCGCGGCGACACCAGTCAAGGACGTGGCGGGCGAACCAGCGCGAACCACAGGCCGACCAAGGGCGAGGTTGCTGAGGGCCAGGGCGGGGCCGGAGCGACCGAACAGGAGCAGCACGCCGATCGCGACGTAGGCCACCCCGGTGGCGAGGACCGTCAGGCGCAGGCGCGGGCGTGGCCGCACGCGCCCCGCCCGGATAGCCAGACCCCGGGCTTACCGCGCCGTGCCAGACCATGGCGCACACGCCGAGGGGCCGGCAGGCGAGGGCGCGCCCCTCCGTCGCGGACGGGACCATGGCTCAGGCGCTGCCGATCAGGACGCCCGCCGCGAAGACGAGGCCGCCGCCGACGATCACCTGGACGGCGGAGAGCCAGAAGTTCATCTTGAAGAAGTGGTAGCGGATGTAGGAGATCGCCACCAGCTCGCAGCCGACCACGATGTAGGCGAGGTAGAGGGCCACCTGGAGGTTCGAGACGAGGAAGGGGAGGGTGTGCAGCAGCCCGCCGAGGGCGGTCATCAGGCCGGTGATCCCGCCACGGATCGCGGGATGGCCCCGGCCCGTCAGCACGCCGTCGCCTGAGAGCCCCTCGGCGAAGGCCATGCTGATCCCCGCGCCGATCGCCGCCGAGAGCCCGACGATGAACGCGGTGTGCGGGTTCTGCGTCAGGAACGCCGCCGCGAAGATCGGGGCCAGCGTCGAGACCGAGCCGTCCATCAGCCCGGTCAGTCCGGGCTGGATGACGCGCAGGACGAAGTCGTGATTGTCGGGGGCGGTGCGTTCCCGTGCGCCCGATTGCGCTTCCATTGGTTATTATCCCTCCTGATGTCATGCCGCGCCGTGCGAGGTATCGCGGTCGTCGGCCCCGGCGCCCCGGCGCGCCGTTCGTGGCAGGGCAGCCTCGACCGCCAGCGAGGATAGCGCAGACGAGAATCATTATCAAGTAATAAGCGGGTGCGAACAGCGCCCGGCAATGTCGGCGAATCGTCCGCGGCCTGCCGCCGCGTGGCGCGCACCGCGGTGCCCCCGGTTTCGACCCGTACACCGGGGCTTGACAGGCGCGAGCGAGCGGGTGTATGGTGCCCGCGGTGAACGATTCACCGGGCCCGGACGCCACAACGCGGTGCCGCGCCGCCGACCCGCCGAGGAGTTGGTCGCCGTATGGATGGTCCCAGCCAACGTTGCGCGCGCCGGCCCGGCGACGAGCGGTGATCCAGCGGTAGCGGCCCCCGGCCGTCACCCCGCCTGCCACCCCTCGTCGGGCGATGAGGGGCTTTCTGTGTCCGATACTGTCAGGATAACTGAGCAGGGTTGCAAGAGGCTGGGTATGCGATGCTCGGCGCATGCAGCGTGTTGAAAAACCCAGTGCGCGGCGGCGATTAGTTCGAGTGCGATTGTGGTCTATCGGGAAAGTTGCGGCATAGGACTGGCCGACGCGCCGATGTCGGCTCCGCCGGCTGGCCATGGCCGACGCCTCCACCCGTTCTTGTTGAGTAGCCGCTTGAGGTTCTGCCCGCTCGCCACCAGTTGCGCCTCGATGTTCACGCGTTCGAGCGTGCGTAGGCGGAAGCGCCGGAAGCGATGCCACAGCTTGGCCTCAGCGAAGAGCGGTTCGACCCAGACGGCACGTTTGCGGATCGCCTTCCGATAGGCGGCCGTCCCATGGTAGGCGCGTACCCGGTCGCGATACGCCTCATCCACATGGCGCTGCACCGCGCGCCCGGTGTCGCTCGGGGTGCAGGCGGCCTTGCGGGGGCAGGCGTTGCACACGGTGGCCGGGGCCTGGTAGACGACAATCTCGCGCTCGGTCTTCGCCTGCCGACGCGTGAGCACTGCGCCCTGGGGGCAGCGGTAGCGATCGTCGCTTGCCTCGAAGGTGAAATCTTGTTGCGTGAAGCCGGCCCGACGGGCATCGGCCTCGGGCAGCGGGACGTAGGCGCGGATGCCCGCGTCCTCCAGCGCGACGATGTTCTCGATGGTCCCGTAGGCGGTGTCGCCGGTGACGTGGCGCGGGCGCAACTTCCAGCGGAAGCAGGTCTGCCAGATCAGGTCGAGCGCGGGCTGCGGCTCGTGGACCTCGGCCGGGGTGACCAGGGTCTTGAGGATGATGCGCGCCTTGCCGCCGTCCACCACGTAGTGGGTGTGGTAGCCCAGGTGGGTGCCGCCCGAACGGCGGTACATGAAGGTGGCGTCGGGATCGGTGGTGCTGACCACGAAGTCGGCCTTGCGCTCGTACTTCTCGTGCCGCACCGCGCGTTGCTGCGCCCCGACCTCCGCGATCCAGTCGTGCCGCGCGGCGTTCGCTCGCGCCAGTTCCTCCAGGACCGCCTCGGGCCGGGTGACGGGGAGACCTGTCGGCGCCGGTGCCGCCGCCACCCCCTCATCAGCGATCGGATCGTCGGCGGTGTCGGGAGCGTCGCCCTCGGTGTCCGGGAACAGCCGGGCGAGGTGCGCCTCGACGGCGAAGCGTGGCACCAGCGAGGCGCGGGCGGCGTTGGCCTCCACCTTGGTGGCGTCGAGGTAGAGCTCCTCGCCCCAGACCAGGCCCGCCGCGCGGCAGCGCTCCACGATGGTGTCGAAGAAGCGCCGGAACGTCGCGAGGCCGTAGCGCTCGCGGATCTTGGTGAGGCTGGAATGGTCGGGCACCGCCTCGTCGAGGTCGTAGCCGAGGTACCAGCGCAGGCTGAGCCGGTCGGCGACCACGGCCATGAGCTGCCGCTCGGAGCGGAGACCCTCGAAGAACAGGATGAGCTGGAGCTTGAAGAACACGACCGGGTCGATGCTCGGGCGGCCCCCGGCGGCATAATGCGCACGCACGAGGTCGCGCACGAAGGCGAGGTCGAGGGTCTGCTCCAGGTGGCGGTAAAAGTGGTCGGTGGGGACCAGGGCCTCCACCGAGATGGCCGTGTGCGTTGCGAACTCGCGTGCCTTCGTGCCCATCATAGCCGCCACCCTCCTACGCATCCAACACCGGGAGGGATGTTACCGACCACCGACCCCTTTTTCAACACGCTGCATGAATGAACAAGCACCCGCGCCCAGCTACAAGCGCCACCGGTTCCCACCCGAGATCATCGCGCACGCCGTCTGGTTGTATTTCCGCTTCGCGCTGAGCTACCGCGACGTGGAGGAGCTGCTCGCGGAGCGCGGGGTGGTCGTGACCTATGAGACGGTGCGCCAGTGGTGCCGCAAGTTCGGCCAGCCATATGCCAATGCGCTGCGTCGCCGTCGCCCGCGGCTTGGGGACAAGTGGCATTTGGACGAGGTGTTCATCAGCATTAATGGGGTGCCGCACTACCTTTGGCGGGCGGTCGACCAGGACGGGGAGGTGCTCGACATCCTGGTGCAACCCCGCCGGGATAAGGCGGCGGCCACGAAGTTCCTGCGCAAGTTACTCAAGGGACTCGCGTATGTGCCGCGCGTGGTGATCACCGACAAGCGCGCCAGCTACGGGGCGGCCCTGCGCGAGGTCCTGCCGAGCGTCGAGCATCGGCGGCATAAGGTGAAGTTAACTCACTTACATGGACAGAATAGCGCTAGGCGGCGCGATCGGACAACAACAACAATCCTTCTTCGAAGGCGACGGGCGACTGGTAGGCCAGCGCCGAGTGCGCACGCTGTCGATTGTAGAAAACCTCGAGCCACTCGAAGATCGCCGTCTTTGCTGCGGCGCGCGTCTGCCAGCGGTGCCTGTCAACGAGTTCGGCCTTGAGCGTGGCGAAAAAACTCTCGGCCATGGCATTGTCGAGGCACTCCCCCGCCCGGCTCATCGAGCAGGTGACGCCGTGGGCGGCGAGCCGGGACTGATAGGCCGCCGCCGTGTACTGGCAGCCGCGATCGGTGTGGTGGACGAGGTTCGCGCCGGGGCGGCGGGCACGGAGCGCCATCGCGAGGGCGTCGAGCGCTAGCTCGGTACGGAGGTGGTCGGCCATCGCCCAGCCGATCACGCGGCGCGAGTGCGCGTCGAGCAGCACGGCCAGATAGAGCCAGCCCTCCCCGGTCGGCACAAAGGTAATGTCCCCAAGCCAGAGCCGGTCGTGGGTCGGCGCGGCGAAGTCGCGCTCCACCACGTTCGCCGCAGGCCGCCGTGCCACATCGACGACGGTAGTGCGGGTGCGGCGGTTGTCCTGGCCGCTTCGCCCGTCTGTCAGTGCTACGCAGCTCGCTGATACGCGTGGTGGAGGCCGCCGAGGACCGGGAATGCCCGCACGGTGCCCACCCCTCCCGCATACACTGGGGATGCCACCGCGTCGCCGGGGATGTGCTGCCCGATCCCTTGATGCGGTCGGTCCTGGTTGAAGTAGGCCACGTACTCCCGGAGCACGCGTCGCAGGTGGGCCTCGCCCAGCACCACGACGTGGTCCAAGCACTCGCGCCGGGCGCTGCCGAGGAACCGCTCGCAGGTGGCGTTCTGCCGGGGCGCGCGGTACGCCGTCCGCAGTACCGTGATGCCGGTGGTGGCGGCGACGCGGGCGAAGGTCGGCCCGTATTTGCTGTCGCGATCGCGGACGAGGTAGCGCGGTCGCTCCCCGAACGGCGTGGCCTCGCGCAGCTGCTGGGCGACCCAGGAATCCGTGGGATGGCGCGTGACACCGACGTGGACCACACGGCGCGAATCGAGTGCGATGACGAAGAAGGCGTGGAGCGGACGGAAGAGCACGTCGGTGACCGGGAGGAAGTCGCAGGCCCAGGTCTCCGCGGCGTGATTGCGCAGGAACGTCGCCCAGGTCTGGCCGGCGCGGTGCGGCGGGCGGGCACTGCGCATATGCCGCTGGACCGTGGTCTTGGCGACGCGGATGCCCAGCTTGCGCCGCTCGCCCCGGATCCGCTCGGCACCCCACAGCCGATTCGCGGCGGCCAGTTCGCGGATCAGCGCGATCGTCTCGGCCACCACCTTCGGCCGCGGTCCGCACCGCAGCCGTGATTTTCGCCACCAGAAGAGGCGGAAGCCCTGCCGATGCCAGCGGAGCAGGGTCTCCGGCTGGACGATCAGCAGTGCCTGGCGCCAGGCCCGGAGGCGGCTGGCGAGCAGCACGAGGAGCGCCCGATCGGTCGGCGTGCAGCGGGGTCGCTTGACGCTGCGCCGGAGGACGAGGAGCTGCTGGCGCAGGAAGGCGTTCTCCGCGACGAGGGCGGGCCGACCGCGCACGAGGTCGGCGAGGGCGCCCGTCGCGACGCCCCGCGCGGCGGGCTTCGTCGCGGCGCTCAGGCGGTGCCGGAGCGCGCGGGCCAGGGATCGTCCGAGATAGGCGCAATGGCGGAACAGGCGCGTCAGCATGGGAGGCTCCTCACCGAGTACAGGCGGCGACTGCGCGACACGCGTGGGTGGCGCGTTGCCGGAGTGTATCGCTGCCGTTTGACACGGCAAAGTAGCGCTCAACTCGAACGGATATCCCAAACGGCCAACACACCTACCAGGGCTTCGACAAACTCCAAGCCGAGGGCTACAGCCCGCGCAAGAAGCCGCAAGGCCCGCCGCGCCCGGAGGCGGACCGTAGCGACAACCGGGAGATTGCCCGCCGCCGGGCGCGGCCGAGCACAGCATCGGGCGGCTGCGCCGCGTCGAGGCCCGCGCCGCCCGCGACCGCCAGTACCGCGCCGGGCACACGCGCCGGATCTGTGCCGTGGTCGGCTTGGTCAATCGCCAGCTCGCGCGCTGATCGGCGGGGGCGGGAAGGGGGCGGCTGGTCACCCGCCCTATTGCGACGCTACTCTAATAGCTCAGGGCAAACCGAAAGTAGAGCCAGATGGTGTGCGCAATGATCTCGGGCGGGAAGCGATGCCCGGTGTAGTCAGGCGTCTTCAACTCTTGCATGCGCCGAGTATCGCACACCCAGCCCTCCCCTTCCTCAATGGCCCAACTTGACAGTGCCCCCGGTTGAGTTCGGCATATTGCCTTCGGCTATATGAAGCTGGGCATTCACCCCTTCCGATCGTGGTGGTGTATCTCCAGTTGAGAACAAGCGTACCTTGGTTTCCGTCCGAGGCCCGCGTCGGGCGTAACTGGCGACCGCTTCCCGCACGACTTCGGAGTAAGTAGCATGCCTTTCTCGCGCAATTTCTCGAATCGTCTGCGCTTCCTCCGCAGAGAACCGCACCGTTATAGTCGCCGTGCGGCCCACGCGGGAGACTTGCCCCTCGGCTGGGGCAGGCTCTGGCTCTCCCCACAAATCATCGTCGTCTTGGTGTGCCTCGTAGAACGCCGCGCGATCTGTCTTTGCTTCCATCTCTGGTTCCCCTCACTTTACAAGTAGCGGGTAAGGTCACCTTGGGTTGCGGGCCATCCCGTGATGATTCGCAACATCCCATCATCACTATTGGCCGCGACGATGATTGTGAGCGCACTCCCGCCGTCCGTGACACCGACCGCCTTCCAGTCGCCGCTTTGCCCCTTCTTGTTGCGCATCCAAACCGGGCCATTCAAGACAACTTGCTCCGCCTCGTCGGGCGTGATGCCGTGGCGTGCCAGATGACCCTCGTTACCCTCGTCCCACTCGAAACCAACGGCTCGGCTCGGATGCATCGTGACAACCTCCACGGCGTTGTCTTACAATACCAGCAACGCTGTAAGACGGCAATCGGTCACAAGGGGGAGGCGATGGCGATACAAACTGACTATATGGTCCTGGCAGACGCCGCCACCGCCGCAGACGGCAAGTTATACATACACGGTGGTGGCTGGAACCGCATCAACGTCGCCTCGTTCCCCGTAGTCTACTCTTTTGCGCTTGGGATACAGTTCCGTATCCCTTGGACAGATACCAACGTGCCGTGCACGATCGAATTCGACGTTGTGGATGAAGACGAGCGCTCGATCTTCCCTGACGAGGCGAAGAAGATCAAGGGGGAAATCACCGCCGGTCGCCCCCCCGACCTGATCCCCGGCGACGATCAGGTCTTGTCGATGGGTATCCGGATCAACCCCGAATTCCAACACGCCGGGCAGTACAAGGCGATCATGCGCCTCGATGGCGTGCCCGCTCAAAGCGCGAAGTTCCGTGTGATCGCTGTGCCGCCGATCCAAGTGTCACAGCAATGAAAAAGCGCTCCCGCCTCTCATCGAGGCGGGGGCGTTGCTGTGTGCGACCTCCGAGGGTCATGCGCGCGTTGGACGGTGCGCTCAGGGGAAGGGCTGGTCGGTCACGGGGACGGCGCGGCCCTGTTTGTCGGTGGTGTACTCGCGCACGTAATCCTCGGGGTATTTCCGCAGATCCAGAAGCGCCTGAGGATTGTGGTGCTGGTTCAGGTGCCGCTCCAACGTGGCGCGCGGCTCCTGGTCGGGCGTGAGCGGGCCGGCCGCCACGTTCACGACGCCGCCGCGCACGACCACCAGGTAGCGAGCGCCGCTCGCGATGTGCCGCCAAATCTCAAACATCGTGAGCCCTCCGCCTGGTACTGTCAGGTAAAGTGGGACTGGTAGGCCTGCCGGGGCATGAGGGCGTGCGGAAAGTAGGTGGTGCCGCTGTTCAGGCCATGGCCGAGGTGCCGGTGACCGCCCGCCAGGTGGCGAAGCGCTCGGCTCTCGTCTGGCGGTAGGTGGCGGCGGTCAGGCGATGGCGGCGTGGGCGGCAGTGGCTGGCGAGCGGGCCGTAGGCGGCGAGGAACCGTTGCGCGTGGCCCGGACTCTTGAAGCGTCGCATCCGGCGTTCCCGCTCGCGGGTCGGCTGGCGGGAATTCGCGGCCCGGTTGTTCAGTCCCTTGTGCCGCCGGTGCTCGACACGTGGTAACACCGCCCGATGCGCCGCCCCGTAGCTCGCCAGCTTGTCGGTGATCAGCACGCGCGGCACATACGCGAGGCCCTTGAGCGGATGCGTCAGAAGCCAGACGAAGCCTGGCAGGAACGGTCGTGTTCTGGTAGCGTGGCGGCCTTGACCGCTGCGTAAAGGAGCTACTTGTGCCCTGCCCCCACTGCACCGCGACCGCGACCGTCGAGCAACTGCGACGCACCACCCTCGGCTACCGCACCTTCCGCTGCCGGGCCTGTCGCCGGATATATGCAACGAGCGGACGGGCACGCCCTACAATCACTTGCAGTACCCGACTGACCTCGTCTCGCTGGTCGTGCTCTGGCGGCTGCGCTACAAGCTCAGCTTGCGTGACCTCGCGGAGATGTTCCTCGAGCGGGGGTTCGTCTTCAGCCACGAAACCGTCCGCGACTGGGAGGCGCGCTTCGCCCCGCACCTGACCGAGCATCTGCGCGCCAGGCGCCGCGGTACTGCGGGCACCAGATGGCACGCGGACGAGACCTATCTCCGGGTCAACGGCCGCTGGTGCTACCTCTATCGGGCGATCGATCGCGAAGGGAACCTGGTCGACGCGCTACTGAGAGCCTGTTAGGCACTTCGGGTGGCGAGCGCTGCTATCCTTGCCCTTCGTAGCGAGGAGGGCGAGGACCGATGGATGCGCCGACCCGCCAGCCGTACCCGAGCGATGTCACCGACGAGGAGTGGGCCTTCGTGGCCCCGTATCTGACGCTGATGAAGGCCGACGCGCCCCAGCGGAGCCACAGCCTGCGCGAGGTCTTCAACGGCCTGCGCTGGTTCGTGCGGGCGGGGGCGGACTGGCGGCTCATGCCGCACGACCTGCCGCCCTGGCATACCGTCTACCAGCAGACGCGGCGTTGGCTCAACGCGGGCGTCTTCGAGGAACTCGCGCACGACCTGCGCCGCGTGATGCGCCTCGCCGCGGGCCGCGACCCCGAGCCGACGGCGGTGGTGCCGGATGGGCGGACGCTCCAGTCGAGCCCGGAGAGCGGGGCGCGGGCGGGCTACGACGGGGCGAAACGGCGCAAGGGCTCGAAGGTTCATGCGGCGGTGGATACCTTGGGGCACCTGCTGGCGCTGACCGTGACCCCGGCGAACGAGCAGGAGCGGGCGCAGGTGGGCGCGCTGGCGGAGCAGGTACAGGAGGCGACCGGCGAGACCGTCGCGGTGGCCTTCGTCGATCAGGGCTACACCGGGGCGCAGGCCGCCGAGGACGCCGCCGCGCACGGTATCCGCCTGGAAGTCGTGCGGCTCCCCGAGGCGAAGCGCGGCTTCGTGCTCCTGCCGCGTCGCTGGGTGGTGGAAGTAGTCTTTCCGCAAATGACAAAAACGGATCGGCTCGCTCTCGGGGGTGGTCGGGAGGACGTAGCGGATCTCGACTGCGTCGTCGGTGACGATGACGCGGTCGACGAGCAGG
>JAABUT010002012.1_pt1 | contig 20992 bp, 22 predicted proteins | sample 5559281 | NCBI WGS metagenome assembly JAABUT01 (sample SAMN10711880, study PRJNA513359) | rock metagenome | isolation source: Antarctica rocks | place: Antarctica: Victoria Land, Ricker Hills nord | collected 2016-01-04
GCTTAATCGATTGTCTTCTATCAAAATATACTGTCAAGAGAACGTGAACGTGATCATCGAATACAAGTCTTCTCTCAATGTTCATGATAAGCTGATGAACACAGCGATCATGCTCATCGTAGCCTGACAAGAAGCGAGAATCGTGGCTGAAAAATGCTGAAAGTCGATTTCATTCTTGATAATAAAGTCAAGTGAAGATCTTTAGCAATTTTGACGTTCTCTGACAACGCTTTTCTTATTACTTGAGCAACTGATGCGAATTTATCTATATTAGCTATATGTATAAGACTATCATATATTGAATCACGTTGTATTCAAACAGACTGCGCAGAAGTGATCATAGTCTGAATATGCATGAATGATTAATCGTTTGCTGTCGACAGCAATTTGTACAGATTAAAGACATGAATTAAGTAGATATATGAAGATATTGAGCAAGACAGAATATCTTCAATCAGAGCAGTACTTCTACATATATCTTCTTTCACTCTTGTACCTGCCTTGTTCACAATGAACGAACGAGATATTCTTCGTGACGTTGAGAGATGCGCTGCATCGTAGAGTATATCATGTCACTATCACAGATCACGATTTGCGCTTGTCGCTCTCATCAAATCACTGCTTCATTATCTGTAGCTTGACGTGTTTTGTGAAAGTTGACTTCATAGAGCTGTCAACTCTGTAGCCTCTTCATGATCTTCTGACAAGTTCTCAGATCGAAAGAGACTTTCGACTTTTTTAGATCAGATCAAGGTAGCGTCTACAAATTTTGATGATCTGTAGAACAGACGACGTTCTTTTACGTTGAATGAGTAGATAGTCTCTGCTGCTGACAGCTCTATCTTCAGTTCATAAGCTGTCAGTTTTTCAACGTCTGCATTTTGATGTCTCAGATACAATCAAGAACATACAGACTTCTTCTACAAACAAACAGAAATAACTCGCGATCATTGATTCTTGTCTGTATGTGTCGATCTTCTTCGTTTGCCTTCTCACTGCGCCTGACGTTCGACCTCAAAAGTCTCGCATCAGTTCTCGTACAATTTCAACAATTTGCGAAGCTGTTGACGCAATTTTGATTAGTCGCTTTGCTTTTTCTTAAATATACATTCAATGTTGTCAAGCATAGATACATCGCTCACGATATTAAAAATCTTCAAAACTTTCATCAAGATGAGAAACGATGCAACGAAAGTGCAAACAAGAAAGATAGAAAGAGACGTTGATGAGCGACGAGTATCTCAAGAAATTCACTGACTACTTATACTTGCGTTCAGAGAAAGTCACGTCAGCGTCTTCTGTTTGAATGACTTTGTTCAAGACATATTCATGATGTCTGACTGCATCTCGACATCTGATAGAAGCATTGCTTCTTTAGATAGCACTTCTCAACCTATCGCAGTCAAGCTCGAAGTCAATCATTCTTTTCATCGCGATCAATACAAATTTGTCACAAGTCTCGAGCCTTGTTGTCAACATCAAGAGCACGATTCAAGTTAAAGTGATCAGTAAATTCTTTCAAGAGACGCAGCTATTTCGAGCTATCGTTGAAGACTCTCTTTGACTCTGCATTCTTCACTCAAAGTCTCGATTCATTTTCGCTTCTTATTCAATGACATTTTTTGCAGCGCTCGTTTGTCTTTGATCACACGAACTCTTTGTCTTTGTCAGCGTATGCAACGTGTTCGAAATCGATAAAACATCGCTCATTTACAGATCTCAAAAGCGTAGACTGATTGAAATGTTTGACGAGCTCATTTGATGAACTACTGCAAAGTCTTCAAGTCGTTGAGATCTCATTTACAATAACGACGATGAAATAACGACGATTTATCTCATGTTTCGCGAAGTTCAATCATTGTTCATCGTATCTCTTGCATGAACACATCATTCGACTGCTTCTTCAGTGCAGTCGTTCACTTTCTCTTTCAATTCGATGAGATTGCATCAAGAATAGCTCGCGATTTCTGAATCTTCGCTCTATCAAAATCAATGATCATCATCTGATCAAGCTTCGCATTTCAAAGTATGTTACAAGACATCATATCTCGATGCAGCACTCTGAGCTGATGAATTGTCTGAATCAAGCGCTCAAACTGTTCGATTATTTGCACACTGTTGACTGAGTTAATGTGTCGAGAGATGAATTGTTCTTCAAAATCGATGAACATCATGTGAACGATTTCAGCAATGTCATCATACACATATGAATGATCAAGATTGACGTTTCTCAGATACATCGACACGTGAGTTCTGTGAATCGAACGAAGACGCTCATAGATGATGACTTCTCGCTTGAGATGAGCAACGAAGTCAATGATGATGCATTTAGCAGTCAGAATGTACTCGTGTGACGTTAATCTGACAATGAACAGAGCTTCGCGCGCTTCGTGCAAGTCAATAAACTTGCAATCGATATTCAGACTTTTGAAGAGTTGCTGATGTATCAGATTGAGAAAAGTAGACTTGTCGATCTGATGATGACTCTCTTCATGATTCAGCGCGTTTGAGCACATCTTATCAAGCGAATTTTCTTTCATCAATTCACGAAGACATTTTTGAGTACAATACTGTACATTCTTGCCTTCGAGATGAAAACTTTGGTCGAATGATGTCTTGCTGATTGAGTTCAGCGCTTGCGTGAAAGTCTGAGTTGAACGCTGCTCATATGTTCGACTTGAAGTATCTGAATCTGAATCAAATTCATTATCACTGTAATGACGCTCATCTGCTGATGATCAACAGCTCGAAGAGATGATCGAAGCTGCTCTCGATCGAAGTCGAATAAACGACACATGAAGAAAGATGCTCTGTCGAGAAGATCAATACTTCGAAGAAGATATGTCATCGATGAAGATCTTATTCAATAGTTCATCGTAGATTATCTTTCAGATCTTCAGCCAAGTCATCGCGTTGATCTGTCAGCTCTGACTTCGAGACGATCTCTTCAGCGCTTGAAGAGTGAACGTCAGCACTTGTCTCATCGCAGTCAGATGTAATCAATTTTGCTCATTTGCATTCGATGTCATTTCTGTTGTCTTTCTCACGTCATTCTCAGAAATGAATAGAAAGTAATAGACAGTTTTCGAATTATCGAGCATTCGCAGAAAAATGAATGCTTCATCGATGCAGACGTATTCATACTTCAATTCAGCGCGAATCATATAGAAGAAGACTTAAGTGATGACTGCAACGATCAGACAACGAAAGTGATTCTGCGAATCGTCGATTTCGTTGCAGCGAATCATCTTCTTCAGATTCATGTCTTTGAGACTTTCATATATGCAGTCGAGATGTAGCTTGTGAGAAGCCTTGTATTCAATAATGAAGACGACGATGCAATATTTCATATTCTCGACCTCACTGAAAATGTTGTACACGCAGAATTGATTTGCACGAGAACGTGTAGTCTTTGCTGCTTCAATGATTGCTTCAGTCATCGACTTTGAGACGAACGATTCTGACGACTTTGCAAGCTGAGTCAGAAGACGAGAAGATTGTCTTCTCTCAGAAATGCTCAGATGTTGCATGTTTTTCTTCATCTCTCGTTTCGAGCTGAGAGTATTGTCATGATTTTCAAATCTTACTGAATTCTTCAGGCAAAATCTCTCTCGAAGCAACGAGCTGTTGTAAATTTGTTTGATGATCAATGCGATGTGATTCTCAACAGTCGAGCGCTCGAAGTGATTCAAGTCTAGCTCAGAACTCATCATTCTCTGATGAATAGTCTTCTCAGACTCTTTCAAGATGTGTAGCGACGTGAAGTGTCGTTCATGCATGAAGTTTGATCGCTGAAGATTCTTTCAGATGATCTTCTGCAATGTAGAAAAATCGTTTCATGCAAGAATTCGATCGAAACGTATCTTGTCATTAGCATTGACAGAGTCGCTCTTTGTTGACAATGTCATGTCTCTTTGAACAGTAAGATCGAAGTGAAGATGAACATGACAAGCATCAAGAAACTCGAGTAATGTTGTTTTGCGAATTTTCTCTTCATTCTTTTGTTGAGCGCGCTCTGCTTCTTTCTGAGCGCGCTCTGCTTCTTGATGCTTTCTCTGCTCTTCTTGAAAAAGTTGTCTGTAATTCGATGACTGTTGAGTCATAATGCAGCTGTATTGTTGAATGATAATAAATATTCTGAGACATGAATGTTTGTTTACTTCGAAGACTTAGATAAGCTCATGACATGAATCATGATCTCGTTGAACGCTTCTGATTGATCAAACGTTCTCGTAGCAGAACGACTGAGTCAGCGATCGTTGCAAGCTCTTCAGACAACTCGTACTCGTTTCGATAAAGCATACTATGTTGCAAGATGATGATTTTGTTACGAAAAGCTCTGTGCAGTGCGCTGAAATCTAGTATTCACTGCTGTCGTTCAGACAGAGAATTCAATGATCTGAGTCTGCTCAAAACTTGCTTCATCAAATACGATTCTATTTGAGATATAGATGATGACTTTACGCTTTTCACGTCAAGAATTTATCTGATTTCTGTGTCTTTCTGAGAACAATTCGTTTAATTATAAACTGCTTGTACTGTATTGCTTCAAGATAAAAAGAAGAGACGTCTGATATGTTCAGAGACAGAAAGAACAGTACGTTGTCTTGTCATAACTATCTCGATCTGCATCTTGCAGACTTTGAGAAATTTGCAAGCTAGTAAAGATCATCATTATCACTGTCATCGTCTGATGAATCGAAATCAATTCTATAGTTGATTTTCGAGTTTGCAAGAGATCGCAACTGCAAACCTTTCGTCAATATCGTTCTCTCAGATCAAAAAGAGCGAAGACATTGAACTCAACATATGCAAATCATCGTTGCTTTCTCTAGTCGTCTTTCGTGCTTCATCTACTGAACACGATTTTGTGCATCACGATGTTCTTCTCTTGAAACAGAGATTGATCATCATTGTTCTTATTCTCATCGCTTTTGCATCTTTTCTTCAGCTCAATATTCTACATGTACTCAATCTTGAACGATTGAATGTCTCTCATATTGATCTGCGCTCTAGAAATTTAGATGTCAGAATTGAGTAAAGTCTCTCAGATGAAATAGAGATCATCTTTGAAGAGATCACAGATGTCATCATCTTCGATTTCAAAAAGCTGTATCATCAGACTCAAGAAGACTTTAACAACTGATCATTCAGAATGTTATGTTGACTCTGAAGAATGTTGATCTTTCTATGAAGATTCTGGTTTGAAAATCATTCAATATCACACGTCGTGCAGATAGATGAGTTCATCTGTCACTAATGTCAGCTTCACGACTTCTGAAAGAAGTGAGAAGTCTTTATCACTTGAAACGTCTGATGCTTGAAGCTCACTGCATGATCTTGCAATGTCATGTCTGCGATGATTGAGCTTTGTTCAAGAAAGTAGAGGTGAAGAAATGATGAATTGCTGAACTCTATGATCTTTTCAATGAAAGCAGTCATCTCGAGATATACATCGAAAGATGCAGCGTATAATGAATGCTTCAAATTCTTTGCAACACGTTCTGAGTCTAATGTCTACATCTTTGAGACGAAGTCAGAACTAGTCATCTCAATTATGATAGTCTGCTGATTAATTCTATTTTATGATGCTTTTAGAAGCATCAGAGATTCAGATCAAACTTTCAAGAGCATCGAGATTTGAATAGTGCTGAATGATCGATAGAGATACGAAGCATGAGTGAGACGTAGACGACATGCGCGACGCGAGAAAACTGACTAGACTTAGAAATATGATTCATGTGAATAAGCATTTCTGATGAAAGAATTCTGAGTGTTAAAGCTAATGAACAGAATCACAGATCAACACGCTCTTGACATGACTGTTTGACTGCATTCAAGATGTTTTATCGCAGCTAATTCTGATTGCACTTATCACGTTGCTGTCATACATACTACGCATCATCATAGAACGTCGAAGTCTGCTGACGAAGATGATTGTCGAGCTTTCTCTACAGAAGTATTATTTCACTTTTTTGTTTATACAAGTCTTTCTGACGATCTCTCTGTCTTCAAGCATCACGATCATTATTCAAGAAGTACTTCACGATCTCGATTCTGTATCAGTGATGCTAGTCACAAATCTTCTCAAGATGAGTAACTACTTCTTCTCTTATCTAATATTGTGATGCTTCTCGATAAGCGCAAGTTCAATTCTTCAAGTGAGATGACTAATTGATTGATATACTTTCGCTTCAATCATGAGTATTACGTCGAGACAAAAATGAGAAAAGCAGACAGCTTTGTCTCAGATGCAGTGAGACATTCATTTCTCAATCTATATTAATCTAGCTTGCATCGATAAGTTGTTCTTGTATCGCTCATGTACAATTTTAACATCATGTCAGAACTTATTTACTTGATCATTGCTTCGTTAATTCTCTTGCTCAGTTTCATCATCTTTGATCTTTTTTGAATGATGTTTCGCTACAATCTGCTCTACGTTACAGTTTCTCAATCTAATACAAGAGATTTACTCTATTCAACGACTCTGAATCAGCTGTTCATGAATGTCTACGTTATGAAGCTCTGCATGATGAATCTGTTCTTCTTAATGCGCAACAATCATAATAGAGCAGTCTGCGTTGATCAAGCTGTGATCATGATTATTGCTACAATGATGACACTTGTCTTTCAATTGATCTTGAATGATGCAATTCTGAAAGTTTCTGCTTCAAGATTTTAGAAGTCACGAAGTTCTTCACTCTTGCAAAGATTTTCAAGCAAAGATTGCTTGTGAGATCAAAATCGCATAATTTTGTCAGTATTGATTTTCGAAAATTAATGAGAATGTTATTCGACTTGATGTCTCGATGTGTATAATCATTGACATGAAGATGATCTGTTGCATTCAAAATCTGATCAATTAGAACTGTCATTTCGTTGACAGATACATCTTTTTGACGTGACAAGCTGCTTAATCAAGCAAGTTTCATCACTTTTATATCTTTCTTTCAATCTGACAAGTACTTGTCATAGAACACGATGACAATATGAGACTATAATTTCTGTTTAGCGCTCTTCTTGATTGTATAGAACAGTCTCACTCACATGAGTAATACTTTGCAAGAATTGCATATCTCAAACTATGAACTTTTTGAACTGCTCGTTTCTCGATTTGAAAAACTTCTTCACAGCAAAGACGTTTTCTTCACTGTTGATGACTTGATGAACTTTGACTGCTGTTCTCTGCATGATTTGATTCAGCAGACTCAGTCTGCAGGTTTGAAGTAATGTTGTCAAAGTCGACTTGACTACGACGAGTCTTGTGAAACAACTGATCGAAATAGAGATGAAGCTTCTTCAAAGCGACTTCACGCATGATTTCAGAAACGACTGTCTTCGAATTTCGTAATCATCACGTTGTCTGTGAATGCTTTAAATCGAAGAGTCATATTTGACTATTTCTTCGATGTCTTACAAATATAATTCTCATCTGCATTTGCATTAGCAAAACATGATGCAAAGATCACAGAATTGAATGCTGTTATTTCTCTTCTAGAGCTTCAGAATAGACTCTCAGATGAGTTGAAACTGAATACTACTGAGAGTATTAAAGTCGTGATATTTATTGATCGACGCATTAAATCTTTGACGACTTGAGACAGCACTAGATCACAATGTTATTTCGCGACGTTCTAAAGAACTCTCTTATCTCTCTTCTATGCTTTTATCTAGTCATTACACATGAATACGCTCTATCAACAGTCGAAAACAGTTCATCTCTTTTGACAAGAAATTATGATTTAAGTATTTGAACAGATGCAGAAGTAGAAATCGACGTCTACTCTGAATCGAATTGCGCAGGCAATAAGTTTCAAATAGCAGACGCAAGTCTTACTTATATAATGAATTACTGACTTGAAGATACGAACGAATCTTCAAATTTTCGATTCTTCGAGATATCTCAAGCTTTGAAGACTCAAGAGAAGCTGAATCTCAATAAATTTGATCAAGATTCGAATGATACTGAGATCTGAAGTTGTGAAATTTTTGTGACGCGCTTCATGATCGAAATGAATAAAGATTGTTACAACATTTCGAAGAATGAGTCATCTACTTGTCTTCAATTGTGACAATTCTAAGAACTTCGAGACTTTGAGTCATTAGAAAGCAGTTGTTTTCGAAGATGAACGTATTTGAAAGATTCAAATAGCAAATGTATTAGCTTTGATAAATAATCATGATGTCACAAAACTAGTAACACTCTTCATGACTTTCTTCATGATTTTCTATCAAACACTCTTCATGACTCTCTTCGTGATTTTCTTCATGACTCTCTTCATGACTCTCTATTAAACACTCTTCATAGCTCTCTTCATGATTTTCTACCAAACACTCTTCATAGCTTTCTTTATGACTCTCTATCAAACACTCTTCATAGCTTTCTTCGTGATTCTCTTCATGATTCTCTTCATGACTTTCTTCATGACTTCTATCAAACACTCTACAAGACACTCTTCATGACTCTCTATCAAACATTCTTCATGACACTTTTCATGACTTTCTTCATGATTTTCTTCATGACTTTCTCTGAAACATTCTGCATGAAGAAAGTCATGAAGAATGTCATGAAGAGATTCATGAAGAGAGATAGTCAGGTGAGCGTGTAGCTGAGTAGTCAGATGAGCATGTAGAATGATGAGTAGGTAGAAAATTATGTAGAATGATGAGTAGAATGATGAGTCGAGTGATGAGCAGGTAGAATGACGAGTCGAGTGATGAGCAGGTAGAATGATGAGTAGAATGATGAGCGTCTACACTGTGTACATTGATCTAAAGATTATACTATAATAAATCATGATTTATGAGATGAGTGATGAGTTCAGAGTCTCGCTCGCTCGACGTTCAATTTTGATTTCTTGAGCTCATCTCAAAATTGAAAAATCATAACTCACTTTGTAGATACTGATGCTCAATAATATAAATATAGAATGATCTTCTTCTATCAATATCTATGATTCTCAAGAAAGTCAAGCAAGAACAATATCTTTGCTCACTGTAGCAGTGTCAATGACTCATGATCTGATCAGACAGATCGTAGACTTGCAGTCGTTTCATAGCTAACTAGTCAATGTAAACATGATGTGTTCTTCTCAACCTCGCTGCCATTCTACTGTCATCTCGCTGTCAACATAGCTGTCATTCTACTGTCAACATAGCTGTCATTCTAGCTGTCATCTTGCTGTCATTCTACTGTCAGCTCGCTGTCATTCTAGCTGATGTTAAGTTTTACTGTACAAGCAATCTTCAATTTCTGCAGTCTTCGAATGTTCGCTTCATCTGATAGATTCTTCTTGATTCTAGAAAGCTTAAACTCTTCAGAATCGTTGTCATATTTTGACTGATATTTCTTGTTGTATTCTGACTGTCTGTACTTGTCATGCATCTACATCGCTCGCTTCGTTGCTCAAATTCAGTCGATCGCTTCTTGACGACTCAAGAAAACGAGTTTCGTGCTTGACTATCAGCTTTTCAAGTTTCTAGCATCATGTTCATGACTTCTTTCTGAGAGCGAAATCCTTGATCTTTTCGCTTGATCTCGATGCCTTCAGATACTAAATCATCGTTCGAAGTTCTCTGTTGATAAATGTAAAAGTTGTCACAGCTAGAACTCATTCTTAAATCAGTCTCACTGCACGATTTCAAAGTTCATCACATTGACTGACTGATCTATCATCTTCAGTTTCAAGAAGAAAACAATCTGTTCGTTATGTTGCACGTCTATCAGATCACTTGTCTCATTCATCATAATAATCATCATAGTCTATCGAGAATAGTTGAATCGAATTCTCTACATTCGTGATATCAATCTCTTGCTCTGCTCAGATGTCATGTCTTAAGATACTGAATACATTAACTCTTCTGATTACAGCTCATACAATCAAGTTACTTTTGCTCTCTTCTTGATGATCAGCGAGTTGATTTTGTTCTGTTAGCGACATTGAGAAGCGCATTTTTCATAAGAGTTTTCTTGTTGAAGCTTTACATGTCAAATGTCTTCTTCAGCTCTTCTCGAAATGCTTGAGCTCATCGATATTCGTTCAAAATTCGTTGATTCATCTCATTATCAAGACTCATGCTTGATTGCTTGTCATCATCGACTATGTCAACAGCATTTTCCTCAGACACAGTGTCTTTCGATGCTTGACTATTAGCTCTTTAAATCACTCGCATCATGTTCATGACTTCTTCTCGAGAATGTAACTCTTGATCTTCTCGCTTAATCTCGATGAGATAATCATTCTTCAGCACATTATCAGATAATAGCTTCAATCTCATTTCGACTGACGATGATTCATTTCTAAACCTCTTATGCACGTCTTTCATGAACTCGTTATTTTGCTTTCATCTCTCGCTTCTAGAAGCATTGAACTCTCAGTCAGTAATAACTGCGCAGATCGCATCATGAAGATGTAAGGTCGAGATACTCAACATGCGTAAAAGTCTGTCAACAGCATGATCATTATATGAGGTTAAAGAAGTACAAGCTTTTCTGATATGAGCACGAGCGATTGAGCTATACATCGAAGAGCGTATTGTGTCAAAATAAAAAAACCTTCATTGTCAGAAGTTGAGAGAGAAGACATCAGTTGAGCAATAGTATTACAACTAATGATTGCTTGACTAGATATCTCATTTCATACCAGTCAATCGACTGCATCTCTTATATCGCTGCAGCAGACAAAAGACACAATACTAAGGTCGAAAACATATGTATCTTGAGATTGATCATTCAGGTTCATAACAAGAATCAGTTTGACTGAATGCTATCGACAAGCGAAAGAAGAGCATGAAAGACTACAGAAGAATAGTTATCAGACATGTCATAATCGACGTCTCATAAAATCTTGACAGCTAGTTGAGAAAAAGAAAGAAAAATAGATGGTTTTTCTTCGCTGTATGCTCTTTCTGTAGAATATTCTGCTGTCTTCAAGAATATCATACTTTGTCATATCTGTCTCTTGAATCGCTGATTTCATTCTGATTCTTGTTCTAAATGCTCACTTTTCTGCCATTTTTAGCTTTATCTCTGAATGTTTTATTTTGTCTCGAATGAGCTGCTCAGTGTCGAGTTTGATTGCGACTTCACTTGTTTCTTGAGCGAAGAATCTTTCATCGAGATACTCATAGACATTCTTCAGAGCTCTCTTGATCTTGAATCTCTTTGAACCTGACTCATAGCTGACCAAGATTTGATGCCTTTATATATATATATATATCACTAACATTTGAACAACGACTGACTCAGATCTTGCCGAAACATGATCAGATTTGACATGATTGAACGCAATCAGACATCAGTCTTGTAATCAATATAAATCTATTGTCGACCTTGTCTTGCTCAGTCGTCTGCAACACAGATTTCATTTGTCATGAACTTCAATGTTGTATTGACAAACGTCAAGAATGCAGAAGTCTTGAATTCTTGATTAGGTTTTTTAAAAAGCTTTTCACTTCATACATTTCATGTACTTTGCTTGTAGCTTCTCTGTCTATTCAGCGCTTTCTCTCAATCAGCGTCTTCGTGTATATTTGTGATCTTTCATCATAATTTAATCGCTGATGATCTGATATTGATAGAGAAGCAAAGAGAAAATCTGAGCTGATTTGTAGTAGATTTGTCAGAGTCTGAAAAGAGGTTTGAATAAATGTTTAGTCTAGAAACAAGTGACGTCTTACAGTATCTCGCACTAAGTCTTCGACTGCGCTTCTCAATCAAATCATCATCTCATCTGCATCAATTATTAAACTCTTAAATCAAGCTGAGAAACTTCAACATTTGAGCTGTTTATTTAGTAGTATATGATTTATAATTTCCCAATCAATATTTGATACGTCAGCTCTTCGCTTTAATGACAGCTGCACATCTGCGTGACATACTGAATATTAGTCACTTCATTATCTTCTTTCGTAGATTTCTTCAGATCTTTTCTAAAATCTGAAACAGTTGAATTTCAGCTTTCTCGCCTTTACTCTTCAGCGAATTCAGATTCGAATAAACTTTATAGATCTTCTTCTTCAGTAGAGCTCAGAGATTTTCGATTGAGTTCAAATCAAAACTGTACGAAGATCACTTCATGATCTCTATATCATTTTTCTGAAATCAAAGCTTCGATTTTCTGACTCTATGTATCGAAGCATTATTCTGCATAAACACTAGTTCTGACTTTCATATGTCAGTCAAATTGTAATTCAAAATCTGAATGTAGAAGACTGCTGAATAGTTGTGTTTTTTGAATTCGAAGTTTCGATTGAGCAGGTATAAATTCGATCTTTCAGAATCTCAAAAAGCTTCTTAAATCATAATGAAAAAGATCTTTTCATTGAAAATTTTCATTACTTTATCTTTATCCCATTTCTGTTTGAGAGTTTCAAACATTCATTCTCGTGTTTTACCTGATTTTCGAGTCACGAATGCCTCGTTCAACCAAATGACTTTTCTTCATTAATTCACAGTTCAATCTTTATGTTTTTTAGCTCATTTTAATCGAATCAGAGCAGCTTCAGATGTTAATTTCGATCGCTTAAGAGCTAGTCAGTGAGAAATTTCGTGAGCTCGTAGTGTTGCGTTGAGAGTTCTCGCGTTCAAATCGATTTCAATGTTCATTTTCAGCTGTTTTCAGATGATTTTAGACTTCGATCATAACTGATGTAACAGTATTCTAGCTGCTTAAGAAGTAATTGATATGAATCTTTCTGATCTGAGTTCATTGACTTCGAAGAATGTTGTTTGAAGTCTTCTCAAAACGCTCTGAATGATGATTCAAGAAACGTTCAAATTTCGTTCTATTTAAGTGAGTTTTAGGTTTAATTTAGCTTGTTCTGATATTTCATCTTTGATGAGCAAAGAAAGCTTCTTTCTAGAAGTCTTGTTATCAGAAATTGAAGTTAACAAAGCTCTTCTGAGCATTGTGAATGCAGTTGAAGAAGATGAATTGTTTTGAAGATACGCGATTTTACGTGTTTTCGTGATCTAGTCGAAGACTTAGTGCAAGATACTGTATTTCTAGCAGACTCAACACAGTTCGTAACATTATCTCTCTCTTTCAGCAAGGCATGTTTGCATGCCTGTAGTCTCATGTATATAGTTTCTTGCCTTTGTAGAATTGAATTGCCTTTTGGTAGCAGACTCACTAGGTGAGTGTCATTGACGCAGACTCACTCGATGAGTGTCATTGACGCAGACTCACTCAATGAGTGTCATTGACGCAGACTCACTCGATGAATGTCATTGACGCAGACTCACTTGATGAGTGTCATTGACGCAGGCTCACTCGATGAATGTCATTGACGCAGACTCACTGAATGAGTGTCATTGACGCAGACTCACTCGATGAATGTCATTGATGCAGACTCACTGAATGAATGTCATTGTTGCAGACTCACTGAATGAATGTCATTGTCACAGACTCACTAGATGCGTGTCATTGACGCAGACTCACTGAGTGAATGTCATTGAAGCAGTCTTGCAAAGTGATCGATCATCAGATAAACAGATTTCTTTAGACTCGTTTCATCTCGCTGAGTATCTTGAATGAATCTAGATATCAGTATTGTATGATTCACGAATTCTTAGTATAATGTTGAAATCGTATCTAAAATCTATTCACACTGTCGTGATGTAGTGCATAGCTGAATAGAATGTTTGATCGATAGAGATATTACAATTAGAATACTAAGAATACAGAAGCAAAGAGAAAATTTGAGCTGTATTTGTAGTAGATTTGTCAGAATTCGAAAAGAGGTTCAAGTAAATGTTTAGTCTAGAGACAAGTGACGTCTTACTTTTAGCAGACTCAGCACAGTTCATAACAGATAACATCAAGAAACTCATAAAAGATAGATCAAAGTGTCAATCAAAGATCAAAGATGATAAATTTCATGTTGCGATGCTGATAGAAATAAGATAGCAATAATAGAAGACAAAGAATAGCTTGAAGTGTGTTGAAAGAAAGTACTGCAACAACTATTTAAGCAGAAGACAGAAGTCTAAGAATTTAGCGCTAGTTTCGAAAGAGAAGTGTTGCGACACAGAGAATCGATGTTGTCAAGACTGTGTCGATGACACTGACTTAAGATGTTATCTAGTCGAATAACTAGATCAGATGCTAGACTGACGACGAGATTGACTTCGAGATTGATTGACAATAAGATTGATAATCGAGCTGATCATCAGGTTGAATACAATCATAACAAAGTGAATGTGATGTATAGATAGAAGTGAATGTTATGTTGAAAGATGAAGAAGTTGAATGTAGAAGAAAGAAAGTATGACGAAATACTTGAGATTTATGTATGTCTTGATGAACACAGCATATGAGAATAGCAAATGAATATAAAATGAAGAAGCATATGAATTGTTGTATCAGAGTACATGAATTCTGAACAGAACGCTGAAATGAGAATGAAAATGAATCAGTATTGAACTTCATTGACTTATCACTGTCATAGTGCTGATGTCTTTAGATGAATTCAACATCAAGCATTGTGAAAGACTGAGACTTGCTTTGACTACAGAGTAGCGAGACGAACAAATATGAATACATCAGACATTCTCGCTGCTGTAGTCGACGTTTTGTCAGCAAGAATTGAAGCTCGCTCTTTCAAATCTCTTTCTAAATCAATCTCACTGCTGTAGATCTCGTAATCTTTCTGCTGTATGATCATCAAGCTCTTGCTTCTATTACTGCTGTCGTATGTTCATCGTATTCTCGTAGAAATTCTGCTGTCGTCGAGAATAAAATGCCTTCAAGAAGAATGATTCTTCTAGATTCTCTGTAGAGATCTCGCTTCACTGTCACATCTAGCTGTACTGCAGTAGCACTGTCGCATCTTGAATCTCGTCTGCTCAGCTGTTGACTTTGCTGCAGTTGAGCAGAAACATTCAATTAAAAAAAAAGCAAGACTGCAATCACTGCATTAAACCTTGAAGTGAGTCAGATCTTTTGTTGAGTTGAAGAGTTCATCATGTCTGTTGTGACGAATGAGAAATTCGAGATGTCTTCGAAATAGCCTGCGAGGCGCACAACGTCTCACTTTCAGTGACTGTGCTTTTGCTTGTGACTTGTAATTTGTCTTTAGATGTTCTGCTCTCGATTGCTGTTGTCTCAGATGATCATCATTCTTGTTCACTTCTCATATTGCATCATCTTCTTCATCTCTCGCTCGTACATCATTCTCTTACTCTCTTCAACTCTCGTCACTACATTATTCATGACTCAGTCAGATTTGAGTCAACTCGCTCAAAATATTCGAAACGCGAGAGACGAATTGCAAACTGTCTCAACTGAACTTACTCTGCTTGAAAATCTACCATTCATTCATGATCAACAAGTCGCTCACAACAATCATCAAGAATTAGTGAGACTCATTCAGCATTTGACTACACATGTTGATATCGTGAAGCGAGATCTCAATATGCATCTCGATAACGTCAATACGCGTCTCGATCATGTCAATACGCGTCTCGATAACTTGAACGTTAAAGTCACTGTCAAGTAAGTATTCATTGTTTACTTGATATTGTTTCAAATCACTAATATCATATAGCGAGAACAACTTGATAGCACGAAGTTTGAACTTCTCAGTCAACATTGTCAATGTTCAATTATCTTCGCTCAGAATCTCAGATAATCAAGACGTGACTGAGTTTTTGAACATCATGCATGCGCTCAATAATATGAATGATATGAGCTGCTTATACTGTTTCGAAAGTTAAACTTAGCTCAGAAATATTAGAAACTCAAATTAATCATCTACTTCGTGTCTTCGTTCTTTTTGCTAACGACAATCTTGATATTAAGAAAAGACGATTTCAGAGCTATATTGAAGTATCGTGAGATGTTTAAGAATTTCGATGTTGATCGCTGAAACTGAATGATGTTGATTGACATGAGACTGAGATTGACTGATTTGTGTTGATATGAATGACATGAGCTGACGTGAATTACAATAATAGCGTTAAAGAGCATCTGACAGAAGTAGCATGAGCTGACATGAATTACAACAGTGACGTTAAAGAGTATGATATATGTCTTTCTATTTAAAGATTGATAGAATGAAACAGGTTCAATTCTTCAGATTCAGATGTCACAACATTTAAAGATGAATTTTATGTGTAGAAAGAGCAGAAAGAATAAAAAGTGTAGAAGATAGAAAGATGATGAGATAGTTGATTAGAATCATGAAGATGACGAGGCGTGATGACATAATACAATGTTCATAAACTGTTACATAGAACAGTGATGAGAAGCAAAAATCGTTGGTTCAAGCCTCAAACTTATGAGTAAGGTCACAAAGATAGTCTAAGCTCATGATCTCTTTCGTTGCTGATCATTCTCTGAACAATGCTAGAATCAGCGAAATTCATTGACTACTTTCTTTTTCAATCATGCTTCATAGAAGCTTTGATTGAGCTTCTTCTTATCTTCTGTCTCTCAAAGATAATCGATCATTCAATCTATATTGATAAAAGACTTCTGATTCTTTCTAGCAATAGTAAAGAATTCGAAATATTCTTTTCACTCATCAGGCAGTCGATTAGTGTTCGAATCTTTCGCTAAGTGCAAAATTTACTTCATGTTCTTCTTGTCGATCTCGTAGAAAGTTTTCACCTTTTTCATGACTAGTTCTACGTCAAGCAGCTTTGCTTTGGCTAAAGACGTGAGATCAAAAATACGATTCGAGAAATCTAGCTTCACTACTTCGCTTTTGTCTCACTGAACGTGAATTGCTTGAATTTTAATAACGTTGAACGACATAGTTGATGAAGAGTAATGAAATTCAACTGAGCACTAAAAAGTTGCAAACGTGAATATCAGCTGTCATGATAATCTAGAGCAGACGTATCTTGTTGAAGCGTTGAAATAGCTTGAGAAGAAAGCTTGCAATGAATTGAATTTTTTGCGCGAGAAGAGTCACTTCTTAATGATGATGATGCGTTGACAGTAAGATCTACATACAGTACAGTATCATGCTAACTTATCTTAGTCGACGTCAGAATTGTACAACTTACAGACGATTCATCTAAGACGAATTCGTCGACGTGTATATGCATGAATTCTTTTACTGCGATCGTTCTATCACACATCAGCGATTTGCTAAGTGTCGAAGCAATTTATCACTTAGATTTCTATTGATCATACCTTATTTCAGATAGACTGATCGTTGAGTTTGATATAAATTCTGATGATTCAATATGCATGAGCAACAAGTGTGATGACGTGATACATGTGTCTCAATCAGTTGATTCTTCGAGCAATTTATTGAATAATATGAATCAGAGATATCTACGTGTTTTCCTGCGTTCTATATAACATATCGCGTTTCATCGTATGTTCTTCAAAGAAACAGAGTTTCCGCAATTTTCATATTCAATAATTCGATCAGAATTTGCAACAATGAAGTCACAGTAAGAATCACGTAAATTGAGTTGTTCTAGAATTCTAATGATCAAAATAACTCAAGACTACATGAAATTGCAAAAGAGATTTGATTCTATTTCAATGAATCGACAGAAGTAAAGAAGTTGTTGAAAAGAATTCGATTTCGTTTCGAAATTGCAAAACTTCTTGTCGATTGAAGCTGTAGATTTGAAGACGAGTTTCTCATTCACTTGTAGATCGAACCTTCTATCGTCATATGAAAGTTCAAAGACACTAAATAGACGAAAGAATACTGTCTGCGATGATTTGTTTTGCGATTCAGTGTCAGCGTCTTCAGAGTTCATCAGATATCATTATGTCTGCTTCACAAGACGTCGATTTCGTGATCGAGTTCTTCACAGAGCTCTCAAAGACTTTGATAGTTTAACGTTCAATTGAACAATCGACGATTCAGACAGTTATTTCAAAAGTTCTTGATGTGTTCTTTTTCAGTTTGATTCAGACTCGTCGATCACTCTTTGAATCAGATAATACAATCTGTGTACTACTTTAATATGAATCTCTCGAACTTTTGAATTGATTGTTGAAAATAGAGAACAGTACTGTTATCTCTGTGATTAGTAATCTTCGCATTGATTCGACGCTAGTGAATGAGTATTTATTCTTCGCTCACTTCTTTCTTCCTTCATAGTTCATCTACTAGATAGTTAATATATGCACATATTCGCTCTGACTCTCATATATCAATAGATTATGAGCTCGAGTTAACTCTATTTCGCTATCGGAAAAATAACAAAGAGCAGAAGCATCGAACTCGCTGTCATCAAAATCGACGAAGATTTTTCTCGATCTTCATTCTCTTCATACCTCAATCACAATGAAAGGTTCGAATTTCTATCGATTTCTCAAGCTAAGAGAAAGCGAGAATTACGAATCATGAAGAGTAGATGCAATCAGTGATCTGAAAGTCAAAGATCTCTGATGAATCATCTCGAAGAAGCTGGGAAAATCAATCAGAAACAACAGCAGATTTAGAAAGAGCTCGAATAAATCATGCTTTCACTGCGAGAAAATGAATTACAGCAAACAGAATTGCTGACTTCTACATTCGAAGCTTCGTTCAGAAGAATGAAAGCTCAGTTAGAAAAGAAAGAATCTAATCAAAGAAGAACATGACTTCGAGAAAAGCTTCAAGATCAGAATAGTCAGATCAATGAAGATTTTCTTCATCTGTCGAGCAGACAGTCGTATTAACGCCTGATGAATAGACATTGAAGCTGAGAATCATGTCTGTTACGACGAGAACTTGTTCAAGAAACAGTCATATCAAAAGATCATCGATAATAGTATTGTTACTGCAAATAATGAAGCAGTAGTAATAGTCGAAAAAGACTTGATTATAATTGATATTTTGCTGAAGAATCAATCAATCAAAATTCAACTAATCGATGTTTATCACTGTTCAGAACTACACTATAATTTGATGTCAGTCGATCAGATGAAAGTCAAAGAATATATGTGTAGTATAAAGAACGACAAATTTCGATTCATGAATTCAAAGAGTGTCGTCGTTCTCATCGACTTGAGAAATGAAGAGAGAGCATATTTCGTGAATACATCAATCAATTCTTCAAATTTTCGATCAGTCACTCTGACAAGCAGAACAAACGAATCAGTCAAGACGTCATGACATCAATGACATAAACGATTAGCTCATCTGAATATGACAGACGTCAAACGTCTAGTCAACATGAGCATCGACATCGATGTGAATTCGACTAATAGTCTAGAAAATGAAGAATTCTCAGAATCGATATGTGAGATCTGTGTCATAGACAAGCAAAATAGAACGTCAAGTCGAAAATCTCACATCAGAGTCATCAAAGCAGATGAGCTAGTACATACGAATCTCGTCGACAATGATAAGATATCTAAGATCGATGAAGAATTCAGATATGTAGCTACTATGATTGATGATTACAATCAATATACAATCATTTATCTACTAGAACGAAAATTCGATCTAAAAGATGTACTTCGAAAATATCTGAAATTGATGAAGACTCGAGACATCTCGATTCATCGACTGCGTTCAGATAATGAAGATGAGTATGCTGATCATCAAATCATTGAATTGCTTGAAGAGCATGAAATCAAATGAAAGTCGACGACATCATATAACTTGAGTCAAAATGAAGTTGCAGAGCGATGTTTTTGCACTCTTTTTGAACGAACTCGCGCTATACTGACTAGCGTCAAATTGTCGATACGACTATGAGATGAAGCAATAATGACTGTCATCTATCTGAAGAACAAAAGTTCTATCACTGCGTTGAACAAAATAACTCTCTATGAAATCTGACATGATAAGAAGTCTGATCTTAGCTATCTACATACGTTTGAATGCATAGTCTATCATCATGTGAAGAGAGTTCATCAAAAGCTCGATGACAAGAGCTTAAAATGTCAGTTCTTGAGCTACGAGAAAGTCAATCAGTTTCGCTTGTGAAACGAAAAGAAGATACTAATATCTAGTCACGTTCAATGAGACGAGATAGTCATCAAAGTCGAGAAGTATGATGAAGATCTTTCGATACTAATAAGCTTCAATGATCAAATCGACGATACATCTTTCTCGATAAAAATCACTGAAAATGCGAAGATCGCGAAAATTGTCGACAATCATCAAACAAGAACATCATCAAGCGAGTCAGATAGCTTAAGCGATTCTGATGCTTCTGATGCTTCTGATGCTTCAAGCGAACATTTCAAACGAGTCATCATCGAATCTGTTGACTACAGAGCACTAAACGATTTCTGAGTCAGAGATCATAATTGAAACTTTGTCAGTAAAGCAAACAGAGCACTGAACAATCTCTGAGTCAAAGATCATAATCGAGACTTTGTCAGTAGAGCAAATCGAGTTCAAATTGAATCGAATACTTCACAAACAGTGAATCAAGCTAGAGTCAGTCTCGATAGAGAACAATGAGAGCTCGCTTGCAGAAGTGAGCTTGATGCTCACATCAAAAATGACATCTTCGTCGAATCGATGAATTCTATTCTCAATCATGATCTAGCTGTCAAACAAATCATTCGTTATCTAGTCGAAACTGCTCAGCTGAGACTTTGATATGAATCTTTCAAAGTGAAGAGAGTTGACTGACTGCTGAATCAATCGATCTCACAAGAAAGAGCTGACTGATTGCTGATCTCACAAGAGAAAGATTCTCATAATAGAGAGCTGACTGATCGCTGAATCAATTGATCTCACGAATCGCAGAGAGCTGACTGATTGTCGATCTCACAAGGGAAAGATTCTCACAATAGAGAGCTGACTCATCGCTGAATCGATTGATCTCACGAATAGAGTTCGCTTACAGAGCTAGAGTCAGTTTCGAAAGAGAACAATGAGAGCTCGTCTACAGAGCTAGAGCTGATCTCAATAGAGAACATCGTTTGTTACTCAGTCGATACTGCTGAGCTGAGACTTCGATATGAATCTTTCAAAATGAAGAAAGTCGAAGAAGCTTATTTCAATCTCGTCAATCACTCTCTGAACTCAGGCAAATTTCTAAGATTCAGATCAATCATGAGACTAGCTT
>JAABUT010002013.1_pt1 | contig 20990 bp, 17 predicted proteins | sample 5559281 | NCBI WGS metagenome assembly JAABUT01 (sample SAMN10711880, study PRJNA513359) | rock metagenome | isolation source: Antarctica rocks | place: Antarctica: Victoria Land, Ricker Hills nord | collected 2016-01-04
TCTGGCAAGCCCAGCTCGCCGGCGACGCCCGAGACGCCCTACCATTCCGGCCCGCCCAGCCCGTCGACGACGACGCCCCAGCAATCGACCGTCTCGTGGCGTTTCTCGGCCGCCCGATCCCCGCTAGTGGAAAGGGCCCAGTCCGATGACCGCCACCGTCACGATCTATGCCGATCAGCTCCTGCTCGTTGGTCTGGGCATGACGGGCAGTGTTCCACTCGAAACACACTTGGCTGGGATGGGTCCCGAATTCCCGCTCGCACAGCTCATCCCAGCCATAAGCCGGATCCACGAGATAGGCGCAGAACACCCGCAGCGCGTTCTGATAGGCCCGGGTCGTCGACTGCCGCAGGTGAAACTGTGCCCGCATGTCGCCGAAGAACTCATCTACGTGCTGCACCGTCCAGTCCCAGGGCATCGCCGAGGAGTAGTCCAGGAACCGGCGCACCAACCGTTCCCGGCCGTCGATCGTAATGAACGAGAGATTGCGGGACAGTTGCTGCCGCCGCCAACCCGCCAACATATCCTCGACGACCTGATCCGCGGCGTTCAGATAACGGACCTTGCCGAACGCCATCACCCGACCCATGTCATCGACCGGCACCCGAGACCACCTCAAATCGCTCAGCAGCAGATGACCGAATCATGCACTCACTGCACGAACGAGTCAATACCCGCAGGTCACCACACCGCACGCTTCGCCCGTGAGTGCCCAGCCGACACCGCATAGACCATCGCCCCGCCACCCGATCCGGTTCATTCGCCCAGTTCACAGAGCCACGACGGCGCGATCTAGACCCGCGCTGGAGGAGGCTAGCGATCGGTCACCAGATGCAATAATGGCTCGACCACCTGACATAATCTTTATTATCGGCGATTAGTATCGACCTGATATAGCTAGACGTGGACGGTGACGAGAACGCGCCCGCACCGGCGGCGGCTACCTTCCATCCCCTGGATGCAGCCTGGCCGGGCCACCGCGATGACGACCGAGTGATCCAGCCCATGAACGTCGACCGTGACATCGAACGCTGACTGTTGGTGTCGGGGGCATCGATCGCTGCTCGCCCGGCTATGGACAGCCCACGCCGGTGTACGGGCAGATCGCCGGGTCGTACACCGGGAGAAGTGACCGCACAAGGAGGCTGTCGCGGGGAGCGTGTGATCCGATGAACGGGGCACTCAGCCACCGGGCGACGCACAACAAGGTGACGTGCGCTGCGCCCACCGCTCGCAGCGTCCTGGTAGCAGAGATGGGGCGTGTGCCGGAGACGAAGGTGTCTTCGATCAGCAGAACATGGCTATTGGCCGGCAGAGGGTTGGCAGCAAACAGGTCTGCTGTGGTGCTCTGACGGCTCGGCACCGGCGCCGCCGGGTGCCTGGTCAACGGCCACAGCGGCATCGGCTGATCCGCGCTGGTCAGCCGAAGCAGCGGATGGTCACCAGGCCTGCCACTGGTCGAGGGCACGACTGACCAGTGCGTGATCGGCGCATGAACTAGCACCTCAGCGCACCGGCTGTGATAGATGCGTCCGAGGTAGGCAAGCAGCGCGACAGTGACCTCATGCTCGGCCATCGGTGGTTTGCTCTTGTATCCGTGCATGACCGCACCTGCCTGTGTCCCCTGCGCGGCGTACGTCATGAAGCCCATCGCATCAGGAAGCTTCCCCGCGTACGTGTTCGCGCACGCATAGCAAATGTCCCAGCCAGGGCTGCACGCTCCGGTGCAGCGCGCACAGCCGCCGTTGCAGCGTAGCGGGTTCCGCAAGAACGATCCCGTGAGCTGGAGAAGCGCCCCCTCAACCTGCGAGCGGGTCAGGCTGGTCATCCGACCATGCGTGTCAACAGCCCAGTCAGATCCGTTGCGCTGGCCTCGATCTGCTCGATGGATGCCGACAGGTCATCGACCCCGCCCACGATGTGAACGTTCGGCAGATCTCTCATTGCCTGCGCCCACTGATTCGCCTCGACGACTTCGACCGGGAGGATGACCGGTCTGCCGTGCTCCATCGCCATGCGTGCCTGCGCACGAGCACCGCTGCGCTCACCGGCGTCCCCGACGAAGGTTGCATAGCCGATTCCGCTCATCGTCGCGTTGCGCTGAAGGAACGTCTGCTTACGTGCTCCAGCGAACGGTCTGAACTGGGACACCAGCACGCCGGTCTCGGCGACCTGCTCGTGCAGCGCGCGGGTGCCTGCGGGGGTGTAGGTGGCGGCGATGCCGGTCGCGATCACGCCGACCGGACGGCCCCCCGCCGCGATCGCGGCGGTGTGAGCACAGGCGTCGACGCCTGACGCCAGCCCGGAGATGACGCTGTATCCAGCATCGACCAGCACACGGACAGCCGCAGCAGCGCGAGTCAGACCCGCCTCTGATGCCGCGCGGGAGCCAACCACCGACATCCCACGCGCCAGCAGACTCAAATCGCCGCGGTAGAACAGAAATGCAGGCGCGTCCTGCACCGCACGCAGCCGGGCCGGGTAGCCAGGATCAAGAATCGACACCCATAACAGCCCCGCGTCGGCCCATCCGCGCACCGCGCGTTCGGCCTCACCGAGCGCGTCGCTGTCGCTTGCAAACAGCATGCCGGTGTCCGATTTCGCCTGAGACCACACCTGCGCCGCCGAGCCTGTCAGCAGTACGTCCCGGACCAAGTCAGCTGCGGACGTTCCTCTCGGACGGGAGTCGAGAAGCGCCAGGAGTGCTACGTCTTCAGTAATCGATGGCTTCACGCCTGTGCACCTCTCTCCGGCTCCTAGCTCTGTCCCAGCTGCTTCGCCGACAGCAGATGTAAATGTCCCGCTGCGCGGTCTGACCACGATGATGCTCACAACCTACGACAGTCCGGACCATGATCTCGATACCGGCACTCAGATCTTGAACGAGTCGATGACGTAGTTGTAGAACCGTGGATCGTCCGGTGCGGACATCTGCGTCGCCGAATCCGGCGGCCTTGTGGTGGTGGGCTTGCCACCAGCTCCAGTACAGCACCGGCAGCTCGTGCAGCAGCCGCGGGTGGTACCGCCAGCAGCCGGGGATCAGCTCCAACGAGTCACTGACTGACTGGGTGTTGAAGCCGGGCCACGAACTCGTTGAGCAGGCCGTGCAGGATGCGGGCCTGGTCGACGGTTAGGTTCAGACGCCGGGTCCTGATCGAGGATCCGCACCGCCTCGGGCGGTGGCCGGGTCGCGGCGTGGTGACGTCGCGGCGGGCGTCTCACCCCGACGTGGCGTCTCCGAGGTGCGTGGAGTGCTCGTGCTCGACCGGGCTGGTGGGCAGCACCGGGTAGGGATGGGTGAAGCGGATGGGCCGCGTGTGCATCTGTCTGCGGGTCCCGGCGGCGTCCCAGGCGTGGAAGACGATCGTGGGTTGCCCGTCGGGGGCCAGGACCAGGCTGTTGTGGCCCGGCCCGATGAGGTCGCCTGTCGAGGCGAGAAGTGGGGGCGCCGTGTCGGGTGCCGGGGTCCATGGTCCGAGGGGGTGGTCGGCCACGGCCCAGGACACCCGGTAGCTCTCGTTCGTCCAGTTGCCGGCGGAATAGGTGAGCCAGTACCGGCCGGCGGTGTGCAGGACGGCAGGGCCTTCCAATGTGTGCCAGTCCAAGGTCGTGCCGTACATGGACCGGTTGCGTTGGTAGATCTGCCAGTCCGCCGTGGGACGTAGCACGGGTACGGCCGGCCCGGACAGGGATGACATGTCATGGCCCATGGGTGCGACGGCCAGGTGGGTACCGGGCCGCGGGTCATCCAGGACGTCACGGGCGTAGAAGAGGTACCAGCGGCCGTCGTCATCGCGGAACGGGTGCGCATCGATCGCGAAGGTTTCCTCGGGGGTCAGGTTGACGTCGAGGTCGGTGAAGGGGCCGAGGGGGCTATCGGCGGTGGCGACCCGGATGTGGTGACCGGCGATGTCGTGCCCGACCGAGTAGTACATCCACCAGCGACCATCGCTATGAACGACTTCCGGCGCCCAGTAGTCGTTCCCAAGATCTGCCGCGGGTTTGTCCAGCACGGCGCCGTGGTTTCGCCAGGTGAGCAGGTCCGGTGAGGTCAGGACCGGAAACACGCGCGGCCCGACCGCGGCCGGGGTGGTGCCGTAGGCGTAGTAGGTCCCGTCACCGGCGCGCATGACGAAGGGGTCGGCGAAGTATCCCAGGTAGCTAAGGGTCATGACGTCACGGCCATCGCATTCGAGGCGGCAGCAACGACCGTCTTGTAGGCGTCGCCGGTGGGGGTGTCGACCCGGTTCAGGGTGCCGTTCGGCTGCTCGTCCAGGTGCAGCAGGCCCATCCGTCGCAGGAACGGTGTCTTGCCGTCGCGTGGGTCTCCCAGGGAGGGCACCGGGCCTACGGCGATGCCGTCCGCCTGGGACAGGTGGATGGCGAATTCTTCGATGTTGGCGCCGCCGGCGGCGTAGGACCAGTCCACGAAGTCCAGGAGCGGCCACCACGTGTAGCCGCGGATGTCGGTCCCGTGTTCCCGTAGGTCCAAGACCGCGGCAGCGGAGTCCCGTAGCCAGGAGGACCGTGTCTGCTCGTCGCCTTCGATGCTGGTTTCCGTCACCGCGATGGGGAGGTGGTACCGGTTCGAGAATGCGGAGAGGACGGACCGCAGACCGTCGACCCCGGCGTTGTAGGCGACCTGGACGGGGGTGCCGTCCACGGTGGCGACCCGCCGCGGCGTGAGGTCGGGGTAGTAGTTCACACCGATCAGGTCGGGGAGTGTCGGGTGCCCGGCCAGCCACTCCAGCTGCGCTTCAGTAGCACCGTGCTCGAGTAGCCAGCCGTGCATGGGGTGATGGTTGTCGACGGTCCCGAGGGTGAGATCTGTTGGCAACCAACCGATATCACGGAGGAGGGTGACGTGTTCGGTGTGTTGGTCGTCGGTGGTGTGCACGTGGGTGGCTGCTTCGACGTGGACGATGAGAGCGTCGGGGTCTGCTCGGCGGATCGCCCGGGCGGCGCGCACCATGCCTTCGGCGATCGGCACCACGACGGTGGTCCATCCTCGCCAGCCGGTGAGCTTGGGCGGCCAGACGCCCCGCAGGCCGCAGAACGACGCGGTGGTGACCGGTTCGTTGAGCGGGGTGTAGGCGTGCAGTTTGCCACGGTAACGGGCGGCCAGCGCACCGGCGAAGTCTTCGATCGCTGCTGGGTAGCCTGGATCGGCGAAGGAGCCGGTCAGCCAAGTGGGGGTGCCGTAGTGCACGAGGTCGGCGACGAGGTTCAAGCGCAGGTCGTCGACGGCGTAGGCGATGATCTGGTCCAGCAATGTCCAGTCGAACTTGCCCGGTGCCGTGTGGATGAGCGGCCAGCTCATGCCGTAGCGGATCGCTGTGGCTCCCAAGTCGCGCGCGGCGGTGAGATCTGCGCGCCACAGGTTGTTGTGGTCGGTCAGGGCGTGCTCGTCGAGCGGTTCTCCGCCGTCAGCGGCGTAGACGCAGGTGTCTTCGATGCCCAGGAGCCACGTGAAGGAGGCCGCGTCGAAGGGCGGGCTGCTGGTCACTTGAGTCCTGTCGTGGCGATGCCCGCAACGAAGTACCGCTGCGCGAGGAAGAAGGCTGCGGCGAGTGGGAGCAAGGAAATGGTGGCGCCGGCCAGCAGGACGGAATGGTCGGTGACGTGCTGGCCGCCGAACAGTGTGAGGCCGGCGGGCAGGGTGCGCATCTCCGTGGAACTGGTGACGACAAGCGGCCAGAGCAGGTCGTTCCAAAGGTTCATGAAGTGCAGAACCGCCAGGGTGGCGAGGGCAGGTTTGGCGAGCGGCAGGATGATCCGCCAGTAGATGCGGAAGTGCCCGGCGCCGTCCATGCGCGCCGCCTCGTCCAGTTCGCGGGGAACGGACAGGAAGAACTGCCGCAACATGAAGATGCCGAAGGCGCTGGTCGCCCGGGGCAGGATCAGGCCCTGGTAGGTGTCGAGCCAGCCGAAGTGGAACAGTTCGATGAACACCGGGATCAGCGTCACCTGGAACGGGATCATCAGCGTGGCGATGACCAGCCAGAACGCGAGGGTGGACCCGCGGAAGGGGATCCTGGCCAGCGCGTAGGCGCACATGGAGTCGAACAGCAGGAGCAGCACGGTGGTGATGCCGGCGAAGGCGAACGTGTTGATCAGCAGTCGGGTGAACGGAAGCTGCTGCCAGATCGCCTGGTAGCCATGCAATGTCCACGTGGTGGGGAACAAGCTGGCGGGGTTGTCGAACAGGTCCGCCTCGCTGCGGAACGACCCCGAGATCATCCAGATGAAGGGGACCACGGCGAGTACGACACCGATGGCCAGGATCGGCCAGCGCAGGCCGGCTCGGAGGCTAGTCGACATCGTTGTACCGGAACAGGCGCAGCTGCAGGGCCGACAACAGCAGGATCAACGCGAACAGGACCCAGGCGATCGCCGAGGCGTAGCCGATGTCGAAATTCTCGAACCCCTCCCGGAACATCATCGTCACCATGGTGTCAGTGGCGAAAAGCGGGCCTCCATCGGTCATCACATACACCAGATCGAACACCTGCAGCGAGTTGATCATGAGGATCATCGAGGTGAACAGCAACGTGGGCCTGATGCTGGGCAGCGTGACGTGCCAGGTGCGCTGACGGGCCGTCGCGCCGTCGAGATTGGCCGCCTCATACAGGTGGGCAGGGACGCCCTTAAGTCCCGCGAGCAGAATGATCATGGTGAAGCCGAGGTTCTTCCAGACGCTGACGAAGATGACGGTCGGCAGAGCCAGGCCGGGATCCTGCAGCCAGGACACGGGTTCGGCGCCCAGGGCGGAGGTGAGCCCGGCGACCAGGCCGATGCTGGGATCGAGCAGGAACCGCCAGACCAGACCGATGCTGGCCAGCGACACGATGGCGGGGAAGAAGAACGCCGACCGAACCAGCCGGTTGAACCAGGAGTCCCGCAGCAGGGCGGCCGCTGCGGCGTAACCGATCGTCATCTGCAGCACCAGGCTGGCGACCGCGAAGATCGCTGTCACACGAAGCGCGTTCCAGAACCGCTCGTCGGACAGCAACCGCTGGTAGTTGCCCAGCCCGAGCCACTCCTGGCTGCTCGCGCCGATTTTCCAGTCGTGCAGGCTGTACCAGAACGACTGGGTCAGCGGATAGATGATGAAGACCGTCAGGATGAGCAGGCTCGGGGCGGCGAACAGCCACGCGGGTTGCCACCGGAAGGTTCGGCGGCGGGCCGGCTGTGCGGCCCGCCCGGCGGTGTCCGATCGAAGCGTTGTGGGTGGGGTTTGAGTCAGGGTCATGAGCCGGTGCAACCGGTAATGGTGTTGATGCGGTCGGATGCGGTCTTCACCTCCGCGGCAACGTCTTTGCCGCGGGTGATCGCGCCGATCAGCGGGATGTAGGCCTCGGAGTCGACCTGTGGTGCGCCCTTTACCCCGGGCAGGTAGAGCCGGGCGTCGGGCAGCGCCGCGGCGAACCCGGCCACCACGGCGTTCGCGGCGAGTTCCTTGTCGCTGCCCATGTCGGTGCGCACCGGGGGGAACCCGCTGGCCAGAGCGAATGACCGCTGCGCATCCTTGCCGGTCCACCAGGCCAGGAACTGCTGCGCCTCCGCCGGGTGCTTCGACTTGGCCGACACCGCGAAGGGCACGGTCGAGGCCAAGGTGACCTTGCCATCGACCCCGGCCGGTACCGGCGCCACCCCGAAGTCGATCCCGGCCTTGGTGTAGCCGGCGGCAGCCCACGGACCGTTGAGCTGCATGGCTGCCTTTCCCGCGCTGAACAGCGCATCGGACTCGGCGCCCGTCAGACCCACCGGCGCGGCCTTGTCCTGCACGAGAGCGGCCCACTGGGTCAAGCTTTTGATGTCGGCCGGAGAATCCAGGACGGCGCACCCGTTGGCGCCCACGATGTTCCCGCCGTCCAACCACTGCAGCACCGGCCACATCTGGATGGTCTCGTGGTCAGCAACAGAGAGCCCGTACACACCGTCAGCCTTCAGCTTCTGGGCGTCGGCGCGCATATTGTCCACCGTCGCCGGGGGCTTGGAGATCCCGGCTGCCGCGAACAACGTCTTGTTGTAGTACAGCTGCAGGGTCGCGATGTTCGCGGGAACCGCATACAGCTTGCCCTCGGTGGTGAACGCCTTGATCGCCGCCGGAGCCAACTGATCCGCGTTGATCTTGGTATCGCCCTCGCCGGTAGCGTCCAGCGCCAGCAGGGAATTCGTCTTCACGTAGTTGCTCAGGACGTTCGGGTCAAAATTCGGGGTGGCGATGTCGGGTCCCTGCCCGGTGGCCCAGGCAGAGGGCAGCTTTTGTGCGATGGTGTCCCACGGCTGGACCTCCATCGACACCTGGATGTCCTTGTGCGAGCTGTTGAACTTGGTGATCAGCGCTTCGTACGCCGCGCGGTCACCGCCGGTGAAACCAGTCCACAGCGTGAGTTGGACCGGACCGCTCGAACTGGTCTTAGCAGAGCTCCCGCAGCCGCTGAGCACCATGGCACCGACGGCTGCCGCGGCAACCAAGGCGTTGATTTTTCTCATCTGAAGCTCTCCTTTGGGCAACTCTGAGACGACCGAGGGTGGATCGAGAAGGTGGTGATTGGCCGGAGCCAGTGGCTGGTTACGCGGCCGACGCGCAGCCGCAGGACTCCCGCACGACGAGGTTCGCGGTGAGGACGGTGTGGGTGTCAGCATCGGAAATGCTGCTACCGCGCAAGATCTGCAGTAGGCGTCGGGTGGCCAACTGCGCCATCTCCTCCACCGGGGCGTGCATGGTGGTGATCGACGGGGTGGTCACCCGGCTCAGGCCGAAGTCGTCGAACCCGACGAGGGACACGTCTGAAGGAACGTTGTGGGCGCCGGCGGTCAGGCGCCGCATCGCCGACAGGGCCATCTCGTCGTTGGCTGCGAAGACCCCGTCGACATCGGGAAAATCCGCGACCAAGGCATCGCCCGCCGCAACGCCGGCTTCCTCGCTGTAGTCGCCTTCAACGACGGTCCCCTGCACCCCATGGGCCTCGCAGGCTGAAAGGAAGCCGTCGCGGCGGTCGATCGCGCTCTGATGCTCGAGCGGGCCGCTGATGTGCGCCAAGCGGGTACGGCCGTGCGTGACGATCAGGTGCTCGGTGACCGCGACAGCGGCTGCGACGTCATCGACGCCCACGCTGACCGCCTCAGGCAGGCTGTCGAACCGACCCAGTAGCACCACGGGAAGACCGCTGGCGACCAGCCGGGCGATATTCGGGTCATCGACCGGGGCGCTGGTGATGATCACTCCATCGACGGTGCCGGCGCGCATGACGCGCTCGTAGGCCACCTTTCCGCGCTGCTCGTCGGGGTTGGTTGACACCAACAGCTGGTAGTCCTGCTCGTTGGCGACATCGGTCACCCCGCTGAGCACGTGCATGAAATACGCGTGACCGAACACATGCCGGTTCGTGTTCGGCACGATCAGCGCAAGGGCGTTGGCGCGCTTGGCCCGTAAGGCACGACCAACCGAATTCGGGACATACCCCAAATCCCGTGCCAGCTCTTGAACGCGAGCCCGGGCCTCCACACTGATCCGAGGATGGTGCTGCAACGCCATCGACACCGCGCTCACCGACAGGTTCGCCTGCTCGGCGATGTGCCGCAGAGTCACCGGCCCACTGATCTTCGACATACGCACCTCGCTCCTTTGCTGTGCTCAATCGTTTCAGCAACCTGATATGTTGATCAAATGTGCTAGAACGTTTCAGCAAACCTAGCCGTTGAGGTGGATGCCTGTCAAGAGACAGATGGCGCATGGCTGATCCGACCCAAGCCGTCACGGCACCCTCCCCACGCCAGGTCGTCCCAGCTCGCCCGCGCCGTCAACGCCTGCACGGCGTCGAGAACCGAGCCAGATTTGGCCTGTGAATTTGCACGGTAAATGGCACGGTCTTGGCGAGCTATCTGGCACCATTTGGGCGATTTAAATGGCCGCTCTGCCGTTGCTTACGCTCAAGCTCGCGGGAAAGATCGAACTGAGGTTCGAGAATCGTGCCAGATAGCGTGCACAGAAGGTGCCAAATAAATCGCCAATTCACAGACGAGATCGCTCTCCACACCGATGAGGCGGACGAGACCCAGGCCAACGAGCGGCCCGAACTGTCCGCAGACTCGCAGCCCACGTTCATCCAGCGCATGGAAGCGATCCACGAATAGTTCAGGAATCCATCCACCGGCGAAACCAGCGTCGACGGGCCGTGGCCAGCGTCGACGAGCACGAAGCCGACTACGAACACCGTGGTCAGGGCTTGCTGGTTCATCTGGGCGACCCTGGTGTGACCAGCCGTTTCGGCGGTCTGGATCAGGGTGAGGAGCCCGCTGCCTCATGTGTCGGCCCCCTCGAGGACCGTTCCCCTGTACCAATCGTGCGTATTGACATGCGTGGTGCCCGGCGCCGGCGACCACCCTTCCCCTGCAATCAATGAGCTCTCAACCATTCGACTCGGATAGAACAGCACGTCCAGATTCTCAGGCCGTCGTCTTGTGGCGCACGGCACAACCGAGTAGCCTCTGCAACGTTGCAGCCTGCAACGTTGCAGACCGGTAGAGGGAGTTCAGATGGGTCGTTCCTTGCGGTACTCCGGTGCTTGGCGCCGGATTCGGGTTCTGGGTGCGGTGGTCGTCACGGTGGCGGCCGGGTTGCTCGTGATGGCTGCTCCAGCCAGCGCCGATGCCAGCGTTTCTCTGTACTCACCGAACACTTCCGCCAACGCCAAGGAGGACGCCAGTTACCCTCGAGTCATTCGCCTGCAGAGCAGCGGGTCTTCCAACGGCATCCTGTTGTCGACGTTCTCTCATTCCGGCGTCGGGTCCACGCGAGCCAACTTCCCCATCTACCGATCAAAGGACAACGGTCAGACGTGGTCAACTTCTCCGATCGGCACGGTGATCGACACCCGACACGGTTGGGACCTCGACGGTCCGACGCTCTTCGAGCTACCCACGGCGCAGGGCAATCTTGCTGCCGGGACATTGCTGGCCTCCGGCACCGCCTGGAGCCATGGCGACTACACCCAGCAGGACATGGAAGTGTTCATCAGTACCGATCACGGCGTGACGTGGAGCTACCGCAGTTCCTGCGCCTCGGAGTCGGGATTGGCCAACACTCAGGGTCACGGTATTTGGGAGCCGACCTTCGGCATCGCCGGCAACGGCAGCCTGGCGTGCTACTTCTCCGATGAGCGGCCCTCGAGCAATGGGTACAACCAGGTGTTGGCGCACGTCACTTCCACTGACGGCGGCGCATCGTGGAGCAGCGAGGTCTATGACGTCGCCGTGCAGGACAACGTGCAGCGACCGGGTATGACCACGGTGGTGAAACTGCCCAACGGCAGCTACGCGATGACCTTCGAGGATTGCAAGGCCGGTTTCGACCCGGACGCAGCTTGCTCGGTGTATCTCAAGACTTCATCAGACGGTCTGGCGTGGACTCCGGTATCTAGTCTGGGCACGCTGGTGCAGACTTCCGACGGACGTCACTTCCTGCACACGCCGTGGCTGAGTTGGACACCGGCCGGCGGCGCCAATGGCACTTTGCTGGTCTCCGGTCAACGAATGGTGACCGGGGCCGACGGCTCGATCACGGTGTTGGCCGAATCGGGTCGGGTGCTGTTGGCCAATACGAACCTGGGGGTGGGCTCATGGACGGAAACCACCGCACCGGTAACGGTGGACCCCACCGGCGGCTACGACGCCGGTGAGACCGGTTGCGCCGGTTATAGTTCGCCGATCCTGCACGACCTCACGGGAGGTCGGTTCCTGTACCTGGCCGGCACCCACCTGAGTAACGGCAAGTGCGAGGTGCGGTTCGGCACCGACGTCGTGCCCGGTCCCACCGGCGCCATCACCGGACCGGGCACCAGCGGCAAATGCCTGGACGTCAATAACAACACCGCAGTCAACGGCAACGCCGCGCAGCTGTACACCTGCAACGGCGTGCCGGGGCAGCAGTGGTCGATCAACGCCGATGGAACGATCCGGTCTTTGGGCAAATGTCTGGACATCGTGGCCAACGCGACGGCGAACCTGAGCAAGGTGCAGTTGTGGGATTGCAACGGTGCCGGCGGACAGCAGTGGCGTCCGCAGGCCAATGGAGCGCTACTGAATCCGCAGTCCGGACGGTGCCTTGATGACCCGCAGGCAAATACGGCCAATGGCACTCAACTGCAGATCTACGACTGCAACGGCCTGTCCACCCAGGTGTGGAATCTGCCTGGAGCGCCGGCCGGGGTGGTGACCGGGCCCGGAGCGGTGAACAAGTGCTTGGATGTCAACCACAACACCAACGCCAACGGCAACGCCGTGCAGCTGTGGACCTGCAGCGGCGTGCAGGGCCAGCAATGGTCCATGAACACCGACGGCACCGTGCGGGCATTCGGCAAGTGCTTGGACATCGTCAGTAATGGCACCGCCAACTTTTCCAAGGTTCAGCTGTGGGACTGCGGCGGGGCGGGCGGTCAACAGTGGCGACCGCAGGCCAACGGGTCGTTGCTCAATCCGCAATCCGGACGGTGCCTGGACGATCCGTCCGGGAACACCACCGACGGGACGCAACTGCAGATCTATGACTGCAACGGTCTGACCTCCCAGACCTGGAAGGTTCCGGTCTGATCGGCCGGGATCTGTGCTCTCGGAAGGCGGCGGCTGCCCGGTGGGCGGCCGCCGCCTTGGTGCGGCCCGTCGAGGCGGACTGGGCGCCGCAGCACCGCCCTACCGGTCGGTGGTCGGGGCGCAGGTGGTCTCTCGAGCTTGCAGTTGCCAATCGGCCCACAGCTCGGTGCCGGGTCCGGTGATGCTCCCGTCGACCCTGCCGATGAGCCGGTCCACGGCCAACCGGGCTATCTGCGCCTTGTCGGGGGCGATGGTGGACAGGCTGGGGGTGGCGTACCGGCCGTCCTCGATGTCGTCGAATCCGATGATGGCGACATCGCGTGGGACCTGGTGTCCGCGGGAGAGCAAGGTGCGAAGTGCTCCCAGGGCGAGCAGGTCGTTGAAGCAGAACACCGCATCCGGCGTCGGCCCGGCCCTGTCCAGGAGCGCGGCCATGGCCCGGGCGCCGTCTTCACGATGAAAATGCGGGCAGGCCACGAGCAGATTCTCATCCACCGCGAGGCCGGCGTCGGCGTGGGCCTGACGGTAGCCGCGGGTCCGCACCTGGGCTGTTTCACCGGTTTCATAGGGTTGGTCACCGATCGCTGCGACCCGCCGGTACCCCATGTCCAGAAGGTGACCGGTCGCGGCGCGGGCCGCGGCCGCGTTGTCGATGGCGACGTGGTCGTAGGGGCTGTTCGCGATCCGCTCACCCAACAGCACCAACGGAATGCTGGGGTCATGCTGCGCCAGATCTTCCTGGGTCAGCGCCAACGGGCTCAGGATCACCCCGTCGAACAAGCTGGCCCGGGAGTCTGCCAACACCAACTCTTTCTCCCGGTCTGCGTCGCCGTCGGTCTGGTCGATGACCACGGTGAACCCCCGGCTGTGGGCATGGGTGATCACCACCCGGGCCAGTTCGGCGAAGTAGGGTACGTCCAGTTCGGGGACTATCAGGGCCAACCGGCCGGTGCGGCCCTGCCGGAGGTTGCGGGCCAGCACATTGGGCCGGTAGCCGGTTTGCTCCACCGCCGCTCCCACCCGCTGGCGAACGGCGTCGGAAACCGGCGCATAGCCGTTGACGACGTTGGACACGGACCGGATCGAGACGCCGGCCAGCGCGGCGACATCCCGCAGTCGGGCATGAGCCACGGCAGGTTCCCCCTCTCTCCAGGCGCGGGCCTGACGGCCATGGTTGTTCGCACCAGCAGCCGACGCTTACCCGACATTCTCCGCCCACCCTATTGCAACGCTGCAGTACGCCCTGTACGTTGTCTGCAACGTTGCATGTGAGTTCCGCGGCGTCCGCTCTTCCACCTTCACGATGAAAAGGAACGTCAATGGCGACTGTGCCCTCCCACGCTGCGGAGCCCCTACCCGGAGGTGGGGCGTTGCGGCGTGCCGTCCTTTCTGACGGCCTGAGCCGGCGAAGCTTCCTGGGCGGCGTGCTCGGCGTCGGCGCGGTCGCCGCCGGCGGCTCGTTGCTGGCCGCGTGTGGGGGCGGAGGGAACCTCGGTGCCGGGGGCGCCGCGGCCTCGTTGACGTCCAGTTCAGCTAGCACCGCCGCGGCCGGGGAGATCACCATCTGGGACCGTTCGGGTGATCTGTTCAAGGTGTTTGACGGGGTCATCGCCTCGTTCAACAAGGTCTACCCCAACATCAAGGTCAATCATCAGCAGGTCGACATCGACGCCAAGTTGCCCAATGCCCTGATCACCGGGGCCGGACTACCCGACGGCAGCTTCTGGGACGACGCCAAAATTCCAGGTCAGTTCGAGCACCTGACTGACCTGTCCGCCCTGATCAAGCCCTACGCCGCGCAGACCGTGCAGTACAAGCTCGACGTCAACACCGTCGCCGGCAAGATCTACGGCGTCCCATGGGATCTGGACCCCGGTCTGCTGTACTACCGGGCGGACATCCTGGACAAGGCCGGGATCGATCCGGTCAGCATCACCACCTACGACAAGCTGTTGGATGCGGCACGGATGGTGAAGGCCAAAGTCAATCCCAACGCCCGCCCGATCCACTTCGACATGAGTCCGTTCCTGGGCCAGTTGTGGCTGGAGATGCTGGCGAACCAGCTGGGCACCAGTATGGCCGACGCCAACGGCAAGCTGCGGCTGGATTCCCCGCAGTACCGGCAGATCTTCACCTGGATCCAGACTGCAGTGAAGGATCAGTTGGTCACTCACACCAACTATCTGGACCCGACAGATCTCAAGCTGCTCGATGACGGCACCCAGGTGTTCATCCCCTGGGCGATTTGGTGGGATGCCGCACCCGAGCAGTTGCTCAAGAACACCAGCGCCAAGTGGCGGGCCATGCCCCTACCGGCCTGGACCGAGGGCGGATCACGCGCCGGGGTCATGGGTGGCAGCAGTTTCCTCATTCCGGCGAAAGCGAAGAGTCCGGAATTGGCCTGGCTGTTCTATGAGCATTTGGTTTACAAGAAGGAGGGTTATTCCGCCGTGTACGGCCCCAACGCCGTCTACCCCGGTGGCCTGAACACCTCGGTCCCTTCCTACAAGCCGGCGCTGAACCCGGCCGCCCCGCTGTTCAAGCCGTTCCCGCAACTGGGCAACCAGGACTTGTGGAGCGTGGCTGTCAAGGCCGGCCTGGAGGTCGGTCGCGGCACCCCGCTCCCGACCTGGTGGGCCGGTGCAGTTGACTACCTGGGCAGCAACCTGCAGAAGCTGATGGACGGACGGATGACACCGCAGGAAGTCATCAGTGTGTCCACCGCTGCGATCGAAAAGAATCTGATCAATCGATGAGCACGGTCGCGGTCCGCGCCGGCGCTCCTGCCGCCCGCCGATCGCATGGCCCCAGCAATCGTTTCACCATCAGTCGGCGCTGGGCTCCGTATGTATTCGTGGCCCCGTTCTTCGCAGTTTTCATCGCCTTCGGCGCCTATCCGCTGCTGTATGCGCTGCGCCTGAGTTTCACTCGCTGGCACGGCACCGGGAGCCCCGTCTGGATCGGCTGGGGCAACTACACCTACCTTTTGACCAGTCCGGAATTCTGGAACTCGCTGAAAAATTCGGCGGTGATCTGGTTGCTGGTCGTACCCGCCCAGATCATCCTCGGACTGGCGCTGGCGGTGGCCCTTAGTAGCAGCAAGCTACGACTCAAAGGGTTCTACCGCACTGCGTTCATTGCCCCGTTCGTGACGCCGTTGGTGGCCATGGCGCAGGTCTGGGTCGTCCTGTTCGATCAGCATTTCGGGCTGGTCAACCAGGTCCTGGGCTACATCGGCATTCACGACGTCGGCTGGCTGACCAGCACCACCTGGTCCAAACCGACGCTGGCCCTGCTGTTTCTGTGGAAGACGACCGGCTTCGCGGTGATCATCATGCTGGCCGGTCTGCAGGGCATCTCCGAATCTGTCTACGAGGCCGCCAGGATCGACGGAGCCACTGCGTGGCGACAATTTTGGTCCGTGACCGTGCCACTGATGAGACGGACATTGTCATTCTTCGTGGTCATCGAAACCCTGGCGGTGTTCCAGACGTTCGCCGAACCCTACGTGCTCACCCAGGGCGGTCCGTTCGCATCGACGACGACCGCCGGGTACTACCTCTACCACCACATCACCAACTCCGACCTGGGCACCGGCGCAGCGAATTCGTTCCTGTTGGTCATTCTCGTGTTGGCCCTCTCAGGCGTCTCGGTGCTGCTGCTCCGGGCGAAGGACTGATCGATGACCACTTATACTCAGACTGCGCCGTTGACCCGCCTGCCATCGTCCCGCCCGCCGCGAAGGTGGTGGCCCACCGTCAGGACGGGGATGCGATACACGGCGCTGACCGTCACGGCGTTGGCATTTCTCTATCCGCTGTGGTGGGCGCTGTCCAACAGCATCAAGCCCCCGCAACAGATCATCACCGATTCTTTGGGCTTCAACCCCCGAACGGCCACGCTGGCGAACTACCGGTCCATGCTGGCGGCGGTACCGATCGGTACCGGGTTCGAGAACACAGCCATCGTGGTTTTGATCAAGGGAAGCATCACCCTGTTCTTCTGCCCGCTGGCCGGGTTTGCTTTCGCCAAGTATTCCTTTCCCGGCAAGCGGGCGATGTTCGGGGCCGTGCTGGTCACGTTGATGCTTCCGATCCTGGTGCTGATCATCCCGCTGCTGGTGGAGATGAGCAACCTCAACTGGATCAACACCTTCCAGGCCCTGATCCTGCCCGGCAGCATCGACGCGTTCAGCATCTTCTGGATGCGCCAGATCATCCAAGCGGTACCCGAAGAACTGCTGGACGCGGCGCGTATCGACGGGGCAACCGAATTCGGCCTGTACTGGCGGGTGGTGCTGCCGGTAATCAGGCCGGGCCTGGCTGCCTTGGGCGTCCTTACCTTCATGAACATCTACAACGACTTCGTCTGGCCCGTCGTCGCGGTCAACGACACCAGCAAAGAGACCCTCCAAGTTGTGCTGTCCACCTTGTCCCAAGGTCTGAGCGGCGGCAAAGCCACCGGACTGGACTTCACCCAGGTGTGGGGCCAGCTGCTCGCCGCGAGCAGCCTGGCGATGCTGCCGGTGCTGATCGTGTTCATCTTGCTGCAACGTCACTTCATCAACGGCCTGATGGCCGGCAGCGTAAAAGGCTAAAGCACACCGTTCCGGTCACACCAGACCCCTTCCACTGCAGGGAATGTCATGATTAATACAGGCAGTACGTTCGCCCTAGCCTCGGCCCCGCCGGACCTGCCGCGCCCGGAATATCCCCGCCCGCATTTCGACCGATCCCACAGTTGGCTGGGCTGCAATGGGCAGTGGGACTTCGCGGCCGGCCATGCCCTGGCGCGCACCGACACGGTGCAGCCGGCCACGGTCCCCCTGGCCTTCGATCAGCAAATCACGGTCCCGTTCAGCTGGGACACGGCGGCCTCCGGTATCGGCGCGCCGTGGTTGTCCGAAGGGTGGTACCGCCGCGCCTTCACCATCCCTGCCCACTGGCTCGGGCAACGCACCGTCCTGCATTTCGGTGCCGTCCACCACCAGGCCACCATCTGGGTGAACGACCTGCAGGTCGGCTCGCATGTCGGGGGGTATCTGCCGTTCGAGATCGACATCGCCGACGCCGTGACCGAGGCCAACGCCCTCGTCTTGATCCGGGTTCAGGCCCCAGTGGACAAACGGTCCATCGTCCACGGCAAGCAACGCAGCGTGCCCCGCGACGACTACGACGACTGCGCCTTCGCCCCCTCCAGCGGCATCTGGCAGAGCGTCTGGCTCGAATCCCGGCCGCCGGTCCATCTCGCCACCGTGCACCTCACCCCTGGTCCCACGTTGGACGCCATCGAGGTGGTGGCCAGCATCGCGGGCGATCCCACCGCGGGCTTCCTGGAACTGGCTGTCCGACACCAGGACGGACTATTCAGGAATTCGGTCACGGTCGAGCTGGGCGGTGACACCATCGCCACCACCCTGCCGATTGAGGACCCCCATCTGTGGTCCCCGGCGCACCCGGATCTGTACTTCGTACGGGCGCGACTGCGCACCGCAGCGGGCACCGACGAGGTGACCACCTACACCGGTCTTCGGAGTGTGCGAACCGCCGGCACCGAAATCCTGCTGAACTCCGAACGGCTGTTCGTCCGCGGAGTCCTTGACCAGGGTTACTGGCCCGACAGTGGCATCACGGCGCCGACCGATGACGCGTTCGTGACCGATCTCCAGCTTGCCCGCCAAGCCGGCTTCAACCTGGTCCGCAAACACCTCAAGACCGAAGATCCCCGATTCCTCTACCACGCGGACCGTCTGGGCATCCTGATCTGGGCCGAGCCGGCCTGCACCGGCCGCTTCACCCCCGCCGGGGTGGCTGCATTCCACGGACAGATCCAACCTATGGTCGACCGCGACTACAACCATCCGAGCGTCGTGATCTGGGGGCTCTACAACGAGGAATGGGGCCTGGACTGGGACGTACCAGCAGACCCCGCCAAGCAGGACGCAGTGCGCCGCGCATTCGCCCTCATCAAACACCTGGACCCAACCCGGCCGGCGGTCGACAATTCAGGCTGGGCCCATGTGGAAACCGACCTGATGGACTGGCACATCTACACCAACGACCCCACTGCATGGCGATCCATCGTCGACGGCGTCGCCGCCGGGACGCTCACCGAATTTCCGGTACACATCGCCCCCGGTGTCGTGGTCCACAAGTCGATGATGGCCACCCAGGAGCATCATCGGCCAGTGCCCAACCTCAACAGCGAATACGGCGGCGGCTTCACCAGCGCTCAACGCGGCTGGAACCTGCGGTGGCAGACGCAGGAACTACGCCGCCACGACAGCCTCTCCGGCTATGTCTACACCGAGCTGTACGACATCGAACACGAAATGGCCGGCATCTACACCCAGGACCGGCACCCGAAAGACCTGGGCGGCACCGACCCAGCCCTGTCCAACGCCGACACCACCTTGATCATCAACCTCGACCCGGTCCAACCCGGCATCGACCTTTTGGTCTCCGGCGAATTCGAGATCGGCGTCCACCTGTCCCATCACGGCCCGGCAGCTGTCGAAGGCACCCTCACCACCCGGTGGCTCCAACCCATGACGCCACTCACACCACGGATGGCGCAACAAATCATCTCCGGCACCGACAGCGAGCAAGGCCTGACCCCACCGGCCCCGGTCACAGCGAAACCGTTCCAGCTGAGCCCGGAATACCGCATGACCGCCGAACTGCCGACAGGGATGACCCGAGGCCGACTCGCATTCATCCTGCGCGCCGGACAATCCGTGATCGCAGGAGCGGTCATCGATGTGGAACGGGAACAGCTCGGTCGTTAGCTTCGGCTGGACGTTCGCTGATCATGATCTCGGGCGTCACGTGGGCCCACGCCTTCCGCTTGGAGCGGGCGCGTGGGACACGCAACGCGCGGCCGGTGCGCAGGCAGGCGACGAGCTCGCGCTTGAGTGCACCGCGGCTCTGGACATAGAGGGCCTGGTAGATCTGTGAGTGTCGTTGCGGTGCTCCTGGATGGAGGACCGCCAGGCTCGGTGTCGGTGACCGCATCGTGGCTCGTGGTAGATCTGGCCGTCTGTGACGTGCCCTCGAGACGACCTGCCCGTTGCGGCGCGGGCACCGGCCTGGCCCACCAGGTTGGCCTGATCAGAAGCCTGTCCGCCGTTGGCATGACCCGTCACAGATATGCCGCTCGGTGATCCCATCCAGGCCGGTGTGCCGACCACGACCCGACCCCAGGAGGACCAGGTCAATGGGTAGTTTGGCAGAATCTGTCGACGCCTTCATCGGTGTCGACACCCACCGAGACACCCACGAGGCGGAGATCGCCGACGCGAACGGAACCCCCATCGCGACCGTGCAGATCCGCAACGACAGCGCCGGCTTCGCCACGCTGCTTACGTGGATCGCCGAGCACGCACCTGGTCCTCGGATCGTGGTGTCGGTCGAGGGGACACGCAGTTACGGAGTCGGGCTCGCGCGCGCACTGGGCGCAGCTGGTGTGACGGTTCTAGAGTGCGAACAACCCGCTCGCAGCCACCGCCGCGGAAGGGGAAAGTCCGACCCGATCGACGCCCACCTGGCGGTGTTGGCAGCGCTGCGGATGGACGCCACCCGGCTGCCGGCGATGCGAGCGGACGGCGATCGTGAGGCACTGCGGATTCTGCTCGGCGCCCGCCAAGACCTCGTGGTGTCCAGCACCGCGCAGACCAACCGGCTACGTGCCTTGCTGCTCAGCGGCGGCGATGGTGAGCGCCAGTCCGCTCGCGGTCCCCTCACCGCTGCCGCGCTGGCCGGGCTGCTGCGCACCACCGACCAGGAAACCGGAAATGTTCACCTCCAGCACCGTCAGCGCACCCAACGCGACCACGGCGTAGCCGGCCAGCGACCAGACTATGCGCAGCGCCGACGCCCCGGCGGCGTTGATCCGCGGCGTCGCGGCCCGGGCGATCGCCAGTCCGCCGATACGGACGGCCGCGAACCCGAACATCACGAACCCCACGGTCAACCCCACCGCAGTCAGCCGGGAGACCGCCCGGAGCGCGCAAACCTCCCATCGCCGCGGCCCCACCCAGGCACACCAGGCGATCCCCAGTGCGCCAGCTGCACGCCGGACACCGGCCGCAGCCGCTGCCACACCGTCGACAGTGCTGCCGGCGCAGCAGCGGCGGCATTGTCGACGCCCGACTGCTGAACACGATTGTCTCCACGAGATGCCATAGCCACACTTTCCTTCGACTCACATCGGCGCTGTCGCGGACCGTCGGCACGCAATTCATGGCGCCGATACCGTAGACACGCCCGGTGGAATAGCTGCTTGCCCCGTAGCGTGCCGTTGTTACGATGCTAACAAGAGCTGAAAGAGGTGTTCGCGATGAATCGGTTGATCCGTCGGATCATGCAATACATCCAGTCACCGTCCGGGCAGCG
>JAABUT010002015.1_pt1 | contig 20983 bp, 22 predicted proteins | sample 5559281 | NCBI WGS metagenome assembly JAABUT01 (sample SAMN10711880, study PRJNA513359) | rock metagenome | isolation source: Antarctica rocks | place: Antarctica: Victoria Land, Ricker Hills nord | collected 2016-01-04
TACGACAGGATACTGACGGAGAGAAGGGAATGCAAGGGGGCACCATTTCCGTCACCGATGTGACCGGAATGTGTAGCCCCTCCTCTGGCGAGGTATGATCTGGTCGAGCGCTTCTTCCCCATCGGGCGCTGTCTGCACATCGTAGCCATTCCCCCGCAATGCCGCGCGCAGTGCACGCAGAATCTGCGGCTCGTCATCGACGACGAGGACCCGGGCCCGTGTACTACTCACGCGCTGCCGCCTGGGGAATATTCGGGACAGGGCATACTGAAGCATTGACTGGCAGCGTGAACGTAAACGTCGAGCCATCGCCGACGCTCGACTCCACACCAATTGTCCCACCGTGCGCCTCGATAAATCCTCTGCAGATCGCGAGCCCGATCCCTGCGCCACCGATGCGACGCGTTCGTCGATCGGAGCGGACACGGTAGAATGGGTCGAAGACGTGCGGCAGGTCCGTCGCCGGAATACCGAAGCCACGGTCACGAACGCAGATGCGTACGCCTGTGTCGATGTGATCCGCATCGACATCGATCCGGGTGCCGAGGTCGCTGTACTTGGCGGCATTCTCGATGAGGTTCGTCAGCACCTGGCCAATCTCGATGAAATCGAAGGCGACCGGCGGCAGGTCGGGCGCAATCCGCACCTGCAACGGATGGGACAAGAGTGGCGGCGCGAGACGGTCGGTGACGCTCGCGACCAGTTCTCCCATGTCGTACCACTCCTTCTCGGGTTTGAGCGCGCCCCCCTGAATGCGGGTAAGATCGAGCAGGCTGCCGACCAGGCGCGTCAATCGGTCGGTCTCCTCGTCGATCGCGGTCAGGAACTCCCGCTGCGTCGCCGCGTCCCAGGTAATCTCCTCTTGCAGCAGGCTCGTCGCCGACGCCTTGATCGAGGCGAGGGGGGTGCGCAGGTCGTGCGAGACCGCAGCGAGGAGCGCGGACTTCAGGTGATCGGCCTCTTCAAGCGCGGCGGCGCGCGTCGATTCCTCGATCAGGCGGGCGCGGTCGATGGCGAGCGCTGCTTGATTGGCGAATGTTGCGAGCAAGTGGCGTTCGTGGTCGGTGAAGTCGGCGCCCTGCCCCGCCATTACCCCCAGCACCCCGACCGCCCGGCGCGCCGCACGGACCGGGATATACAGGACGCGCCGACTGCGGGGTTGCGCATATCCCTGCGCATGATCCGATCCATGCGGGCGGAACGTCCGATGGGCCGTGCCGACCCCGTCGCAACGCCGGTCGCGAAGACGTGCGCGGCGACCGCGACGTGCTCTCGGTTGGCCAGATAATGTCCGCTTGCATCGTCGGGGTACATGTGGCGGAGATGGAGGGCGCCCGTGCCGTCCGGGAGCAGCATCGCGGCGGACCGGAGGTCGAAGACGCGCGTCATCTGCTCGATCACCGTGGCGAGGACGGTGTCGAGGGTCAGTTCGGATAAGAGCTGCGTGCTGAGGGCGGAGAGCGCCCCGGCCTCCGTCGCACGTCGCCGCGCCTCGCGTTCCCGCTCGCGGAGGCGCCCCACCAGCTCGCTCGTCACGCCCGCGACGATGAGGAAAACGAAGAGCGCGACGATATCCTGCGGCGAACCGACCACGAAGGTGTAATACGGCGGGAGGAAGAAGAAGTTGAAGGTGAGGAAACCGACGACCGACGTGAAGATACCGGGACCAAGCCCACCGAGGGTCGCACCGGCGAGGACCACGAGAAGGTAGATGAGCGCGATCGTCAGCACACTCAGCCGCCCCCGATTAGGCTCCGCAACTGCGGTGATGAGCGCAATGCCCGCGATGCCCAGGAGATAACCACGACGCGCGTCGCGGGCCGCAGTCGCGATTCGGCGGATCAGCTGCCCGTCGATCGGCGCTGGTTCTCGCCCATCCTCGCCTCGGCCATTCATCGTGCCGATGTGCATCGTGCTGAGTCTCCTGGTACATGTCAAAGCGATCACCGACCACGATACGGGACGCTGGTGACGACGGTATCGGCGCGGAAGAGCAGGGCCGCCTTGAGTCGGAGCGCCGTTTGCGAGTGCAGGGGCTGCTCCCACCAGTGATTGGGCACGTACTCCGGCACGAGCACCGTCAACATCGCCTTCGGCCGCTTGCGCTGCACGAGATCAATGTACGACAGAAGTGGCCCAGTGAGCGAGCGGAAGGGCGATTCGAGGATGACGAGATTCACGCCCTCGCCCCACTTCTCCCACTTCTCCTGCAGGTGGTGCGCCTCCTCGGCGTCGTCCGTCACATGGACCGCCACGACCTGCGACGAGAGGGATCGCGCATAGGCGAGCGCGTTGAGCGTCACCTTGTTGATGTCCGCAACCGGCACGATGATCACCTGCTCGGCGGTCCGTGGGACGGGCGGCACGTCGTCGTCCGTCAGGCGCGTCTGCTCGGCTGCCTGTCGATAGTGGCGCGCGATGCCGAGGCAGCTGAGCACGATGAGCGGGATGATGATGATGACCAGCCACGCGCCGTAGAGGAACTTCGTGTATGCGAAGAGCACCGCGACGATGCCCGTCGCGACCGCCCCGACGCCATTGATCAGCATATTGCGACCGTGATTGCCCGGCGTGCGCAGCCAGTGACGCACCATCCCCGCCTGCGAGAGCGTGAACGAGACGAAGACGCCGACCGCATAGAGCGGGATCGCCGATCCGTCTGTCCCCCAAAGATGACGTATAAGGCGGCGGAGAGGACGGTCAGGACGACGATGCCGATGGTGAAGGCGAGGCGGTCGCCGCGGAACTGGAACTGCTTGGGCAGAAAGCCGTCGCGCGCGAGGATCGAGCCGAGGCGCGGAAAATCCGCGTAGCTCGTGTTCGCCGCGAGGACGAGAATCAGCGTCGTGGCGATCTGGATGACGAAGTAGGCCGCGTTCCGGCCGCCGAAGACATGCTCCGCGATCTGCGAGATGACGGAGTCGTTATCGCGCGGCGTGATGCCGTAGCGGTGCGCGAGGAAGGAGATGCCCATGAACATTGTGGCCAGTAAGGTCACCATAATGATGAGCGTCGTCGCGGCGTTCTTCGATTCCGGCTTCTTGAAGGCGGGGATGCCGTTCGAGATCGCCTCCACCCCGGTCAGTGCCGTGCAGCCGGAGGTGAAGGCGCGCAGGATGAGGAAGAGGCCGATCCCCTCCGTCGTCTGCAGGGCGTCGCGTGGGGTCGAGGTCGCCGTCGGGTCGCCGGTGAACACGCGAATCAGCCCGACGGCGATCAGCGCCAGCGTGCCGAAGACGAAAATATAGGTCGGGATGGCGAAGATCGTGCCGCTCTCGCGCACGCCGCGCAGGTTGCCGAGCATGATCAGCAAAATGAAGAGGACGCCCATTGGCACGGTATATTTGGCGGTCGAGGGGAACGCGGAGACGACCGCGAGGACGCCCGCCGATACACTCACCGAGACGGTGAGGACGTAGTCGATCAGGAGTGACGACGCCGCAATGAGGCCCGGGAGCGTGCCGAGGTTGTCCTTGGCGACGATGTAGGAGCCGCCCCCGCTCGGGTAGGCATAGATCGTCTGCCGATAGGAAATGGCGACGATGGCGAGCAGAGCGACGATCGCGATGGAGATAGGCAGGACGTAGCCGAACGCCGCCGCACCGGCCAGCACCAGAATGCCCAGCGTTTGGTCGGTGGCGTACGCGACGGAGGAGAGCGCGTCGGATGAGAGGACGGCGAGCGCCTTGACCTTGGTCAACCGCTCGTGAATCGCGTGCTCGCTGGCGATCGGGCGACCAATCAGGGCGCGCTTGGCGCGGATCAGGGCGCGCCCGGTCCCCGTCCGGGGGGCGTTGACGCTCGCACCCGCGACGAGGTGGGAGGGAGCAACCTCGGTGAACGCCCGCTCCTGGGAGCGCAGCACGCGGACGTACCGGTTGCCGGGCAGCGTCCCCCGCCGCTCCTCCCGCCAGTCGATCTGGGTGCACCGACGCCGCGTGGGCCAGCGGCGCGTGGCGGCCGAACCGTGTTGTCCACGTCACCGGCAATGAGATTCACGGACTCCGATGGATCACCCCCAAATCCGTCGGTCATTTCCTGGGATTCCGAAGTGCGTTCGGTGGATGATAATGGAATGGGCGGTATTGACTTGTCCGGTCGCTCAACTGACATGAACCGTTTCTCCTTAGCGCATTGGAAACCTGCTGGCTCTCAGTTCGACGCTCCGCGAACCCGCCAGGGCTGCGGATCGCCGCGTTGCCCGGCAAGGAATCGACAACTGCGTCCATGGCAGGCCGTACCTTCACCGCTCTAAGGATAGGATGTTTGGCGTTAAGCAGGCGTAAAGGTCACGAGTGGGCGCGTAAGAATAGTATAAAGAACAATAAAGATGATAATAGCCTTGAAAATATTTTTACTGCAACACATATGGATTCGCGGCCACACCCGCCGAGTATTGTTCGCTGGAGGAATCTGGAGCGGTATCGTCGACCCGATTCCCGGGAATACGGTGATTGATCGTTGCGGCTACCGTTGCGGGAGGCGCCGCAGGGTGGCGCCTACACTCTCGGTTCAGTCACGCTGAAAGCGGACAATCTCGCTCTCGATTCCCGCATCGGTGACGCGCAACAGGCCGTAGGAGAACATCGCCTCGCCCCGGCGATCCGTCGGTGAGCCGGGGTTGAAGAGGAGCACGCCGTTCACCCGCTCGTTCATCGGCTGATGGCTGTGCCCGAAGATGACGCAATCCACCTCCGAGAACGAGCGACGGGCGCGCTCCGGCGTCGTCCCGCCCGCGCCGCCATTGCCGTGCACGACGCCGATGCGCCACGGGCCGATCATCACGATCCGCTGCACCGGTAGCGTCATCGCGACATCCGGGGAGTCGGTGTTGCCGCGCACCGCGAGCACCGGCGGCCCGAGCCGACGCACCCGCTCCAGCGCGTCGCGCGTCGTCATGTCGCCCGCGTGGATGATGAGATCGACAGTGCGCAGCGCATTCGCGACCGGGTACGGCACATCCCGCGCGCGGGAGGGGATATGCGTGTCCGCGATCACCCCGACCGTCATCGGCGGCGCCCAGACGCGCTGCTCGGCGGGCGGCGGCGGCGGCAGCGGCGGGAACTGCGAGTTGTCCGCCCCCGTCCGCAGATTCACCCGGCCGGGCACCGGTGGCCGGTAGGAACCCCGCTTCTCCGGGGGATCAGATTCGTTCACGCAAACCTCCACGGGCGAAGAGCAAGGACTAAGGACTAAGCAAGTTATTGATCCGTGCCCTGCCGGATGATACCACGGTGCCGTGCTATACTTACCGTCCGGCGGCATACGCCGCCGAGTACTGCACGATGACGCTGAGGGAGTTCCTTAGTCCTTAGTCCTTAGTCCTTAGTCCTCACGCGTGACCGAAGGGAGAACAGGATGGCAGCGACCGCATCCTTCGATATCGTCTCGAAGTTCGACCGGCAAGAACTGAAGAACGCGGTGGACCAGGCGCAGCGCGAGATGGTCACGCGGTATGACCTGAAAGATACGAAGAGCGAGATCGACCTCGACGAGAAGGCGATCACGATCACCGCGCCATCGGATTACGTCATCTCGACGATCCGGGACCTGCTGGAGAGCAAGGTGCTGCGGCGCAATCTCTCGCTCAAGATTCTCGACGTCGGCAAGGTCGAGGAAATTTCCGGGGGCCGCGCGAAGCAAGTCATCACCCTCAAGGAGGGCTTGCCGGAGGATGTCGCCAAGAAGATGGTCAAGACGATCCGCGACGAATTCAAGAAGGTGCAGCCGCAGATTCAGGGCGACGCGATCCGCGTGCAGGGCAAGAACCGCGACGACCTCCAGACCGTCATCGGCCACTTCCGCGCGCACGAGGACGACTATCCTGTCGCGCTCCAGTTCGTTAATTATCGTTAGGACGCATGCGGTTGGGGCGATGCTCCCAGTGGTGGCGGGCTGAAGCCCAATGCGGTTCAGATAGGGCAGGTGTGGCGCCTCACCATCCATCCGTAGGGGCGGTGCCCGAACCACTCTCCCTGACGCCGCGATGATCGCGAACGGTGTGCAACCAGAGAGGCCGGGGAGGGCGGTTCGAGCACCGCCCCTACGCAAGCGCTCTCTCACGTTCTTGCCTAACTGAAACGTATTGGGCTTCAGCCTGCCTCTCGCGAACTGTGTACCTCCTACCGCCGATCTCCACTGACTACCGACTACTGACTACTGGGAGAATTCTTTGCCAAAGCAACGCACGTACCACATTCTGACGCTCGGGTGCGCCAAAAACGCCGTGGACTCGGAGGGGATGCATTCGGTCCTTTCCCGGCGTGGGTACGAGGCCGTGAGCGCGCCACGCGCGGCGGAGGTCGTGATCGTCAACACCTGTGGCTTCATCGCGCCCTCGCGCGACGAGTCGATGGGCGTGCTGCGCGAGCTGGCGGGGCGTAAGCGGCCGGGGCAGTTGCTCGTCGCGGCGGGGTGCCTACCCGCACTCCCTGGCTGGGAGCAGACCGTGAAGGACGAGCGGGGCGTCGATGCGGTCATCAAGACGCAGCAATGGAGCGGCATCGCGGACCTCGTCGATGAACTGACGGGCCGCGGTGCGATGCCCGAAACTTGGGTCGGGAGCCGCCTCGCGGCGGATACCGCCGCCGACGGCATGATCCCGCTGCCGCTGGCGGAGATCACGGCGGACGGGTTGATCGCGCCGTTCGCGCGCGCCACCGGCAGGCCGAGCGCGTACGTCAAGATCGCCGATGGCTGCAACCACACCTGCGCCTTCTGCACCATCCCCTCGATCAAGGGGCCGAGCGTCTCCAAGCGGCCTATCACCGTCCTCGAAGAGGTGCGCAGCCTCGTCGCGGGGGGCACGCAGGAGGTCGTCTTCATCTCCCAGAACACGGGCGCGTACGGGCAGGACCTCCAGCCACGCACGACGCTCGCGCAACTCCTCGCGTGGGTCTGCGAGCAGACGCCGGAACTTCCCTGGCTGCGGATGCACTACCTCTACCCGACGCACATCAACCCGCAACTGATCGACACACTCGCCAGCCATCCACAACTTGTACCGTATATGGATTTTCCGTTGCAGCACGCGCACCCCTCCGTGCTCCGCGCGATGGGTCGCCCGTCGGATGCCGCACAGACGCGCCGCACCATCGCCGCGCTCCGCGAGCGGATGCCGGATATCGCGCTCCGCACGACATTCATCGTCGGCTACCCCGGCGAGACGGAGGAGCAGTTTCAGACGCTGCTCGATTTCATCGGTGAGATGCAGTTCGACCATGTCGGCGCGTTCACCTACTGCGACGAGCCGGGCACCCGCGCCTCCCTCCTGCCCGACGATGTGCCCGCTGCGGTGAAGCAGGAGCGGTACGCCCGCCTGATGGAGGTGCAGCGGGAGATTTCGCTCGCTAAGAACCGCGCGCTCGTTGGTCGCACGCTCGATGTGCTGATCGAGGGCGAGGGTGAGGTCGAGGACGAGGCCGGCATGACCCTGCCGATCAGCGCGGGCCGCGCGAAGCGCCACGCACCGGAGGTCGATGGCCTCGTCTTCGTCGCGGGCGTCCACCCAATTGGCAGCATCATCCCTGTGCGGATCACCGAGGCGGACGAATATGACCTCTGGGGGGATGCGCCCGAACGCGTCGCGAGCGCGCCGCGCGCCGCGTCACGCCCCCAGGCGAAGCGCCGCCGCCATCAGTAGGACGTGACGCGGCGTGGCAGGGCGAGGGATAGCCGCATCGATCAGGTTTTCGCCTCGACGTTCATCGGTTGATCGCCGGAGAGAAGCCGCCGAACCTGGCCGATCAGTTCGTCGATGTCGAACGGCTTCAGCAGCAGACCGACGCCCTTCTCGGTTAGGTACCCCTGAATCTCCTGCGCCTTACGCATCTCCGCCGTGCAGACGAGCACGGGAATCGTCGCGGTATCGCGGTGCATCTTCATCTTCTGCAGCGTCTGCCAGCCGATGTACTCGCGGTCGAAGACGAGGTCGAGGATGACCAGATCCGGCGCGGCATCGAGGATTTTCTTCATATCCTCGACCGCGAACCCGATCACGGTGACGCGGAACCCTTCATCTTCCAGAATCATCCGAAAGAGGTCAAGGATTTCCTGCGCGTCATTGATGACGAGGATGTGTTGACCCGGTGGCTTCTTCGCGGCATTCGCCATTCCCTTTTCCTCCCCACACGGTGTCACTCTTTGGCATGTGCTGATGCAGCGCCCGCGCGCGGCCAGACGGGGCGAAAGAGCACCCACTGGCCGGGATCATTGGCGATCACCGCCTCCATGTTAGCGAGGACGCGGCGCATGTTCTCCGCAACGTCCGCCGCCGTCTTGCCCGTCCGTTGCAGCGGCACATGGCGCAGCACGAACCCGTAATGCGTGGTGTCGATACGCGGCGTCAGGATCGTGATGATCTCTGCATTCGTCGCGAGAGCCATGCGGATATGTCCTGTCGGCAACGTCGTCTCCGCGCCGAAGAAGGTCACGGGCGCGCCGGTGCCCGACCAGTCACGATCAACGACCATGCCGACGAATTTGCCCTCCTTCAGCACCTTCATCACGCGGCGCACGCTCCCCGCCTCCTCCACCTGCTCGATCTGCCAACCGCGCGACTGTCGCAGGTACGTCACGGAGTCGTGCACGAAGGCCGAGGTGGTGCGCCCGACGAGGAGATGCGCGTCGTAGCCGCGATTGATGATGAACTGCCCCATGATGTCGAACGCCCCGTAGTGCGCCGAGCACATGATGACGCCCCGGCCCGCCGCGAGCGTCTCATCGACGATGCGCCAGTCGCCATCGACGCGCACCTGCCGCTCCAGCCGCTTGAGCGAGACGCGCGGCACCCGGAGGAGGTCGAAGCCGTTGCGCGCCTGCATCTGGAACGCCCGATGCGCCGCCGCCTGCACCGCCGGTTCCGTCGCCCCGATACCCATCACATGGCGCATGTTGTCCGCCACATTGGCGCGCAGGTTCCTGTTGCGCCGGTAGAAGTAGTCGCCGAACCGATCCGACACCCAATAGCCGACGGGTCGCGGGATGCCGAGGAGCAGCACGCTCACGACCTGCGCGGCGTAATTCCCGGCCCGCCGCAGCCAGGGCGGTGGCGATTCAATCAATCGCTTCAGCACGTACCCCACCCCTCACCCCTTAATCCCCCACGATTCCATGCTTTTACGATTTCAGACAAAGGCTTCGATCTGCCAGCCACGCTGCTCCGCCTCACGCCGCAGGCGCGCGTCCGGGTTAACGCAGATCGGATTGCCGACCAGCGCGAGCATTGGCGCGTCCGTGTAGTGATCAGCGTAGGCGGACGATGCATCGAGGTTGAGCGCGTGCTCCGCCGCGAACCGCTGCACGAGGAGCGCCTTCGCCCGTCCGTACGGGTGCGGCCCCTCAAGGCGCGTCGTCAGTCTCGGCCCGCGTCCCGGCGTCGATGACGCCTTGACCGCGAGCCGCGTCGCGATCACATGGTTGATGCCGAGGAACTCCGCCATCGGTTGCAGCAGGAACCAGAGTGAGCCGGAGAGCATCACCGTCGTGTGCCCCCGCGCCCGGTGCGACGCGACCGTCTCGATGCCGCGCGCCGCGATCCGGGGGCGGATGTCCCGCTCGAAGCAGTCCAGACCGAGTTGCTGCATCTCCGCGAGGTCCTTGCCACGCAGGTAGGGGCGGTGCCGCCGGATGCTCTGCACGATGTGCGACGGCGTCGGGCGGAGGTGGCGCACGGCGAACCCCGCCGTCAGCAACGCCTCGCGCACGCCGAGTTGCCGCTTCTCCCAGAGGTAGCGCAGAAAGAGACGTTCCGCCGTCGTCCCCGGCAGCAGGGTGCGGTCCACATCGAAGATCGCGCCGATGGATGCCGCCGTGCCTGCGTCGCGCGGGGTGACAGGAATCTCCGTCGCCTCGACGACGGTGCGGTTCCCCACGAGGGGGACGGTCGTCTCGATGGCAGCGGGCAGGTTCGACGGGTCGGAGCGGACGCGGTCGGCGAGCTTGTCAGTCACCCGATGCCTCCCCAGGGGCGTTCGCCGTGGGCGCGTGTTCCTGAATCAAACTGCCCTGCGGGGTGCGCGGTCGGGGGTCCGCGCGCGCCGCCTTGCCGGTGAGGTTGTCCCACGAGTCGTAGACGACGGGCAGGCCGCGCACGAGCGAGAGGATCACCGCGCTGTAGACGAAGAACCACGTCACGGCCCGGCCAACGGCGGTGTCGTACGGCGCGAGGAACGCATTGGTGTGCGGCAATCGCGCGCCGAACAACCCGGTGAGGAAGCCGAACGCGAGCACCTTCGCCACGCCGTAGAAGGCGCGCATGAAGCGCGAGCCAGTGAGCCATTGGGTGATCGGCGAGCGCATCATCGAGTTCTTGCCGAAGGCGGTCTTCCCCTCCTTCAGGCCGAGCGAGCGCATCGCGTCGATCATGAAGCCGCGCGTGATCATCGCCAGCGGGATCCAGACCGGGATGATGCCGAGGTGGGCGAAGACGACCCAGAAGGTCATCTCGACGACGCGATCTCCCGCGATGTCGAAGACCGCGCCGAACTCGTCCGCCCGCCCCCGCCGCCGCGCCACGATGCCGTCCAGCGCGTCCGACGCGATGATCAGATAGACGAGCACGACGACGCACGCGACGGCCAGCGGCTGCCGTGTGTAGAGCAACCCGACCGTGCCGAAGAGCACGAAGAGCCGAATAACGGTAATCAGGTTCGCCACTGCGTCTCCGCCCCATCACCCGCGCGGCATGGTCGCGGAACCACGCCATTTCGCTGCCGAACGCGGCACGAGTATAGCATAGGGAAAGCGCAAATCAGCGGTGCAGCAGCGTGAGGAAGACCACCCACGCGATCGCGGCGACAACCGCGCTGCCGAGCGTCAGGAGGCGCGCGGCGAAGCGGTCGTAGCGGTGGAGCGCCCACGCGAGCGCGGTGTTCGCGGCGAGGACGATGCCGACGATGAACGGGATCGTCCACAACTCCCGCTTGTCGCCGATGCGGTTCGGCTGGCTCGACCCCGCCGGGCCGAAGTGGAGCGCGATCTGAGCCGGGAAGTGCATGTACCGCGCGGCGATGTACGCGATCATCGCACCGACGAGGAGGAGCGCGGTGACGAGAAACGCGAGCGCCGGTCGATCCGTCAGGATGGACCGCTCGCCGGCGTCCGGCGCGACGACCACCCGCCGACTGCCCGTGCTTGTCAACTCGCCGGTGCCGATTGGCCCACTCTGCCGCACGCGAACGGGTGGCGATTGCGCCGGTGCCTGGATCGAAAACTGCCCGGTCTGCCCGCGCGCGCGGGGGTACGGGAACTGCCCCGACGCGGCGGGATTGTACGCCCCCGGCGCGGCGTCCGGTGGCACGACGTACGCGCCACTCCCCCGGTTTTGATCCGCTGGCGGCGTAGGGAACTGCCCGCTGCGCCGGTATGCGGGCGCATCGTTCGGCACCGTGGGAAGCGGGCCGCTCCGTCGCGGCGGCTGCGGCGGCTCCTGCGCGGGGAACTGCCCGGAATACGGCCCGCCGCGTGGCAGCAACTGATCCGGCGCGGGCGTCGTCCGCCACGCCGCCGTGTCATACGGGTTGTAGGACGTTGATCCCCCCGGTACGGGCGCGTTCGCCGGTCGGTCGGGAGTGGGCGGCGGGGAAACGGGCGGCGGGGAAACGGGCGGCGGGGCGGTGAACATACCGGGCGTCTCCTCATCGGGCGCGGGCGCGTCGGGTTCCCCGGTACGCCGCACATCCTTCTCCCGGTCGTCAGGACCCTGTGGCGGCATCAGCGCGCCGCTGCGAGCGTCCGCGCACCCGCATAGACCGGCGTGCACCAGTCGCGGTGCGCCGGCAGGTTGCCGCGCACGGCCTTGAAGAAGACCTCCTGCAACCGCCGCGTGACTGGCCCGACCGCACCCGTCCCGATGGGGCGATGATCGACGGAGGTGACGGGCGAAATCTGCGCGCCCGTGCCGCAGAGGAAGAGTTCCGACACGCCATAGAGTTCGCTGCGGTCGATCTGTCGCTCGATCACCGGGATGCCGAGGTCACTCGCCAGCGCAATCACCGTCGCCCGCGTGATGCCAACGAGGATGTTGTTCGCGCCGGGCGGCGTCACGAGCGCGCCGTTATCGACGACGAAGAGATTCTCCGCACTCCCCTCGGAGACGTGCCCGTCGGAGGAGAGCATGATCGCCTCGTCGTAGCCGTTCAGTTCGGCCTCGGTGCGGGCGAGCGCGGAGTTGATGTAGATGCCAGTGATCTTAGCGCGCGCCGGGGCGGCGTTGTCCTCCACCCGCACCCACGACGAGACGCACGCCTTCAGCCCCTTGTCCGTGTCGAGGTAGTTGCCGAGCGGGCGGGTGTAGATCGTCAGCGCGTCCGCGTCGATGTTGATACGCGGCCCGAGTTCCAGCGAATCCTTGTATGCCAGCGGCCGGATGTAGATGTCGTACCGCGCGTCGTTGCGGCGCATCAGGTCAACGGTGAGGTCGCAGAGTTCGTCGGCGGACTTCTTGAGGTCGATCATCAGCGTCTTGCAGGAGCGGAGCAGCCGCTCGTAGTGCGCCTTGAGGTGGAAGAGGTAGAGTTCGCCCTCCTCCTCATTCCAGTAGCCGCGAATGCCCTCGAAGCAGCCGGTGCCGTAGTTGAAGGCGTGCGTCATGACGCTGACTTTCGCCTCGCTGAGCGGGATGAACTCGCCACCGAAGTAACAAAGCGGATCGTTCGCCGTACCGGTCATCGCCTCTGCCTTCCTTTCGTACACACCCCGCTCCACACGTTGCGCTATCATACCACGCCGCCGAGGAGAAGCCGGAAGCCGGAAGCCGGAAGCCAGATATCCACCCTGCGATTTCCGGCTTCTTCCCTCTGGCTTCCGGCTTCTGGCTTCTTCCCCTCCCCATCGACGCTACGGTTTCGTCGTTCCGCTCGCCGCACTGCCGGAGGGCGCGGTGCTGCCACTGCCCGGTGTCGCGGTTCCCGCCGTGGGGGTCGCGGTGGTGCCGGTTGTCGTGCCACTTCCGGCGGGCGTGGGTGCAGGCGGTGTCCCGGCGGGGCCGGTGCCGGGTGTGCCGCTCGGTTCCACAACCGTCGGGCCGGGCGTGTACGTCGGGGTGGCGGGCGCGCCTGCCGGGGCCTGGAAGCCGGCCGGTGGGGACGGGAACGGCGTCGGCACCGACTCCTTCACCTTCGCCTTCGCGGTCTCGGCGGCGAGCCAGTCCGCGAACCGCTTATCGCGAAACTGCCGGTAGACCGTATCATCGAACTCGCGGTTCGCGACGTGCTCCGTCACCTTGATGATGTGCCAGCCGAACTCAGTCTGCACCGGCTGGCTGACGCCGTTGATCGGCAGCGCGAACGCCGCGTCCTCAAACGGCTTGACCATGATCCCGCGCGGGAAGAAGCCGAGGTCGCCGCCATTCGGCTTGGTCGTCGTGTCCGTGCTCAGTTCGCCCGCCACCGCCTGGAAATCCTGCCCCTGCTCGACGACGCGACTGCGCGCGCTCCGCGCCGACTCCTCGGTGGGCAGCAGCATGTGGAGAGCGTGCACCTCCTCGCCGTGCATCGGCGTCTGCGCTTCGAGCGCCTCACGCGCCCGCTGCCGCCCGAGGGCGGGCCGGATAATCAGCCGCTTGTAGTCCGCGATGCTCATGTCTGCGTCCTTCTGCCGCTCCTTCGCGAAATCGCCGAGCGACGCGGTCGAGGTGGCGCGCGCCTCCTGATTCGTCGGCGTCTGCGACGACACCGGCGTCTCCGTCGGCGGCGCGGTTGCGGTCGGCGGCGTGTTCGGCGTCGGGGTGAGGGCGGATGCGGTCGCGGTCTGCGTCGCGCCCGCCTGCGTCGTCGCGGTCGCGCCGCTGGCGATGGCGACGGAGGTCTGCGTCACCTGCGCCGTCGCCGCGTCGGCGGTCGCCTGCCTGGTGGGGTTCAACGTCGGCGCGGGCGTCGGGCTGCTGAGGCGCACGGGCGAGAACCGCTCCGCGAGCGTATCATCGACCTCCGCGTCCGTCAGTGTCACGCCCAGCCCCGGCAGGCCATCGAGCACGACCTGATCCTGCACCATCGTGTTCAGCGTCTCCGGGTTCACCGGCGCGTTGCGAATATTCGCGACCTCATCCCGCGCAGCCTGCGCCGCGATCTGCAACTGCTGGGTGTTCCCCTGCCCGAGTTGCGCCTGGAAGGAGTACTGCTGGAGTCGTGTGAGCAGCGTATCACGTCGCACCTTCCAGTAGTCCCTGCGGATGATCGTGTGGCTATTCACCGATGCGACGGTCTGATTGGGGATGAGATAGTAGTACCGCAGCGTCGAGAAGCCGACGATAAAGAGCAGAATTATCCCAAGCGCGGACATGCTGATGACCAGCACCTTCCGCTGTCGCGCCTCGCGCTCGCGCCGCGACCTGCGACGGCGCGCCTCACCCGTTGGCTGCGCGGCAACGATCGAATCACGACGAGCATTACGCGGCATGGATCTCCCCTGATGGGGAGGACTGAGGACTGAGGACTGAGGACTAAGTGAGAGTGGAAAGTAACAAGTCAAAAGTAACAAGAAGATGCTCCTGCCGTCTCGTTACTCGTTACTCGTTACTCGTTACTCCTCCTCAGTCCTCAGTCCTCAGTCCTCAGTCCTCGTTATGATTGACGGCCACCCGTGACGAAGGGGAGGAGGGCGAGGTGCCGGGCGCGCTTGATCGCCACAGCGAGGGCGCGCTGCCGCTTGGCGGACATGCCCGTCTTGCGGCGGGGTTCGATCTTGCCGCGCTCGGAGATGAACCGGCGCAGGCGCGCGATGTCCTTGTAGTCGATCTCGTCGACGCCATCTGCGGCGAAGATATCGACCCGTCGGCGGCCACCGGCTCCCGGGCCACCACTACCGAACCGGCCACCGCCACCACCCCGGTAGCCACCACCACCGCCACCGCCGCGATACCCTCCACCGCCACCGCCGCCACCGCCGCGATACCCTCCACCGCCACCGCCGCCACTGCGGTCATCGGAGCGGGGGGGACGGTTATCATTGGGTGCGCCATCGCTCGATGCGGACGGCGCGCGCTGCTCATCAACCACGGGTCATTCCTCCTAATGAGAGTTGCGTCTCTTTCGTACCTAGTGCCTAGAAGGGCACATCATCGAATTCTTCGCCCGCGAAGGTCTCCTCATCGGCGGGAGCCTTGCGCTGCGGTTGCGGTTGCGGGCGCTGCGGGCGCTGCTGTTGCGGCGCGGCGTTGCTCTGCGCATCGCCCCAATCGTCGCCGCTCGTGTCACCACCGGCCTCACGGCGATCGAGCAGCGTCAGGTCATTGGCGACGATGTCGAACGATGTTCGCTCGACACCCTGATTATCGGTGTACTTGCGGGACTGGATGCGCCCCTCGACGTACACCTTGCTGCCCTTGTGCAGACTCTGGCCGGCCATCTCCGCGAGGCGCTCCCACGCGACGATGCGGTGCCACTCGGTTTCGTCCGTCCAGTTACCGCTCGGGTCCTTCCGGCCGCGACTGGTGGCGAGGCTGAAGTTGGCGACAGCCTGCCCCGCCGGCGTGTACCGTATCTCCGGGTCGCGACCGAGGTTGCCGACCAATATCACCTTGTTGACACTATAGCGCGCCATCGTCGTGCTCCTCCCTGGCCCTTATGCGCGGGCGGGTTCGCTCTCGTCCTCTGGTTCTGGTTCGGCGGCGGGAGTCTCCGCCGTCGGCGGCACGGTCAGGTCCGTGCCGTCGGGGGCCGTCGTCGCGCCCTCATCGGTGTCCATCGCCGCGCCATCCGTTTCACCTTCACCCGCAGGCGCGCTCCCGGTTGCGCTCTCTCCTTCGGTTGCGCCCTCGCCCTCCGCGCCCTTCTTGGGCTTCTTCGGCTTCGGCGGCACATACGACGTGACGAGGCTGCGGATCACCTGATTGTTCAGGCCGAGATCGCGCTCCAGTTCGTCGATGCCAGTGGGGTCGAGGTCGAAACGATAGAGGGCGTAGAATCCGTCGCGGTAATCGCGGATCGGATATGCGAGGCGGCGGCGGCCCCAGGGAGAGGTGGTCGTCAGTTCGGCGACCTCGCCGCCACCGGTGGTGATGTAGCCGGAGATGCGCTCCATCGCCGCAGGCATCTCTTCTTCCGCAATGTCGGGCGCTAACACAGCCATCAGTTCATACGTACGCACCGTTCCTCCCTTTCCGTGGAGTAAATCGCCCCATCTCTCGTCAATCGCGCGGCAGTCGCGCGGCGGTGCAAGCCGCGCGTGGATGGAGCGGAAAGGCATCGCAAAGGCGGACCACGCGGCCCGCAGCGCACGGCATCCTACGCCACCTGCTCGGCGCTGTCAACGGCACCGAAAGTAGCGGAGAACGAGTAACGAGGGCCGACAAACCGGAGAGAACCGCATCTGCCCAAAGGGCACCCGGCAGAGGAACGCAGAGTTCGCAGAGGGAGAAAAAGTGAATCGCTCTGTGTTCTCTGCCGGGCGCCCTTTGGGCAGATGCGTCCTCTGCGTCGATTCGGTTTGGTCCCGGGTTCCTCGTTGCTCGTTACTCGTTACTCGTCCTTTGCCCGGCGATGCCGCTCCACCAGAGGTAGGACACGTCCCGCAGTGCGCCCTCGGCCACATCGCCCTCGCCGCGCCGGAAACGGCAGTAGCTGTCGTACCGCGCCTGGGTGATCTCCCCGGCCTCGACCGCCGTGCGGATCGCGCACCGGGGTTCATGGAGGTGCGTACAGTCCCGCAGCGTGCACCTGCCGAGGTACGGACGAAACTCCGGAAAGCACTGATCGAGCGCGGGGAGCATCTCCGGTTGGAGTGCGAGCGAGCGGATGCCCGCCGTGTCCGCGATGTAGCCACCCGTCCCATCGAGCGGAAAAAGGCGCGTCCCGGTCGTCGTGTGGCGGCCCTTGCCCGTGGAGTCGCTGACGGCGCTGATCCGCTCCCGCACGCCCGGCAACAGCGCGTTCAGCAGGCTCGATTTGCCCACGCCCGACGGGCCGAGGAACGCCGACGTCCGCCCCGCGAGCAGCGCGCGCAACCCATCGAGGCCAACCGCCGACATCGTGCTCGCGCGGACGACGGGGTAGCCGAGGCCCGCGTACACGTCCAGCCGTTCCTCCAACCACGGCGCGACGCCGAGGTCCACCTTGTTCATGCAGACGACCGCCGACAACTCTTCCGACTCGGCGGTGACGAGGAAGCGGTCGAGCAGGCCGAGGTGCGGCTCCGGCTCCCGCGCGGCGAGCACGACGACCAATTGCTCCAACCCGGTGACGGAGCGGAGCAGCCCCTGCCCCGGCTGCGGGTCGCGCCGCGTAAAAGTGCCCTTCGCTCGCTCGACGACCTCCTCGATCATGCCCGTGTCATCGCCGGTGACGAGCACGCGGACGCGATCGCCCACGGCAACGGGGTCGTGGTGGTGCACCTTGACGCGCTGCACGCTGTTGCGGAACGTCGTGCCGCCGCTCTTGGCATAGGAGAGTTGCTTGCGCAGCCGCCCACGGATCTCGCAGCGCAGCACGCGGCCCGGCGTCTCGACGTTGTAGATGCCCCGGCTACCGTCCACGACGAGGCCCTCCAGCAGGGCTGGCTTGCTCGTCGTCTTTCCGTGATCTGTTTCGCTCAAAGCGTGATGCTCCTCGTGAAGTACGCTGATCTCTCACGGCGTATGTGAGAGCGGGAAGCGGCAAAACCCGTCAAGGCAAATGCCTGCCGGGGAATGCATGGCCATCAGCGTCAAGGAGCGACCGAGGGGAAGGAGACCTTAGTAGCGGGTATCCGACACCAGAGAAGCGGGCCGAGAACGCCAATCGCGCGGCACAGATGCGAGCATGGTCATCGTCGTACCCTCCTTCTGCTTCCTGTTTCGTTGGCGGATTGTCTCTCAGGAGCAAATGAGAGAATTCCGTCCATCCAGCGGTACGGACGATTCTAAGGGCACGGCGGGGTTTCGTCAATCGCTGCGGCGCGTCAGCCGTTCCCTGTCGGCAGCAATTGTGCTACGCTATGCATGTCGCACCGCCGCGCCGTTGCGGTCGCGCAACCCATCGATCATGTCTGGTCAAAGGAGATCACAGCGATGCCGAAGGTCTTTTTCGCGAAGGAGAATCGCACCATCGAGGTGCCGTATGGCGCGAATCTGCGGCAGGCGGCGTTGGATAATGGCATCGATATCTACGGCTTCCCGAACAAGTTCCTCAACTGCCGGGGCCACGGCCTCTGCGGCACCTGCGCGGTGAAGGTTGACCCCGAATGGAACCTCTCCGACCGCACCAATGCCGAGATTCGCAAACTGAAAGCCGCCCCGCTCCGCCTCGCCTGCCAGGCGCAGGTCGAGGGGGATATCACCTGCACGACGCTCGTGCCCGTTGATACCGTCCGTCCCATCACCCAGACCTCGTGTTACATCATCATCAGCCGCCCCCGGCTGGAGATGGTGCAGGAAGTGGTAGGCAACGGGTTCCAGCGCAATGTCTTCCTTGACCTCGCGGAGGCCGAGACCATTGCCCGTGAGATCGCCACGCTCTACCCGGACGGCAACTGGGAAATCCGCGAGTTCTCGGACCCGCTGGTGACGCAGGAATTCTCCTTCTCGTACAACATTCTGCGCTACTCCCGGCCCGCGCGGGGTAAGGAGATGGCGGATGGCGAGGGCGATCTCACCACCGTACCCGTCGCCGCCATCGGCGGCACGCGCGCCTGAACAACGCGCTAGAACGGCGGTCGCGGCGGCTTCTTGACCCGAAATCCGGTCTCTCGCACACGGGAGCGCACCCAGCGATCCACGCGCTCCCGCGTGACGATGCCGATGATCTCGCCTGCGTCGTTGACAACCACGATCGTGCGCGCCTCACTCCGTTCGAGCAGCCGCAGGCCGTCGTAAAGCGTCATCTCGGGCGTCAGCGTCAGCGTGGGCAGCACGGAGACCGGCGTCATCGCCGCGCCGACGGTCGTCTCCATCCAGAGCGTGCGCGGCACCTTGCGGACGTTGGTATCGAGGTCCAGCACGCCGACGACAACGCCGTTCGCGCCGACCGGTCGCGGCCCGCTGAGGCGATCCGAGAGGAAGACATCGACCACATCGCCGATCGGCTTCTCCGGCGCGATCAGCGGGCCGGGGCCGGTGACCGCCGCGAGCGGAATATCCTGGCTCGTCTCCTGCCAGAGCAACTGGACAAACGACATCCGCCCTGCCCGCCCGATGTACCAGCCAACGAGCAGGATCCACAGGCCGAAGAAAGGCGCGTAGAACGTCACGACCGCGCCGAGCGCGAGCGTGACCCACGAGAGAACCTGCCCGTACCCGGTGGCGACGCGCGTGCCAAGCAGCAAGTCGTCCGCGAGGTACCACGCGAACGCCCGCACGACGCGCCCGCCATCGAGCGGGAACCCCGGCAGCATGTTGAGCACGACGAGCAGCCCGTTGATGATCGCGAGCGCGACGAAGACGGCGAACAACGGGCCGTTGCGTTCGTGGAACACGAGCGCGAGCAGCCCCGTCACTGCACCGAGGGCAAGACTGATGCCCGGCCCCGCGAGCGCCACCGCGCACTCGTCGCCCGGCGTGCTGCGCTCCGCCGCGATCTCCGCCGCGCCGCCGAGCAGCGAGAGCTTGACCCAGCGCACCGGCAACCCGATGCGCCGCGCGACGATGGCGTGCGCGAACTCGTGCGCCGCGACCGAACCGATGAACGCGAGGCCAATCACCCCGGCGACGAGCGCCCAGATCATCGCCACGCTCCCCTGCACGCCGTAAGGCTTCCCGCCCGTGAACGCCCCGACAATCGGCAGCAAGAGCAGCAGCAGCAGGTCCCACGAAAGCCGCACGGGAAGCCCCGCAACGGTCAGGAGCATCGTCCCGCGTGTCCCGTGACCGATGGAAAAGAACGTGTGCGACGCACATGCCAAATCCCCCCCTTCCCTTCGCGGGAGGGGGGCCGGGGGGATAGGAACCCTACAGGCGCTGGTAATCTTCGAGGTCGAGGACAAAGACGGTGGCGGCGGCGGTCTGCACGGGCGAGTTCGACTCCCCGGACTGCCGGGAGCGCGCCTGCCCACGGATAAGATCGAGCACCGGATCCACTTGCTCATCCTGCACACCGATCATGATCGTCGTGTTGCCGCGCCGCAGGAAACCGCCGGTGCTGGCCAGCCGGGTGGCGCGATATTCCGCTTCGAGCAACGCATCCACGACGTTATCGGCGTCTTCATTCTGGACGACGGCGATAATCAGTTTCACTCGTGGAGCCTCCTCGGTCGTGACGCGCGACGCGGGACTCCCTGCCCCACCGTGGAATTACTATAGCGACCGGAGGGCGCAAAGTCAATCAGCATCGCGGCTTCCCCGGCTGACTCTCGTTGTGTCGCAAGGAAAATGTCGTGCGATTCTTGGGTAATAGGCTATACTGATGATAACACGAAGGGAGGGCCGACGATGGCAACGAAGAGCGAAGCGACGATTGAAGACCTCATCCATACTCCCGATGACGCGATGTACGAACTGATTGACGGAAAGTTGGTGCGCATGTCACCCACGGGCTTTCTGCCAAGCCGCGTTGCGAGTGAGATCTTCGTCGCCTTGCGCGAATACGAGCGGAATACCAATAGCGGTTATGCGATGAATGATGGCATCGCATACGTTGTGAATCTCCCCCATCGTCGCTCGTTCAGTCCCGACGCTTCTTTCGCGCGCTCCGCCCCGGAAAACAGGATGCGCTTCGTTGATGGCGCGCCCCTCTTCGCCGCCGAGGTTCGCTCGGAAGGCGACTACGGCAATGCCGCAGATCGCGCGTACCGAGCGAAACGCGCCGAGTATTTCGCGGCGGGTACCGTCGTCGTCTGGGATGTTGATCCAGTTGCTCAGACGATACGCTCCTACCGCGCCGACGGCCCCGACACACCGACACTCTTCAACCTGGATCAGATTGCGGACGCCGAACCCGCGTTGCTCGGTTGGCGCGTTCCCACGAGCGACATTTTCGCAGGGCAATCGCATCTAAATGAGGGGTATCCGGTAGGATGAGCCATCGGCAGATCGCTTCTCGCCCGGAGGCTCATCATGGATCACGCGCCCGGTTCG
>JAABUT010002016.1_pt1 | contig 20982 bp, 23 predicted proteins | sample 5559281 | NCBI WGS metagenome assembly JAABUT01 (sample SAMN10711880, study PRJNA513359) | rock metagenome | isolation source: Antarctica rocks | place: Antarctica: Victoria Land, Ricker Hills nord | collected 2016-01-04
CGCCTCCAGGAAGCGGGCTGCCTGGTCCGTCACCGTGCCGAGCAGGACGAGCTCGTCGAGCGTATTCGCGCTCAGCACGAACTTTCGGATGTTCACCGACCAGTGCCGCCGGGTGATGTCTGGAATTGCACTGTCGACGCTCATACACGCAGGTCAGAGGGCTGGTCTGACAGCCGGGGCCGTCTGTGGGCCGTCAGCGCAGACCGCACAGCCCCGCGTCAGACTCTGCTGGACAGCCCCAGACCGTCTACCGCAGCTCGTGTTCGCTGCTCTGCATCAGGCCACAGGCCGGCGTAGGTCTCGAGCGTCTCGACAGCGCTGGCGTGGCCGAGCGCGGCCTGCACGGTCTTGACGCTCTCCCCGGCGCGGATGAGCGCGGTGGCGTAGAAGTGCCTGAGTTCGTGAAACCTGGCTGTGCCCAGACCCGCGCGCAACGCGGCCGGCCGCCAGACATCGGCGTGAAACGTGTTCGGCCAGACCGGACCGTCCGTCTTGCTCCGGAGCACCAGCTCGTCCGGCTCACTCGGCCAGGTCAGCAGATGGGCCGTCAGTGCGTCGGCCACCGTCACCGGCATCGGAATAACGCGGATGCTGCTGCTGGTCTTTGGGGCGACCAAGACCGGAGGGGCGCCCGGCAGCAACTGCAGCTGCTCGACGACGGACAGTTCGGCCAGCCCGAAGTCGACGGACCGCACGCGCAGCCCCAGTGTCTCGCCGACCCTGAGCCCGCATCCCGCGCCCAGAAGTCCGGCAACGCGGAACCGTTCCGGAAGTTCTGAGATCACCGCCTGTACCTGCTCCACAGACAGCGGCCTGATCTTCTTGCGCACGCCCTTGCCCGGCGCCGTCCGGGCGCAGGGACTGCGCGAGAGGTAGCCGTCCTCCATCGCGGCGCGCAGGATCGTCGCAAGCAGCCCGTGCACATGGTGAACGGTGATCGGTGCGAGGTCCGCCTGCAGCGCCTTGAGCAGCCCCCGGATGTCTGTCGGGGTGATCGAGCCGAGCGCCCTCGCACCGAGAGCCGGCTGGATCCGGGTCCGGAGGTAGATGTCGTAGGTCCGCCGTGATGAAGGACGAAGGGGCTGTGCTGCGAGCCAACGCTCGGCGTAGTCCGCCAGCGTCAGCTTAGCTCGCTGAGGATCAACATAGGTACCGCGCAGCAGATCTGCTTCGATAGCCACAAGGAAGCGCTCGGCGTCACCCTTGCGGCCGAAGGTCTGCGACCTCGCCCTGCCGTCCGCATCCACGTACCGGGCGCGCCACCGCTTTCCCGCCCCGTAGCGGCTCGTCCGCACCCGCACCCCAGCGGCGACCTTCTCCCAACGATCCTCCACATGGGCCATCTGTGTCTCCTTCGCATGTAGCTTGCTGGGCGGGCTTCGCGGGCAAGCCATCGCGACGCACGATTCGTGCCGAGGACCGGCACGTTGGGTCCTTGCTTCCTCTGGGGCGACCGGCGCCTCGGGCGCAAATGAGCACCGTCACAACCGACCGCTTGCTATAGGCCGGGCTGCGTGGCAACGGTGTTGCGTTGACTTGCTCCGACCGCGTCGTAAGCGGCGCCGGGCAGATCAGTGTTGGCACGCCAGTCGCCGAGCTCGATGTCGTGCTGGGAGGCCACTTCGAGCAGGTCTGCGAGTAGGCGAGCCGCGTTATCACGGCGGCCAGCCGTATGCCACTCGGCGGGTCCGCAGCGATGCACGGCAGCGATGAGGTCGCAGCCTCAGGCAGCGGTCGCGGCGCGGCTGTCACGACGCCCAGGTATGGCGATCGGTGGCTGATCCGTCACTGTCGAGGCCTGCGGTGCTGTTCGGCTGCCATGTCTCCTGCTCTCGTGGTGGGTTAAGGCCAGCGTCGACGCAGCCTGTCTGGGCACGCGCGATCGCAGGCGGAACTGTGGACAACGAGGGCGGCTGTGGACAGCGGCGGCTAGCTGAACCTCGTTCGCCGCGGCGTCAGCACGCTGGGATCCGGCGTCTTGGCCGCGAGTGTCAAGGCACCGTCGCGGGGGCCTCCATGGCGGAGGCCTCCATGCCGTCGAGCCATGCGAGCAGGCGGCTGCGAGGGATCAGGATGCGCCGGCCGACCCTGACGCTGGGCAGCGAGCCGTCATGTACGGCTTGCTGGACTAGCCAACGGCTGATGCCGAGCAGGCTCGCCGTCTCGGCCACACTGAGGGTGGGTCGCTCGATCTCGGTCATGACGTCTCCCGGTCTCGTAGGGATGGCTGGCAGCGGGTCGATGAGTCTGTGGACGTCGCGGCGCTCGACTCTGGGTCGCCCATAACGGCGCCTTCGAGGCGTCGCGCCTCTAGGGCGAGGAGGTGGCGCACCAGCCGTCGTCGGTTAGCGAGGGTGAAGACGCGTTCTGCCGGTGGCGGTTCGGTGGCGTCCACGAGGTCAGAGTCGGCCGCTGCCCTTGTCGAGAGTCTTGCCGAAGCAGTACGCCACCGGCGGTGTGACCCTTGCCGGTCGACGCCGTGACCCTTGCCGGTCTTCGCCAGCGAGCAGTAGGCAGGCTCATGCGAGCGCCACGCCGTGGGCGGCGTAGAAGACGACGGGGTCGACGGGGCTGTCGCCGGGACGGGTCTCGAAGTGCAGGTGCGGTCCGGTGCTGCGGCCTTCGTTGCCGCTGTGGGCGATCAGCTGGCCGGCCTGCACGGCCTGGCCGACGGTGACCGTCCAGCTCCTGATGTGGCCGTAGACCGTGATGACGTTGCCGGGGTGCCGAATCTTGACCCACTGTCCGAAGCCGGTGACGGGGCCGGTGGCGACGACGGTGCCGTTGCTCGCGGCGTAGATCGGCGTGCCGCTGGGCGTGCCGAAGTCCAGGCCGGCGTGCAGCCGTCCCCAGCGGATGCCGAACCCGGAGCTGATGGGGGCGCCTTGGATGGGCCTGACCCAGCTGCCCGGGGGACCGGCGCCGGGGGCGCTGGCGGCCGGGTCGGCGTAGGTGGCTATGAGGTTGCGGATCCGGACGATGTAGCCCTGGGTCTCGGCGTACGGCGGGACACCGTGGTAGCGCTGGACCGCTCCCAGTCCGGCGTTGTAGCCGGCGAGGGCGAGGTCGAGGGCGTCGCCGGTCAGGCTCTTGTCGGCGGTGACCGCGGCGAGCAGCTTGCACATGAACGAGGCTTGGCTGGCGATCGCGTCGGCCGGGTTGAACGGGGTCACGAATGCCGTCGCCGTCACCGTCGATGCCTTCGCTGCCCACCGGTGACTGTGACCTGCTGCGAGCCCGCGCCCGGGCGAACAGAAAGCCTTCAGCGACCCGCGGTCGCGCCCTCACAAAGGGAGACGTTCGGGCCGCGCAGCGGGCCGAACGGTAACCCTTTGTATATCTTGCTCCGTGCCGCTTGGGCTCTTGATCTACAGCGCCAGTCGCACTCAGGGAACACGCCTTTGGTTGGTCGCGCATACACACCTGCCATGGCGGGGCTGGCTCGCAACTCACACCGGCTGCTGCAGCGGTGAGAATCAATCGCCCAGCGAGCCGCTGCGGCCTACCCAGTTCCGCTCGACCAGGCGCTCGGGCAGGCCGTCCCGGCGCCGACACCGCCGACACCGTCTGCGCCGCCGCCGGACCCTCGACTGCCGCGACGGCCGCTCCCGTCACGGACGGTGAGACCACCTCCGTCGAACGACCGTCTTGCCGGGAGCGTGCCGGCAAGGCGAACCGGCTACCAGTCGATCGGCTCATAGTGACCCGCTGTCACGGCCCCGACCGGCGAGCCAGCAGCACCCGATGGCGGGATCGGCGGCACGACCCACACCCCGATGCGGTGCGGGCCTCGGTACAGCGAAGGCGTCGGGGTGGGACTCGGGCCCGTCGGTCGGCAGCCTCGGTCAGCGTCCTCGACCGGCGGCATGTCGGCCAGGGACCCGACGAGCTGCCGGAGCCCGATCACGACCGCGTCACGGCAGGCCAGCGACCCCGCAGCGTCGGTCAGCGGTAGGAAGTGGGACGGTCTGTGATCATGCGTCGCATGACGCCCCTGAGCGGGAATCTAAACCGGACGGGTCTTACGGGACAAGATCGCCAGCGCACCCCGGCTGTCCTGCGGCGCTCCCGATAGACGTTCGCCTAACGGGATGCAGGGGGTGTCCCGCTCGGGAGTCCCTCGTAGATCCGCGCGCCGAGGCGGCGGGGACTCAGACGTAGACGGCGATCGGCAGGACCTTAAGGGCAGTCCCGCTCAATCGTGCGCGGAACCGCGCGTCGAAGGCCGGGGTGTCGGCGAGGTCGTCGGGCAACCGGTCGGTGGCGGCGCCCTCGGTCGCCTCGTGCAGCGCCTTGAACGCGTAGTCGAGGTAGTCGGGGTTGATCCGGCTGAGGATCTTGTTCGGCTCGAGGATGGGCGGGTTCTCCTCCAGGCCGCCGACAATCTTTCCCAGGACGGTGAACGTGCCGTCGAGGAGCCGGTCCTCGTCTCGGGTGATGAAGTGTTGCGCCTCGCAGATCGTGATGACGTGCAGCAGATCCTCTCCCTCGCCCACCTCGCCGTAGTACTGCCGCGTGGCGTCGCTGCGGAAGTCGACCCGGATCGCGGAGGCGACGGCGCGGGCGAACTCGGCGTGGGAGTCCTCGACGAACTTGCGCTTGGCGATGTGCACCTGAAGCCCGTCGAATCCGCCTTCGATGCTGTCGAAGCCCGCGATCGTCCGACGGTGCTCGACGAAGCGGGCGACGGCCCCCGCGAACTCAGGCGTGGCGATGTCGAGGATCGCGCCCGCTTCGTCCGCCGCGAACTGCGCCTGGTACTCGACGAAGCTGCCGATCTCGACATGCCGCGCGTCGCCCAACCCGTGCAACCGCAGAATACGATCCTCACTGTCGAGCAGCCGTCGCACCAGGTACAGGTAGTACGCCTGCGAGTACTCAATTCGCTGGCGCAGCACATCGCCGGACGACGTCGACGCGTCGCGTCCTCGGGCGGCTTCTGCTCCAAACGCGATGGACAGCCGCCCTAGCGGTCCGACGTTCGCGCCCGCGTCGGTCTTGGCTCTGGCCGACTTCGACGACGTCTCGGCGCTTGCCGCGTCGTGCGTCCGCTCGATCTCCTCGACAGTGAGCAGCCCGCGCTGCACCATCTGCTGCAGTATCCCCACCACGTAGTCCGGATTCTGGTAGACGGAGACGCCCAGCGGCAAGCGCGCGGGATCCGGCCCTGCGCCGCGGGACGACGACGACGCGCGTTCCTTGACCATTCGTCGAACCTAGCGGGCGCATGCTGGCCTGGTGGCCTGCGCCGCCGTCCGCAAGGGGTTCCTGTTGCGGGACGGGGTTCAGCTGGGTGGGGCTTCGATCTCGCGCGTTGTGGGATCGAGTTCTGTTAGGAGCGTGATGAGCTCGTCGATGCGACGGATCGGCTGGTGCGGTTCAGCGCCCGGTCGGTCGCCACGGCCTCGACGAGATCGCGCATGCGCCAAGGTCTGCGCGGCTCCGGGATAGGCGAAGGACTCGTCGATGCCGTCCTTGGAGCAGAATGATCAGCAAAACGGGACGGTTCCGGTCGCGAACCTCAGCGCGCGCTGCGCGGTTTCACAGCAGTGGGCGCAGCTTGTCGTAGGGCCAGGCGGCGAGGTTGGTCGGTGTCGTCGTGATCGCGTCCCGTGCCTGTCGCGCAGGCCGGTCGACATGTGACGCAGTGGCGCCAGTAGGGGATGTGGTTGGCTAGCGTTTGCCCACGAGCCGAAGTCCGTGATTGCGGAGCATGATCCCGGCGCGCGAGGGGATCAGCAGGTGTGATGCAAGTGGCGCCACTCGTTGCCCGCGGCCCGCAAGAGCGCGATGGTTCGATTCGTAGTGCAACAGCGCACGAGTGATGTTCTGCGGGAAGGCACCCAATGATCGCGCGAGGGTTTCTGCGCCAGAGATGGCTGAACTGGACCCTTCGCCGAAGAGGGTGATGCACGATGCTGCGTCGCCGAGCAGCACGATCCGCTTTCGCGTCCAGCTTGGGACTCTGACTCGGCTCACGGCATCGAAGTATCGATCGTCGGCCGCCAGGTAGGAATTGAGGAGGTCTGGCGCGCGCCATCCTGCCTCGCCGTAGGTCTGTTTCATGAGGCTTTCCGACCTGTCCTGATTGCGCGGATCAACCTCGACGTCGGAGCGGAACATGAAGGCAGCGATAGGGCGCCCGGTGGCGGGGTGGAGCGCGATGGCGGCACCGGGCTCGTTGTACATCAGCACCGCGTCGTCGCGCTCCAGGGCAGTATGCAGACACACGGTGGCGATGTAGAGACCGAACTGCGCGACGAAGGCGTCTTCTGGCCCAAAGGCCAGGCGGCGGACCGCTGAGTGGATCCCGTCGGCTCCCACGACCAGGTCGAACCGGTCGGGTGCACCCCGCTCGAAGGTCACATCGACGCCGTGGTCGTCCGATTCGATCCCCACGATCGTGTCGCCGAAGCGGAACTCTGCGTCTTGCTGGGAAGAGTCGAGCAACATGGTGCTGAGGTCTGCTCGCGGTACCTCGAGCTCCCGATCGCCTCGGCGGGTGTTCATTTTCGCGATACGCTGACCGGTCGTGTCGACAAAGAGGAGTTCGTGGACGCGCGTGGATACGTCACGCAGCCGCGATAAGAGACCCAGGCGTTCGATGACCGTGAAGGCTGAACCGCGCACATCCACCGGGTTCCCACTCGAGCGGGTCCCTTGGTCGCGCTCCACGACCATCACGTCGTGCCCGTCGCGAACGAGCAGGGCCGCCAGTGTCGCTCCCGCGATCCCAGCACCGGAGATGAGCACGCGCAGGGGTCGGCCCTGCGCCGGTGTGCGGTGCGGTCCACCGGCACGACCTGATGCTACTGGCACGTCGCGACCCGGATCCGTGTCCACCTCAAACCTCCCCGAGCCAGATGAGGACGTCGGCCCTCATCGCTGACCGCCTACCGCGGGATCGAGCAGCCCCATCGCCTCGACGATCCGCTCACCCAAGGGGCCGGGCCCGCCGTCAACGCCCCACCCCAACAGAGCCGCCGTCAGCGCGCCGAAGACCGCCCCGGACGCGACGTCGGCCTCCAGCCGCTCGACCCCGGTCGCGACCAGCGCGTCGGCCACCTGCTGCTCGGTGCGGCGGTTGTTCTGCCACGCCCGCGCCATCAGGCTCGGTGTGGTGGCCATCAACGCCACCCGTGCCTCAGTGGTCGAATTGACCGGCTCAGGCAAGGCGGCCCAGGCCTGAAGCACCCCTTGCCGAACCCGCTCCACTGCCGACAGCGCGGCCGGCTGAAGGCCCACCGCCTCGGCCAGCACCGGGTCGTATGGGTCGTCCAGGATCACGTCCTCCTTCGTGGCGAAATGGCGGAAGAACGTCATCGGCGTCACCCCAGCCGCAGCAGCGATCTGCGCCACCGTGGTCGCCTCGAACCCCTGCCGCGACGCCAACTCAAGCGCGGACTCCTGGAGCCGAGCACGAGTACGAGCACTTCGATCAGACACCCAGTAATGTTACTCACTAACATGACGATCCAGCAACCGGCACAGACCCGAAGACCATCGACCACGCCGCAGGCAACACCATCCTGCCCGTCCGCAGGGGATCGTCGTTCACGCATTCACGTGCTTCGGTCGTTTGTGGGTGCGCCGAGCCCGGTCGCGGTGTCGTCGTCGGGGTGGTGTGTCCGTGCTGCGATGATGAAGTCATGCCATCAACACCGGAGATCGTCGTGGTCGGCGCCGGTGTGATCGGGTTGAGCACAGCGGTGCACCTGGCCGAGCATGGGCACCGGGTCGAGGTCCGCGCCGACCTCGAGCCGAAGCAGACCACGTCGGCGGTCGCCTCGGCGATGATCGGGCCGGCGATGGCGCCGGCCGATGGGGAAGCAGGGCGGCTCGAGCGGGACTCGATTGCCGAGTTCACGGCGCTGGCGCAGGTGCCTGGTACCGGGGTGAGGATGCGCCGCGGCAGGATGGCCGGCAGGGACTCGACGGTGCCGCCGTGTGAGGTGGTGCCGTGCGCGGCTGAGGACGTGCCGGCCGGCTTTGCCGCCGCGTTCTGGGCGACGCTGCCGCTGGTCGACATGCCGGTGTATCTGACCTACCTCACCGAGCGTCTGAGTGCGGCTGGCGGGCGGATCGAGCTGCGCAGGGTCACGTCGCTGGCGGTTCTGGCCACCGAGGTGCCGCTGATCGTCAACTGCGCCGGCCTCGGCGCCGCCGAGCTGGCCGGCGACGACTCGCTCATAGCGATCCGCGGCCAGCACGTCATCGTGGACAACCCCGGGCTGGAGGAGTTCTTCATCGAGGCCCCCTTCAGTCCCGTGTGGGCGGCCTACTGGCCCTATCCCGATCACGTCGTGCTCGGCGGAACACAAAGCACCGAGGACACGTCCACCGTTCCCGATTCCCGGCTCGCTGAGGAGATCGTGCAGCGCTGTGTCGAGATCGAGCCACGGCTCGCCGGCGCCGAGATCCGCGGCCACCAGGTCGGACTACGCCCGGCCCGACCGACAGCTCGACTCGAGACCGAGCAGATCGGGACCGCGCGTTGCGTGCACAACTACGGACACGGCGGTTCAGGAGTCACCATGTCGTGGGGCAGTGCCCTCGCCGCCGCAGACCTACTCCTCAGCCAATAGCCCCGGTCTCCGGGCCTTCCTTGCGGTAACGGACTGTTGTCGCAAGCCCGAACCTGTTCCGGTTACGGATCGTCCTCTGGGACGCTTGAGTCCGGAGGGGAGCGTCAGGCGCCGCGAGATTCGGCGAGCCGACGGAGCCAGTAGCGGAACCAGTCGGGTCCGTACGGGACGTAGACCCTGGTCGGCACGCCTTGTGTCCTGAGCTGGTCGGGTGTCTCTGGTCGAACTCCGAGCAGCTGCTCGACTGGCACCGGGCCTAGCGCGAGTAGCAGCGCTTCCCGCAGTCGACCGTCGTGGGTGGCCATCGACCATGCCGCCGCGGCATGGTGCAGGCGGAAGCCGAGCCGCAGGTAGGCGACGTCGGTGGCCTCGCCATAGGGATGGGTACCGGCAGGCTCCAAGTAGGCGCCCTTGACCAGCCGCACGTGGACCCCGGCGGGGGCAAGGGTGCCGATATCGCGCTCGGAACGCATCAGATTGGCCTGCACCGTTGCCCCGAGCCGATCAGCCAGGCCGCGACCGGCGACGTCGAGCACGCAGCCCAGGACCGCGTCGGTGCGGCCGGCGTCCTCCGCACCGACCTGGACGCGGCGACCGGGCGGTAGCGCTGCGGCGATTGTCGCCAGCCGATCAGCGGCGCTGGCCGGGTCGGTGTCGATCGCCAGATGAGACAGATCTAGCGACAGCCACACGTCTGCGGGCGGAACGGGAAGCGCGGCGGCCAGGCCCAGGTAGTCCTCAGTGACCCGATCGGCCGTCGCCTGATCGCGCACAAGCTCGCCGAACAGGTCGACGCTGACCCCGTGACCCTGCTCAAGCAGGTCGACGGTCGCGATCAGTGCTTCCTCCCGGAAGCGCCCGGCGACATAGCGCGACGCCAACCGCCACGCCTGCGCGTCCCCGCCAGGCACCGCCTTGACGATCCGCTCAAGGCGCTCACTCGTCGCCAGTCGGAACAACACCGCACGATCAACTGCCACGACACCCAGCCTCACATGCAGGCGGAGGACAGCACCAGTTGCCGATCGCTGGCCGGCACTTCTCCGCCGGGTGCTTACCTGCCTCGACTTGGTCCCTGGGCCGGCGCCCGCGGCCGCCTGGTCACGGTCGAGGCAGGCCCCGCGGGGCGAGCCGCGGCTGCCTGCCCGCGCGCCTGCTTGGCGACCAGGCCGCGGGCCTCGCCGACCCGCCGCTCAGCAGAGTCCGCCACTTGCGTTGCTGCGCGGCGGGCTGCCGCGGCCTGCGCGGTCCGTCCCTGCGCCTCCCGCAGGCGGCTGGCGGACAGCAACAGGCTGCCGATCTGCGCGACGAGCAGCGCGATCTGGGCGGCCGTGGTCCGGCCGGCTTGGCCGTCGTCGCCGCGCGGCGAGATGCCCCTCGTCGCCTGACGCACCGGCACCGCAGCTATCCGGCCGCAGCCTCATCCCGCGCCCGCCGGCCGCACGCGGCCTCCGCTCCCCCGGGCCGGCGCCGCACGAGCCCAGGCATCGAGCAACTGAGACTTCGGCGGCCACCCGACCGCCTTCTCGGCGCGACAGCCTGTACATCAGCTCTGGCGAACGCCCGCTGGAGCCGGGCCTCTTGCTTGTGCTTTTGCGCTTACAGAACGGTCCAGGTCCTTCCGCGATCAGTGCTCGCCTGCACTCGGGCGTTGCTTCCGTCGAGCGCTGCGGCGTACAGCGTGGCGCCGTCGGGGGAGAACGTCGCCGCGGAGGTTCCGGCCGGCATGGTCAGGTCGGTCCACGTGCGGCCACCGTCGTTGCTGAACGCACCGCCGGCCATCCCGACTGCCACCAGGCGCTGGGTGTTGTTGGGGTCCCAGGCAACAGACATCGCCCCTTGGGGGCCGCCGAGGACGGTCCAGGTGCGCCCGCCGTCGGCGCTTGTGACCAGGCCGTTCTGCATGTCGGGGGCGATCAGGTGTTGCGCGTCGGCCGGGTCGACGAGCAGGGCACCCATGAACGTCTTGCCGGCCTGCGGGTTGCGGACCTGCCAACTCGCACCGCCGTCGCCGCTGATCAGGAGCCCGGCGCGAGGGGAGGCGAGGTAGGCGGTGCTGCCGCTGGCGCCGAGCGCGTGCACGTCAGAGACCTGTGCCGGGCCGGTGGTCTTGGTGAAGGTGGCTCCGCTGTCGGTGGACCGGTACAGGCCCGGATGCCCGCCGGCCAGCAGACCGGCGGGAGTCTGCGCCCAGCCCATCGCGTCCGCACCACGCAGCGACGGCACGGCGCTCCACACCTTGCCGCCATCGGTGCTGACCGCGGCGCCGTCGTGGCCACCGACGTAGAGCCGGTCGCCGAGGGCAGTGACGGTGTGCAGGTCGCCACCGACGTACGGCGCCGTGCTGCCGGCTGCCTGCGAGCTGGGGGCGTCCTGACCGCCGCGGATAGCCAGAAGCGCAATAACGGCGCCGACGGCGAGCGCCGCCAGTGCGCCACCGCCCACTCTGGTCCTGCGGCGGCGCTGTGCCTCACGGCGAGCGACCGCCGCCCGCCCAGTGGCCGCCGCGCGGCTCTGCTCGGCACGGCTCTGCTTGGCGGCCGAGCCGGCGGGGCGGGGAGGCCGAGCGGTGCTGGTCATGGCGCAACTCCTACTGGTCGGCGTGCAAGGACCGGTGCGGTACTACGGGGGAGTATGACGTAGACGCTGGAGAGGGGCCGGCGCGCGTTGCGCGCAGGAGCCGGAGGAGGCCCACCGAAACCCTTCCGGCAACACCCGCACGCGAGCGGGACCTCGCCGGCATGTCAGCGCGCCGGGTCGGCGGGCGTGCTGCGACAACTGCGTCCGGCTGGGTCCGGCTGGGTCTCCGACGCCGCACTCCCGGCTCACAGGACGGTCTGGAAGGCACCGACCCACTCCCGCAGCGCGATGATCATCTGCGTCCAGGCGCCGGTCAGGAGGGCGATGCCGACGGCGAGGAGCATGACGCCGCCGACTCTGGTCACCAGGGCGTAGTGCCGCTTCACGACGGCGAAGACGCGTAGCCCGCGCTGGAAGGCCAGGGCCCCGACGATGAACGGCACGCCCAGGCCCAGGCAGTACACGAATGTCAGGGCGGCGCCGCGTCCGGCGCTGCCCTGGGTGAACGCCAGCGTCTGTATGGCTCCCAGAGTGGGGCCCAGGCAGGGGGTCCAGCCCACACCGAAGGTGACTCCCAGCAGGGGCGCGCCGGCCAGCCCGACGCGTGGGAGCCGGTGCACGCGGACGTCTCGCTGCAGCGCCGGGATCAGGCCGAGGAACGCCAGGCCGAGCAGCACGGTGAGGGCGCCGGCGACCCGGTTCACCGCGTCCTGGTGCAGCTGCAGCAGCGTCCCGAGGCCGCCCAGCGCCGCCCCGGCGGTGACGAACACGGCCGAGAAGCCGAGCACGAACAGCAGGCTGCCGGCGAGCACCTGACCCCGCCGGGGAACCGGCCCTCGCGGCACCGCTACGGCGGCGCCCCCGACGGCCGGGTCCGGGAGTGCAGCCTCGGAAGCGCCCGCGCTGGCCGCTCGTGCGGTGACCATCGCTGGTCTCCCGCTGGTCGCCTCGAGCTCGGCCCCGGTGAGGCCGGTCATGTAGGACAGGTAGCCCGGAACGAGCGGCAGGCAGCACGGCGACAGGAACGACACCAGCCCGGCCGCGGCGGCGATCGGCGCGGCCAGCAGGAACGGCCCGTCGGTGACGGTCGCGACCAGCGAGTCGACGACGCTCATGAAGCGGTCCGGGTGGGGACTTGGACGCCCAGGTGATCCCGGACCAGCGCCCGCAGGGTCCGGGCGTCCTTGATCTCGCCGCGCTGGACGTGGCGCACCTGGCCTTGCGCGTCCAGGAACAGGGTGACCGGCGGACCCGGGGAGAACCTGCGCATCACGGTGGCGTCGTCGTCGAGCACCGACGGGTAGTGCATCCCGAACTGACGGGCGAACTCCAGGCCGTTGCGGGCGTCGTCCTCGGTGAGCACCCCCAGCACGTCCAGGCGCCCGGCGCTGTCGCCGGCGAGGTCGACGAACGCGGGACCTCCCGCACACACGGCGAGCACCAGGTCGCCCAGACGTTGACCACCATCGGCCGGCCGGTGCCAGCCGCGGCGAGCGGCACCGCCGGCCCCCCGCCCAGGCACGACAGGGTCACGGCCGGCAGCCCGGAGCCGGCCCCGGACGGGCACGGCTGCAGCGCCGCCGCGGCGAGCAGCGCTGCGGGCGCCGGGCCGGCAGTGCCCGGCCGGTCGACACCGCGACCGCAGCCGGCGACGAGGAGCACGGCGCACGTGGCCAGGGCCAGTCGGCTCCGGCGGGCCGACAGGATACGTCTCACGGGTGCAGCAGCGCGCGGAAGTCGGCGGCGTACTCGCTGGGCGTGGTGCCGCCGGTGTACACGACGACGCGGTCGCCGGTGAAGGCGTACACACTGCCGGAGTGCTCGACGCTGCGCCCGCCGCCGGTGGTGTGGCTGTCGTCGCCGGCTGCGCTGCTGTGCGCGGGTGGCGTCGCCGCCGCCGCCGGCCGGATCTCGGTGCGCGACGTCTTGAGCGCGTCCAGGACCTGCGCGGTGCGGGCGTTCCCGCCGATCAGTCCGGTGAACGACGGGTCGAACCTGTCCAGCCAGCTGCGCAGCACGGTCGGGGTGTCGGTCGCCGGGTCCTCGGTGACGAACACGACCTGCAGGTCCTGCCGGTCGGCGGCGTTGAGCTGCCGGCGGGCGGCAGCGAGATCGGCCATGGTGGTGGGACAGACATCCGGGCAGTTCGTGTAGCCGAAGAACAATGCCGTCAGCTCTTTCTGCGGGCGCTGCTGCAGGTCGAACACGCCACCGTCGGTAGCGGGCAGCGCGAGAGCCGGCCGCGGGATCACGTCGCCGATCTCGGTGCCGTGGAGGTCGCTGCCGCTGCCGGACACGCTCGCGACGGGACCCCCGCTCGAGGCGCAGGCGCTCAGCAGCCCTGCGCTCAGGACGAGTCCGGCCGCCAGGCGCAACCTCACGCCGCGGCCCGGGTGCGGATCGCGGCGGCGTGCGGCCGTACGGGGCTCGCGGCTCCACAGTCGCTCAGGGTCGCGGCGAGCGCTGCGGCGCCGAGCAGCCGAGGACGAGGGGACATGCTGTGGCTCCTGTTGCCGGCCGGTACACGGGTGCACCCCGCGAAGTACTGTTGTGGATACACCCCGGGAGTACTTTCGTCCTACCAGGGATCAGAAGGAGGCGGCCATGGCCACCAGGACACGCACCGCCGCTGCCCGCGACGGCAGCCCCGCGGGTGTGAGCCGCCGGGCGCCGGAGCAGGCGTCGCCGTGCGCGGACGCGGACGGCTGCGGCGACGGACCGGAGATGATGCCGGCCGACAAGCGCGACGAGGCGCTCAAGCGCCTGGCGCGGGCGACCGGTCAGGTGCAGGGACTCACGCGGATGGTCGAGGACGGCCGGCACTGCACCGAGGTGCTGCAGCAGATCGCCGCCGCGCAGAAGGCCCTGGACGGGGTCGGCACGATCGTGCTGCGCAACTACCTGGAGCGGTGCGTGACGACCGCGATCGAGGGCGGTGACCCGCTCATCTACGACGAGCTGATGAAGGTTTTCTCCCGGTACCGCTGAAGCCCCGCCGCGATGTCGACTGCGACGCGCCGGGCCGAGACCGGGACCTGCTGCGACGAGCCCGCCGACGCTGATTGGGGCCGGCTGCCCGGGGCCGAGCCCCCGCTGCGGTGGTGGCTGCCGGCGCTGGTGTTCGCCGCCGCCGCGGTCGTGCTGGTCCTGGTCGTCGTGCTGTTGGTCCGCGACCCTGGCCTCCGCGACGACCCGGACCCGGCGTTCCAGCGCGACGGGCTGCTGCGCAGCGGCCCGACCCTGCCTCCGCAGGTCGCCGGCGTGTCGTTCGGGGAACGCCCGGTGGTGGTGCTGTTCGATCGCCGGCCGCCGAGCGGGCCGAAGTTTGCTGCGTGGCGCGCGCAGGTCAGCGACGACGGCGTCGAGTTGGTGGTTGCGGTTGCCGGCACCGACCGGGCCGCCCAGCTCGCGGACGCCGTCGACATCCCGCGCCCGGTCGACGGCGGCCCGCCGGTCGGCTACGCCGTCGTCGACCCCGCCCGCACGGTCCGCTACTCCACGCTCGACCCGGCGTACCTGGACAACGCCTTCGAGGTCGACGTCATCACCGGCGCGGTCCGGGACGCCCACCGGTGAGCGCCACACCGGCGGTGTGGGCGCGGGCGTACCGGCCGTTGCGGCCGCGGTCCCTGGCCGCGCAGCTCGTCGTGCTGGTGCTCGCCGAGATCGCGCTGTTCGTCAGCTACGCCGACCACGACGCCCGCTTCCACTGGGCCACCCACTTCCTGGTCGCGCTCGGCTTTACCGCCCTGCTGCTGCTGGCCCGCCTGGTCCTCACCGGCGTCCCCGGGCCCCGCTACCTGCTGTTGGCGCTGCTCGGTTTCCACTTGTACGCGATGGCCCCGGACCTGCTCTTTCGCGGCGGCGTGCCGCACTACCGGTGGATGGATGTGTTCCTGGGCCACGTCGCCGCGCACTACCTGCCCGGCGGGGACCTGGCCTGGCTGCTGATCGCGCTGGCCTGCACGGCCGGGTACGTGACCGCGCTGACCTTGTGGCTGCGCGCCCGGCAGGCCGAGGCGCAGGCCGGCCTGCCGCCCGGCGTCGGGGTCACCGGCGCGGCGGTGCTGCGTCCGCAGCTGGACCCGCGCAGCCACCAGCTCGCGCACGAGCACCACGGCGATGGGCGTGACCCGATCGTGCTGTTGCCCGGTCTCGGCGCCTCGGCCGCGTTCTGGCGACCGGTCGCCCGGCAGCTCGCCGCGGCCGGCTGCGTCAGCCTCGTGCCGGACCTGCTCGGTTTCGGGTCCTCGCTGCGCCTGGGCACGCACTTCCACCTCGACGATCAGGCCGCCGCCGTCATCCGGCTCCTGGAGGCCCACGGTCAGGACCGAGCAGCGGCGCACGACGCCTCGGGCGCCGATCACCATGAGGAGTGCGGCGCAGGTCCGGGTCCAGTCCTGCTGGTCGGGCACTCCTACGGCGCCGCGGTCGCGGTCGCGGTCGCGAACGCCCGGCCGGACCTGGTCCGTCAGGTGGTGCTGGTGGAACCAGCGGCGTTCGCCGACGCCGAGCAGGCCCGCGGTCGGATCGGGAGCCGGTCTTGGATCGCCGGCAAGACCATGAGCGGCTCGCCGATCGCCAGCGTGGTCTGCGGAGCGATGTGCCTGCTGCGCCGCCCGCTGGTCGCGCTCGCCCCCCGCGTAGCCAGCCGCATCAGCCCCGACGTGCCCGCCGACGTCGCCCGCGATGCCGTGCGGTACGTCTGGCCGGCCTACCGCGACGCCCTCATCGGTCTGCTCGACGATCCTGCCCTCAGGGACTGGCTGGCCGACCCGCCGCTGCCGACCACGGTCGTGCTGGGCGAGCAGGACGAGACCGTTCCCCCCGACAGCCTCAGCGGCCTGCTCGGAGCACGAGTCACGAGCGTGCTGCTGGACGGCACGCACGCCCTGCCGCTCGAAGCCCCTGCCGAGCTCGCGGCGCTGATCATTGCTGCACACGGGAACGACGCGGGTTCCCGTACGTTGTGACGGGTACTCCCCCCCTGTACCCAAGAAGGAAGGGCACCCATGACTCCCACCCGCCTGACCGCCAGCCTCGCTGCCGGCGCCGCCGCTCTGGGCGCCGGCGCACTGATCGCCACCGCGACGCCGGCCACCGCCGACTCCCGAACCGCCGCACGCGCGACCGCGCCAGCCGACGCCGGGGCCACGGGCCAGGACCACATGGGCCAGGACCACATGGGGCAGTCAATGGCCAATCCCGGGATGCAGCGCATGCACGAGCTCATGACCCAGGGCAACCCCGGGATGCAGCGCATGCACGAGCTCATGACCCAGGGCAACCCCGGGATGCAGCGCATGCACGAGCTGATGATCCAGGACCCCAGCACCCCGAGGAACTGACCGCACGCGCACGACGTCGCGACGGCCGCCCGGCCGCCGCCCGAGCAGGAGAACCGAAGGAGAAGAACGTGTCGGAGCTGTTCTACGGGATCGCCGTGCTGGCCTGCCCAGTCGGGATGGGCGCGATGATGTGGTTCATGATGCGCGGCGGCGGCCAGAGCCAACCGCAGCCCCAGGCGGACAGCGCCGCGGAGCTGACGCGGATGCGGGCGGAGATCGACCAGCTCCGCGCCGGGCAGCGTGACAGCAGCCAGCGCGACACCAACGTGACCTACCGGTAGCCCCGGTGCCCGGCTACCTGCCGCTGATCATCGCGGCGGCCGCGATCGGCTTGACCTATCTGTTCTGCGTCCGCCCGATGCAACGGCACGGGTCCTGCCACCCACCGGCGAACAGGCCCGGGGCACCCGCTGGCCTGGCCACCGAGCTGGAGCTCGCTCGCACCGAGCTTGAGCTGCTGCAACGGCAGCAGGCCCGACGAGCCGAGGCCACGAGCAGCCACACAACAGGCGGCTGACTCGGCGGACCGGCTCCCAGACTCACCAGCCGGCCCGGGAGCGCTGCCACCTAGGCGCACAGCCGAGCTTGTCCTGCGGCAGGAGCGGTCACCTGACCGGTGGCAGGGAGGAACATCAAGATGAGCGTGGTCGCCGTCATAGTCGGGGGCATCGGGCTGCTCCTGGCCTGGTACTTCTTCGCGCCGCAGAAGGCGACGCAGGCCCAGGTATCGGGTGGAGTGCAGACCGTCGACATCGTCGTGCGCGGCGGCTACTCGCCGAACCCGGTCACCGGCGGCCTGCTGTCACCGATGATCGCTGCCGCGGCGATGGTGCCGTCCAGCATCAGCGTCGCGCTCAACGCCGCCCGCCTCGACCGGATCGCCCCGCCGCCTGGCGGTGCCCCCGGACCTGCCGCGCAGGGGCCGGCCGCTGCCGGCACCGCCCCTGGTGTCGTTGCCGATGGGCGAGGCCGGTGACCGGCGTCAAGCCGGCGCAGACCGGTCGACCGCGAGGGCTGCTGACCAGGGCGCAGCAGGCTGTCGAGCACAGCCGGGCGCTGCCCGAGCTCAGCGACCGGCTGTTCGCGCGGTACTCCCTGGTGAGCACGGAGCCGTTCCTGGACCCCGCCGAGTTCGGTTGGACGGCGCTGCTGGAGGAGCACTACCCGGCGATCCGCGCCGAGGCCGAGCAGGTGCTGCGGGTCCGGGCGGCACTGCCGAACTTCCAGGACATCGCCCCTGACCAGATCCAGCTCACCGCCGACGAGCAGTGGAAGACGTTCTGGTTCGCCGGGTACGGCGTGTGGGACGACCCGAACTGCCTGCGCTGTCCCCGCACGGCCGCGGTGCTGCGCGCTATCCCCGGGCCGACGACCGCGTTCTTCTCAATCCTGGGCCCGGGCAAGCACCTGCCGCCGCACTACGGGCCGTACCGGGGGGTGCTGCGCCACCACCTGGCGCTGATCATCCCCGAACCCGCGAGTGCCTGCGGCATCCGGGTCGGCGACCAGGTCCGGCACTGGCAGCAAGGCCAGTCGCTGGTGTTCGACGACACCTACGAGCACGAGGCCTGGCACGACACCGACGCCGACCGCGTCGTGCTGTTCCTCGACATCGCCCGGCCCCTGCGCCCGCCGATGAACTGGATCAACCAGACGATCATCCGCGCGGTCGCCCGCTCTCCCTTCGTCCGGGCCGCCCGCGCGCAGCACCTCCAACGCGAACCGCAGTTCGCCGCCGCCTGGCAGTACGCCCAGCACCCCACCCCGTGAGCCCGCAGGCACCGCGACACCCCGCCCTTGGGCGTCCGTCAGCGCGGCCCTGACGACAGGAGAAGTGCCATGCCCGACCAGGTCTGGGACCTGTGGTTCCCCGGGGTCGGCTCTACTGGCCTGCCGTTCTGTCGCGCGAGGATCTCTGCTGACGTCGGCGACGTCGTGCTCGTGCACGCCGCCCCGCCGCGGCTCGACGTCACGGTCCGCGACGACATCGGCAACGCGATCGCCAGCACCACCGGGCTGGAACGGACCGCACCCGGACCGATGACCGTCCTGCGCCGCGACGGTGACCAGGTCCAACTGCAGGACCGGTGGCCGGGCGAGGATGACCTGGGCCGGCTCGTGCTGCTGCCCGGCGGCGAGGCCGGCATCCTGACCGCCTGGTGGCACGCCGAGGACCGGAGCGGATGGCGGTGGAGCGTCGAGTTCTCCAACCACCGGTGAACGCGCCCGACCCCGACCGCGACCACCCGGCCCCTGACCACCGGTCCGCCGACCCCGACATGGAGGTGGATGTCCTCGTCATCGGCGCCGGCCCGGCTGGCCTGGGCACCGGGTTCTGGCTGTCCCGGCAGACCCGAGCCTCGTACCTGATCGTGGACGCCGCCCCCCGAGCCGGGCAGAGCTGGTGCGACCGGTGGGACAGCCTCACCCTGTTCACCCCCCGCCGGTTCAGCGCCCTGCCCGGCCTGCGCTTCCCCACCGGACCCGGCCCCTACCCGAGCAGGGACGAGACCGCCGGCTACCTCGCCCGGTACGCCCGCCGCCACGACCTGCCGGTCCGCTGGCACACCCGAATCCACCAGGTCACCCCCAGCGCGGGCGGCTATGTCGCAACCACCGACCGCGGCACGATCCGCGCCCGGCACGTCGTGATCGCCACCGGGCCCTTCCACGGCCCGGCGCTGCCGCCCGCCGCAGCCGACCTCGACCCCGCGGTCCGGCAGCTGCACTCATCCTCCTACCGCCGGGCCGCCGACATCCCCACGAACGACGTGCTGGTCGTCGGCGGCGGGAACAGCGCCGCGCAGCTCGCCTGCGAGCTCGCCGCCACCCACTCGGTCACCGTCGCAAGCCCCCGCGAGCCCTGGTACCTGCCAGAGCACATCCTCGGGCTCAGCCTGTACTGGTGGATCTACCTCACCGGGATCCTCAACGCCGACGCCGACAGCGCCGTCGCCCGACACCTCCAGCGCCGCGGTGACGCCATCATCGGCCGGGACCTGGCCCGGCTCGTCGCCGCCGGCCGGGTCCGGCTGCTCCCGCACCGTGTCGTTGCTGCGCGCGGCAACACCGTCGAGCTGGCCGACGGCACCGCCCTGACGCCGGGCACCGTGCTGTGGTGCACCGGCTTCCGCCCCGACTACCGGTGGCTGCAGGTCCCGGGTGCGCTCGACCCCGACGGACGCCCACGACAACGCGGCGGGGCGTCCCCGGTGCCCGGGCTGCACTGGATGGGGCTGCCGTGGCAGACCCGCCTGAACTCCTCGATCATCGACGGCGTCGACCGGGACGCCCGCGCTCTCGCCCACCGACTGCGCGATCAACTGACAGCGCTCTCCCCTGGGACCGCCGGCACCGGCCCGGCGACCCGCCGCGTCGCGGCCTACTTCGACCGCCACGCCCCGCGGTACGACCGGCAGATGCAGACCGCCGAACGGCTGCTGCTCGGCGCGCACCGTGACTGGGCTGTGCGACAGGTCAACGGCCAGGTCCTCGAGCTCGGCGTCGGCACCGGCCTGAACCTTCCCCGATACGCCCCCGGCGTGCAGGTGACCGGCGTCGAGCTGTCCGAAGCGATGATCGAGCAGGCCAGGCGCCGAGCCGCTGACGGCGCACTCGCCGCCCAGGTCGATCTGCGGGTCGGCGACGTGCAGCGCCTCCCACTGGCCGACGACTCCGTTGACGCCGCACTGTCGACCTACACCTTCTGCAGCATCCCCGACCCCGAGCTCGCCGCCCGGGAGGCCCTGCGGGTCGTCCGGCCCGGCGGACGGTTCGTCCTGGTCGAGCACGGCATCGCCCGCAGCCGCCTCGTCCGGGCCGCGCAGCGGTTGCTGGACCCGCTGCTCGTGCGCCTGCAGGCCGAGCACCTGTGCCGCGACCCGCTGCCGTCTCTGCAACGGGCGGGCTGGCAGGTCGAGAGCGTCGAGCGCACCGGCTTCGCTGGAGTGGTGTACAAGGTCGTGGCCCTCAAGAGTGGGCGGGATGCTTGACCGCTTCCACAGATGGGGCAAGCGCACCACGGAGCCCGGCCGGCGTGCCTGCTGCGACACCTGTCCCAGAAGGCGAACGTCTATCGGGAGCGCCGCAGGTCAGCCGGGGTGCGCTGGCGATCTTGTCCCGTAAGACCCGTCCGGTTTAGATTCCCGCTCAGGGGCGTCATGCGGCACATGATCACAGACCGTCCCACTTCCTACCGCTGACCGACGCTGCGGGGACGCTGGCCTGCCGTGATGCGGTCGTGATCGGGCTCCGGCAGCTCGTCGGGTCCCTGGCCGACATGCCGCCGGTCACCCGAGCCCGGCCCCTGCAGTTGTTCGACATCACGAACCGCCCGGCCCAGGCGCTGCAGCAGGCGCTGTCGCAGCTGCCCCGGGCCGGCGAGTTCGGGTCCAGCAGCGTCGACACCTACTTCGAGTGGGGCCTGCCGCCGTATGAGCAGCGCTGGCGTGATGCGGCCCGGGCCGCGG
>JAABUT010002018.1_pt1 | contig 20895 bp, 18 predicted proteins | sample 5559281 | NCBI WGS metagenome assembly JAABUT01 (sample SAMN10711880, study PRJNA513359) | rock metagenome | isolation source: Antarctica rocks | place: Antarctica: Victoria Land, Ricker Hills nord | collected 2016-01-04
GTGAAGCGCCCGCCAACCGGTTGCCGACACAGATCCTTACATCGGGTAGTACCCGGCGGGGGAGGAAGCGGATTAATTGCCGACGGCGAACGCCCCGCTAGCACTCCCGACGCACTATCGCTCACGGTCCCGTACTCCGCAGGACCTCGCAGGTGCCATCGCGTTCTAGGGCGCGTCCCCCAGTTCCGTGAGGAAGATCGTGGGATCGAAGGACTCACTCATCGCGACGTTGAGGATGCCGCCCTCCACATAGGTCCAGCGTTCTGGTGGGCAATCCCAGTACAGCTCGACGCCGTTGCCATCCGGGTCCGAAAAATAGATCGCCTCCGACACGCCGTGATCCCGTCCGTGCACGGCAACCCCATGATCCATCACCCGTTTGCATGCCTGTGCGAGGGCCTTCCGATCCGGGTAGACGAAGGCGGTATGGACGAGTCCGGTGTGTCCGGGCGGCGGCGGAGTCCCGCCGAGACTCTGACGGGTGTTGAGGGCGAGGTGGTGGTGATAGCCACCGATGGACAGGAAGGCGACGTCGCCGGAGGGAGCACGCTGGATCACATCCAGTCCCAACACATCCCGATAGAAAGCGATGGACCGCTCCAAATCTGCCACCCTCAGATGGACATGACCGACCCGCATCATCGGCGGGGCCGGGGCCGATGCAGCTTCGCCCTTGGTGAAAGCACCGCTCTGCACAACAGCAGCCATGGCCTACTCCTAATCCCTATCTCTCGACGATCGCGCAATGACCCGTACACTATAGACGGATTATTCGCATCGCGGTTCTGATTCCTTGCGAACGGCGGCGTTCCCGTCGTCTCGGCGTGGCATGCGACGGGACGTCCTTCTCACCACCCCGGCGGCGGGTGACGAGGTGGCATTTTCGTTCGTGGGGCAGGTGAACCTCGGGCAATCAACCGCTTCGCCCTATTTTTCCCGACCTCCCGTAGCAGGAAGAAGAAAACGGGGAAGTTCAGAGGAAAGCTTAGGGTATACCTTCGCGCGTTTGCCAACAGTATCGCACCCGGACGTGACCTCGGATTGCAGCGTTTGTGGCCTATCGCTCGAAGACGCCCTGAACGACACGGACGCGATCTTCTTCGAGATTGCGGTCGAAATTCCGGCCCCGCGTGGCGAAATCGCTCACAAGGAGATTTTTCCCGAATGGTGATGGGCCGCCTGCCGGAGGAGCCGATACCGGTGCCTGCGCGGTGACGTCTACCCAGACAACTTCGATGAATCCCACCTTTTTGAGCAGCGCGCGCACCGTCTCCGGCGGGCGGAGAAAACTGATCGTCGCATCGGATGCCCAGGGCACGGGGAAATGGATCGGCTGCACCGGCCCCGCCATTACCTCGTGCAGCGCGTGCCGACCGCCGGGGCGCAGCACGCGATGAATCTCCGCGTAGAGCCGCGCTTTGTCCTCGATGTTCATCGTGGCATGCTGCGTCCAGACCGCGTCGAAACTGCCGTCCGCAAAGGGCATCGCCAGCGCATTGCCGTGCTGGAATGCGACACGGTCGCTGAGGCCCGTGCGCGCGGTGAGCATCTCCCCGACGCGGCAGTATTCCTCGGTCAGGTCCAGCACGGTGACCTGGCAGCCGATCGCGGTCGCGAGCATCCGCGCCGGGCCGCCGAGCCCGCCACCGACATCGAGGACGCGCATCTCCCGCTGCAGCCCGACCAGTTGGATCAGTGCGTCGGTCGCGGGCGTGCCGCCGAGATGGAACTGGTCCACCGGTGCGAGGTCGTCCAGCGTGAGCGCGTCGGGATCTTTGCCGGCGGCGCGGAGGCCGGCGAGGATCTTCTCCGCCAGGTCACCGGGCGTGTAGTTCGCGCTCACCGACTGTGCATAGTGCTGCTCGGCCATTGCTTCCCCTCCCACATCGACGACAGCAACCTCGCCTACTGACCGCGAATGTCATTGCAACCTAATCTACAGGGACAGGATGCGTTGCCAGAGTCCGATGCAGTGCCCCCTCATGGAGCGAGGTTTGGCAGTGTCCCTGTCGGGAGGGGCTACGAGACGGCCCCGCCCTCAGCGATAGACACGCCGCGCCTCCGGCCGCGTCACCAGCACGATGATGACGATGCTGACCACCACGAAGAGCGCCGAGAAGACCTTGATCGCCGTGGTCGGCCCGACAGGGATCCCCGGCAGCCCGGAAAGCACATTCAGCACCATCACGACCAGCGTGAGAATGTATCCCCAGCGACGCAACAGCCACACACCGATCGCTGCCGGACCCCCCGCCGCACTGAGGACGATCGTGCTGATAATGACGAAGGCGGGCACGGACTCCCCGTTGGTGGGTAGGGCGAAGCCGACCAGGTTGGTGACGATGAGGAGCACGCTGAGGATGACGGCGAGCATGACGGGCATAGGTCGGGCGAGCGGGGCGGGGGCAGGCAACGATGCCATCGTGGACCTCCTGATGTGATGGTCGGACAGAGACACTGCTATCGGTGAGTTACCGACGATCATAGGGGAGACAGATGTCCGAAGTCAATCATGGGGCGGGCAGCAATCAGGAAACGCACAAAGGAGGGGATTCGGTAGTGCCGGTGGGAGGATGATTCTCCCGCCGGTTTCCCCTTCAATTGATGCTACGAGAGCCGTTCACGAAGCAAAGCCTCATCGCTTGATGCGTCAACGCCGAGCGGGACAACATCTGGTACGCAATGGGATGTCCGGTTGGGGTCTACCCCAGCTGGATAGATTCCGGCGCATTGTTCGATGCGCCAAAGGACGCGACGGCCGTCGCGTCCACTCTATTCCCTTTCGCCACTCGCCCCCATATCGGCGGCGAACACGGGCGCGTAGAGCACAAGCGGGGTGGGAGAATCAGGGCAACCGCAGGCGCTCACCGGCCCGCGCCAGCGCGAAGAAGTTGCGTAGGACGGTCGCGCCGTCCGGCTGTGCGGCGCTGTAGCGCTCCGGATGGAACTGCACGCCGAACACCGGCCGATCCAATCGCTCGATCACCTGGATCGGCGACCACGGTGAATGGGCGCGCGTGGCGAATCCTTGAGGCACATCCTCCAACTGCCAGTAGTGCGACTGGAAGAAGGCGGCGGTCGGGTCCAAGCCCCGGAAGAGCGGGCAGCACGGGTCCACCGCGATGGGCAGAAAGCCGCGCTCCTTCCGCCGTCCGGGGGCGAAACGCGGGTCGGGATCGGCCTCCCCTGCTTGCAAAGGGCCGAGCGGGCCCCACGGCGCGCCGTGGGCAAAGCCGATCAACTGGTGCCCGGCGCAGATGCCCAGGATCGGCACGGGCGCGGCGCGGATAGTGGCCAGGAGCCCGTCCAGGGACGAGAAGTCATACTCCGCCCAGTCGGTGATGTTGCCGCCGATCACCAACGCCGCCGGCGTCATGCGCTCGACCTGCGCGGGGGAGATCTCGGCGAAGGGCAGCGAGAGGCACGGTCCCCCGGCCGCCGCCGCGAGGCGGACCCGTGCCGCTTCGATCTTAGCCTGGTGGGCCGGGCCGGTTTCGGGGTGTGCGCGCACCCTGTCGTGCTCGGTATCAACGTACACGACGGTCATGGGTGGATGACTTGCCACATCCCTGTCAGAGTTTCTTCGCATACTCCCAGTTTTCTTCCTTTAGACTCGGATTCGTACCGAGGTAGGCGTGATTGGACATGTCGGCGGTATAGCAGCTGGCCGGCGGCGTGCGGTCGGTGGGCAAGGTGGTTCCCGGGTGACGCAGTGAGCACAGTTGCACGGCGAAGCTGAGACAGTTGTGCCCGCCGCGATGCTGCTGGATCACCGTCAGGTCCGATTCGCTGAGCGTGTAGTGCCGGATCAGTTCGTCGTCGGTAGAGTCAGGCATCCTCTTGCCGTGAGTAGCGAGAAACGGGAGAAGGAGGAAGCTGCGGGGCTTCCTCCTGCCGTGGCCGCTTTACTGACGACGATTTACTTGTGCCAGTAGGCGATGTTCCATGTTGCGGTGTCCCACGGCGTGGGGTTCGTGTTCAGCAGTTCCTTCGCGTGGCCGTTATTCGAGTAGCGGTCCACGATCGGGATGTGATAGTAGTTCGTGACGATGATGTCATTCATCTGCTTCTCGATCGTCGCCCGCTTCTCCGGGTTCAACTCGGTGGCGAGTTGCATGGCGAGTTGATCGTACTGATCGCTCTTCCAGCGCGCCGGCGAGCCAGTCTGCCAGCCGTTGGCCTTCTGCGGGATGAACTTACTCTGGTAGTTCGCGAGGTAGTCCCCCGCGTCCGGATCGGCTGCGCGGCTCGTGAACATGATCATGTCTTTGCCGTCCATCCGCTGTGCCGCATCCGGGTTATCGGGCACGCCGAAGAAGACACCGCCATCCGCGTTCTTGAGATCGAGGGTGATGCCGGCCTGCGCGAAGGAGACCTTCATGATCTGCTGTATCTTCTCGCGAATCGAATTGACGCTCGTCCCAAAGACCATCTTCAACTGCACGCCATTCTTGGCGCGGACGCCGTCCGCGCCCTTCTTCCAGCCCGCGTCGTCAAGAATCTGGTTCGCCTTCGCCACATCGTAGCCGCACTTGTTCGTCGTTGACTGCAACGCGCGCGGAATGCCGAGCAACACGTTGCAGGTCGGCTTCGCGGCGGCGAAGAGGTTCTTGGCAATCGAATCACGGTCCACGAGCCAGGAGATCGCCTCGCGCACCTTCGGGTCGGTCAGGAACGGATGCGGCGCTTGCAATGAGGATTTCTCCCCGTTGACTTCCTTGTTCGGGTCGGTCTGGTTGAGGAACAACGTCTCGACGCCGGAGCCGGGGATCTGATTGAGCACTTTGCCCGCGTCCATCACCTGCTTGGAGACAGACGGGTCCACTAGCAGGTTCCACGCAAAATCCGCCTGCCCGGTCTGCACAGCCTTCGCTGCCGTGGTCGCGTCGCCGCCACCCTTGAGATCAACCGCGTCGTAGTACGGCGCATTCGCCTCGCGGTAGTTGTCATTGAGGACGTACTGGACATTGTCGCCGGGGGCGAAGGACTTCACCTTGTATGGCCCGGTGCCGACCGGCTTGGCGACGAGATCGCACGACTTGATGTCCGTGCAGGCATCAATCTGGGCCTTCTGGTTGATGACACCGTTGACATTCGTGAACGGCGTGTACCAGAGCGCGGTCGGCTGCTTGAAGGTGATCTTCACCGTCGTCACGTCCGGCGTGTCGATGCCGGCGATGTTCTCGTACTGCGCGAGGTCCGACGCGCCGTTCTCCTTCTTCTCGATGAACTGCCAAGTCGCCTTGACATCCGCCGAGGTGAACGGTGTGCCGTCGGACCACTTGACGCCGTCCTTCAGTTTCCACGTCACGCTCGTGCCGTCCGCCGCCACCGAGCCATCCTGCGTGGACGGAATGGCCTTGGCGAGGACCGAGATGTTTGGCAGCGTGGAGTCGAGTGAGGTCACCGCCAGCGGTTCGTGGATAAGGCGGTCCGCCTCGGGGTTATTGCCACCCTGCGAGAGATGGACGCTGAGGATCGTCGGGGCCTGCCAGTAGAGCATGTGCAATGTGCCGCCACCGCCCCGCTTCGTCGGCGCTGTGCCACGCAGATCCGCGCCCGTGCTCGCTGTCGTCGTCGCTCCCGCCGTTGTGCTCGCCGCCGGGGCTGTCGTCGCACCTGCCGTCGTACTGGCTGTCGGCTTGGCGCCCGTTACCGCTGAGCCGCCCGCTGCGGTGGTAGCGACTGACGCTGTCGGAGCCGTCGTCGCCGCTCCCGTTGTCGCCGCATTGGTCGGGGCGGGCGTGCTTGTCGCGCTCGTGCCACCGCAGGCGGCAAGCAACATTGGCAGGATCAAGGTCAGCAGTGCGAAGGCGCTCACACGCCTCCAGGAGATCCTACCCCGTTTCAGTACCGTAGCCATCGTTCCCTCCTGATTTTCCCGTCAGTGTCGCATCCACCCCTCGGTATACCCAAAGATTCGTCACGGCCCGTTGGTGATGACTTGCCTCTGCGCCAAGCCCCTTCTCTCATCGGCCCGAAAGTGACGCTCCCAGACCCGGTCTCGCGCCTACCGGCGGGAAGTCAGCCTGCCTTTCTCCGGCGGGGACGCAGACTGAAGTCTACGCCACCAGTCACCGGCTCACGCCAATCTGCCCGGCGCGGATGAGCGCGCCAAGCAGCACGAGGATCAGCCGCGCCGCCAGCAGCGCCGTGCGATCGTCTCGATCCAGCGCGGGGATGAGTCCGACCAGATCGAACCCGACCACCCGCCCCTTCGCCACGATGCCGCGCAGCAGGTCGCTCACCTCCTCGTACGCGAGGCCGCCGAAGGCAGGCGACCCCAACGCGGGGGCGACCGCAGGGTCGAGGCCATCCATGTCCAGCGTGATGAAATAGCGCTCCGCCGCCGGGATGCGCGCCAGCGCCGACGCCACGCCTGCCTGACGCACCTCCCGCGCGGGGATGATCACGCTCCCGTACGCCCGCGCCGCATCCACCTCCGCCTGCCGGGCGCTGCCGACGCCGCGCATCCCGACCTGCGCCATGCCCCGGACCCATGACATCTCGGAGGCGCGGCGCATCGCGCTGCTGTACCCGTCGCGCACGCCGTTGATCTCGTCGCGCCAGTCGATGTGCGCGTCGATCTGCACCACGCACATCGGCGGCTGCCCCTCGTACGCGCGCAGGACGGGGATAGGGATCGAGTCGTCGCCGCCTAGCACGACGGGGAGTGCGCCCGCCGCGAGGATCGCGCGCACGGCGTCGCGCGTCGCGCGCTGATTGTCCGCATCGCGCCCCGGTTGCGCCGGTGCGTCGCCACAATCGACGATCGCGACCTCGCGCCCTGCGAAGAGCGGCCCCGCGAAGTCGAAGTCGTAGTGATCGAGGTAGCCCGCAAGGCGCAGCGACTGCGCACGGATGGCCGCAGGCGCGGCGCTCGCGGGTCCGTCTGAGCCGGAGTCGCCGTAGGGAACGCCGTAGGGAACGCCGAGGACGGCGACCGCGCCCTCGCGCGCCAGCACGCGTGGTGCGCCCAGGAACGTCGGGCGATCCAAAGATAGCGATGACATGCCATACCTCCGAGGTTTGGGCGGGCCGGTGGAGCCCGGGAAGCCGCCGCGCAAGACCCGTTCGTTCCACTACGTTCCGATGCTACCGCGCGGCTACGGTCGACATGATGTCGCCCGAGCGGTCGCCGCCGATGTCCCCACTGTGCGCACCCATGATCGTTGGCCGTATTTACCCGCGTTCGGCGCGAAGGTCGGCGAGCAGTTCATCTCGGTCCACGCCCTTCATGGTGCCAGCGGCGGCATGGATCGCTTCGCGCATCTTCTGCGGATCGTGGATAAACTCGGTACTATTCACTCGTGCTCCTTTCCCCGCTACGCCGCAGGCCGAGAAAAGATTGAGCCGATCACGAAACGGCGCCGGATTGGGGATGCGCCCTTTTTCGAAAATCATCTTCCTGTGCCAGCAATCTTCCCTTGGTTCTCATGGAAGGGTGCGGCAGCCAATCGTGCGGAAAAGTCGTCGTTCACGGCGTGAAGCATGTGCGCTCAATCCCTTCCGTTCCGCATCTTTGACTGGTCTCCATGCGAATGTTGCAGCCCCATATCGTGCAGATTCTTCACTGTGTCTCTCCTCCCCCATCCTCGCCCCCGACGTGGACTCGGTCCAAGGTGATGGCGGAGGTCGGCAATGCCGCAGTCGCGATCAAGAAGGAGTTCGTTGCGGTAACCGGAACATGCCGCTGAATCCGGTCGATGATACTCATCAGTTTCGCCGCAGGCAACGCGGCGACCGTATGCATCTCGTCCTGTCGCCGGCGGGTTCGGCGGCGCTCGACCGCACGGCGCGGCGACGAGTTCAGTCCCCGGTATTCCCAGGTCCGTCGCGTCGCTGCGGTATGGGCGTATCGCCATGCCCGCGTCAGAGTTTCTTCGCGTACTCCCAGTTTTCTTCCTTCAGGCTCGGATTCGTACCGAGGTAGGCGTGGTTGGACATGTCGGCGGTGTAGCGGCTGGCCGGCGGCGTCCGGCCGAGCGCCTCGGCCATGCCCCGAATATGATGCGGACCGGCGCCGCAGCAGACGCCGAGGTAGCGGATGCCCAACTCCCACGCTTCCCGCGCGAAGTCAGCGATCTCATACCGGGTGCAGGTGAATGGGTCCAGGGCCGTGGGGAATGGCCGCCCACCCGGGGCCGCCGGAGTGGCGGGGTCACGAAGTGATTGGAATGAGGGCTCCTGTTCATCCGTCCGGTACGGCACCGGAAGCGCCGCGACGTGCCCGGAGACTGCCGCTCGGATCTCCTTGAGCAACGGGAGCATCGTCTGCGGGCCGCGGCTGCAGTTCAGTCCGACGACATCCGCGCCCCGCTCCTCCAGTCGTCGGCACGCCTCCGCAGGCGACCACCCCTCGCGCGTCTCCGGCTGCTGGTGGGCGGCGAGCGTGATCACGGCCGGTTTCCCGGCCTGCTTGATGACATCGAGCGCGATCAGCGCTTCCTCGCCCCACGAGAACGTCTCGCCGATGATGTAATCGACCCCCGCATCGACCGCCCAGCCGACCTGCTCCTCGAACATCGCCCGCACGGTCCGTCGCGAGGCCTCGTCCCCGACGAAGACGTTGGTGTTGCAGATGTCGCCGGCGAAGAGCGCGCCGCTCTCCAGCGCGACCGACTTGGCGATCGCGAGGGCCTGCCGGTTCATCTCCTCGAGCAGGTGTTCCTTGCCGATCAACCGGAGTTTCTCCCGATGTGCGTAGTAGGTGAAGGCCTCGACCACGTCCGAACCGGCGTGGACGAACTCGCGATGGAGCTGCGCGACGAGGTCCGGGTGCTCAAGGACCACCTCGGGGACAAAGGCCCCTGCCTGCAAGTACCCACGCCGCTCGAACTCGAAGAGATAGCCCTCGGCACAGATCACCGGCCCGGCCTGGAGTCGCTCCAGGAGGCCAATTCTGCTGGTGGAAGCATCATCGCGCATTTGCACAACTCCTTCATTAAGAGGTTCGTCGCGGCAACCGACCGCCCACGCGGTCAGCGTTGATGGATCACGGCCTCATTGCGGAAGACCGGCGGGAATGTCGGATCGGTGAGCGCCGGTCGGTCCGCCCGGAACGGCGTAATCGGATACTCCGTGCGGCCATCGAGGGCCAGTTGGCTGAGGATGCGGCCGATGAGTGTGGCGAACTTGAAGGCATGACCGGCGTCGACAGCGACGGTGATCTGCGGATAGCCCGGTGCGGCGTCAATGACGAAGTGGCGATCGGGGGGCATGGTATAGAGGCACGTTTTGGTGTACAGCTCCGGGCCGAGAAACTGCGGGATGTGTGTTTCGAGGAAGCGGACGAGCCGCGCGTGGGTCTGCGGATTCGGCTCGAACGTCCGGGTCTCCGCCGTCACCTCGTCGCCGCCCACATCCTGGCCCGCCTTCGTGGCGACTTCCCCATAGATGGGGAACCCGTAGAACTCTTCCGGCGCCCGCCAGATCCAGATCGGGAACCGATCGGGGGTGAAGTCGCGCAGGTGCGGGGTGGCGAAGTAGGTGATTTGCTCCTGTGTGACGGTGAGCGGCCAGTGAATGCCGATGCTGCCGAGGAGATTGCTCGTCCAGGCTCCGGCGGCGATGACCAGATGCCCGGCGGTGAAGACGCCTTCATCAGTGATCACCTCGACCGCCCCCCCCTGCGGCCGGATCGCGCGCACGGGCAGGCCCTCGCGGATGGTCGCCCCGTGGAGGCGTGCGAGCGCGACATGGACCGCGTTGGCCTTGCGGGCATCCACGATGCCGCTGTCGGCCTGGTAGAGTCCGCGAGCAGCGTCCGGCAGCTGGAACTGCGGCCACCGATCCATGATCTCGTGGGCACTTAGCTCGTCGTAAGGGATGTCGTGCGCGGCCATCGTCGCGGCGCAGTGGGACAAATCCTTCGGTCCCGTCGCCCCGATCATCTCCAGGTCCAACCCGCCGGTCTTGAAGAGGACCTGCACTCCGGACTCCGCTTCGAGTTGGCCCCACAGGGTGTAGGCGGATTTGGCGAGGGTGGTGTAGTGCGGATCGTGGTACGAAAGCCGGATGATCCGCGAGTGATCCTGGGAGCTGCCGCGATCATGCCCGAGCTGGAATTGCTCGATGGCCAGGACATTGGCGCCGTCCCGCTGCGCCAGCCAGTAGGCGGCGGCGCTGCCAATCCCGCCGCACCCGATGACGATGACCTCGTACGTGCGTCGCATCCTCGCGTACCTCCGTCCAACCGTTGCCATCTATCCTCGGTTCCCGCCGGGCGTGCAGAGATTATCGGTGCAGCCGCTCGGAGACATGCTGCGTCGCCTCGCTCGGGAGGTGTTGCCGGAACCAGTCAATGATGCGCGGCATCGTCGTCGCATACAATGGGTCACCTGGCTGGATCCAATCCAGGTGCTGCCCTCCCGCGATCTCGATCAATTCCTTCGGTTCCCGAGCGCGCGTGTAGAGGCTGCGCGCTTCGTCGATCGGGTGCAGGGCGTTCCGCCCGCCGTGGACGATCAGCAGGGGGCGGGGACTAATGCGATCGACGACGAGTTCCGGCCGGAACGCATAATACGCCTCCGCCGATTGGAGAGAGACATCCACACCAAAGCGCTTATGGTTGCCGTACATGTCGATGTCGACGTTCGCCCGCGTCGTCGGATCGAGGAAGACGATCTCCCACGGGCTGACGAGTTGCGAGTGTCCCGTCAGGACGCGCCGGACGCGGTCTGCGGCGAGCCGATCCTGTATGGCGAGCCACTCGGCATAGGAGTTAGAGTCGCGGACGGCCCGGCCCGCATCGCCGACGCCATTGAGGCAGGCGATTGCCCGGGCCCGCAAATCCTCGGCACCGGCTTGCACCACGATCCCACCCCCCAGCCCCCAGCCGAGCAGGCCGATCCGCTCTGGGTCGAGTTCGGGCTGCTGCTGGAGCAGCGTGATGGCGTTCTGCACATCCTCGACCTGTTCGCGGGGCAGGATGCGACCACGTTCGCCGTCACTGGTGCCGAAACCGCGATAGTCAAAGGCGAAGCAGGCATAGCCCGCTGCGGTGAACGGCATCCAGAGCTTCGCTGGGATCAACTCCTTCAACCCCTGGAAGCCGGAGCAGAGCAGGACGACCGGGAGACGTGGTTGCGGAGGAGACTCGTCCGGCAACTGGAGGAGCCCTTCGAGGCGGACACCATCACTGTAGAATTCGCACCGGCGCGTGTGCATACTTCGCCTCGCAGCCCGAGAGAGTGATCCGCATTGAAACTACCGTGTGCAACTGAGGAACGGCCCCATACTAAAGCAAATGCTCCATAGAGTCAAGTTAATGCAACTTAATGATTCATCATGTCGCAGCGCCTTCGAGATTGGGGGGCCAGCGCGACGCCCGACAAACCGGTACGCCTGTGACAGGACTAGGAGTTACGCAGTTCGCGAGAGAAATCCGGTGGTGGCGGCCTTTAGCCTGCCTCTCTGTGGCAGGCTAAAGCCCGCCACCATCAGGGAAATTGCCTCAACCGCGTAAGTCCTAAGGACATTCCCTACTCCCGGCAGCGACTATGGCAACGTAGATCGGTTGTCGCTCCGGGCGATCCGTCTCCATGCCCGGCCCGATCAACGCGCCCCTCTTGACAGGATTGTAGCCCGACGGTACAGTACGAACGATTGCGTAGCAACATAAGGAAGAATCATATGCTTCATGCTGTGGGCCACGATTTCCTCACGCGCCTGGCGGCCGTGCATCCGACGCTGACGCCCAAGATGGCCCGGTTGGCGGCGTTCGTGAGCGATAATTATGTGCAAGTGGCGTTCATGAGCACCCGCGAGCTCGCCGCCGCCGCCGGCGTCAGCCTGGCGACCGTAGTGCGATTCCCGGCGGTGCTCGGCTACCGAAACTTCGACGCCCTGCGCTCCAGCATCCAGGATCGGGTGAACTTCGACCTGACCGCAGTCGAGCGCCTCCAGCAATTGCCCACGGCCAATCGTTCGCCGGCGGCCCTGCTGCGTCGCATCATCGATGCGGACTGCGAGAGCCTGCGCGCGCTGGCGCAAACCTTCTCCGAGCCGCAGATCGAACGTTTCACCAATGCCGTGCTCGCCGCCGAGCGCGTCACCATCCTCGGCTTCCGCTACGTCAGCCCGCTGGCGACCTTCTTCGGGTATTCGCTCGGCAAGATCAAGCCCAACGTCCAGTCGTACACGCAGGCCGACTCATCGCTGTATGACCGCGTGCGCCTGATGGACGGCGGCGACCTTCTCATCGTGATCGCCTTCGCGCGTTACCCGGCGGAGATGGTGGCGCTCGCGCGTTACGCCCACCGTCTGGGGGTCCGGCTGCTCGTGATCACCGACAGTCCCCTCTCACCGGTGCTGCCCCTCGCCGAGGTGTCGCTCTTCGCCAAGGCCAGCATGATCGACTTCGTCGGTTCCCTGGCCGCGCCCGCCGCGCTGATCAATTGCCTCGTCTCGGAACTCGGCGTGCGGCTGGGGGAGCAGGCCCGGGCACGCTTACAGGTCCTTGAGGATGTCGCCAGCGAGGCCGGCATCTATGTGGCCGGGGGGAGTAGTGCGACGCCGCGGGAAGGGACGTTGCTCGCTTGGGAAGATAGCCAGTCCGACGCGGCATCGCCTCAGCGAGGGAGCAGTCGATGATCACGCTCGAGGGTGTCTCCAAGGCGTTCACCTCCCATGGGCAGACGGTGCGGGCGGTGGATGACGTCAGCTTCGCGGTGGAGGAGGGCGCGCTCTGCGTGCTGATCGGTCCGTCCGGCTCGGGCAAGACGACGACGATGCGGCTGATCAACCGCTTGGAAACGCCGACAGCGGGGCGCATCGTCGTCAACGGGCGCGATATTCGCTCCCTGGACGCCGTGGAGTTGCGGCGCGGCATCGGCTACGTGATCCAGCAGAGCGGGCTCTTCCCCCATTTCACCGTCGCCGACAACGTGGCGGTCGTCCCGCGTCTGCTCGGCTGGCCGCGCGAGAAGCGGCACCAGCGCGCCGACGAGCTGCTGTCGCTCGTCGGCCTCCCCCCGGAGATCTTCGCCAATCGCTACCCGCGCCAGCTCTCCGGCGGCCAGCAGCAGCGGGTCGGCGTGGCGCGGGCGCTAGCCGCTGACCCGCCGATTATCCTGATGGACGAGCCGTTCGGCGCGGTCGATCCGATCACGCGCAAGCAACTCCAGCGCGAGCTCCGTCGCATCCAGATGGCGGTGCGTAAAACGATTGTCTTCGTCACCCACGACATCAGCGAAGCCTTCCTGCTGGGTGACCGGATCGTCCTAATGGCGGACGGGCGCATCGTCCAGAACGGCACGCCGGCCGACCTCCTCCGCCAGCCGACCAGCGCGTTCGTTACGGCATTCATCGGCGCGGATCGCGGCCTGCGTGCCCTGCAATTCACTACTCTGGCCGAGCTGGCCACCCCGGCCCCGGGCAATGCCCCGGCGAACGCCCTCGTCCTCCCCGGTACCCTCCCCGTCCTCGAGGGAACGCGGCGACTGGGTACGGAGGGCTGCGAAAGGGGTAACGGCTTCTGGGTCAGCGACGCTGCCGGGCACCCGACCGGCTATCTCACATATCAGCGGCTGGCCCAACTGCTGGGCGAGACGATTTCCGTCGGTGCGGACACCGAGGGGGAAGGGGTGGCTGATGCGCTACCTGATTGACCACCCGGATCGCGTGCTGATGTTGACCGCCGAGCACCTGAGAATCGTGCTGATCAGCGTCCTGGTGGCGATGCTGATCGGCATCCCGGTCGGCATCCTGGTGACGCGGCTGCGCTGGCTGGAGGGGCCGGTCAATAACGTGACCGGCGCGCTCTATACCGTGCCGAGTCTGGCGCTCTTCGCGATCTTGATCCCCTTCACCGGCCTTGGAGCCTCGACCGCGATCATCGCGCTCGTCGTCTACTCCCTGCTGGCGATCGTTCGCAACACGGTCGCGGGACTCGACGCCGTCAGCGCCGCGACGCTCGACGCGGCCCGCGGCATGGGCATGACGTCCACCCAGCGATTGTTGCTGGTGGAATTGCCGCTCGCACTCCCAATCATCCTGGCCGGGGTGCGGGTGGCGACCGTCGCAGCGATTGGCATCGCCACCGTCGCTGTGCTGGTGGGCGCGGGCGGCCTCGGTCACCTGATCTTCGACGGCATCCGGACGCTGGACGGCGACCGCATCGTCGCGGGCGCGCTGACAACCTCGCTGCTCGCGCTGGCGGCGGACTGGGGTCTGACGCGGCTCGGCGAGGTCTTGCGCCGCGATGTCGGGCCGGTTGGCGGGAAGGGGTAGCGGCCGCGATGCACGATCCGCTAGCGTTCATCACGTATATCCGCGAGCACCGGGAGACCTTTCTGCGGCTCCTCTCCCAACACGTCCAGTTAACACTGCTCTCGGTCCTGCTCGGCGTCCTGGTCGCACTGCCGCTGGCGGTGCTGGCTACCCGCGTCGAAGCGCTGGCCAAGCCGATGACCTGGCTGGCCGGGGTGGGGCAGACGATCCCGAGCCTGGCCATCCTTGGCCTGACTTTGCCGATCCTCGGCATCGGGTTCCGGCCGTCCCTCTTTGCGCTGACCATCCGGGCGATCTTGCCGATCTTCCTCAACGCCTACGTGGGGCTGCGCAGCGTCGATCGCGCGGTAGTTGACGCAGCGCGTGGCATGGGAGCCAGCGATGCCCAGCTGCTGCTGCAAGTCGAACTGCCGCTTGCCAGCCCGGTGCTCTTCGCCGGGGTACAGACCGCCACCGTTCAGAATATCGGCATCGCGACCCTCGCGGCGTTCATCGGTGGCGGTGGGCTTGGCGATCTGATCCTGCAGGGGCTCGCGACAGTGGATCCGCCGGTCCTCCTCGCCGGGGCAGTGCCGATCGCACTGCTCGCGATGGCGGCGGAGGTTGGGATGGGGCGTCTGCGCCGCCTGATCGTGCCGGTTGGCCTGCGGCCTGAGGGGGCGCGCTAGCCTGCCGGGACCCTCAGGTCGCGGCGCGGCGCGACATCGCGGCGGATGAGATCATGGTCCCGCTGGTCTCCAGACCACGCGTGAGGAAAGGGGAAGACACGCGGATTATCACCTACGGCGACATCGCACTGATTGCCGCTGCGCGCATCACGAAAGGGGTATCAGATCATGGCAAAGAGGGGCACCATGCCGTTGATGACCGGGGGGCGACGCCGCCCGTGGCTGCTGATGGTCGCTGCCATCCTACTCACACTTGCGACGGCCTGCGGGGGGTCGGGGTCGGGCGGTGGGAAGTCGAAAGTGATCGTCGGCTCCAAGAACTTCACCGAGAATATCCTGGTCGGCGAGATGACCGCGCTCCTGCTGGAGGACGCGGGGTATTCCGTCGAGAGGAAGTTGAACCTCGGCGGCACCACTGTCGTACATCAGGCGCTGGTCAGCGGCGATATCAACACCTACATCGAGTACACCGGCACCGGCCTGACAGCCATCCTCAAGCTGCCGGTGCAGAACGACCCGCAGCAGGTGTATACCACCGTCAAGGGGGAGTACGAGAAGCAATTTAAGGTTACCTGGCTCAACCCGTTGGGCTTCAACAACACCTACGCCCTAGCCATGCGCAAGGATCAGGCGGCCGAACTCGGCGTAAAAACCATCTCCGACCTGAAGGGGAAGTCCGATTCACTGAGCTTCGGTGCCACCCAGGAGTTTCTCACCCGGCCCGATGGCATGTCGGGGCTGACGAAGGCGTACGACCTGAAGTTCAAGGACCCGAAGGGCATGGACGCGGGACTCACGTACCAGGCGCTGGCCTCGAAGCAGGTCGACGTGATCTCCGCCTTCGCGACCGATGGGCGCATCCCGGCACTGAATCTGGTCATATTGCAGGACGACCAGCGCTTCTTCCCGCCCTACTTCGCCGCATCGGTGGTCCGCCAGGACCTGCTCAGCAAGGACCCGAAGGTCGCCGACACGCTCAATAAGCTGGGGGGCAAGATCAATGACCAGACGATGGCCGGCCTGAACCTGCAGGTCGACCAGGACAAGAAGGAGCCGATCGATGTGGCCCGGGCCTTCCTCAAGAAACAGGGGCTGATCAAGTAGCGCTCGGAAGGGTCCGTGGGTTCGATGAATGCCCCGCCAAGTCCCCGCAGCCTGCTGTCCGCAGCGGGCCTCGTGGAGATGGCGGGGTAGTTTCTCTCCCTACCCATGGCGTATCCCGGCCTGTTCCCGCGTCTCGTCGAGGGTACCCGGCAGAGAACGTTGTCGAGGTAGTGAAGGACATCGCGCTCGGCGTGCCGCCGCTCACCGACCATGACAGCCGCGCGATGCTCGACGGGAGCGGCGCGGGGCGGAGCCCCGGCGGACACGGACGCCGTCGTCGCTATTCCTAATGCCGTTGCACGGTAATTTACCCTTTATGACAGCGGCGCTCATTTCGGGCCATCCTTTCCGTATTGATCAACATCCCGAATGTCGGAAAAGCTGGCATATACAGTACGGCCATAGACTGTCTTAGAAAGGAACGAGGCCGTTGAAAAATGCCACTTATACTCAGCGCGGCACATTCCCGCATCGGCTATAATCCGCGCATCGGCTCAGTCCTGTCGCGTCTGGGGGGTCTCCCGTGGCCGCCGTCCCGCCTTCCACCCTTGTAGGTCGTGATCGCGAACTCGGCATCCTGCGCGCCCGCCTGACCGCCGCCCGCGCTGGGAATGGCAGCCTCGTGCTGATCGGCGGGGAGGCGGGGATCGGCAAGACCGCGCTCGCCGAGGCAGTGTGCCGGGAAGCGACCGAGCGGGGTGCGCTCGTCCTTGTGGGACGCTGCTACGACCTGACCGAGACGCCACCTTACGGTCCATGGGTCGAACTCTTCGGCCACTATCGTCAGGATAACGGGATGCCGCCGCCCCCGGAGGCATTCGCGCGGCGCGGGACCGTCGGCGCGGTCGCCAGCCAGGTGGCGCTCTCCCGGCAGGTGCTCGACTTCTTCCCCGCCCTTGCCGAACAGGGCCCGCTCGTCCTGCTCCTCGACGACCTGCACTGGGCAGACGGAGCCAGTCTCGATCTGCTCCGCTTCCTCGCCCGCGGGCTTACCTCCCTGCCCCTCCTCCTCGTTGTCACGTATCGGAACGAGGAACTGGACCGGCGCCATCCTCTCGTCGAGATCATCCCCCTGCTTGTGCGCGAGTCGGCGGTCGAGCGGCTCGATCTCCGTCCGCTTGACGGTGCCGCGACCCATGCGCTCGTAGATGCGCGCTATCACCTCTCGGACGATGACTCCATGCGACTCGCCGCCTACCTCATCGAACGGACCGAGGGCAACGCGCTCTTCATCACCGAGCTCCTGCGCACCCTCGAAGAGGAAGGACTGCTCCACCGCGAGGGTGAGAGGTGGCACGTCGGGGAGATCGCGCAGGCGCCACTGCCGCGTCTCTTGAAGCAGATCATCGACACCCGGCTCACCCGCCTCGGCGACGATGCCGACGCGCTCCTCGCCGTCGCAGCGGTTATTGGCCAGGAGGTGCCGCTCGCGGTGTGGAGTGCAGTCACACGGGTGGACGAGGAAAGGCTCCTGACGCTCGTGGATCGCGCGGAGACTGCAAATCTGGTGGCCGCTTGGGCGGACGGTGAAGGGATCCGCTTCACCCACGCATTGATTCGCGACGTGCTCTACGAGAGCGTCCCGACGTTGCGGCGGCGGCGAACGCACCGGCAGGTGGGAGAGGTGCTCGCCGCATTTCCCACGCCGGACCCGGACGCCGTGGCGTATCACTTCCAGCAATCGGGGGACGAACGCGCGGCGGTGTGGCTTATCCGCGCCGGGGAGCGGGCGCGGCAGGCGTACGCATGGCTCACCGCTGCCGACCGCTTCGAGGCCGCGCTCGCCCTCATGGAGCGCAGCGGGGCCGCGCCGGGGGAGCGGGGCTGGCTCCTCCTCCGTCTCGCCCTCACGCGGCGGTTCGAGCACGGTGCGCAGGCGCTCATCCACCTCGACCGCGCGGCGCCCCTCGCTGCCGAGGCGGGCGACGACGCGCTCGCGGCCCAAGTGCGGTTCTATCGCGGCAATATCCGCTGCGTGACGGGAGACATTGGCGGCGGGATGGCCGATTTGGAGGCAGGCACGGCAGCGGTGGCGGCACGCGGCCCCGCCGACGGTGACTGGCACACCGGGCTGGACCTCGTCGATGCGGACTGGGCGCGCTCGAACCTCATGACGTGGTTCTGCCATGTGGGCCGACTCGCCGAGGCGGAGCAGATGGTCGAAGGGCTTATGGCGAGTGCGCGGGAGCGCGTCGCGCGCGGTGCCGACCCACGCGGCTACGGGCTAACCATCGCTTCGGTACCTCATCTCCACGCTATCCTCGGCCGTGTGGACGACGCGCGACAGGCCTTCGCGACGGTGTTCGCCGCCTACCGGGACGCCGATCACCATCTGATGGTCGGCATTATGGTGCTGAACGAGTTGATCTGGGACATGCTGCCCTACCGAGCCGATGATGTCCAGGAGCGGCGACGGCTGGCGGCGGAGGCGGAGGGGGCATGGGCGCGGGCGAGCGGCGCGCGCACCGCCGTCCCGGCCCGCTTCGCGCGTACGCCGGTGCTCTTCATCGAGGGCGAGTGGGATGAGGCGCGCGCCCTCGCGCTCGCGGCGTACACGGGGAGCGGGGAGTACGCCATCGGCAAGATGTTCGCCCTCACGACCCTCGGCCCGCTGGCACACGCACAGGGAGATGCGACGCTCGTGCGCGCCCTCGCGCGGGACTGGCTGCCGGACGGGCCGGATACCCCACCCGGTACGACCTTCTACGCCGCGAACATTCTCCAACGCGCGGCCGCCGCCACGGCGATCGACGCGGGGGAGATGCGCGCCGCGCGAGAGTGGCTGGCGGCGCACGATCGTTGGCTCGAATGGTCTGGGGCGGTGCTCGGGCAGTCGGAGCGGCACCTCGACTGGGCGAGATACCACCGGGCAGCGGGGGATGCCGGACCCGCCCGCGTCGAAGCTGAGCGGGCGCGGGAACGGGCGATGCACCCCCGCCAGCCGCTCGCCCTGCTGGCGGTGCACCGCCAGCTCGGTGAACTGGACACCGACGCGGGCCGCTTCGTTGACGCCGCCCAACATCTCGACGCATCGCTGGCGCTTGCCGATGCCTGCCAAGCGCCCTTCGAGCGTGCCCTCACCCTCCTCGCGCTCGCCGAACTGCACGCCGCGACGGATGGCCGCGCCGCGGCGATAGCGCTGCTCGATGAAGCCCGCACGATCTGCATCCCGCTCGACGCCGCCCCGACGCTCGCGCGGGCGGATGCCCTCGCCGCCCGGCTCGCCTCGATGTCGCCGCCCGCCCCCGTGTACCCCGATGGCCTGAGCGCGCGGGAGGTCGACGTGCTGCGCCTGATCGCCTGCGGGAGCACGAATCAGGAGATCGCCGCGACGCTCTCCCTCAGCGTGCGTACGGTCGAACGCCACATCACCAGTCTCTACCGGAAGATCGACGGGCGCGGGCGCGCGGACGCGACCACCTACGCCCTCCGCAATGCGCTCGTGCTCGCTTGCCCCCCCGTTCCCCTCCCTTCCCCGTAAGAATAGTAATCACGCCACCGCCGCCGTGGCGGATATCCGCCACTCGCCGCCCGATCGCTCCCCGCAGCCGCGACGCGAATTGGGGGTTTCCTCGGATGGCAGGGGCGCGGCCGCGCCGTACGATGGGAGACGCTGGGGGTTTCGTCGAATGTCGGTGACTCGTCACCCGTCGCCCGGTGGGTCCCCCAGCACCTACATCCTTTCGTGTCGTTCACGGGTATGGGGAGGTTCTGTCATGGGAGAGCACGAGACACCGTCCATCCGCTTCAGCAGGCGCGACGCACTCAAGGCGGGGGCCGGGTTCGGCATGGCCGCGCTCGCGGCGGGCTTCCCCGAGCGCGCCCTCGCCTTCCCGAGCCAGCCCGGCGAGGAGGTCCTCCCCTGGCTCGACCAGCCCCCGCCCACCGCCGCCCCCGACGTCGTCGGCACCCAGCTCGTCTGGGAGCAGCTCGACGCCTGGAAGACGCCGAACGACAAGTTCTTCACCGTCCAGCACTACAACAAGCCCGCCATCGCCGCGCAGGGCTGGTCATTGAAGGTGAATGGCCTCGTCCAGAAGCCGCTCTCCCTCTCCCTCGCCGATCTGCGCGCCCGCCCGCGCCAGGAAGTGAACTTCACGCTCGAGTGCGCCGGCAACCACGGCTTCCCCTGGTTCACCGGCGGTGTCGGCAACGCCACCTGGGCGGGCACCCCCCTCGCTCCCGTCCTGCAGGAGGCGGGCCTCCTCGATCAGGCGAAGGACGTCGTCTTCTGGGGGGCGGACAGCGGCGAGGACGCGGTGCGCGACGCCAAGGTCGCCGAGCAGTTCGCGCGCAGCATGTCCCCGGCGGACGCGCTGGACCCGCAACTGCTGCTCTGCTACGAGATGAACGGCGCGCCGCTGCCCCCGCTGCACGGCGCGCCCGTGCGCCTGATCGCGCCGGGGTGGTACGGGGTGGCGAACGTCAAGTGGCTGGAGCGCATCGAGGCGGTGCCGACGCGCTACGAGGGGCGGTTCATGGGGCGGGACTACGTGACGATGCGCAAGGCGCAGCACGGGGCGGACACGGTGGTCCGATTCACCTCGGTGGGACATACCCTGCTCAAGTCGGCGCCGGCGAAGGTGGCGCGCACGGGCGGGCAATACCGGATCGTCGGGGCGGCGTGGGGTGCACCGGTGGCGCGGGTGGAGGTGAGCGTGGACGGCGGGGCGTGGCAGGCGGCGACGCTCGAGGAGGGGGTCGGGGACACGTTCGCGTGGACGCTGTGGAGCCTGGACTGGGGGACGCCGACACCGGGGGAGCATACGGTGACGTCGCGGGCGGTCGACACGCGGGGGCGGGTGCAGCCGGCGATGGACGACCCGGTGATCGCGGAGAAGCTGACGTACTGGGAGAGCAACGGGCAGATCACCCGCCGCGTGCGCATCGC
>JAABUT010002019.1_pt1 | contig 20885 bp, 15 predicted proteins | sample 5559281 | NCBI WGS metagenome assembly JAABUT01 (sample SAMN10711880, study PRJNA513359) | rock metagenome | isolation source: Antarctica rocks | place: Antarctica: Victoria Land, Ricker Hills nord | collected 2016-01-04
GTGAGGTCGCTCGGATAGCGCTTCGTCTTCTTCGCGATCTTGGCCATGCGGCCACGGCTTTCAGCTGTCCACATCCACAGCGTGAATCACCTCAAGCCGTCCTTGTCAAAGTTGTCAAACAGTCTCTAAGCTCAGGCTCCTTGCGGCTTTGGAGAGGAGGAAGTGAAACGACATGAGGCCAACGCTTTCCGTTGACCTGAGTGATAAGCGTTGAAACTGTTGGCGTCAACACAAATCGTTGACGTGGCCGCCTTTCTTTCGTATCACCCTCCGATGACACCGGAGCAGAGCCGAGCGGCCCGTGGCTGGCTGGATTGGGGGCAAGCCGAGCTTGCCGCCGCAGCCGGCGTGAGCCTTTCGACGGTGCGGGACTATGAGAAGGGGCGGCGGGTTCCGATCGCGAATAATCTAAGGGCAATGCAAGCTGCCCTTGAAACGCGAGGGATCGCTTTCGTTGAAGACCGAATGACATTGGGGGTGATGGGATCGAAGCCCGAGGCTGGACCTGATTCGCCCTAGCTGGTATGAGAAAAAGGTGGACTAGGAGGGGGTCGGACCCTCGGCAGGACGGATGGAAAGCCCCCTGACCAGCACCGGCTCTAGCCCTTGTCGAAAGCCGTGACGGTAACCCGTCACGGCCGATCTTGTGAAGCACTTGGTTGCCCACGCTAAGGCCGCCACCTCCCCCGAGGTGAGCGGCCTTTCTCATTTAGCCCCTACCGCGTCCGTGAGCGTGATCGCGGCAAGAGCGGCTGTTGTGGTCATGACGGCCTCCGAAGCTGATTTCGCAGATCCAGCTTGCGTCGTCAATCCCTATCATGATAAGAAATCAATATGCCAAGAAGGTTCAAGGCTCCGCACCAGAGTCACTGTCATGAGCGAGACCAATACGCCAACCGCAACGCAGGCGGGTCAGACCGCAAAACCGAAGAGGGACCGTAGCCCTTCGTTTCCCTTCATTGCTCTACACCCCGCAATTAATCGCCTCGTTGCATTCGAGGATCATTTCAAGCGGCACCCGGCACCCGCCAAGCACTCGGGAAAAGCCTGGGGCATGAAGGGATGGACCAGTCAAGCGCAACAAACGCTTGCCGCTTTAAAGGCATTCGGTCTGGTTGAATATCAAGGATCTGGCGACGCGCTCGAGGCATCGGTTTCCGAGGAAGGGCGAACCTACCTTCGAGCTCAGCAGGACAGCATCAAGCGCGAGGTCCTGAAGCGTGTCGCGCTCAAGCCCAAAAACCTCGCCAAGTACTTCGCTATGTGGGGGTCAGATCGGCCGCCCGATGAGGTGTGCCTGGACCAATTGGTCCTGAAAGGGGGGTTTACGGAGCCTGCAGCAAAGCTATTTTTGCAGGTCTATGACGCCACTATCAGCTATGCAGGACTCGCCGAGTCTGATAAGCTAGCGCCTGCCGATTTGGGTTCTGAGGAGGAGATGGATGACCCTCCCCCACCACCGCCCGAGGTTCATGCCGGCGACTTGGTTCAGCGAGAATCGAATGGCGCGCTCAGTTTTTCCAAAGCAATGCGCGTCCGAAAAATTCTGGAGGACCAAGGTCAGAAGTGGATTTTTGTGGAGGGTTCCGAAGCGGGGTTCCCGATGAGCGAAGCCATGATCGAGTCGAAAGGCAACGGAGTGCGCACCGATTTGGTGCCGCCACGACTTCCTCTGGACGAGGTTACGTCTGACTGGCGTGAGGAACGCTTGCTTGACGAGACCGGGGAAGAGATTTTCGTTCGCTACAAGGGTGAGCCGTCGAAAGAGCGATACGAGTTTATCCGTGACTACCTCGATTTCAAGGTCAAACGAATGAAGTGAAGAGACCGCCCGCTGAGGCGGCCTTCTGCTACCGTGCTCCCAGATCGAACCGACGCCTCACCTCTCCATCGCGACCGGCTCCACGATCGTCGGATCATCGTCGCCGGCGCCCGTGCGGTTAACACGCTACGGATCGCTATTATCCATCTGGACGATGGGCGTGTTTGTGCTATCCAGGAATGTAGCCACGGCGGGAACGCTTTGCGGGCGATGGGCTCGTTGACCATGCAACTTAGGAATTTCGCCGCCGCTCTGCATGAGCATTGCGACATGCTGGTTGACCAGATGGAGTTCATCGAAAGGGGCAATCAGGTCATCGCATTCGGTGAAGAGGCTGAGGCCTCGACGGCGAAGTTCCTCGCCACCCTACGGAGCACAGGGCCGACCTCGATGAACTCATTTCACATTGCGAGGCGATGCGATTGATCCCCGCCACCACCACGGTGCCGCAGCCTATGATCGGCGGCTAACCTACTGACTTCACAGCTTGGTGAGGCTGCTACCTAATACCGCAGAATGGTGATCCACTGCGGCTTCGGGTTCTCGTGCCAATCCCCGAACCAGCCGACGGGCAGCACCGTGAACGTCACATTGGCCGGTGACGGACCCATCTTGTCGTTCCACTGCGGCGCGACCTCGGGATTGATGCCTTTCAGTTCGAACATCGAGAGCTCGAACTTCTCCTGCCGGCTCACGCCGTCGCCGTCGACATAGACGTGCCAATAAGGCATCGTCGGCTTGGCTGGAGCTTCTGTCACGGCGAGGAGGTCTCGTGGGATCGGGCCGGACGGTCTCGCCCAATGAAGGCCCGAGTGCGGAGTTTGTTCCCGCCATCTGGGCGGCTGGCGGTGCTCGTTCCCGGTCGTCCCCGCATGGCGCCGGCGGGTTTCCCGGGCGCGAGGCTGTTCACGCCGCGTCCTCGATGAAGCCGCCCGACTGCCGGTGCCACAGGTCGGCATAGACCCCGCGCCGCGCCAAGAGCTCGGCGTGGGACCCCGTCTCGATCACGCGTCCATGGTCCATGACGATCAGCCGGTCCATGCGGGCGATGGTGGACAGGCGATGCGCGATGGCGATGACGGTTTTGCGGCCCATCAGTTCGGACAAGCTGTCCTGGATGGCGGCCTCGACCTCGCTGTCGAGCGCCGAGGTCGCTTCGTCGAGCACGAGGATCGGCGCGTCCTTGAGGATAACGCGCGCGATGGCGACCCTCTGGCGCTGGCCGCCCGACAGCTTCACGCCGCGCTCGCCCACCTGGGCGTCGTAGCCGCGACGGCCCTGCCAGTCCTCGAGGCCCAGGATGAACTCGTGAGCATGGGCGCGCTGCGCGGCCGCCACGATCTCGTCCTCGCGCGCATCGGGCCGCCCGAACGCGATGTTCTCGCGGATCGAGCGGTGGAGCAGCGACGTGTCCTGCGTCACCACCGAGATGGCGCCTCGCAGGCTCTCCTGGGTGACGGTGGCGATGTCCTGGCCGTCGACCAGGATGCGACCGCCTTCGAGCGCGTGGAAGCGCAGCAGGAGGTTGACCAGCGTGGTCTTGCCGGCGCCCGAGCGGCCCACGAGGCCGATCTTCTCACCCGGCCGGATCCGGACCGACAACCCGTCGATCAATCCCGCTTCCCTTCCGTAGCCGAACCGGATGGCCTCGAAACGGATCTCGCCGCGCGGCACGGCGAGTTCCGCCGCGTCGTCGCTGTCGAGCAGCGCGATCGGCCGCGCGATGGTCATCATGCCTTCCTGGATGGTCCCGACATTCTCGAAGATGTCGGTGACCTGCACGGCGACCCAGCCCGCCGCAGAGGCGATCTGCCAGGTGAGCGGGATCGCCATGGCCACGACGCCGACGTCGACGCGGCCCTGCTGCCACGCCGCCACGGCCAGGGCCGTCTCGCCCACCAGCATCAGAGCGTTCATGGCCTGCAGCGACATGAACAGGCCCGACAGCATGCGCATCTGTCGCCGAAACGCCAGCGTATGCTGGTCGAACACGTCCCGGACATGGCGGTCCTCGTGCGCCAGGCGGGCGAAGAGCTTCAGGGTCAGGATGTTGGTGTAGCCGTCGACCACGCGGCCCACGACGAGCGACTTCGCCTCCGACGTGTTCTTCGAGCGATCGCGCAGGCGCGGCACGACGAAGCGCAGCAGCACCGCGTAGGATGCGAACCAGAGCACGATCGGCAGCATCAGCCGGGCGTCGACCCGGCCGAGCAGCGTCAGCGCGGTGAGGCCGTAGACCGTGATGCCCCAGATAGCCGTGATGCCGGCGATGGCGCTCTGCCGCACCGCAGGCCCCGTATCCATGACGCGCGACGCGATACGGCCCGCGAAATCGTTCTGGAAGAAAGGCCAGCTCTGGCGCACCACATGCCGGTGGCTCTGCCAGCGCACCATGTTGGTGACGTTGGCCACGATCCCGGCATTGGAGACGAGGTTCTGGGATGCGATCGCGGCAGGGCGGACCAGCAATACGACCAGCACCATGGCGGCGAGCAGCGTCCGGTTCTCGTCGAGGAACTGGTCGCGCGGCGTGGTCGAGATGGCGCGCACGAGCCGCCCGATGAACCAGGGCACCGAGGCGTCGAGCACCGCCACGCAGAGCCCGGCCACGAACAGCGCCGCGAAGAGCGGCTTCGCCTGCGTCACGAAGTGCCAGTAGAAACGCCCCAGGCCTTCCGGAGGCTGAACGGGCGCGCGCTCGACCATCGGCGGACCCCCGGTCGGCTCGTGGCCCGTTGGCGACACGATGGATTCGAAGAAGCGGAACATGCTGGGGTCCGGCGGTGCGGGTGGCCTAGGCTCGGAAGGGAGCGCCTCTCGAGGCACTCATGGCCAATCACCGCTTCGGATCGCGGCAATCGACCGGAATGACGAAGGCCCTAACGGCCCAACGCGGCGGCTGTGGGGCGGCCGGAACATCGGGGCGGCGCGGCTCGTTCTCACGGTGAACGGAGTTCTGGAGGACCGCCGATGAGTGACATCCATTACGAGGTCGTGCAGCACGACGGAGGCTGGGCCTATCGGCTCGACGGCGTCTTCTCCGAGACGTTCCGCACGCGCGACGCCGCTCATGACGCAGCCGCGCGGGCAGCGGCCGAGCAGGCACAGCCGGGCGAGACCGAGGCCATTTCCTACCAGGACGGTCAAGGCGAATGGCACGAGGAACTGGCGTCCGGCCTCGATCGGCCGAATGCCGACGTCGCCGACACCCCCTGAGGGGGTCGACCGCTCAGAACTTCACCCTGCCGGACCGGGCAGATCGATGCCGATTTGGCGGGCGTGGGTGAACCACGGCCGCTCAATCCTGGGGCATGGCCTCGTTCAGCTTGTCGAAATTTTTCGTCACGGCTGCGACATTGTCGGGGAATTGCAGCTTCGGTACCGTGCTCAGGGCGGCATTGAGTTGGTCTACTGTGTCTTTCTTGTCCTTGTCCGAGATCTGCTTGTCGGCCTGGATGTCGGCAATCTGCTTCTTGATGACGGCCTCCGGGCCGACGTATTGCTTGGTGTCGGGATCGATGCCGGCCATGACGATGCCGATGTTGTTCTCGGTCATCCCGTACTGTTTATAATCCGCGAAGTTGTACTTCTTCGCCACCGCGTCGAGCTTGGCCACCGTGGCGGGATCGGGCTGGTCGGTGCCGTCGGGCAGCTTGTCGAGAACGGCGTCGATATCCTTCTTGGCCGCAATGAACTGATCCACCATCGCGGGCGTCAGCGCGATCTGCTGGGCGGCGGGGTCGGCCGGGACTTGGGGCGTCGGGGCCTGTGGTGAAGTGGTCGGCGGTGTCGTTGCGGATTGCGCGAGGGCGAACCCGGTGCCGAAGGCCGTCGCGGCCGAAAGAGCCAGAGCCAGGAGGGCCGGCTTCGTGGTGGCGCGCATGGAAGATCCTTCGTTGGAGCGGACTCGCGGCCTCGAAATGGAAAGCGCCGCAGCCCTCGTCCACAACGCGCGGGTGGCCCCTCGGATCCTCGAATATCCGTTCCGGGGCGGCATGGCGTGGCGCCGAACGCGACTGGAACCGTGGACGGCGAAACGGCAAAGTCCCTGGAGGTTCAGCATCATCCCGTGACATTGGCCTGTGCCGCGCCTTGACATTATGTCATGAATGGATCCAGCTTGGATGCCTGGAATAGGATCGTGCGAGCTTGGGTCCCAAGCCGTCCGGGTTCCAGAACGTCATATCACGCCAACTCACCGTTTGGGGAGCATCGACAGGGGGTGACGGGCTCGACCGCGGTCGGTCACCTCGGGCCATCGATCAGGTCGAAAATCAGCGCCTTCGATGGGCGCGGCGAGCCGGGCCGCGGCGTCCGGCGGCGGACGTCCACCGGTCAGGCCGTGACGTCCATCAAAGAAGAAGGATTCCACCCATGAGTTTCGGTTCCAAGGCACCCGCCGATGCCCGCGCCAAGGCGGAGTCCAAGTTCCATCTGGCCGAACGCCGCAAGAGCGAGGCCGATCAGGCCTTGACGGAAGCCCGCTCGGCCAAGAACGCCGAAACCTTGAAGACCGCGCGCCTGAAGGCACTCCGTCTCGCCAAGGAGGAAGCCGACCGAGCCGCAGCCGCCGCGGCTCCGCCGCCCGTGAAGGCTGCTCCTAAACGCAAGCTGCGCGCCACCGCCCCGGCCTGAGCCTGCTTCGCAACCGTGGCGTAAGCCACGCAAGGCTGCTTAGCCTCGCGTCCGTCCGCTTGGGATCGTTCCGCCGAACTGCGCCGTGACCGCATCCGCCTTGAGCCGCACCTTCTCGCCGAGGAGCGGGATCCGCTCGTCGGGGATGCGCACCATCGGCCCCGACAGCGACACCGCCGCGATCGGCTCGGCGTTCTCGTTGAAGATCACGGCCGCGATGCACCGCAGTCCCACAGCGTGCTCCTCGTCGTCGACCGCATAGCCGCGCTCGCGCGACCGCGCGAGGTCTTCGCGCAGCGCCGCTGTCGTGTTGATGGTCTTGACCGTCACGCGGGGAAGTCCCTGCCGGTGCAGGACCTTGGACAGCTGGCTGTCGGGCATGGCCGAGAGCAGGGCCTTGCCGACACTCGAGCAATGGAGCGGCACGCGTCCGCCAGGGCGCGCGAAGGCCCGCATCATCTGCCGACACTCTACCTGGGCAAGGTAAACGGCCGCGAACTGGTCCTCGACGGCCAGGTTCACGGTTTCCTCGCTGTCCTCCATCAGAGCCCGCATGTGCGGGCGCGCCAGTGCCACGAGCTGACGGGTCTTCAGGAAGGCGTTGCCGGTCATGAAAGCCTGCACGCCGACCGACCAAAGCCGCCGCTCGGCGTCGTAGTGCACGAAGCGTTCCTGCTCCAGCGTCGTCAGAAGCCGATGCGCGGTCGAGGGCGACAGCCCCACCTGCTGCGCCAACTCGGTCAGCGAAACGCCCTCGTCGGCTTCGGCAAGGCGGTTCACCAGCGCCAAGGCCCGGACCAGGGATTGCACCTGGTCCGAGCGCTCCGGTGTCGCGGCGGCCGAGCGCCGAACCCGCGTGGTTGATGCGGTCGTGCCGGATGAGGTCTTTCGGGGTGCTCGCAAGCGGATCTCCAAGCGGGCTTCTAACGTCGGCCCGGGCGTTCCGCAATGCGGGACCAGTTTTAGGCGAGACGGGAACGGCCGCAATTCCGACCGCTCGATGGAGGCGTCGGCGTCGGCCTCCCGATCCTGCTGTCGCCGGCTACCGTTTTCGAACGTTCGTAACACATTGATTCAAAAGAAAAATCCATATGGAATTCCACGATGCGGGAAACAGCACCGACGGGGTAGCATCTCGACTCGAATCGCGTGATGCTGGAGGCAGATCAAGACGAACACCGATCCAAGGGAGCAGACGATGGCCAGGATGAAGGCGATCGACGCGGCAGTCCGCGTCCTGGAACACGAGGGGGTCTCGGTCGCGTTCGGGGTCCCGGGTGCCGCCATCAACCCGCTCTACGCCGCACTGAAGCGGCGCGGCAGCATCCGTCATATCCTGGCCCGGCACGTCGAGGGCGCGTCCCATATGGCGGACGGCTATTCGCGCGCCGCATCCGGAAACGTCGGGGTCTGCATCGGCACCTCCGGCCCGGCCGGCACCGACATGATAACCGGACTCTACACGGCCCTGGCCGATTCCATCCCCATGCTCTGCATCACGGGCCAGGCGCCGCGCGCCAAGCTGCACAAGGAGGATTTCCAGGCCGTCGACATCGAGACGATCGCCAAGCCCGTGACCAAATGGGCCGTCACGGTGCGCGAGCCCGCCCTGGTGCCCATGGTGTTCCAGCAGGCGTTCCACGTCATGCGCTCCGGCCGGCCGGGGCCGGTGCTGATCGACCTGCCGATCGACGTGCAGATGGCCGACATCGAGTTCGACGACGACACCTACGAAAGCCTGCCGCTGCACAAGCCGGCCGCCTCCCGCCGCCAGGCCGAGAAGGCCATGGCCATGCTGAACGCGGCCGAGCGGCCGCTCCTCGTGGCGGGCGGCGGCATCATCAACGCCGACGCAAGCGACCTCCTGGTCGAATTCGCCGAACTCACCGGCGTGGCCGTCATCCCGACCCTCATGGGATGGGGCACGATCCCGGACGACCACCCCCTCATGGCCGGCATGGTGGGGCTGCAGACCAGCCACCGCTACGGCAACGCTACCCTGCTCGAATCCGATTTCGTGCTCGGCATCGGCAACCGCTGGGCCAACCGCCACACCGGATCGATCGAGGTCTACACCAAGGGCCGCACCTTCGTGCACGTCGACATCGAGCCGACCCAGATCGGCCGGGTGTTCGGCCCCGATTTCGGCATCGTGTCCGACGCCCGCGCCGCGCTCTCCATGTTCGTCGCCGTGGCGCGCGACATGAAGCGGGACGGCACCCTGCGCGATCGCGCGGGCTGGGCCGCCGCCTGCGAACACCGCAAGCGGAACATGCTGCGTCGCACCCATTTCGACGCCGTTCCGCTGAAGCCCCAGCGCGTCTACCAGGAGATGAACGAGATCCTGGACCGGGACACCTGCTACGTCACCACGATCGGCCTGTCACAGATCGCCGGCGCGCAGTTCCTGCACGTCTACAAGCCGCGCAACTGGATCAACTGCGGCCAGGCCGGGCCCCTCGGCTGGACTCTGCCGGCCGCACTCGGCGTCCGCGCCGCCGATCCCCATCGCCGCATCGTGGCCCTGTCGGGCGACTATGATTTCCAGTTCATGCTGGAAGAACTGGCGGTCGGCGCGCAGCACAAGCTGCCCTATCTCCACGTCGTGGTGAACAACTCCTACCTCGGGTTGATCCGTCAGGCGCAGCGCGGTTTCGAGATGGATTTCGAGGTGAGCCTCGCCTTCGACAACATCAACGCCACCCCGGAAGGGGACGCGGTCGGGGGCTACGGGGTCGACCATGTCGCGGCCGCTGAAGCGCTCGGCTGCAAGGCCATCCGGGTCAAGAGTCCCAACGAGTTCAAGGATGCCTTCGCGCGGGCCGAGGCGCTGATGGCGGAGCACCGGGTTCCGGTGGTCATCGAGTTCATCCTGGAACGCGTCACCAACATCGCAATGGGGACGGAGGTCGACAGCGTGAACGAATTCGAGGACATCCTGTGCCTCGACCCGACGTTGTCGATCCGTAAAGGCCAGGATCTCGCGGCTCCGGCCGCCACGCCGGTGCCCGAGCCGGCCCTCGCGCGCTGACGCCGCGGCCGCGTCCGTCAGCATGCTTCGGCGACACCTGCGCCGACCCGGTCCAGCGCAGGTCCTACTGGCGGTCGCCGCCAGGACCTAGCTCGGCAATAGCGAGGAGACCCATGCCCAGATTCGCCGCCAACCTGACCATGATGTTCACGGAACTGCCGTTCCTGGAGCGCTTCGCTGCGGCGCGGCGGGCGGGTTTCGAGGCCGTCGAGTTCCTGTTTCCCTACGCGTTCGAGGCGGGGCAACTCGCCGATGCGCTCGGCTCCCAGAGGCTCGGCCTGGTGCTGCACAACCTGCCGGCGGGCGACTGGGACGCCGGGGAACGCGGCATCGCGTGCCACCCGGGCCGCGTCGGCGAGTTCCGGACCGGCGTGGAGCGGGCCGTCGTCTATGCCACGGCGCTCGGCTGCCCGCGCCTGAACTGTCTCGCCGGCCTGCTGCCGCCGGACGGCGACGCCGCCGAGGCGCGCCGCACGCTGGTGGGCAACCTGCGCCACGCGGCCGCAGTGCTGGCGGACGCCGGCATCACGCTCCTGCTGGAGCCGGTCAACACCCGCGACGTTCCGGGCTTCTTCGTGAACCGGACCGGCCAGGCCCTCGACATCATGGACGAGGTCGGTTCCGACAACCTGGAGCTGCAGTTCGACATCTACCACACCCAGGTCATGCAGGGCGACCTGATGCCCTCGATGGAGGCGGCCTTCGACCGCATCGGCCATCTGCAGGTTGCCGACAACCCCGGCCGTCACGAGCCGGGCACGGGTGAGATCAACTATCCTTACCTCTTCGGCCGCCTCGACGACCTCGGCTACGCCGGCTGGATCGGCTGCGAGTACAAGCCCCGCGCCGCCACCGAAGCCGGGCTCGACTGGTTCGCGCCCTACCGGGCCGCCTCCGCCGCGTCGGCTTCCCCCTTTCCGTCACCCTCCGGCTTTGGAGCAAACGCATGAGCGACGTCGGGTTCATCGGCCTCGGCATCATGGGGCGACCCATGGCGGGCCACCTCCTCGTGGGCGGGCACCGGCTGTTCGTCCACAACCGCTCCGCGGTACCCCAGGATCTCGTCGACCAGGGCGCCGAGCCCTGCGGCAGCGCGCGCGAGGTCGCGGCCAGGGCCGAGATCGTCATCACCATGGTTCCCGACACGCCGGACGTCGAGGCCGTGCTGTTCGGGTCGGGCGGTGTCGCGGAGGGTCTCGCGCCCGGCAAGACCGTGGTGGACATGAGTTCCATCTCGCCCATAGCCACCAAGGATTTCGCGGCGCGCATCGGCCACCTCGGCTGCGACTACCTCGACGCCCCCGTGTCGGGCGGAGAGGTCGGCGCCAAGGCCGCGAGCCTCACCATCATGGTAGGGGGTCCGGACGGGGCCTTCGCCCGCGTCAAGCCGCTGTTCGACCTCATGGGCAAGAACGTCACGCTGGTCGGCGCCAATGGCGACGGGCAGACCACCAAGGTGGCCAACCAGATCATCGTGGCCCTGACCATCGAGGCCGTGGGCGAAGCACTGCTCTTCGCCTCGCGGGCCGGGGCCGATCCGGCCCGGGTGCGCAAGGCCCTCATGGGTGGGTTCGCGGCCTCGCGCATCCTCGAGGTGCATGGCGAGCGCATGGTGGCACGCAACTTCGAGCCGGGCTTCCGGATCGCGCTCCACCAGAAGGATCTGGATCTCGCCCTGTCCGGAGCGCGGGCGCTCGGCGTCAGCCTGCCCAATACCGCGACCTGCCAGCAATTGTTCAACGCGGCCGCCGCAGCCGGAGGCGCGGCCCAGGACCACTCGGCGATGGTGCGGGTGCTCGAAAGGCTGGCTTGTCACGAGATCGGCGAATCCGTGGGCGGCACCGCTGCGGCCTGAACGCACGTCACCGCTCCGGGGGAGCCCTGCGATGTCGATGCCTGAACGCGAGTTGCTGCTGCGGATGTTCCAGGCTGCCGTCGACGCCGCGGCCCCCGCCCTCTGCCTGCCGCCACACCTTCCGGCTCCCCCGGCCGGCAGGACTGTCGTGATCGGGGCCGGCAAGGCAGCGGCCGCCATGGCCCAGGCGGTCGTGGCACATTGGCCCGCCGACCGGCCCTTGTCGGGGCTGGTGGTCACGCGCTACGGTCACGGTGTCGGCCCGCTGGAGCGGATCGAGGTGGTCGAGGCGAGCCATCCGGTGCCGGACGCCGCCGGTCAGGCGGCCGCCGCCCGCATGCTCGGCCTCGTGCGCGGCCTCGGGGCCGACGACCTCGTGCTCTGCCTGATCTCGGGCGGCGGCTCGGCCCTGCTGGCGCTGCCGGCGCCCGGCTTGAGCCTCGCCGACAAGCAGGCCGTGAGCCGCGCCCTGTTGCGCAGCGGGGCCGGGATCGGCGAGATGAACTGCCTGCGCAAGCACTTGAGCGCCATCAAGGGCGGGCGCCTCGCGGCCGCGGCCGCGCCGGCCGCGCTCCTCACGCTGATGATCTCGGACGTGCCGGGCGACGATCCGTCGGTGATCGCCTCGGGCCCCACGGTGCCCGATCCCTCCACCCTGGCCGAGGCCCGCGCCGTGCTGGACCGGTACCGGATCGATCCGCCGCCCGCCGTCGCGCGCTGGCTCCGCGATCCCGCGGCGGAAACGCCAAAGGCGGGGGACCCGGTCTTCGCGCGGAGCCGCGCCGTCATGACCGCGACCCCGCAAGGCGCACTGGACGCCGCAGCCGCGGTGGCGCGCGCGGCGGGTGTCACGCCGTTGATCCTCGGCAATGCCATCGAGGGCGAAGCCGCCGAGGTGGCCCGGGTGATGAGCGGCATCGCCCGCCAATGCGCCGCGCACGGCCAGCCCGTTGCCGCGCCCTGCGTGCTGATCTCGGGTGGGGAGACCACCGTCACGCTGCGCGGGGGCGGCCGGGGCGGCCGCAATGCGGAGTTCCTGCTCGGGCTCGCGGTGGCGCTCGACCGCTACCCCGGCATCCACGCCATCGCCTGCGATACCGACGGCATCGACGGCACGGAGGACAATGCCGGCGCGCTGCTGTCGCCCGACGCCCTCGCCCGTGCCGCCGCACTGGGAGTGAACGCCCGTGAGCGGCTGGCCGACAACGACGGCCACGGCTTCTTCGCAGGGCTCGGCGACCTCGTCACCACGGGTCCGACCCGCACCAACGTCAACGATTTCCGGGCCATCCTGGTCACCGGCTGACGTCCGCGCTGCGGTTCGACCGCGCCGTCAACACCTGCGAGCCCGCGCCAAGCGGGCCCCGGGTCGAGCAGACCACCGGGGTCGAAAGCGCATTTCAGTCGAGCTCGACCCTGTCGAAGGTTGTGTCCGTGAGGTCGCGTTTTTCGACCCCGACCCCATGTTCGATCGAGCTGCTGGACCGGGCCGAGGGTGGCCCGCGACCGGCCAGCGTGCCGGGCTGCGGTTCGGCCTTCGCGACTTCTGAATCGAAGACGCACCGGCGGTGGTCCGCCTTCTCCCGCCTCCTGTGTCAGCACCACCTCCCTGGGAACAAAGTTTCAGAGGCTTGGTTCAGACACGGAGCGGTTCGGCAGGTCCTCGGCTGAGGGGTCGTGGGGGAGACGTCATCGATGATGCAAGCGACGCAGCCGAGAAGCTTCGCGTCTCCCACTCCCGTGGCAGTCGACCTCCACCTGCGCCACCGTGCCCCTGCGCCGGCACCGCGCCTCTACTACGTGCCTTTGTCCATGGTGGTCGGGGCCGAGACCTGGCCGACCATCCTGGACGCCTGCGCCGGCATGGGATTCGATACGGTGCTGATCTCGCCGCCCGGCGACCCCGGCCCATCAGGAAACCTGATGCTGCCCTACGACTGGGCGCGGCCCCATCCAGCCCTGCCGCAGGATGGTTCCGTTGAGGCGGGGCTCGCGGTGCTGGCCCGGGATTGCCGTGCCCGCGGGCTGACGCTGATGGTCGACCTCGTGGCGGATCGGCTCGCCGGGGGCGGTCCGCTCGCGCTCGAGTTCGGGCTGCGACCCGTCCCGTCAGGCGCCTTGGACCCGCGTGTCGCGCCCGAAGATCGGGACGGCGTGACCATCCGCTTCGCCGACGAAGCCCTGCGCCGGGGCTTCGTCGATCGCCTCACCGGCTACGTCGTGGGGCTGGCGAGGGCCGGCGTGGCTGGATTTCGCTGCCTGCACCCCCGCCGCGTTCCACGGGAGGTCTGGGCCGAGGTCGGCGAGGCGGTCCGCAGGGAGGCTCCCGACAGCCGATTGCTGGCCTGGACGCCCGGCCTCGCGTCCGAGGACGTCGCCGCGCTGGCTCTCGCCGGGTTCGACGGCGCCTTCTCGTCGCTGCGCTGGTGGGATTGCCAGGCCGGCTGGCCGGCCGACGAGCACGAGCGGCTGAGCACTCTCGGATCGGTCCTCGCCTTCCCCGAAGCGCCGTTCGGCGAACGGTTGGCGCAGTCCCTCGTGACCGACGAGATGGTCGAGCGCCGCGTCGAGCGGGCGCTCTTGATCGCGGCCACACTCGGCGACGGCCTGCTGATCCCCATGGGTCTCGAATTCGGCGCGCGCGAACCCGTGCCGCCGACCGGCGAGGTCCGCGAAACCTACGCCGCCTTGCGCAGCCGGCCGCGGCTGGATTTCGCCGAGCGCGTCCGCGCCGCCAACGCGTTCGTGGCGCGCGAGGGCGGCCGGTTCGCGCGGAGCGAATTGCGCGTGCTCACGGGCGGCGAAGCCGCGCCGACGGCCGTGCTGCGCACCGATGCCGGCGGCGGCCGGGGAGCCGAGGCCGCCCGGCTCGTGCTCGTCAATGCAGCCCTCGACCGCAGCGCCGGGCTCTCGGCCGGCGCGCTGTCGCCCGAAGCTCGACAATTCCTGCCGTTCCGCGATGTGGTGGGATCCTGTCCGAACCTCGGCACCGAGAGCGTCGCGACGCTTGGACCGGCCGAGGTTCGCGTGCTCGAAGGCAGCGCCGGCCCCGCCATCCTGCCGCCGCCCGACACGCTGCGGTTCACGCCGGAGACGGCCATCGAAGCGCCGCGCCTCGCCATCGAGGCCGTCACGCCCGCGGTGGACGGAGGGCGCTACCCGGTGAAGCGCATCGTCGGCGACATCGTACGGGTCGAGGCCGATGCCTTCGCGGAAGGGCACGACCAGATCGCCGTGGCGCTGCGCTGGCGCGCTGCCGACGAAGAGGCTTGGCGCGAGCGGCGCATGGTGCCGCTCGGCAACGACCGGTGGACCGCGGACCTGCCCCTCGAACGCCTGGGCCGGTACTATTTCACCGTGGAGGCGTGGCGCGACGAGTTCGCCATCTTCCACCACGAACTCGTCAAGAAGCACGAGGCCGGTCTCGCCGTGCCGCTCGAGCTCGAGGAAGGCCGCAGCCTCGTCGCGAGGACGCTGGAGCAGGCCTCGGGCGAGGCTGCTTCACGCCTGAAATCCATCGCCGAGCGGATCCTGCACGCGGACGACGCCGATCGGCTCGCCGAGTTGTTGGCGCCCGAGACCGCGGACGCCATGCGGGCCGCCGACCCGCGCCCGTTCCGGCTGCGGCACGTGCCGATCCCGGTCGACGCCGAACGCACCGGGGCGGGCTTCGCAAGCTGGTACGAGCTCTTCCCCCGTTCGCAGAGCGGCGACCCCCACCGCCACGGCACCTTCGACGATGTGATCGCCCGGCTGCCCGCGATCCGCGCCATGGGCTTCGACGTCATCTATTTCCCCCCCATCCACCCGATCGGCCGGACAAACCGGAAGGGCCGCAACAACAGCCTGACCGCCGGCCCCGACGACCCCGGCAGTCCTTACGCGATCGGCTCCGAGGAGGGCGGGCACGACGCGATCCACCCCGAACTCGGCAGCTTCGAGGATCTCGGCCGCCTCGTCGCCGCGGCGGCCGAACACGGGCTCGAACTCGCGCTCGACCTCGCCATCCAGGCCTCGCCCGACCACCCCTGGCTCAGGGACCATCCTGAATGGTTCAACTGGCGCCCGGATGGCACGATCCGATACGCCGAGAACCCTCCCAAGAAGTACGAGGACATCGTCAACGTCGACTTCTACACCGATGGGGCCAAACCGTTGCTGTGGACCACCTTGCGCGACGTCATTGTGCTCTGGGTCGAGCACGGCGTGAAGCTGTTCCGCGTCGACAATCCGCACACGAAGCCGTTCCCATTCTGGGAATGGGTCATCGAGGACGTGCGCCGCGAGCATCCGGACGTGGTGTTCCTGTCCGAAGCCTTCACCAGACCCAAGGTCATGTATCGCCTGGCGAAGATCGGCTTCTCGCAATCCTATACCTATTTCACATGGCGCAACACCAAATCGGAGCTGCAGGAGTACTTTACCGAGCTGTCGACGCAGCCGCCGAAGGACTTCTTTCGCCCGCACTTGTTCGTCAACACGCATGATATCAACCCGGACTTTCTGCAGAACGCACCGCGCTCGGCGTTCCTGATCCGCGCCGCGCTGGCCACCATGCTGTCGGGTCTCTGGGGTATGTACAACGGCTTCGAACTCTGCGAAGGGCGGCCGGACCAGAAGAAGAAGGAATATGCCGACAGCGAGAAGTACCAGCTCTACGCCTGGGACTGGGACCGGCCGGGCAACATCATCGGCGAGATCACGCGCCTCAACCGCATCCGCCGCGACAATCCGGCCCTGCATTCGCACCTCGGCATCACCTTCCTCCAGGCCTGGAACGACAACGTCCTGCTGTTCCAGAAGGCGACGCCTGCCCGCGACAACATCCTGCTGATCGCCGTCAGCCTCGACCCCTATGCGGCCCAGGAGGCCGACATCGAGATCCCGCTCTGGGAGTGGGGCCTGCCCGACCACGGCACGGTCGGGGTCGAGGACCTGATGCGCGGCCACCGTTTTACCTGGACCGGCAAGATCCACCGCATCCGGCTCGATCCCGGTCAACTCCCCTTCTCCATCTGGCGCGTCAACGCCACGAGGGACCTTTGATATGGCGCGTAGGCCCAAGGCTCAGCTTCCAGACGATCCGCTGTGGTACAAGGACGCCGTCATCTATCAACTACACGTCAAATCGTTTTTCGACGCCAACAATGACGGCATCGGCGACTTCGCGGGCCTGATCGCAAAGCTCGACTATATTGCGAGCCTGGGCGTGAACGCCGTCTGGCTCCTGCCCTTCTACCCGTCTCCGCGCAAGGACGACGGCTACGATATCGCGGGTTACCGCGATGTCAGCTCCGATTACGGAACGCTCGCCGAGTTCAAGGCTTTCGTCGCCGCGGCTCACGAGCGCGGCATCCGGGTCATCACCGAACTCGTCATCAACCACACCTCCGACCAGCATCCCTGGTTCCAGAAGGCGCGGGCCGCCAAACCGGGCTCGCCGGCCCGCGACTTCTACGTCTGGTCGGACACCGACCAGAAATTCCCCGAGACCCGCATCATCTTTCTCGACACGGAGAAGTCGAACTGGACCTGGGACGCGGTCGCCGGCCAATATTTCTGGCACCGGTTCTATTCGCACCAGCCGGACCTCAATTTCGACAACCCGCGCGTGCTGAAGGAAGTCCTCAGCGCCATGCGCTTCTGGCTAGACATCGGCGTCGACGGGCTGCGGCTCGATGCCATTCCCTACCTCATCGAGCGGGAAGGCACCAACAACGAGAACCTGCCCGAGACGCACGACATCCTCAAGCAGATCCGCGCCGCGCTCGACGCCTCCTACGAGAACCGGATGCTGCTGGCCGAGGCCAACCAATGGCCGGAGGACACCCAGCTCTACTTCGGCGACGGTGACGAATGCCATATGGCATTCCATTTCCCGCTGATGCCGCGCATGTACATGGCGATCGCCAAGGAGGATCGATTTCCGATCACCGACATCATGCGCCAGACGCCGGCCATTCCGGAAAACGCGCAATGGGCGATCTTCCTGCGCAACCACGACGAGTTGACGCTCGAAATGGTCACCGACGAGGAGCGCGACTACCTCTGGAATACCTACGCGGCCGATCGCCGGGCGCGCATCAACCTCGGCATCCGCCGACGCCTCGCGCCCCTGCTGCAACGTGACCGCCGCCGTATCGAGCTGATGAACGGCCTGCTGCTCTCGATGCCGGGTACGCCCGTGATCTATTACGGCGACGAGATCGGCATGGGTGACAACATCCACCTCGGCGATCGCGACGGCGTCCGTACACCGATGCAATGGTCCGAAGACCGCAACGGGGGCTTCTCCCGCGCCGACCCGGCCAGCACGGTGCTGCCCCCGATCATGGATCCGCTCTACGGGTTCGAGGCCGTGAACGTCGAAGCCCAGGCGCGGGACCCGCACTCGCTGCTCAACTGGATGCGGCGCATGCTGTCGCTGCGGCGCAATCACCAGGCCTTCGGCCGCGGCACCCTGGAGTTCCTCTACCCCGGCAACCGACGCGTGCTGGCCTATCTGCGCCAATACGAGGGCGACACGATCCTGTGCGTCGCCAACCTGTCGCGCACGCCCCAGGCGGTAGAACTCGACCTGTCGGCCTTCGAAGGCCGGGTGCCGATCGAACTGTCCGGCCCGTCGCCCTTCCCGCCGATCGGCCGGATGACCTACCTTCTGACCTTGCCGCCCTACGGCTTTTATTGGCTCGGGCTGGCGGCCGGCGAGACGGCGCCGTCCTGGCACCAAGCCGGGGGCGAGCAGCTTCCGGAGTTCCAGACCCTCGTGGTCCGGGAAAGCCTGAGAGAACTGCTCGGCGAGCAACACACGGCCAAGATCCTCCGCGAGATGCTGCCCGACTACCTGCCGCGTCGGCGCTGGTTCGCGGCCAAGAACGAGAGGATCACGAGGGCGCGCATCGCCTATGCGGTGCCGCTGCCCTCGGTGCAGGAGATCCTGATCATCGAGGTCGAGGTCGAGACCGCCGGACGCTCCGACCGCTACCTGATGCCGGCCGGCATCGCCTGGGAGGGTCCGGGCCTGTCGTCCTTCGCACAGCAGACTGCCCTGGCGCGCGTCCGACGCGGTCGGCAGGTCGGCTACCTGACCGACGCCTTCGCGCTCGAAGCTTTGCCGCGCGGCATCCTGCAAGGCCTCAAGGATCGGGGCCGCCTCACCATCCCGGACGGGGAAATCCACTGCCTCGGGACGGAGGCGGTCGACGCCCTCGACGGGATCGCGGAGGCCCGCATCCGCTGGCTCACGGCCGAACAGTCCAATTCGTCGGTGCTGGTCGGCAACCTGGCCATCGTGAAGCTGATCCGCCGCGTCGTGCCCGGCATCCATCCCGAGGCCGAGATGACGCGTCATCTCACGGCCGTGGGCTACGCCAACACGGCGCCGCTTCTCGGTGAGGTCGTGCGCTTCGCCGCGGACGGCACGCCGCATACGCTCGCCATCGTCCAAGGCGTCATCCAGAACCAGGGTGATGCCTGGACCTGGGTCCTCGACAACCTCCGGCGTGCCGTCGAGGACGCGACCCTCGTCGACGGCACCGCAAACCCCGACTACCAGCCTTTGACGGCCTTCATCGGCACGGTCGGCCGGCGGCTCGGGGCACTGCATATGGCGCTCGCCGGCCCCACCGACGATCCCGACTTCGCGCCCGTCGATGCCGATGCGGAGGCCGTCGAAGGCTGGAAACGGAGCGTCGGTGCCCAGGTCTCGGCTGCGCTCGACCTCGTCGCGGCGCAGCTCGAGGCTCTCGACCCCGGCTCCCGGTCGCTGGCCGACGCGGTGCTGGGCCGACGCAAGCCGGTGCTCGACGCCATCGACCGGCTCGCCGAGGCCGGGCTCGGCACGCTGATGACGCGCACCCACGGCGATTTCCACCTCGGCCAGGTCCTGGTCTCCCAGAGCGACGCCTTCATCATCGACTTCGAGGGCGAGCCGATCCGCGGCCTCGACGAGCGCCGCGCCAAGGGCAGCCCCCTGCGCGACGTCGCAGGCCTGCTCCGGTCCATCGATTACGCGGCCGCCGCCGTCGCGGGCATCGAGGAGGATGCCAGCCCGCAGCCGGTCCGCGAGCGCCGCCAGACGCTGCTGGACGCCTTCCGCCGGGAGGCGACGGAGGCCTTTCTGAAGAGCTACCGGACGGCGTCGGGCGACGAGGCGGGGGCCGGCGCCGGCAGGAGCCGGGGATCGCTGCTCGACCTCATGCTGATCGAGAAGGCCGCCTACGAAATCGGATATGAAGTCTCGAACCGGCCCAAGTGGCTGCCGATCCCGCTGCGCGGCTTCAGCACCCTCATCGATCGAGTGACCGGCAAGGAGGGCCGACCGTGATGGCTGGACGCGATGCGACGGCGGGGATCGGCGCCGAGGCGGTTCACGCCCTCGTGGAAGGGCGGCACGGCGACCCCTTCTCGATCCTCGGCGACCACAGCGTCGGCGACGCACGGGTCGTCCGGGCCTTCCTGCCCGGTGCGCAAGGCGTCGACGTCGTGGCCCGCGAGGACGGCAGCCGGCTCGGCACGCTCGACATGGTCCACCCGGCCGGCCTGTTCGCCGGCCCCGTCCAGGCCACCGGACCCTACCGGCTGCGCATCCGATGGACGGAGGCCGTGCAGGAGACCGAGGACCCCTACAGCTTCGGCCTCCTGCTCGGGGACCTCGACCTCCACCTCATCGGCCAGGGCACGCACTACGAACTGAGCCGGTGCCTCGGAGCCCAGGCCATGACGGTCGAGGGCGTGCCGGGCGTGCGCTTCGCCGTCTGGGCGCCGAACGCGCGTCGCGTGTCGGTCGTGGGCGATTTCGACAGCTGGGACGGGCGCCGCCACCCGATGCGCCTGCGCGGGGGAACCGGCGTGTGGGAGCTGTTCGTGCCTCGCATCGGCCCGGGGATCCGCTACAAATACGAGATCGTCGGCCCCGACGGCGCCTTGCTGCCGCAGAAGGCCGATCCGGTGGCGCGCGCCGCCGAGGCGGCACCCGGCAGCGCCTCGATCGTGGCCCGCTCGGATCCCTACGCGTGGACCGACGACGGCTGGATGGCGGAGCGGGCGCGCCGGCAAGCGATCGACGCCCCCGTCTCGGTCTACGAGGTCCATGCCGGTTCCTGGCTCCGCCTGCCGGGCGAGGGGAACCGCAGCCTCACGTGGCGGGAACAGGCCGACCGGCTCGTGCCCTACGTCGAGGCGCTCGGCTTCACCCACGTCGAGTTCATGCCCATCATGGAGCACCCGTTCGGTGGGTCCTGGGGCTACCAGCCGCTCGGACTCTTTGCCCCCACCGGCCGCTACGGGCCGCCGGAGGATTTCGCCTATTTCGTCGACCGCTGCCACGCCCGCGGGATCGGCGTCATCCTGGACTGGGTGCCGGCCCATTTCCCCACCGACGTCTGGGGCCTGGCCCGGTTCGACGGCACGGCCCTCTATGAGCATGCGGATCCGCGGGAAGGCTTCCACCAGGACTGGAACACGCTGATCTTCAACCTCGGCCGCAGCGAGGTGAAGGGCTTCATCATCGCCAGCGCGCTCGAATGGCTGGAGCGCTACCA
>JAABUT010002020.1_pt1 | contig 20880 bp, 21 predicted proteins | sample 5559281 | NCBI WGS metagenome assembly JAABUT01 (sample SAMN10711880, study PRJNA513359) | rock metagenome | isolation source: Antarctica rocks | place: Antarctica: Victoria Land, Ricker Hills nord | collected 2016-01-04
TCGATCAAACACGTCGAGAAAATTCTGATATTTCGAAGATAGCTTGACTTTGATGTCTTCTAGATTTTGAGCTGATGCATCAATGAAAGCGACGTCTAGAACGTTCAGTTCACATTGAGTGTTGTAAACTATTTTTCTATCAATATCTTCAATCGACATAGCGAAAATCTCAATGCAATTCTTCTTTGATTGTTTAATCAATGCATGAAAAGATGCAGTTTTTACACTGAACATAGAAAAGTTCTTTTTTGAAGCAGTAAAAGTGAGTCGTTGAAGCACTTTAAGAGTTGAACTGATAGAAGAATTTGATGATCATGATCATTTTAAGTGTGAAGCTCTGACTGACATTGAAAAAACAGAAATGAAAGCTTCTAATTGATTTGAAAAAACGATGACATTGTTTTGCATATCTAGTAGTATTTCATTTTTATTCATTCAGAACTTTTCTAATATGACGTTATGATGATTTATATCAACTATTAACATTGAAACAGTCAATTTCTTATGACTTTTGACTGTGAGATTGAGTAGAATTTTATGAATAATGATCTTCTTTGTCAGCTTTTTGTCATATTCACTTATTAACTTCTCTTTAGCTAGTTGTATGAATTGAATTTCAAGCTTCTGACATATTTGATTGACTAGCTTTGTATGAATCAAGATGTAGATCATCGAGTCACTATCTATCAGAGATCGTAGCTTAAAGAATTCGTCTTGCGAGAATAGAGTGACATTGACTAGAAATGACTTTTCGAAGTAATTCTCTTCAATAGATGAAATTTCCTCAATTAGATTGCATAAAGAAATGATCTTTATCTCTTCAATGATTCTGAAAGAGATGATTAGTTTTTTGAATCAGACTCTGAATCGAAGTTCAAAGAATGATCAAACTCGTCATCTAATGCATTAATTCTGAAAGATCTATTTGAGCACTCTTTAGAAGTATGATCAGACTTATGACATAGAAAGCAGTTTTTGATTAGTAAGTCATTTTCTTTGATGCTAGTCAAAACAGTGTCACGTGATTTTGACTGATCAGTCATCTTCATTTCTATGATTCTACGAGTAGCTTTGACTGATTCTTCAACGAAGATGATCTGTTTAGTTGTTTAAGCTTTGATCATTGCTTTTCTATTCTTGATTTCTCAAATAGCTCATTGATCATTATTCAATTGAATGAGATAGAAACGAATTTCTTTCAGAGTACTGAGTTGAATCAATTGAGTTACTTAAGCGAATTGAAGTCGAAAGTTTATTTTATTCTTTAAATCGACGATCAGCTGTTTTTCTTGATAGTCTAGATAGAAGAATAGTTGTTGAAATTGAGTATAAAACTTGCTGAATTTCTTCTGTTCTTGAATCAAGTTGTAGTAATCTTTACGAAAGTTGACTTCTTTATCTAAGTCATTGAACAACTGAGCTAGCTCTTTCAAAAGCTCATTGACGATCTTGTATGAGTTGAAACAGTCACGTTCACGTCTTAACTGAATGATCTCAGCTGCATCATCAAATAATCTGAAATGTACGTAGCTTAGCTTGACTTGTTCACTTGAAAAGAGATTGACGTTGATTTCTAGCTTGTTCTGAACTTTTTCATATTAATTCTTTCAGATAGAATTCTTTTCATCAGTGAACAATAAAGAATCAAGTATTTTCTGAGATCTAGAACGCTCAGAGTAGATTGATGATGACGAGATAATCTCTCTAGCTTGTAATCTAGCTTTCAGCTCTTTGCATCGTTTCTTCAAAGCTTTTATAATCATAGAAGATGTTATGATTTCAGCGAATGAGTTGTTATCTTCGACAATGAAGAATGAAGCTTCAAAATGCTCTTTGAAGAGACGAGACATGATGAAGAAGAAAGAAGAGATTGAATTGAACAAGTATTTTTTTAAAAGAAAGAAATCGAGCGAAGAGCGATGCTCGACAATGAAAGATAAAGTCATTTTTGTTGTTTAATTTGAGAATTGATTGATTCTCTTGATCGATTTGATTCTTTAGCAATCAACGAAGATTCTTTATCGCTGATTCTATTAATTGAAATGAACGATGCATACTTAATGAGCTGTAAGTCGTCTAGCAATTTAATCAGCCTCGCTGTTGATTCTATAAATTCTCTAGTGTTGTTCTGTCTTTCGATTGCGTCAATCATCAGATAAACGAATTTCTTTAGACTCGATCTGTCTGAACGAGTATATTGAACGAGTAATGAATATCTGTATCATATGATAAACGAAATTCTTAATGTAATGTTGAAATCATGTCTAGATCATTCAATCAAAGAAGCTCAGAGCTGATATGTATGTATTGTTCTTTAGAGATAGCTATAACAAGACATTAAGAATACAGAAGAGAAAGAGTGCAAGCTCTTCTATAAATAATGACTTAAGACTGCGCTAGACTCAATACAGATGTGATGTAATATGTCAGATGTGTTTGTCTAAAAGAATGATGAAAGAGATGAATGAAGAAAGTGCTGAACAACGAGAAGAAGTGCTGAGAATGACTTGAAGAAATGCGTTAGATTCAAACTAGGCATAGCGTCATGACTTGCTTTAATCAAATTGATTAGAGTTAGATCTGAACTCTGATTGATTCAGACATGTTCATAACACAGTTCAACTGCTAAGCAAGCAGTTACAAATGCAGAGAAATACACGTTTCTCATTGAAAATCATATCATGAGCAAATGTGACAAGAAAAGAATTATCAATGAAGAAGCAACATCTCAAAAAGAGATTTTCATCACTTTGCAAGAGACATGAAGTCATGATAAAGATAGCAAACAGAGAAGAAATAAAGAAGATGCAGAAGAAGATCATCAAGCAGATTCTTCAGAGAATAGCAAATATGTCAATGAGTCAACAAAATCTGATCATGTTTCTTTGCAAGCTGAGTAGCAAAGACATCTTTCTTCATGCAGTCAGCTTAAATGCATAAGCAAATTTAGAAAAGACTTAAGAATGAGCAAAAGAAATTACAAACTTGATGCACATATCACAATGAATTTTTGCAGTGCTGACACATGAAATGCACACTACAATCAACATGAACAATTAGAAGAAAGTCATTAAAAAGCTGATAAAGAATAATGCAAGACTTCATGAGAATCTGAAAATTCTAAGAATAGTCTGACTCAAGAAAGTAGCAAAGAGCGAAAAGATTCATTTATCACTCATCGTGAAGATAACAATTGAAGCAATAATAAATCAATTAATGAATGTAAATATGTTAAATGCATATTGTGAATATGCATGTAAATTGTTCAAGAAGAACTGTCACATCACACAATGTTTCAGATGTTAAAAATTTGATCACATGATTAAATTTTGCAAGAAAAATCAACGCTGTGTTAAGTGCATAAATAAACATTACATTGAAAAGTACATGATGTTTTTGAATAAAAAACATTGTATTAACTGCAATGAAAATCATGAATTCTGAAGACACATCTGTTTCAAATGATGACAGCAGATGAAACAAGTGTTTGAAATCTATAAAAACAGATCATTTAAATATTCAGAAGCATTTAAATACAATTGTATATTCTTGCAATTCTTGAACTCTTCACTGTTTTCAAGCTTTGCAGATTCAATAAACTTTTCAAGTTCAATGAACTCTTTGAGTTCAACAAACTTTTTGAAGTTCATGAACTTTTTCAATTTAATGAACTCATCAAGCTCAACAACAATTGTGCTAAAAACATGCAGTCTAGTCGTTCATGAATCAACATGATAAATGATAAAAGTCAAGAAGAGACGTGTTAATCATTTCTCTTGCATGAGTATAGTCTGATCATCAAGTTGAGTTTCAAATTAACATTTTGAACTCAAATCAATATCGAGTCGAGTTGCTCACATTTTCAACTTAATTCAAGTCGAGTTGCTCATATTTTCAACTTGACATGACTCGACTCAACTAGAAATCAAGTTAACTTGATTCAACTCATCAAGAACTTGAACTTGATGTCAAGAGCATTAAGAATAGAAACATAAAACAACATGTTCACTTGTTCTTTGCATTATCTTTTCACATTACTCATTGCATCATTTATATATTGCATTATCTTTTCGCATTACTCATTACATCATCTATATACTATCTTCAAGCTATTAACAACTATTGTTGTTAATACAAACTATTTTATAAAATGTTTAGCTCATTAACAACTTTCAATCTGTCTGACGAAAGCATTTCACATAGTTTATTTTCAGATAGTCTTCATTCTGAAGATTTTGCAAGTTAAGTTCAATGATTTATAAATTCTTCACATCATTTTGAAAAGAAGAAGATTAAACAAGAAGTAATGAACAAAATTCATCAGAATTTCTCACAGCTCAAGATAAGAAAGAATAGCGAGTATGTTCAATGAACTTTGAATACAGATGACTCTTTTCTACAATGATGATTTCAAATCTCTGTTGTCGAGAGTATTTAAAACAAGACTCAAAAAAAGATAGACAATTCACTTTGATTCAAAAAAGTCAAAGACAATAAGCAATTTAATATATGAGATTACTTTATACAGTTAACTTTGATTGTTGAAGAATTGTTTAAAATCTCATGCACAATCTGTCATAAGATTATGAATCATTCAACAACTTTTGATAACTTTAACACGTCTGCTATGAAAAAGCATCTTGAATCAGACTTTTGCACAGCAACAAAGCGAAAATGCGAATATTCATAATCATAAATTGAACTGACTTTTGAACAAGTAAGTTATATTTGATAATGCAAATTAATAATGCAAAATTGATAAACTATTAAAAGAAAAGTCATATCAAGTTAGTCTTTGTCTTCAATCAAGAGAATTGAGAAGATCAATTATGTAAGATCTTTGTTGACTTGAATTTATTCTTTCAAATTGTTGATAACGAGTAATTTTGAAAGTTGCTACAAATGCTTCATTCAGATCTGCAGATTGCACATTGCACAAAGATGACAATCATGATTCTCTCACACTATAAAAAGATTTGTGATAAGATCAAATTGAATCTTACAGAGTCACAACATGTCTCTATTGCTTTGAATGCATGATTTAGTTCTCAAAGAATAACGTACTTGAGAGTGTTGATATACTGAATTAATGTCAAATTTCAGTTTCGTAAACATTTCATTAAATTTACGTCTTTCAATATTGAGCATATTGATCATCAATTGATGATGAAGCTAATGAAAATTCTAAAGAACTACGCTATTAAAAACAAGCTTTTTGAAATTATTATTAATAATGCAAGCAATAATAGTATCTTGAAAGAGAAACTTGAAAAGATCATGAGTCATTGCAAGTTTCAATGAAACAGACACAGAATTTCATTAATTATTTGATTTACATCATTAATCTTATGATTCAAGATTTTATTCAAGCTCTTGAATTGAAGATAATAGCTGATAACATTATTGCTTAATTAAAGAATGAGCAAATGCAAGATATTGAAACAAGCAAAGAATTATCTGTTGTGATCAAAAAGATATTGCTTCAAATGATAATGTAAAAAAGTAATGCATTTATTAATCATGAAATTAGATTTGTGCTCTGATGATAGCTGTCAATGATTCTTCTCAGTGATTGATTTGCTTCAGAGCTTTTCAAGAGCAGAATGACAAAAGATTTAGAAAACTGATACAAAATATTTGCATTCATTGAAACTCTACATACTTGATGCTTCATTAAGCATATCAACTACGTGAATTTGTTGATCTTTGAACAGAGAAATACTGCAAAGATTTCAAGATTGCAAAAATCAAACTTGATGAAAGTAAGTGATTCATGATTTTGCTTGTTGACAATCTATTAAATTTCTTCTATGAATGCACTTTAGTAGTATCATGAACAACTAATGCAGATATTCACTTGAGATTTCAAATATTTGATGCACTTTTCAATCATCTTTAGCAGATTGAAAAAATATAAGAAGAAGTACTTGCTTGTTGAGTGCTGTTATAGTAAAGACTTGCAAAAAAGTCTCAATCAAACTTGCAAAGTATTATGTCAAGATTGAAAACAGCAATGAAACAATATATAATCTTGCAAATATTCTGAATTCTACAATGAAGCTAAATCTTTACAAGACTTGAGATGACAAAGACAATGAAGATACAGATCATGATAAAGAGTCTGTTTATTACAAGATCAAGTATAAGACAGAATTCAAAGAGTATTTTCATCATTACTACAAAGATTCAGCTGTTGATTTGAAAGCAAAAGCACAAAAAGCAAGAAGTGATGCTGATGAAATAATGCATTATGATAATGCATTTAATCATTTACTAATGATCTTGTAGTCTGTTGCAACTGTTAAAAGATCATTGCTTCAACAATCTCAGCATGCTCATTCTTTTCAAGATGAAGATGATCAATATCTTTGCATTGATGTTATAAATGAGAAATGTTTGACATGATAATTTTGAAAAAACAATGCTTTGAATTTTTCTAGATTGATGCAAATAATTAAAAATATTCTTTCATGCTTGATATTCTTGATAGATATTGAGCGAACTTTCAATCTTGCTAGAAGAGTATGTTGATGAAATTGATCATAGATGAGTTTGAAAACGATGAAATAAATAATGTTAATGAAGTATTACAATCAAACTATGAATTTAAATTCAGATGAAATTATTACTGAGTTCTGAAATATTTATTGCAAAGAGAAAAATGATGATCAAAAGATCAACAAGTCTGCTGATTCATTTCAAGTATCTTTGAAGACTGTTCTGATGCAAATTTATTCATAGATCTGCAATATCATCTCATCTATTAAAAGTCTTGCATTTAAAGCAAGTACTTATTAGAAGTACAATTAAGTCAATGCACAAGAATAATGCACAAGAATAATGTAAATGTGATTTCAAGAATTACACTGTTTATCTAACTGATAAAGACAAACATTTTCTAGTCTGTCTTGAAAAACATGACATCAAGATTCATCATGAGATTCTTCATAAATCTCATATTTCTATCTTGAATGATGACGCGTTTGACATGAATTGTTATCAAGTTGATGTCTGCATAGAGCAAAATGTCAATGAAAATTCTACAACAAAAGTGATAATGCAAAAAAGTAATGCACTTACTTTTCATAAAGAAAATCATAAAGTCTTCAATGACTTCTTGAAAAGCATTCAAGACAGAACGCTGAATGCAAAAATCATATTGTAGCATGTTTGCTCAAGCATAATTATGCATAATCTTTTTAATCAGTCTTTTGAAGATCATTTTGAGAATGAGATTTTCTGCAATCTTCTGATATTTTCAAATTTCACGCAGCGCAACAGTGTTTGATTTGTAGCATCTTTTCTGTTGCAAAGCATTAATATGTCAGTAGATAATGCATTATTCATGTGCATTATCTTTTTAGTAGTAGTAGTAGATTTAAAGACTGAAGTTTCTTTGATAGCATAATAATCAGTTGAATGCATCGAGTTCTTAGATGTCTTACATGCTGATGCACATGCTAAAAATTAACTTGTCAGCAATAAACAAGTCATATTGCATTATCAGTATGCATTATCAATAACATTTTTGCTGCATGTCATTGTTTATCAAGAATGATTGATTTGATTTATGTAAACTTGATTTTTGAAAGTATTATCTTCAAAAGTATTATTTATTGAAGCGTTGATTATTAAAATGATTCAAGAAAATATGATAGAAGAAGTGATTGAAAAATTAGAAAAGAAATTGAAGAAAATATTGAATAAGTGTTAAGAAATAAGTGTTAAGAATAATAATTAAATATTTCTCATTGCACTCAAATTCATCTCACTTGATGAGTTTTTTCCTTACTTTTCAAAATTCTCTATCTGTTCATATTTTATCAAACTACTTAAATTTCATTGATACTATTGCATTACTCAAATGCATTATCAAAAGAACAATGCTGACTTTAACAGATACTTTTCACTCTGTTCAACAGTTCAAAGATAATTCTTTGTGAAAATTAATTCATTTCACTTGATGAACTATCAGTTTATTTCTTACTTTTCAAAATTCTTTATCTATTCATATTCTATCAAACTACTCAAATTTCATTAATACTGTTACATTATTCAAATGCATTATCAAAAGAACAATGTTGACTTTAACAGATACTTTTCACTCTGTTCAACAGTTCAAAGATAATTCTTTGTGAAAATTAATTCATCTCACTTGATGTTATATTTCTTACTTTTTCAAATTCTTTACAAGTTCATATTCTATCAAACTACTCAAATTTTATTGATACTGTTGCATTACTCAAATGCATTATCAAGAGAATAATGCTGATTCTAACAAATAATGTTCACTTTATTCATAAACTCAAAGTCTATCACAAGTCAAAATCATGATGAAAATTGATTCAATAAGATCAAAAAACATTACAAGTGACAGAACAATAATCATGTAGTCATATTCAAATGATTATACAAACTAAGATAGTTCATGTTTGAAAAGAAGCAAATGAGATTGACAAAGCAGCAATGAAAGACAATGTAAAAGATGAGATAAAACAAAAGCAAAAGAACAAAGATATTCATGATAATGCATCTCAGTAATGCAATACTAGATAAAGTGTTGATCTGTTTATAGTTGAATGTTTTGAATCAAAAATCAGATGCAAGACAGATGCTGAGATTGTTGCTGAGACAACACAGCTTTTCAATATAACTGCTGCAACACAAGATGCAAATAGTACTGCAGAGAAAATTGCTTCAAAAGCAACAAAGATATGCATTATTTATATGCATTATCTTTTAGTTGTAGAAACTAATATCAATTTTAAAAGACAACAGATGAGCTGAACGTAAGCAAAGAAATATCAAAATTTATGATTTCTATAGTTTACTTAATTCAATAAAGAATTCTTCATCATGATGATCTGAAAAAGTTAAAGCAGACTGATGATATTAATTCTATGACAGCTTTTCAGAGTTTTGCAACAGAATTCGTCACTTTCTCAACTGTCAAAGAACAAGAAATTCAAAATTCAATACATGCAATAAATTCTAATTTGAATGATTTCATCATAGTAGAAAATAATGATACAGAGATGTGTTATGAAGCAAAGAAGAATGAGAAGAAACTACAACATGATAAATATGAGATAATCAGTAGTGAGAAGAAAGAGAATAATGAAAGTGAAAAGAAAATAATAGAGCTGTTCAACTAGCGAACAGCACTTATCTTACTTTTTAAGTTCTAATCATAACTCATAATCTTATAAATTCATAGTGCATTATCTTTTTGCATTATTGTGAAGAGTGTTTGATAAAAAGTCATGATGAAAATCATGAAGTCTTCATGATGAAGACTGTTCAATTAAGCTATTTACATTTATTTAATATTTTGTCAAGTCAAGTTAAGTTATCAAGTTGAGTTGTTGAATCAAGCTTTTCAATTTGATTCAAGTTCTTAAGTTCAACTTCTCAACTCAATTCAACACTTTTTCAAAAAAATTTCAATTCAACTCAACACTTTTCAGATTAAGTACTTGACTTGAACTTAAGTACTTAACTTGACGTGATCAATCTACGTGAGTAGCAACTCAAATAAGATGTCACTCAAGCAGAGTCAGAAATAACAAATCAGAAGATAAGATAAACTCATGATGATTAAAAGCATTCAAAGTCAACAACAGTTACAAATAACTTTATGATAAAACAATCTTTTCTACAAATATTGCAGTATAACATTAGAAAATCATTAAAAATTCAGAAATCATTTTTAATCAACAAAAAAGTTCATGATTTCAACATCATAATTATACAAAAGTAGAGTCACAACATTAATGCTATTCAATCATTTAACTCAGCTCACAACTTCTTTTATCTAGTGAAAAACACGTCATCACAGTTAAGAATATGCATAGAAGAATTCATTTAACACTCATTTAAATTTAACAGTCATTCAGCTTTATAAAACTGATAATTCACATTTTGTCAGAATCATGTCTAAATGATACAATTGATGAAGATCAGAATTAATAGTGCTTGATCTTTAAAGATAATTATAACTGAATATTAAGAATACAGAAGAAGATTGATATAAAAGCTTCTATTTATGTAATGTTCAGAGACTGTGCTAGACTTGAAAGAAATGTGTTTGTAACATGAAAAGAAGATGATGTAAATGAACAAGATGTTGATGAAAGAAAAGAATGTTAAGAAAGAAAAAAGATGTTGAGTCATATTTGAGTCAAACCTGAGTCAGATCTCGATCAGATCATTGACTAGCTCTAATCATTACGCAGAATACTTGCTAGCATGCATTGCAAATTGATTAAAGCTTTAATCTTGTTCAGTCTTATCAGTCTTGTCAATCTTGATATACTCGTAACATTATTTTCTTCTTTGAAAATTCATGTTTGCATGAATGTAGTTCATTTGCTCGCTTTTTGTTGATAGTTATTTCGATATTTAGCGCGATTTGCTTGAATATAACTTATGAAATTCGTTCAAAACTTTCTCTGAGTCATTGAATTTCTCTTTATTGACATAGTATCATTCGTTGTTTCTATCTAGATCTTTTCATTTGACTTTGTACTGTATTCAATCTTGATAGCATCTGAAGTTCAATATATTGTCTATCTTTCAGTGTTCATCGTTTTCAATAATGATTGATTTGAATGATTCTGAATGTTGTTCTGATAAAGAGTCTTCTGAATACGATTGTAGTAGCTTCAAGCTAAACATCAAGTGTATATGCTTCATGTTTGTAAATAGATGAAGATGATAGAAAGTCTCTATTTTAGCAGTAATTTGATAAAGATCTAGCTGTTTGTCTTTCAAATCTTTGCAGAGTCTCATTGTCTTGACGTTTCTGAAAGATAGTTAAACTCAATCATCTACTTCATATGTGACATCTCATTTATGTTTATTGATCTGAACTTTGATAATCAGCTTCGTCTTTTTCAATTTCTGACGATCGAAACTCAGTAACTCTTTCATTCAAATGATAATAACATTTGCTTTTCTAGCTTCAAGTCGTTCATGAGTTGTTTCGTAGTCAGTCGTATCGAGATCAAAACTCATTCAAAAATGAAATTCTTTATTGAAGTAAAAAAGAGTCATTGAAGTGATCAAGAAGATATTGAAATTGTCGCTGAATTTCATCATAAATATTCATTTGACTCAGTCATTCTGCATGTAATTGCAGTAAATTCTAAGTTCGCATTCAACGTTTTGATTAACTCGTTTCAATTGATCATTGATCTCAGAATGATAGATTGTGAATAAACTAGCTGTGATTCTCAGTCGCTTACAAAGACTTTTTCACATAGTTGATATGAATTGAAAGTCTTTGTTCAAAACAATAGAACTGAATAAATCATGCAGTCGATAAACGTTTCATAGCATGATTCAAACCGTTTCTTCGACTGAGATATCATCATCTTCTCAATGATAGAAAACATAGTGATGTTCTTTGATGAGATGACATATGATTATGCAAATAATGTTATAATCTTCTGACAGAAATAGTTCAGTGATGAAGTTCATAGTTATATCTTTTCAGCGTTTCTGTGAAATCAAAAGAGAATGATGAAGTTCATTGATGCTATCTTTAAAGACTTTGCTTCGCTGACAAGCATGACAGTTTCAAATGTATCATTGAATAGTAGCTTAATCATCTGATCAATAGTAGAAATGCTGAACTAGATCAATGATTCATTTATTGTCGAGATGAAAGATTAAAGATTGATCATGCACTTCTTGTAGTAATTTCGTGTGCATGTTCTCAGAGACTCACAGTAGATTTTTTCTAAATAGAACATCATCAATGATTTTGCAGTTCTTCAGTTTAGTGATATGAAATTTCAGCTTGTTGTCATTCATAGCTTGCTTATATTTGCTGCAAAACTCATCTGTTTGATTGACTAATTGTACTCTCTGATAGAGATTGACTTCTGATTTCGAATTTGCGCTCAATTTCAAGTCAATAAATAGAATATCAACTTTATCAAAGATAAGAATAGTTTGAAAACAATCTTCAAATCGTTTAGCTGATTCAGAAACGTTCGTTAGAAACATTTGAATTAGCACATCAACTTTAATGTTCATTTTGCCTGATTTAAAGATGATTTGAAAATTGAACTTTGATAAAATGTTCAGATAGTTGACTTGATGTTGACTCAGCTGTTTGTTTTTCATGAAGATCTTCAGAGCTTAATGATCAATGAATATCTGAATGAGTAATTCAGTACATTTCAGCTTGAGTCATCAATGTTCAAAACAGCGAATAATGATCAGCAATTTCTTGTCATAAATATGATAGTTGATTTTAGCAAGAATCATGCTTTTGCTGTAGAAAATCATCGAGTGAAGTACATTCTCATCATTGTACTGAGACAGTATTTCATCTTTTACATAGTTTAATGCATCAATTTTCAAAATAGTCTGACATTTAAGATTGAAATGACGAAGAACTAAAGCGAAACTGATCTGTTTCTTCAGATTTCTAAAAGCTTGAACGCAGACTTCATTTCAAACAAAAGACGTGTCTTTTCTAGTCAATTGAATGAATGATTTGACTAGTTTGAAGAAGTTTCTAATGAAACGACGATAAAAGTTTACAAATCTCATGAATCTTTGAATTTCTTTCAAATTGATTGAAGTAGTTCAGTTGACTATGATGATCATCTTACTTGAATTCATGCGAAGATCTTGTTCTGATACAATGACTTCTAGAAAGATTGTCTCTTCTACATTGAATTTGCACTTTTGAATATTCATTTGCAGTTCAGCTTCACGTAGTTGACTCAATACTAGTTTGACGTGATCTTTATGTTTCTTTCTTGTTTTGCTATAAATAAGAATGTCATCTAAATAGACTTGACAAAAGTCGTTCAGAAAGTCTCATAAAATGTCATTCATATATTGCTGAAAGAAGATCAATTCATTAGTCAGTTCAAATGATAGCATCTTGTATTTATATGCTTTTAAAGCAGTGATAAAAATGATGTAATTCTCGCTATCAAGATGCATTCGAAGTTTGTTGAATGCTGATATGATGTTCAATCTAGTCAGATGCTTGCAATTCACTATTTTATCAATGATCTTGTTTATCAATGATAGAGAATATTTATTTCTTTTGAAAATGACATTTAGCTTTCAATAGTTCACGCAGAATCAAAGATCTTTATTTGCTTTAAGAATGAATAGAATGAGAAAGAAATAGAAAGTCTGACTGAAAGTGATGAATCTCTTTGACAAGTTCTCATTTAAGTACTTCTTTACTTTCAGAAGTTTAACAAAGAACATTCAATAGATTCGACAGTGAGAAAGCGTTGAATCACTGATGAGCTCGATTTTATGATCGTAGAAGCGATGAGAGAGTAGTTTATTCAATTGAGCTCAATCAAAAACATTTAGAAACTTATGATATTTCAATGACAGCTTCGCTTTAATATCTTTCAAATTCTGAGCAGTTTCATTGATTAAAGAGACGTTTAGAATGTTCAAATTGCACTGAGTATTGTACGCGATTTCTTTATTGATGTTCATCATGAATAAAGCAAAGACTTTAATCTTGTCTTTCTTTGAATGATTCAACAGCATTTTGAATGAAGCGACGTTTATGCTTTGAATTGAGAATGACTCTTTCTGAATCGTAGTTGAAACAGATTGTTTGAGCATTCTAGAAATCTTTGACTGAGAAGTAGAAGTAGACGAAGTTGATTGCAATCAACTTGAGTGCTTTGAATTGAAAAAGATTGAAAAAATCGAAATGAGAGTATTTAATTGATTCGAAAAAACGATAATGTTGATTTGCATATTCAGTAATATTTCATTTTTGTTCATTCATGATTTTTCTAATATGACTTCGTAATGATTGATGTCAGCTATCAACATAGAAACAGTCAATTTCTTATGACTTTCAATGATGAGATTTGATAGAATTTTATGAGTGATAATCTTCTTAAATATCTTTTCATCATATTCTTTTATTAACTTCTCTTTTGTCAGTGATATAGATTGAATTTTCAGCTCTTTACATACTCTATCAACTAGATTGATATGTATGATCATATAAACGACTGAATCACTCTCTATCAAAGAGCGAAGGCTGAATGATTTGTTCTGCAAAATGAGAAGAGCATTGATCAGAAACGACTTATCAAAGTAATTCTCTTTCAATAGAATTTCGTCTAGATTGCACAAAGATATAATCTTCACTTCAGTGACTGTTGAAGAGATGACTAGTTTTTTGACTTGAACTCTGATTTAATATTGAGTTTGAAATGATTGTAATTCTCGTCAACTGCATTGACTTTGATAGATTGATTCAAGCATTCTCTGAAACTATGATCTGATTTGTGACATACAAAACAGGTTTCGACTAGAACGTTTGCATTCTTGACATTAATTAAAACTGCGCTGCGCGACTTTGATCAGTCAAACTTCGAAGTTAAAGACTGAACAGCAATAGTTGCTTTAGAAATAATGATCTTTGAATCATCATGTTTGAGTAGTTTGTTCTTGATCTCTTGAACTGCTCTATGTTCATTGTTCAAGTGAATCAGATAGTTTTGAATATCTGATAGCTTGATGAGTGACTTCATCTGAGCTGTTCAAAAGATTCAAAGATGAGAGTTTATTTTATTCTTTAAATTAATGACTAGTACGTTCTTCTGATACTTCAGATAAATGTATAGTCGTTGAAACTGATTAAAGAAATTGCTGAATTTCTTTGATTCTTGAATCAGATTAATATATTTTCTACGATAGTTGTCTTTCTTATCAGAGTCATGAAACGATTGAGTTAGTTTCTTTAGAAGTTCATTGACAGTCAGATAAAGATTGTCACAGTTGAAATCGCGTCTGACTTGAGTGATCTCGATGATGTCATCTGCTAGTCGAGAGTGAATGTAGCTCAGCTTGTAGAGTTTATTTGAAAAGATGTTGACGTTCATTGCTAGCTTCTCTTGTATGTCAAGAGATCAGTTCTCTCAAGTAGAGTTTTTTTCATCAGTGAACATTGAAGAGTTGAGTATTTTGTGATATTTAGATCATTCAAAGTAGATGACAATTGAGAAAGCAGTGATGATTACATTAATTGTGATAGCAGTGAAAGCTTGTAGTTTTGCTTTTAACTGTTGAATTTCACTCTTGTCTCGTTGTTTCATCTTGATGAGATGATCTGTTTCTTTATTAAGAACATAGATACGTTTCTTTCATACTTTCATATCATTGTGTATGATGATTTCAGCGTTTGATTCATTGAAAGCAATGAATGAAGAAGTGTGTTGTGAGTTGACGATAAAAGAGAAAGCTTGTGAACGTGTTTGTTGCAAGAAGTCAACAAAAGCTTTATCTTTATCAGATGTGTTCTTAAATGTCATAGTAAAGAAGATGAAAGTTGTTTGAAGAGAGTTGAATGAATGACGATGCTCGATAATTGAAAAAGAAAGATGTATGTTTGTTCAACAAAGAAGATGTTTCTGAGAGTGATTAATCTTGAAGCAATTCACGAAGATTCTTTATTGTAATTCTCTTGATCGATTTGATTTTCTAGCAATTCACGAAGATTTTTTATCATAGATTCTATTAATCGATTTTGAATGAATGCATACTGAATAAGCGATAGATCTTCTAGCAATTCAATGATCATATGTTTTTGTTGATTTTATGAATCTTCTGATGTTGTTTTTATCTTTCGAGATTGAATCATCAGATAAACAAATTTCTTTAAATTTGATTTATCTGTATGAGTTGATTGAATGAGTAATGAGATCAGTATCGTGTGATTAACGAATTCTTAATATAATGTCAGAATCATGTTTAAATGATACAATCGATGAAGATCAGAATTGATAGTGCTTGATCTTTAAAAATAGCTATAACTGAATATTAAGAATACAGAAGAAGATTGATACAAGAACTTCTATTTATGTAATGTTTAAAGACTGTGTTAGACTTGAAAGAAATGTGTTTGTAACATGAAAAGAAAATGATGTAGATGAACAAGATGTTGATGAAAGAAAAGAGTGTTGAGAAAGAAAAAAGATGTTGAGTCATATCTAAGTCAAATCTGAGTCAGATCTCGATCATTGACTAGCTCTAATCATTACACAGAGTACTCGCTAATGTGCATTGCAAATTGATTAAAGCTTCAGCCTTGTTCAGTCTTATCAGTCTTGTCAGTCTTGATACGCTCATAACACATTTTATATTTCATTGCTTCAAATGATTCATTTTAAATGAACTACGTAGCTAATAGAATTTCTTTGAAACTCTTCTGATACATATGTCTCGCTCTGATTAATCAGTTATAAATATCACGTTATTTCTCTGATTCTGATTCTGATTCTGATTCTGATTCTGATTCTGATTCTGCTTTCGATTCAGCTTCAGCTGTCTGATTCATAGCTTAACTATCAGCTGCTTCTTCTTCTTTTATCTAAAGCTTGCTGTCATTGATGTCAAAGTGAAGAGTTCAGAATCTAAATGTAATAAATCATTGATTTGCTGTCTGAAGATGTAGAATTCAATCACATATAACTGTTTCTTCTTCAAAGCTAAGTCTTTGAGAATGCTGATTGCATACAGAAGCAGTCTTTCAATCATTGATTCAATTCATAAAAGTACTTTTTAATATGTCATGTTGACAAGCGAGTTTTGCTTTGAAAGAATTTTCGTTGACTGCTGTAATCTCATTTCAACAAGCTTAAGCAAGCATTATGCACTCTTTCTTTGAAAGTTCAATATCTTCAAAAGATATGAAGAATATAAAGAGAATAACTGTCATTGTTTTGCTGATATGTTGAAGAATTATACATTGATAACAATAAAATATGAAATGTGAATTATCAGCTTTATAAAGCTGAACGACTGCTAAATTTAAACGAGTGCTAGATGAATTCTTCTATATGTGAACAAATGCTTAAGATTCAATTAATGAATGATAGAAACAGCTGAGTCAAACATCTGCTTAATCAGAATATTAACTTACAATACAGATGATAAAATGCAGATGTTACAACTTATAAACATTTATAACTTATGTTCACTGTTCTTTATATTTATAGAGAAATCTTTAATCATTTCTTGCTTAAGCGAGCTACTTAAAAATGACTGCAAACAACTGATCATGAAAGATTTTAATCTACATCACTCTCATTGAGAGAAATGAAGATGCTTCACTTGACATGCAGTAATTAACAGTTTACTTGACATCATTATTAATGCTAAGCTGAAATTATTGCTGAAATCAGACACTATTACTTGCAAGACTCACAATCAGTTTATAACTATTAATTTAGTCTTTAGCAACAAGAAAATATAGTTCATGACATGCAAGTGCAAAGTACGCATCAATCTGCATCAAGAATTGAATCATCTTTTAATTATCACAAAACTATGTTTACAAATAACTTCAGTACAGTCTTCAACTTGATGATTATGAAAGAAAATGAACACAGAAGCATTAAGCATGTATCTGTATATGCATCTTTTGTTGAATCATTCTTTGAACAACAAGATGATGATGAATGAAAGAGTGTGCAAAGTTATCAAGATGTTACAGAAGATCATTAAGAAATTTACTCTTTTGACAAAATTATTAAGTTGAGCAAAGAACTTCTGAAATTCAAACTGCTTGAAGATAGTAATGAAATCAAGATGATTGTGAATCATATGAAAAACATAGAGCACATTAGATGCATGAAATTGTTGAAATCGTGTCTAGATCATTCAATCAAAGAGACTCAGAGCTGATATGTATATATTGTTCTTTAAAGATAGTTATAACAAGACATTAAGAATACAGAAGAGAAAGAGTGCGAGCTCTTCTATAAATAATGGCTTGAGACTGCGCTAGACTCGATACAGATGTGATGTAATATGTCAAATGTGTTTGTTTAAAAAAATGATGAAAGAGATGAATGAAGAAAGTGCTGAACAATGAGAAGAAGTGCTGAGAATGATTCAAAGAGATGCGCTAGATTCAAACTAGACATAGCATCATGACTTGCTCTAATCAAATTGATTAGAATTAGATCTGAATTCTGATCAATTCAGACATGTTCATAACATTATCTTTCTCTTTGAACATTCATGTTTACATAAATAGAAAAGAAATAAAAGCAAAAAATTCATCGTGTTTTCAATTTAGTGCGACTTATTCGAGTATAGCTTGTGAAATTCATTCAGAACTTTCTTCAAGTCATTGAATTTCTCTTTATCGACATAGTATCATTCGTCGTCACAATCTATCTCGATTCATTTGATTTTGTATTGTAATCTTTCTTTATATCGTCTGAAATTCAATATATCATCTACTTTTCAATGCTCTTCATTCTTTTCAATGATCATTGATTTAAAAAGCTCAGAGTGTTGTTCTGATAGAGAATTGTTTAATGAAGATTATAGATACTTTGAGCTGAACATTGAATGTATATGCTTCATGCTTCTAGATAGCTGAAGATGATAGAAGATCTTAACTTTGACTGTGATTGAATAAAGATCAAGCTGCTTGTCTTTCAAATCTTTGCATGATCTAGTGATTTTGATGTTTTTGAAGATTAATCAAACTTGATTATCTACTTCATAGATGATGTTTCATCTATGCTTGTTCATCTGAGCTTCAATGATCTGCTTGATCTTTTTCAATTGTTGATGATCAAAGATAAGAAGTTCACTCATTCAAGTGACAATGTCATCGATCTTTCTAGTCTCAATACGTTGATGAGTCGTTTCATAATCAGTTGTATCTGAATCGAAACTCATTCAAGAATGAAAGTCTTTATTGAAGTAGAAAGAAATCATCAAGATAGTCAAGAATGTATTGAAATTATCACTGAATTTCATTATTGAAAGTCATTTAGCTCAGTCATTCTGCATGTAATTGCAGTAGATTCAAAGTTCATGTTCAACATCTTGATTAGCTCATTTCGACTGATCATCGATCTCTGAATGATAAACTGTTGATAAATTGACTTTGATCTTCAGTTGTTTACAAAGACTTTGTCACATGATTGATATGAACTGAAAGTCTCTATTTGAAACGATAGAACTGAGTAAATCATGAAGTCGATAAACGTTTCATAGCATGATTCATACTGTTTCTTCAATTGAAATGTTATCGTCTTCTCAATGATAGAAAACATAGTGATGTTTTTTGAAGAGATGACATATGATCATGCAAATGACGTTATAGTTTTTTGATAAAGATAGCTCAATGATGAAGTTCATAACTATATCTTGTCAACGCTGCTGAGAAATCGATAGAGACTGAAGCAAATCATTCGTATCATCTCAAGATGCTTTGCTTCGCTGATAGACATGACAGTTTCAAATGTATTATTGAATAGTTGCTCAATGATCTGATCAATAGTAGAAACGTTGAACTAGATCAATTATTCATTTAATGTCAGAATGCAAGATTGATGATTGATCGTGAATCTTTCAAAGCAATTTCGTATGCATTTGTTTTGACACTCATAGTAAATTCTTTTTGAATAGAATGTTGTCAATGATTTGACAGTTTTTTAGCTTCATGTCATGAAGCTTCAGTTCATCTTTGTTCATAGCTTGTTGATACTCATTGCATAGTTCATTCTTCTGATTGACTAGATGTATGCATTGATAGAGATTAATCTTGTATTCAGATTCAATTTTGAACTCAATTGATAAAACGTTTATTCGATTCGAGATCAATATAGTCTGAAAACAATTATTTATTTCTTTAGCTGATTCAGAACTATTGATCATCGACATTCTAGTTAAAGCATCAACTTTGATGTTTATTTTGTCTGATTAAAAGATAATCTGAAAGTTAAACTTCGATAGAATATTCAGATAGTTCACTTGTCATTGAGTCAGCTGTTTGTTTTTCATAAAGATTTTCAAAGTCTGATGATCAGTAAACATCTGAATAAATAGCTCAGTATCTTCTAGTTCAAGTCATTAATGTTCAAAGCATTGAATGATAGCTAGCAATTTCTTGTCATAGATGTGATAATTGCATTCAGCTGAAATCATGCTCTTGCTATAAAAGACTATCAAGTGAAGCACATTCTTGTCATTGTACTGAGATAGTATGTCATCTTTTACATAGTTGAATGCATCGATTTTCAAAATGACTTGACGTTTGACATCGAAATGACGCAAAACTGAGATCGAGCTGATCTGCTTCTTTAAATTGTCAAATACTTCAATGCAGACTTCATTTCAAACAAAAGACGTGTCTTTTCAAGTCAGCTTAGTGAATGACTTGACTAGTTTTGAAAAGTTCTTGATGAAGCATCGATAGAAATTGACGAAGTCAACAAAGTCTTGTATCTTTTTTAGATTAGTAGATGTAGCTCAATTGACTATAGCTTTCACTTTGATAGAATTCATGCAAAGATCTTGTTTGAATATTATGACTTTTAAGAAGACTGTTTCTTCTACGTCGAATTTGCACTTTCAAATATCTATCTGCAGATCAGCGTCTCATAGACAATTTAGTATCATCTTAACATGTTGTTTATGCTTCTTTTGAGTCTTGCTGTATATGAGAATGTTGTCTAAATAAGCTTGACAAAAGTCATTTAGAAAGTCTCATAAAACATTGTTCATATATTGCTGAAACAAGATCGAATCATTTGTTAATTTGAATGATAGAATCTTTGATTTGTACGCTTCTAAAGCAATAATGAAGATCGTATAGTTCTCACTATCGAGATGCATACAAAGTTTGTTGAAAGCGAAAATTATATTCAGTCGAGTCAGATGCTTGCAGTCAACGATTTTGCCAATCATTTCATCTATGAGTGATAGAGAGTAGCGATTTCTTTTGATAATGACATTGAGCTTTTGATAGTCAACGCAGAAGCGAAGATCATCATTGATCTTCAGAGCAAATAAAACGAGTGAGAAATATGAGATCTTGCTAGAAGTAATAAAACTCTTTGACAG